>WNGE01001225.1_pt1 | contig 32682 bp, 23 predicted proteins | sample 5400651 | NCBI WGS metagenome assembly WNGE01 (sample SAMN13153370, study PRJNA577476) | soil metagenome | isolation source: 60 cm soil or saprolite under grassland replicate 2 | place: USA:California | collected 2016-06-15
CCCTGTCTTGTCCGCAACTCCAGCAGCCCCTGGTCAGCGCACCACCCCCAGACCCCAAGAAAGCGACCAGCCATGCCAGCCGCACCGCTGAAATCAATACCCGACAAGCCCTTGACAGGACATAGGAGCATCGATCTGCTTGGACCCGGCGCCTGGCGGGCCGGCCGAGCCGATCACGCTCCGCGACATGCCGGCCTGCATATGGGAAGCAACTCCTGGCTGCCCCGTCACAAATTAGCGTCGCCGTTGATCTTCGATCCATGACCAAATAATCATGCCGATAACACAGGTCATCCGACATAGGACAGCACAGCAGCGCACGTGAAACAACGGACCCCGGTGCGGAGATCCCCCAGATCTACGAGGGGACCAACCAGATCCAACGCGTGGTCATGGCCCGGCAGCTGCTCAAGTAGCGCTGTCACTGACATTTCCGCTGGTCAGCGGCCAATTCTCGAGCACCGCATCGGCCCAGCGTGACGGTCTGCGGGCCGCCCGCAGCCGACCGGACTGCACGGCGGAATGCCCGTTGTTCCCGTTTGGTTCCCGTCGTTTCCGGACCGCGTGCTGGATCCGTGCTGACCCCCGGGCGATCACGCGATGCCGGTCGATCCCGGTGGACGCGGGCAATATCGCTTCGCGCGGAGCCGCTGGGCGGCCAGTTCGATCGGCTGGGCGTCGCCGCGGGCGCCGCTGATATGGCGCCGGACGGGCCGGCGGCCCGATGAGCTGCTGCGGTCGCGTCGGGGCGAGCGGCGGCGGCGGTCACGAGGGCCGGGCGGCGGGTCGGGGTGATCTGCTACGACAGAGCGCTGATCAGCGACCCCACGATCGTCCGCGCTGGGCGGCGGCCTTGATCACGACTGTGGCTGTACGTTAGAGACTGCTACATTCGGATGAATCCGCTCCACGGAATCCCGGCCGCCGCAAGCTGATCGTTCCGCTATGTAACCCCGCGCCGTAAGAGGGTGGACTCGCTACCTGGGACACGCGGTTACGACTAATCAGCCTGTAGGGATCTATGTGAGCGACGAGGAGCTCCTCGATCGGATCAGACTCGATCCGGCCACCGGCTTGCGTGATGTCATGTCGGCGATCGGGCCGATGTTGCTTGGCCGGCTCCGGAAGCATGCGCGGGTACGGAGATACGGCGATGCCGAGGTAGACGATGTCTTCCAGGACGCGCTTCTCCGGCTTCTGCGGCCAGAGGCGCGCGCTGAGATCTTGCGCGCGGGCGGTGAGATCCTTCCGTGGCTGAGCCGATGGGGGTACTGGCGGCTGGACGACGCTGCGCGCAAGCGGGCGGCCGAGGTCGGCCGGGCGCCGGCTCCGGCGGATCCGACTCCAGCGGATCCGCCTGGTGCTTCGGAGGCCGCGAAGGCCGTGGCCGCGGCAGTGGCCCGGCTCAACCCGCGTGATCAGTCGATTCTTCGGTGGCGGTATGAGGAACGTGCCTCCAACGCTGAGATCGGGAAGCGCCTGGACATCAGCGAAGGCGCCGCTAAGAAGGCTGCGCACGATGCGCGGGAGCGCCTCAGGAAGATCCTGGATGACGCAGGAATCCGGTACGAATGATGGGAGGTGACAGCGTGGCAGATTCATCTGACAGCTTTGACGAGTTTCTCTACCGTGCGTACGAGAGCGGTGTTAGTGAGCCGGAGTACGAGGCTGATCTCGCGGAAGCAGAGGCGATCCGGCCCGAACTTGTCACCTCGATCCTCGCCCAGGCACGGCGGGAGAGCCCGAGGATCCTGGCTGAGCGGATAGTCGCGGCGGGTGACCGGGCTGGCTGGTCGGCTGAGGATCTCGCCTACGAGGCGGTCAATGAGGAGAGGGTTGCTCGCCAGTTCCTGTCGGCCGGCGGAGACCCGAGACAGTTGTCTCCGCGCGGGTTTGCCCGGCTGTTGTGGGCCGCCGGGCTTGAGCCGGCGCAATGGCGTGAGCTGCTCGGGCAGGCAGTCGCCGGCTATGTCGTAGGCGCTGGCGGTATCCGGGGCGGTGTCGTGTGGGGCCGGACCAGCGGCCTGGCCGGTGACCAGCGCGCTGATGCCTTGCTTGGCGGTGAAGCAGAGCGTGACCCGGTCGCGGTCGGGCGCGTGGCCGGCGAATACGTCGAAGAGGTGATCGAGGCGTGGATGAGCCTGAGGAGGAAGGCTGGGGGCGGCCCGCCGCTGAGCGGCTGAGGGTGCGAACGGCCTTTTGCCGCAAGGCGGCCGAACAGCTTCTCAAGCGCTGCGCGGTGCAGCAGCCACCAGTGCCTATTGACCAGATCGCTCGCAAGCTAGGTTTCGAGATCCGCGTCGTCGACCTCAGCATCGGTGTGGACGCCCGCCTTCGCGTTACCGGAGCAAGCAGCATCATCGAACTGGCGTCCGGCCAGTCCGGCGTTCGACATCGGTTCAGCATCGGCCACGAGCTTGGCCATGCTTGTCTTGGCCACCGCCACGGCGAGACGGAGGTGGCCGAGCAGGAGGCGAACGCCTTCGCTGGCGCTCTGCTCGTCCCGGCCGCCTGGCTGCGGCGCGACCTGGACAGGTTCCCGACAGCGTCAGCGCTGGCGGACCGATACCAGGTCAGCCGCGAAGTGATCTTCATCGCCGCGCAGCGGGCCAGACTGCTCGGCAAGCTGAGGTAACCCCGGCACGTAAGCAGCAGGGGGGACGGGATCGGCCCGGCCCACCGTCACGGAGGTGACAAATGCCTCAGCCCAACGCCGCCGATGAGGCGGGCGAGAAGTACTTCGTCAACATCGAGGGAACCATCCACCCCTGGGACAGCAACACGATCACCGTCCCGGAGATCCGGAAGCTCGCCGGGTGGGACACCACTCAGCAAGTTGTCGAGGTGAATCTGGAGGACAACACCGAGCAGACGCTGCCCGACGACGCCATCGTCATGCTGAAGCCGGGTCACGGGTTCGCTAAGAAAGTGAAGTTCCAGCGAGGATGACCGGGCGAGTCGGCGAAGAGCTGGATCTGCTTAGGAACGCGTACCCGGACCTGGACTACCGGGAGGAGGGAGGCGTCCACTGGGTTCGCCTTCCCTCCTACCCGGTGCCGCCTGGCTGGACGCCCGGCCGGGTTGAAGTCTGCTTCCAGATCCCGGCCATGGCCGGCCAGGCACCGTACGCATTCCGGGTTCGCCCTCAACTAGTGCGTGCCGACGGCGACCAGCCAGGCAACTACACCTACCCGGTCGCCACCCCGTGGGGAGCCGACTGGGGCCAGTTCTCCTGGTCTCCGCTGGAATGGGTACCCAAAGCAGACATACGAGCCGGAGCGAACATGCTCAATTTCGCCCGATCGTTCGCCGACCGCCTCCGCGAGGGAGCCTGACATGGTCATCATCAGCATCGCGGCTGACATGCACCGCCAGGCTCGCCAGCACCTGGCCAGCCGGGTGGAGGCGGCGGGCTTCTTCCTCGCCGACTATCGGGCTGAGTCCCGGCAGTTCCGGCTCCGGCAGTGGCGGCCAGTTCCCGCAGCGGGATTCGAGAGCCGCAGCGACTTCCACCTCGTTCTGGCCGATGACTTCAGGGCGGAGATCATCAAGTGGGCTTGGGACTCCGGCTCGTCGCTTGTCGAGGCGCACTCCCACGACTTCGGGATCGCGCGATTCTCGCCGAGCGACATGTCCGGGCTCCGGGAATGGGTCCCGCACCTTTGGTGGCGCCTCCGGGGGCGCCCGTACGGGGCGGTCGTCCTGGACGGCGACACCTCCGACGCCCTGACATGGGTCACCTCGGCTGACCAGCCGGAGCAAGTGATCGGCATCGAGCTCGACGGCGGCGGATTCCTACCGGCGACCGGCCTGACGCTGGGCGCCAAGCCAGCACCCCAGAGGGGCCACGCATGAACGCCGAGTGCCGCTACAGCCGAAACGAAGGGCTGTTCGGCGCCGAGGGCCAGGCGAAGATCGCCGGGACGAAGGTAACAATCGTCGGCCTGGGCGGACTCGGCTCCCACGTTGCTCAGCAGCTGGCCTATCTCGGCGTCCGCATGTTCGCCCTCATCGACTTCGATATCGTCACAGAGTCGAGCATGAACAGGCTCATCGGCGCGTCCGACGCGGACGTGAGCGCGGCGACCAAGAAGGTCGACGCCGCCGAGCGGATGATCCACAGCATCAACCCGGCGGCAACTGTGGACCGGTTCGGCGGACGAGTTGCCGACAGCGGCGCCGAAGCGCCCATCGCCTGGTCTGACGTCGTCTTCGGATGCCTGGACCGCGACATCCACCGGCTCGAGCTCACCGAAGTCTGCGCCAGGAACCGCAAGGTTTTCTTCGACCTGGCCAGTGACACCGGAGGCGGCGAGAGCCTCTGGTATGGCGGAAGGGTCGTCCTGTGCGCTGGCAGCGGGTGCCTGGTGTGCCTGAAGCTGCTTGACCAGGAACAGATGGCACTCGACCAGATGGATCAGCGTGAACGCGAGGCTGACCAGAGAATCTACGGCGTCGCGAACGGCGCGCTTCTCGGGCCCGGCCCGTCCGTCGTGTCGGTGAACGGCGTTGTGGCGTCACTCGCCGTGACGGAGTTCATGGTCCACGTCACCGGCCTGCGCGCTCCCGCGGCCCAGCTGACATACCGTGCCGATCTGGGAACCGTCACAAAGTCCCTCGACCGGCCCGCAGAAGGCTGCTATTACTGCGAAGGACTGTGGCGCGCACCCTCGCCTTAAACGGCCGAGCATTGGAACCTAGTGCAGCACCGCGTTGATCCTTTGGGGGTTCGTGGTCAGGCTGGCGGGTCGCCGAGGTAGAGCCCGGCGGCGCAGTCCAGGGCATCTTCCGGGGTACCGAACGGCAGGCCGGTGGGGAGGATGTTGTCCTCGTAGCGTTCGTTGCTGTAGGTGAACAGGGCGAAACCCCACAACTCGGGGTGGCCGGTGTCCTTGAGCCGACATAGCTGCAGGACGTCGTCTTCGTCGTCAAGGACGGCGTCGATGTAGGCGTATCCGGCCCGCCAGCGGACTTTGATCTCGGTGATCTGCGGCCAGCGGGCGGCGTGGGCGGCCAGGCGCTGCTGCAGGGCCGCCGTCTTGGCGGCGTTCGGGCTGGCCATGGCCCTATCCTGTCGTACCGCGGCGAGCCGGGTCACCCGGTGGCCACGCCCACGACGGCCGCGGGATGATCAGCGGATCAATAGGCTGTTCTCCGAGTGGGACGATGACGCTGACCAGTCCGTTCGTGATCGAGTTGACCGAGGCCGAGCGGCGGGGACTGAAACAGGTGGCCGATTCGCGCGCCGCGCCGTTCGGACAGGTGCAGCGGGCCAGCGTGATCCTGGCGGTGGCCGACGGGATGTCGAACGCCGCCGCGGCCCGCGCAGCCGGGCGGCACGTCGACACCGTCCGCGCCTGGCGCAAACGCTTCGCCGCCGAACGCCTGGCCGCGCTGACCGACCGGCCCCGGCCGCTCGGCCGTCCCCGCCTGGCGCCGGAGGACACGCTGCGGATCATCGCCGCCGCGACCCAGACCCCGCCGGGCGCGGACACGGCGTGGACCCACCGGCTGCTGGCTGGCCACCTGCGGATCTCCGGGCTGGCGGTCTCCGCCTCCCAGATCGGCCGGATCCTGAACAGCGTCGACCTCAAGCCGCACCTGGTCCGCGGCTGGCTGACCCGCCCGGCCGACCCGGAGTTCTTCACCAAGGCCGCCGGGGTGTGCGCGCTGTATCGGACCTGCCCGGACAACGCGGTGGTGTTCAGCGTGGATGAGAAGACCGGGATCACCGCACGCTCCCGCAAACGCCCCGACCAGCCCGGACGCCCCGGGCAACGCACCCGCCGGGAGTTCGAGTACGTCCGCCACGGCACCGTCTCCATCATTGCCGCACTGAACGTCCACACCGGTCAGGTCCTCACCCAGACCATCGAGTGCAACAACGCCGACACCTTCATCGGCTTCCTGCGCACTCTCGACACCACGGTCCCCGCCACAACCGACATCCACCTGGTCATGGACAACGGCTCATCTCACGTCGCGAAGAAGACGAAAGCCTGGCTGGCCACGCACCCGCGCTTCCACGTCCACCACACCCCCAAGCACGCCTCCTGGCTGAACCAGGTGGAACTGTTCTTCTCGACTCTGACCAGGAGGCTGCTCCGCCGTGGCCAGTTCACCTCCCGCGACGAACTGGCCGAGCGCATCGACGACTTCGTCCTGGCCTACGACGAACACGACGCCAAGCCCTACCGCTGGACCTACGACGGCACCCCGCTCAAAGCCGCGTGAACCCCCGAAGGATCAACGCGGCGCCGCACCAGCCCTCACCCTGACGAGCCGGACACCTCGTCAGGCTGCTGATCGGATGCCACCTTGAGCTTCTCCTCGAAGAACGTCAGCACCCGATCGACGCCGTCCTGCTGGCGGTGCTCGGTCAGCGTGGCGTGCTTCCGGCCGGGGAACTCCACGGCGATGAAGTTGTCGCCCAGTTCGCGGCGAAGGGTGTCAAAGCGGGTGCCGACCGCGGGATCGCGGTCGTAGCGCAGACCGAGCACCTGGCATCCGGCGGCGACCTTGGTCTTCACCGACGTCAGGTCGCCGGGGCTGAGTCCGAGGTCGGCCTTGCGGGCCTTACCCACGGGCGCCGGCGATGCCGGCTGGGCCAGTACAGGTGCGGCGACGGGCGCGTCAGCGAGCATCGCAAGTGCGAATCCTCCGGTCAAGCACATGCCGACGGCCCCCACGCCGGGCCCATCAAGCTCGGCGTGCAGCTCGCGGGCCAGGGACCTCAGCCATGTCGCCACCGGACTGGTCCGCCCGAGCGCGAACAGGCTGAACTCCCTGCTGACACAGACACGGGCAATGCTACGCAACGACTCGCGCACGGTCGCAGAAGCCTCCTCCCGGCCGAAAAGCGACGGCAGCACAACGCTGAACCCTCGCGCCACCACCTCCTCGGCGAACGCGATGACCGCAGGCGTTATACCGGGAATCTCGTGGATCACGATCACGCCCGGCCCACTGCCCTTGCGGTACGTCGGATGCGTGATCCCGCCGGCCGTATGACTGCCGGGAGTCCAGGAATCGAGCAGGCCCCTGGCATTGAAGACTATGCCGCCGAGCACCCGACGACAGGACCACGGCCGTGCCTCCAGCTACCTACTGGCCTGAAGTCATGTCACTTACAGCAACGAACGCTGCGATGACAACACCCTGCCGGTCGGCACCCCCCAAGACGCCCTGGACTGCGTCGCCGGCCTCTACCTCGGCGACCCGACAGCCTGACCACGCACCCCGAAGGATCAACGCGGTGCTGCACTAGCTAGCGTTCCCATCTGCCGCACGGCCACACTCGCATGTCCGAGGTCTCGTCGGCCGCACTCCTTGACAGTCACGATGTGTACGCTGAACTTCTAGTTCGCGGCGGCTATTATCCGGCGCATGATGCCGCTGACTTCGATGGTCCGCATCGCCTCGGTTCTGGCTGCGCGGCGAGATGAGGCTGGGGAGGGGCAGCGGGCAGGCCGCTCGTGAACTCAGAAGGGCTTGGCGGTGACAGGGGCGGGCGTCGGGATGGCGAGCAGCGAGATCGTCAGTGGCGACGTGCCCGGCGGGCCGAGCACCAGTCAGACGATCATGGTGTCGAGCCTTGAGCGCCTCCTGGCGATCGTGCCGTCCGACTCCCCGCCTGCCTCATACCGGGCTGCCGTGATAGACGAGAACGTCCTTGGCAAGCAGACAGTGAGCGGGCGGGAGTGGGCGTTCCGGCAGCTCCGCCGGTTCTATGCGCTGAACCCGCAGTCCTTGCTCTTCCGGGCGCTCGGCGATCTGTGGGACCACGACAAGGCCGGGCACCCGCTCCTGGCTATGCTCTGTGCTCTGGCCCGGGATCCAGTCCTGCGTGCGAGCGCCACCGTGATCGTCACGACCGAGCCCGGTGAGGTAATCACGTCTGGCGACTTCGAAGCGGCGATCGAGGCGAAGTTTCCGGGAGCGTACAAGGAGATCACCCGCCGGACTACCGCCCAGAAGGTAGCGTCGTCATGGGACCAGTCCGGCCACCTTCACCAGGAGAAGCCGGGAGGCAAGATCAGAACACGAGCCTGTCCTACGCCAACCGCAGTCACTTACGCGCTCATGCTCGGCTACCTGAAGGGCGCGCGCGGCCAATCGCTCTTCAAGACGTTGTGGACGAGCGTTCTCGATCAGCCGACCTCTCAGCTCATGGATCTCACGGCAACCGCTTCCCAGGCCGGGCTGCTAGAGTTCCGCAGCGCTGGCGGCATCGTCGAGGTCACCTTCCACGGGTTGCTGCGCCCCTTCGATGAAGGGCAAGGAGCACTCCTGTGAGCTACATCGACGACCTCCTCGCCGCCTACGCCAGGTTCGTGGCACTGCCCTGGCAAGAGAACCTGGCACCTCCGCAGAGGGTGTGGATGGCTGTCTACCCGCCGGAGGACGAGCGGCGCCTGCGGCGCTATCTGCCGGCGTTCCGGACGGCCACCATCCAGGCCAAGCACACCTGGCACGAGATCGACATCACGACCGCGTTCGAGATCTGGATGGCCGCCCACGAATACCGCGACGCTTACTTCGAAGACCCGGAGCTGCTTGAGACGGCGCTCCCCACGTTCCTCGATTCCCTCGTCGCCGACGTTCGGAAGCAACTCGGTGCCCATGGTTCCGCCGACGGTGTCATCGGCCTCGTCGGTGCAGGAACGCTGTTCGGGCTGGGGGCGGTGAAGGTGTCCGCCCTGCTCAATGAGGTGAGCGATGCCATCTCCGGCCGACTGCTTGTCTTTTTCCCCGGACAGCACGAAGGCAGCAGCTACCGTTTGCTCGATGCGCGCGACGGCTGGAACTACCTCGCGACTCCGATCACACCTAGCGGGAGCGGTCGATGACGATCACCAACCGAGACCTGTTCTACCGCGACCCTACTGAAACGAAGATTCCGAACGACGGCTTCGCGCAGGTCGGCCGACCGGAGACCGACCAGCAGTGGAGCGTGCTCCGGTGGGAATTGCACAGCTTCGTGTGCGAGGGCCAGTATGCTCGCGGTCTCGAACGCATCCTCGATAGCTTCCTGACCAACTTGAACCGGGCGCAGCAGCCCGCGGTCTGGGTGAGCGGCTTTTACGGCAGCGGCAAGTCGCATCTCGTGCGCGTACTTGAGCAGCTGTGGCGCGATGTCGAGCTACCCGGCGGCGATCGTGCCCGTGATCTAGTCTCACTCCCGGACGACGTCAGCGACCATCTGGCGGAACTCTCGACGGCCGGCAAGCGGCTCGGCGGGCTCTGGTCGGCCGCCGGCACCCTGGGGGCTGGCAAGAGCGATGCAGTCCGGCTGGCGTTCTTGTCGGTGCTCTTCGACAGCGCCGGCCTGCCTGAGGAGTACGCTCTGGCGCGCTTCACGATCTGGGCCCGCAAGAACGACTACCTCGGTGCCGTCCGCGCGGCGGTAGAGGACGCAGGCCGCGCCTTCGATAAGGAGATCCACGACCTGTATGTGTCTCCGGTCATCGCCAGTGCCCTTCTCGCTGCCGATCCGACACTCGGCAGCTCGGTGAAGGACGTGCGGGATCTGCTGAAGACCCAGTTCCCGCCGACGACCAGGGACATCACCGACGACGAGATGTTCGAGGTCATGGACGACGTCCTCCGTCTGCAGTCCACGACAGCAGGCAAGCTTCCGCTGACCCTCGTCGTTCTCGACGAGATGCAGCAGTACATCGGCGATGACAATCAGAAGGCGCTTACGGTGCAGAACCTCGTCGAGGGATGCTCGGCCCGTTTCGAGAGCCGGGTCCTCTTCGTCGCCACCGGGCAGAGCGCGCTCACGGCGACGCCCACCCTGCAGAAGCTGACCGACCGTTTCGCCGTGCAGGTCGCGCTGTCGGACAAGGACGTTGAGACGGTTGTGAGGCAAGTGGTCCTCCGCAAGAGGGCCGAACATGTGCCTGCGCTGAAGTCGGCGCTCGACGCCGTGAGCGGAGAGATCGACAAGCACCTCGGCGGCACGCAGCTCGCTCCAAAGGCAGCTGACAAGCCGGACCTCGTTCCCGACTACCCGCTGCTGCCCACCCGTCGGCGATTCTGGGAGCTTGCACTTCGCGCTATCGACCGGGCCGGCAAGGCGGGGGTGCTCCGTACACAGCTCCGGATCGTGCACGAGGCCGCGGCCCGTGTCGCCGCTAAGCCCGTCGGTTACGTGATCGGCGGCGACTTCCTCTACGAGGAACAGTCACCCGGCATGCTCCAGAGCGGGGTCCTGCTCAAGGAAATCGACGAGCTTATTCGCGGACTCCGCGCGGCCGACGGCGAAGACGGAGAACTCAAATCTCGCATCTGTGCCCTCATATTCCTCATTTCGCAGATTCCGGCCCGCACCATCGGCGGCGAGACGGGACTTCGGGCGACGGCACCGTTCCTGGCCGACCTTCTCGTGGAAGACCTCGCCGAGGATGGAGCGCGACTGCGCAAGCGGGTGCCCGAACTGCTCGACCTCCTAGTGGCCGCTGGCCGACTTATGCGCATAGATGAGGAGTACCGGCTCCAGACCGAAGAGGGTGCGGAGTGGGAGCAGGACTACCGCAGCCGCCTGGCCGTGATCCGCGACGATGCTACTCGCCTGAACACGCTCCGGAGCGAGCGGCTGGCCGCAGCCGTCGAGGCGGCCGTTGGAGGCCTGAGGCTGACGCACGGCTCAAGCAAGACCCCCCGCAAGATCGGCCTGTATTGGGGACAGGACGAGCCGTCAGCTGGTGACGGCGACGTGCCCGTGTGGATCAGAGACGAATGGGCCGCTACGGAAGGGTCAGTCAGACAGTTTGCCGCTGAGGCGGGAGACCAGAGCCCGATGGTCTTCGTGTTCCTGCCGAAGTATGAGGCCGACCAGATCAAGGACAAGCTAGCCAGCTATGCCGCGGCCGAAGACACGCTGTCGCGCCGACCGACACCACAAACCGACGAGGGCAAAGAGGCTCAGCGGGCAATGAGGAGCCGATCTGAGGGGGACAACGAACGGCTTACTGAGTTGTTCGAGCAGGTTGCCGGGCGAGCACGGGTGTTCATGGGTGGCGTCGGCGAGCTCACGGTTCCCTCTTTGCGCGACGGCGTAAGAGCGGCTGCGGAGAAGGGGCTTATCCGCCTGTTCCCGAAGTTCACCTTGGGCGACAGTCCGCACTGGGAGAAAGTCACCGTGAAGGCGCGAGATGGTGCTCCCGACGCGCTGGAAGCGGTAGGCCACAGCGGCGAGCCGACGATGCATCCCGTGTGCAAGGAAGTGCTGGCGGCGATCAGCGCCGCCGGCACGAAAGGCACCGAGCTGTATCACAAGTTCACCGGGAGCCCGTACGGCTGGCCCAAGGACGCTGTGAACGGTGCCGTCCTGACGCTGCTGACGGCGGGCAATATCAGAGCTGCCCAGGACGGCAAGGATCTCGGGGGACCGAAAGAGCTGCCTCCTCGTGAGATCGGCAGGGCAACCTTCTACAAGGAAGACGAGCCGCCGACGGTGGACCAGCGCCTCAAGCTGGCCGGTCTGCTTACGGCAGCCGGCGTCCAGTACACGCCGGGACAAGAGGGCGCACAGATACCCGCCTTCCTTCAGCGACTGAAGGACATGGCCGAGCGAGCTGGCGGTTCCCCTCCACTCCCCGAACCAGTCGCCACCGACCATCTGGATGCCCTCCTTGCGCGCGGCGGCAACCAGCGGTTCCGTGCTGTTGCTGACGACCATGAGCGATTGGGCGAGGACCTGTGGCGGTGGCGTACTGCCGACCAGCTGCGGGGAAAGCGGGAACGCCGCTGGCAGGAACTACACCGTCTGCTTCGCCACGCCGACGGACTTCCTGTCGCCTCAGCCATCGCCCCCGCTGTCGCGGCGATCCAGGACGGACGCCAGCTTCTGGACGACCCCGATCCGACGGCACCGCTGCTGACTCAGCTGACCGAAACCCTGCGCCATGAAGTTGCACGCAGGGTGGCGGAACTCGCTGCGGCGCAGAGCGCGGCGCTGACCGACCTCGAAGCCTGCGATGAGTGGTCGGAACTCGACGCAGGTGACCGGGACGCCATCATCGCGGAAACGAAGCTGGCACCCACGGATCCGCCGGATGTGGCTACCGATGAGAAGCTGCTCTCGGCGCTCGACGCCACACCGCTAAGCTCATGGGACGACCGCATCGGCGTCGTACCCAGTCACCGCGATCAAGCCCGCCAGCGCGCCGCCAAACTGCTCATGCCCGAGAGCGTCACCATGACGTTGCCGTCAGCGACGATAAAGGCAACCGCCGAACTCGACCTCTATCTCGACCAGGTGCGCGCGCAAGTACAGCCTCATCTTGACTCAGGCAAGACTGTGATCATCTGAGGAGTCACGTGCGCGCTCTATCTTCTCCGCTTCGCAAGCAGCTCGAAGGCTCCGTACTCGCTGCTCGCCGTGCCGCCGAGAGCGCGTCCCGGGCCGCTGTCGCGGGCCTCGGCGTATTTGAGAGCGAGAAGCCCGGCCACCTCGACGCAGAACGGGCCGCGCTCCGCAACGGCCTCCGGCACAAGTGGCGGCAGCTCGGCGGCGACGACCAGGCGAAGTCCCTCCTCGTCGCGGAGTGCGCGTACGAGCAGTGGCATCGACTGCTGTTCGCGCGGTTCCTGGCGGAGAACAGCCTCCTGCTTCACCCGCAATACAAGGCACCTGTCACGCTCGGTGATTGCAATGAGCTTGCGGCGGAACTCGGCGAGCCCGACGGCTGGTCAGTGGCTGCCCGGTTTGCGGCCGAAATCCTGCCAGGGGTCTTTCCACTGGACGACCCATGCGTCCGCCTGCGCCTTCCCCCCGAGGGCCGCCATGCTCTAGAGCAGATCTTGGATGGGCTGCCCGCCGACATCTTCGCAGCCGACGATGCCCTGGGTTGGGTGTACCAGTTCTGGCAGAAGGACCAGAAGGACGAAGTCAATGCGTCAAGGCGGAGGATCTCCGGAGCAGATCTGGGTCCAGTGACGCAGATCTTCACCGAGAACTACATGGTCCGGTTCCTTCTTGAGAACTCCCTCGGCGCATGGTGGGCGGCTCGGCATCCCAATAGCCCGCTGGTCAGGACCTTCGACTTCCTGCGCTTCGCTGACGATGGCAAGCCGGCGGACGGCTCTTTCGACAGCTGGCCTGATCGTGTCGCTGAGGTCACGGTTATGGACCCGTGCTGCGGGTCCGGCCACTTTCTTGTCCAAGCCTTCACGATGCTCTGGCAGATGCGCGCCGAGGAGGAAGGACTCACGCCTGCCGAAGCCCAGGACGCTGTACTCCGTGACAATCTCTTCGGGCTGGACATCGATCAGCGCTGCGTTCAGATCGCGGCGTTTTCCGTCGCCCTTGTCGCGTGGCGCTCGGGCGGCTATCGGAGCCTGCTGTCACCGTCGATCGGTTGCTCCGGCACGCCCGTTACCGGTCAGCTGCACGAGTGGCAGGAGATCGACGGCCTGGATGACGCAACGCGCGACGCCCTTGGGGCACTGCATGCGCAGTTTCGAGACGCCCCGAACTTGGGAAGCCTTATCGATCCCAGAAGGGCAACTCCCGAGGGCCAGTTGTTCGCCGTCAATTACGACAAGGTCGCTCCCGTGATCGGTCGTCTCCTGGCGCGCGAGAAGGATCCGCAACGCCTGCTCGCGGGCGCAAGTGCGGTCGGACTCGTGCAGGTCGGCGCACTGCTCTCTCGCCGGTTCACCCTTGTGGTGACGAATGTTCCATACCTCAGCATCCAGCGGATGCCCGACGCGGTCGCTGACTTCCTCACCACTCGCTATCCCAACTCCGCGAATGATCTAGCCACCGTGTTCATTGAGCGCTGCCTTCAGCTCGCCTCAGGAACGACTGCGCTCGTAGTGCCTCTGGGCTGGCTCTTCCTGCGTTACTACGCGGGTCTCCGGAAGTCTCTGCTGTCCTCAGTGTCATGGGATGTACTCGCGCCTCTTGGGAAGGGCGCATTCGAGACGATCACCGGTGAGGTTGTCCAGAGCGCACTCGTGCTGTTCTCCGCCACCGTGCACCGAGACGACGTTGTAGCAGTAGACGCTACGCGCGCTACTGGCCCAAGTAAAAAAGCGGGGGCTCTGCGCCTCGGCCCGGTGCTATCTCTGTCCCAGAGCCAACTCCGCAAGGCACCCGATACCCTGCTCGCACTTGGGTCTGAGGACGCGCGTCCGCTATCTTATTACGCGACGAGCTGGCAAGGCCTCGTCACGAGCGACAATGCCCGGTTCATAGTCCGATTCTGGGAGATCCCGGAGATCGCTGGTCCTTGGCGGCCTTTCCTGACGGCGCCCAAAGAGACTGCTCCTTATAACGGACGTGAGAGTCTCCTGAGGTGGGACGATGGCCATGGTGACCTAGTGAGGAACTCTGGCGCACATAACTTCAATCCTAGGGAGGCGCTCGGCAAGTGCGGCGTTCTTGTCGCGCAAAGTAACCTCAAGGCCACCTTGTATTTGGGCGAGATGTTCAGTCACGGGAGCGTGCCTGTTATCCCCTATAATCAACAATATCTGCCAGCACTATGGGCTTACATGGCTTCGCCGGAGTTTCGCGAGTGGGTTCGTCGCATAAACCAAAAGGTCATCGTTGATTCTGGCTATATGATTAAGGTTCCCTTTGATCTCAGCCGATGGGAAGAAGCGGCAGGCGAGACAGGGTCGCTTCCGGAGCCGTGGTTCGATGATCCTACGCAATGGCTCTTTGAGGGACGACCGGAGATGACCACGGCACCGTTGCAGGTAGCCGTTGGACGGCTCCTCGGCTACCGGTGGCCGGGCCAAACGGAGTCGGACGATCTTGACCAGATGGCCGAGCGAGAGGGGATCGTCTGCCTGCCGTCGGTGGCAGGGCAGCCGCCCGCAGCGGAGCGGCTGCAGCACCTCCTGGCTGTCGCGTTTGGGACGACCTGGTCGCCCGCGAAGGCACGGGAGCTCCTCGGGCAGGACGGAAGCAGTAAGAAGAGCATCGCCGACTGGCTCCGGGATGAGTTCTTCAAGCAGCACTCCTCGCTGTTCGGCAGTCGGCCCTTCGTCTGGCACATCTGGGACGGGCTTAAGGACGGGTTCTCAGCGCTCGTGAACTACCACAGGCTTGACAGCAAGACTCTGGAAAAGCTCACCTACACCTACCTAGGCCAGGACTGGGTGGAACGCCAGCGAGCTGAGGTGCGCGAACAGGTAACCGGAGCGGAGGCCCGTTTGTCGGCCGCGCTGGACCTGCAGCGCAAGCTTGAGCCGATCCTTGAGGGTGAGCCTCCTTACGACATCTACGTTCGCTGGAAGGACTTGGAGGAGCAGCCAGTCGGCTGGGAACCCGACCTCAACGACGGGGTACGTCCCAACATCCGGCCATTCGTAGAGGCAGGCATTCTCCGGTCGTCATTCAATATCCACTGGCGCACGGACCGTGGGAAGAACCCCCGCGAGGGAGAACGCCGCAATGACGTCCACTTGACGCTGGATGAGAAGCGAAAAGCGAGAGAACGGGCGGGGCTTTCATGACCGATACCGTCCTCGATCGGCTCGTAGCGTGCGTCCGCAAGGCGCTGGTGTACGACCAGAACGTCAAGGTCGCTCCGTGCGCGCTCCTGTGGCCCGATGAGACGAGGCAATGGGAGCCGGTCATCGACCGGCTCGGTCAGCAGCTTCCGATTGTCACGCTTGGCGCCTACGAGCCTGAGGTGCGGCGCGGCCCTGCCTACTGGATCCGTTGTGTGGTGGCTCGCACAATCGACATTGGCCTGCCTGAAGGCTCGCCGATCGTGTATCTGCCTGGTGTCGGCCGCAGTGCGCTGAGGGCGGTCGAGCGATGTCCGGCCGCGCTGGCCCCGATCGCAGAGCTTCAGCACCGCGGCCAGTGGTTCGCTCACCCGAACGGCCGTGACTGGACTGCCCGAGCTCTGTTGTCCCATCCTGGCTGCGGCCTGGGCCTACGGATCTCCGACGGCCCGGCGACCGCTGACGCGCTACGGTTGGCGCTGGGCCGCCTGCTCGATGAGAAGATCGACCGGCTCGCCAGTCTTCTCGACGCGGACTTCTTCAACGAACTCGTGAGCCCAGACCCGATGCGGAGCCTTCTCGGGTGGCTCGACGACCCGCAGGACTACCGCGGGCGGCTGGAGCCCGCGCGGTGGACCGCGTTCGCGCAGCAATGCAAGAGCGACTTCGGCTTCAACCCTCGAACCGACGGCGAGGTGATCGCCGCGCGGAAACTCGCCGGGCGCGAAGGCAAGTGGGCCAGCGTCTGGGAGATCTTCGCCTCCGCCCCCGAGCGGTATCCCGGCATTCCCGACCAGCTTGGGAAGGCTAGGCCCGAGGAACAGCTCTCTCTCGTCGGTGTCGCTCAATCGGAGGTGTGGCCGCAGGACAACCAGATCGCCGAGGACCAGCTGCGCAAGCGCCTGCGGGACTTCGAAGCGCTCACGCCGGAAGGCGCCCGGAAGGAGGCGACGCGGCTCGACGGAGATCATGCCTGGCGCCGGCGGACCGTCTGGGCCAAGCTGGACAGGGCACCGCTGGCGTTCGCCCTTGAGCAGCTCGCCGTGCTCGCTGAGCTCACAGCCCAGCCGCTGGCCGAGACGGACCTCGAGTCGCTGACCGCCGACTATGTCGAGCGCGGATGGCGAGCCGATGACGCGGCGGTGCGCGCGCTCGCGCTCGCACCGCAAGACCAGGACCGGGCCGCCGTCGCCGCAGCGGTGTCAGCGATGTATCGCTGGTGGCTCGACGCGGCCGCCAAGGCACTCCTCGCAGCGATCGGGCCGATGGCCAACGCGCGAACGTACAAGCCCGGCCCCCCAGCCTCGGCGGCGAAGGGGACGGCGACCGTCTTCGTGGACGGGCTCCGGCTCGACCTTGCGCACCGCCTGCAGGATCGTCTCGCGAGCACCGGACTGGACGTGCAAGCCACGGTCTCCCTCGCGGCGCTTCCCACTGTTACTGAAACAGCGAAGCCGGCCCTCGTCCCCGTCCCGGCAGGATCGCTCAGTGCAGGTGAGGAACTCTGGGCAGCGCGGGCATCGAGTGGCGCGCAGGCTGCCAAGGTCGTCTTGAAGTCCTTGGCTGCGGAGGCGGGCGTGCAGTGGCTGTCGCAGGCAGAGACCGGCGACCCGTCTGGCGTGGCCTGGACCGAGGCTGGCCAAGTCGATCACTTTGGCCATGATCTTGGCGCCCAGCTCGTCGATGAAATCGACCAGGAGACAGAGAGGATCGCCCTGCGTGTCCGCCAGCTGCTCAAAGCTGGCTGGCAGCAGGTCGATGTGGTCACTGACCACGGCTGGATCCTCCTACCCGGCGGCATGGAAAAGGTCGACCTACCGGTGGCGGTAACTGCGAAGAAGAAGGGCCGCTGCGCGCGTTTGAAGGAGGGCGCGGTGATCAACGGCCCGACGGTACCGTGGTTCTGGGACCAGGATGTGCGGATCGCCGTCGCTCCCGGCGCGAGCTGCTTCGAGGCGAACAAAGAGTACGAGCACGGCGGGGTCAGCCCGCAGGAGTGCATCGTTCCCAGGCTGTCTGTGAAGGCGGGCTCCGCCCAGCCGACAGCAGCAGGGCCGGAGATCGCCAGCGTCAAGTGGCTCGGCCTGCTCTGCCGGATCGCGCTGGCGGGAGACACTGCCGGCATTGTGGCTGATCTCCGCGGTCTGCCGGGGGATCCAAACACCAGCATCGCGGAGGCGGCTAAGGAGACGGCAGGTGCCGACAGGGTGTCGCTGCAAGTGCCCGACGAGGACCTTGAAGGCGAGAAGGCCTACCTCGTTCTTGTGGGCTCGGACAGGCGCCTCCTTGCCCAGCGCGAGGTGGTGGTCGGGAGGAACCGGTGACCGAGCTCGATGAACTCGACCGGCTCGCGGCCGACGTCTTCGAGGGCTTCCTGGTCCGCAAGGACCTCGCCCAGCAGTTCCGCGGCCAGTATCCGGTGCCGACGTACGTCGGCGAGTTCCTGCTGGGACGGTACTGCGCCACTACTAACGCCGACGAGATCGCCGAGGGCCTTGCGATCGTTGAGCGGTCGATGAAGGAGCGAACCGTCCGCGCTGGCGAAGAGGAGCTGTTCAAGTCTCGTGCCCGTGAGAAAGGCAGGGTCAAGATCATCGATCTTCTGCGCGCACGCCTTGACGCCAGGGCGGACGCGTACAAGGCGGAGCTGCCCAGCCTCCAGCTCAGCGACATCCACATCTCCGACAACCTTGTGAACGAGCACGACAGGATGCTGACTGGCGGGTTCTACGCCGAGGTCACCCTTGAATACATCGCCGCGCTTGCCCGGGAATCTGGCGGCCAGCCGTTCCGGGTCGAGTCGGTGCGGCCGATACAGATGTCCACCCGGGACGCACTCGACACGTTCGTTCGCGGCCGGTCGCATTTCACGCTCGACCAGTGGCGTGACCTGCTCCTGCGGAGCGCCGGCTTCGAGCCGGGCAGATTCACGCGGCGTGAGCAGGACATCCTCATCGCCCGCATGGTCCCGTTCGTCGCGCCCAACTACAACATGGTCGAGCTCGGCCCCCGCGGCACGGGCAAGTCTCATCTGTTCCAGCAGGTCTCCCCGTACGCCCACCTTGTCTCCGGCGGCAAGGCGACCATCGCCAACATGTTCGTGAACAACGCGACAGGGCGGCGCGGGCTGGTCGCCCAGTACGACGTCGTCTGCTTCGACGAGATCTCGGGCGTGTCCTTCGACACGAAGGAAGGCGTCAACATCCTGAAGGGCTACATGGAGGCCGGGGAGTTCAGCCGCGGCAAGGAGAGCATCCGCGCTGATGGCGGGATCGTGATGGTTGGCAACTTCGACGTCGATGTTGAAACTGAACTCCGGCAAGGCCACCTGTTCGGCCCGATGCCCAAGGAGATGCGCAACGACACGGCGTTCCACGACCGCATTCACGCGTACCTGCCGGGTTGGGACGTGCCGAAGCTCGACCCGTCGTACTTGACCATTCACTTCGGGTTCGTCAGCGACTTCCTCGCCGAATGTTGGACCCAGCTCCGGCGCACCTCCCGCCTAGACGTCGCACAGGGTCGGCTGGAGTGGGGCGCCCAGCTAAGCGGCCGCGACCGCAAGGCGGCCAACAACACGGTCAACGGCCTGCTGAAGCTGCTCTGGCCGGATCCGGACATGGACGTGCCTGACGAGGCCCTCGCGTGGGCGGCGGAGCTGGCACTGGAGCTGCGCAGGCGCGTGAAGGAGCAGCAAGCGTGGATCGGCTCGGCTGAATTCGGCAACGTGAACCTCAGCTACCGGCTCGGTGATCGTCCCGAAAGAGTCGTCTACTGCGACGAGATGGTGCAGCACCGGCTGCGCGCCGAGAGCCAGCCACGTGCAGCGGAGGCGGCGGAAGGCGACAGCGATGTCTTGCCGCAGCCCGATCCGGAAGAAGTGCGCTCATCAGCCAACGCGAAGGCTGCGCACTACGTGGTCGGCGATGTGATCGACGGGCGATTCGAGGTGCTCGACGTCCTCGGCCAGGGCGGGTTCTCCCGCGTGTACCGAGTGCGCGACGAGCTTGAAGGCGAGGAACGAGCGCTCAAGCTATTCGAGAATGCCGCAGGCTACGATGCGGTGCGCAGGGAGATCGGCGCCCTTCGGAAGGTCGATCATCCCAACGTCGTCAAGGTCTACTGGGCCGGAAAAACGCAGGCCGGCGACTGGTACCTCATCACCGAGTACATCGACGGCGAGTCACTCGATGAGTACGTGAGTGGCACAAAGCGCCTCCGCGACCGAGAGGCCATCGACGTCGCGATGGACATACTCGATGCGCTCGTGGCCATCCACCCCGACGCGGCACGGATCAGCGAACTCGAAGAGAAAGGCCGCGATAGTCAGCTATCCGAAACCGAATACGCGGAGCTGATGGAGCTGCGCGACAAAGGACTCGTCCATCGCGACATCAAACCGCTCAACATAATCCTCGCGCGCAAGGGGGCCAAGCTCCTTGACTTCAACATCGCATCGCGCGTGGGCGATGTGGTTCATACCGTCTCTGGCACCCCGCCCTACCAGCCGCCGGACGCCAACCTCACCCGCTGGGATGTATCGCCGGACCTGTTCGCCGTAGGAGTCGTGCTCTATGAGCTCCTCTGCGACGGCAACCATCCTTACCCAGGACGACAGCCAATGGGAGGGGAGTCGCCTGCGGATGCGCTATCCCTCCGCCCGGACCTGTCGCCGCAGCTAGCACAGTTCCTTCAGAAAGCCTGCGCTCCATACCGTGAGGAGCGGTTCGAAAGTGCTCGCGAGATGCGCGACGCCCTGTCAGAGATCCGAGCATCTCGGACAACCTGACAGCCGGGCAGGTCCGCGCCTCGGCGCGGCGTGGTGGTTCACACCGCCTCAACCACCGCAGCGACGTTCGTCAGGCCTGGCAGGACGATGGCGGCCCTGGCCTGGTGCGACTGTGGGCGGTCGAGCTCCGCGAGGCGGAAGAGCGCCCGGTCCTCCGTTGACTCGACGCCGACCAGTGCATCGTCAGCGTTCTGCAGCAACTCGTAGACCAGCCGGCCCCTGTAGTCGTGCGCGACCTGCGTCTCCTGGCTGACATCCTCCTGGAGGCGAGCCGGCGACTCCCGATACACCGCGAGGTCCTCGCGGCAGATGCGCTCCAGGATGTCCCCCGGCGTCACGGTCAGCACAGTCACATGCACCATTTCATCGCATGGATCCGACAGCGGTCAGCGCATCCGATATGGGCAGCGTTCCACGGTGTCGGCGAATTACCGACTCGTCGACCTGAGCGTGAGGCACGCCTCCGCCCTTCCCCTACCGTTTGGCTCTGCAGTCGGGCCTTTGCAGCTCGGGCACGGGCGTGGCGCGTCGCCATCAAACCCGAGCATCCGCGTCCGCTCGTCGCACTAACCACACCACGGCGGACGAGACGGACGCTGGGTGTGAGGCAGGGGCAGCTCAGCGGGCGCGAGCCGCGCCGCCAAAACCGCGTACTGGTTCCGCACTCCGCCGGTGTTCGCCCCAGTGACGGCCGCCAGCGTGTGCGGAGCCCAGCCCCGCGCTCAGCGCCGTTGCGACGACCGGAGCGAGCCTGGCCCGCTGGGCGGCCGTCAGCCGCCAGTCACCGCCCAACGCGTTGAAGAACTCACCGATCGATCCGCCGCCACGAGCCGCCTCGGCCGTGTGCGGCTCCTCCCGCGCGGGCTCAGGAGCGGCGGGTTTCTGGGACGGTTCCTTGTACGGTTCGGGTGCAACCGCTGCACCCCGTGCCTGCACAGGTTGCACCCCCGTCGGCGCGCCGGTTGCACCCCGTTCCCGCGCGGGGTGCAACGGCTGCATCCCGCCGGGTCGGTTATCCACAGGCTCGCTGCCGGTGGTCACGGGGTGCGGCTATTGCACCCCGTCAGACAGACCGTCAGCGCCCGGCTGCCCGGCCGCGGTGAGCCTGCTGCCCAGCCCGGGGAACTGGTGCTCAAGTACGGCGACGGTGGCGTCGTGGAGGTCGTCGCGGACCAGGCTCAGGTTCAAGTCCCAGCCCTGCGGGCGGCGGTCGGCTCGCTTGATCCGGGCCGCGACGATGTCCGGGTCGCATAGCGAGATGATGCCCTCGGCCGCCAGCCGGTCCAGGCAGGTGTGTACCGTCCGCTCCGACAGCCCGGTGTAGCGGCCTAGTGTGGCCACCGAGGGGAACGCACCCGTGCCGTCCGGCCCGGCGTGGTTGGCCAGGCCGACGAGGTACTTGCAAGCGCTGGACAGCTGTCCGCCCCGGTCGGCCGGGACCGGGGCCAGGTTCAGCGCCCATGAGATCGCCTCGACGCTCATGGGCCGTCGCTCCTCAGACGTGCTGCTCCGTATAGGGCCGCCCAGCCTCCTGTCTCAGTTTCTGTCTCACCCCCGTCCGCAGCCGTTCACCAGCGTCCACCCTCGGGGCATCATGGCTGGTCACGTACTGCCGCGGACTGCCGTGAACGATGGTCAGCATTGTTGGAAAGCGTGTTGGGGGGCAACCCCTCAGGAGTTCGAATCTCCTATCCTCCGCCACCCTGACCTGCAGATTCCGGAGGCCGTCGATCGCCAGCGGTCGCCGCGAGCCCCGTGGTCTCAAATCTGGTCTCAATTCGTTCTGAATGTGGCCTTCGAAAGACAACCCGGGCCGGGCGTCAGCGCCTCCCGCTACGTTTTCAGCGGCATAGGCCAGGACCTTCGTTCACAGCGGGCAGGCTGTCCGTATCTGGCCGCAGGCGCGGTAACATCAGCGCGAAGCAAGGCAGGGTGCGGCGTGGCACTGAGACCGGCGGAGGTCCCAGGTCGATGGTCTTCCGTCTGCCCGGTCGGCGGGAACGTTGTGCCTGCTGCAAAGGTGACCATTTCAGGCGGGTATTCCGGTCGGGCCGCCAGCGGGGAGTGCCTCATGTCGGCAGAAGTCCGGGCGGCGCCACCGCCTGGCTGGCCCGAATGGGTCGATCAGGACGACTTCGAGGTGAAGGATGGGCGCGACCCGATCGGGCTCGAGACCATCACTACCGATCGCATCGTGCCGCTCCTCGTGCCTGGGGTGCTGGCGCTGTCGACGCGAGCTCGGTACTTCAGCTTCCACCTGTTCCTGCTTGACGAATTCGCTCGCCGGCGCCTCGGCCCGACACGCGAGAATCAGTCCATCTTCTTTCGTACCCGTGAGTTCGAGTACAGCGCGGCCGTCCTGCTCTGTCCTCGTTGCGGCCCGACGGCTGCGCCCGTCGGAGCCCAAAGTTTGCGTGGCATCGTCCGTCGAGGCAAGGCCAAGGGCGAGATCGCTCGCGGTTTCTCCGTGGACAGCGACTTCGGTGGCTACGGACTGTATTACCGGTCGCCGCTGCGCGATCTCGGCCTCGTCCACCAGCGTGACACGGTAGTCGGAGAAGAGACACTGCCAGTCGACGTGCTGACCGGCCCGCGAGCGAAGAAGATCGCTGCAGCCTTCCGCCGTGCCATCGAACGGACGACGTACTACCGCAGATACTTCCTTGGCGAGCAGCCGATTCCTGTGGCCGTCCTACGTGAAGTGGCCGAGGCTGCATGTCTCTGCCGCCTCACCGAATCACCCGAAGAGGCGCGGCTGGTCCGTGGCGCCCTCTTCGATGACGTGGAGGGTCTGAAGCCCGATGATGTCCTTCGGCGCCGAGAAGCCTTCGCCCTCCGTCTCCAGCTGGCCGACGCTGAACCAGGCGTCCTGACAGATGAAGCGGCGTTCCGACGAAGCGTCTGGGCTGCTCTTGAGCGACACGTTGACGATGGGACGCGTCTCTCCGAGACGGTCCAGCGCTGGGCTGCCCTGTACGGGAAGGAGTACTACCAGGAGAGCCTTCGGATCCTTTGGGGGGAGGTGAACTGGTTCGGGCGGGAGCGATGCCCGGCTGATGGCCTCGCACCGCATACGTTCTTCGCCATGATGCGAGACGAACTCGGGGCGGGCTCTCTGGACATCGGGGGGACAGAGCTCCTCGTCGCTCGAGATGAGCCGACCAACGATGTGCTCCACCGGGTGAGGGCCACCGTCGGCTCATGGCCACTCGAGGAGCTGCGAGCGCTGGCGTTGGACAGCGGGACATGCGTCGCAGCCCTCGTGCTGCTGCTCTCGCTGTACGACCGGCTCCGTACCGTTGAGCGGCTGCCCGTCGATTCCGCCTGGTACGAGATAGCCCTCGAGGGCGGCGGCAATCAGCCAGGCCTCGCTGCCTTCGTGGCGCAGCTCCGCCATCATTTGGCCGATGAACCGGCGGTCGGGGACACCCTCGTCTGGCTCGCTCGCCGCTTCATCGTGGCCGCCCACGATCGCATCGCGAGCTCGAAGCTGCCGGACTTCACCTTCCGCTTCCGCCTCGAGGCCGGGCGCCTCCGGTTCTACACCAAGCCTGGCGTGGACTTTGGGCTTGCCGATAGCCGACATCCGGCCTTGGCAACACTAGGCCAGGACATGGGCCTGTGGCATGACGGGGCTGACACGGCGGTGATCACCGTGAAGGGACGTGCGCTGGTGAAGGCGGCATTCGGATGACCGTCGCAGTCCGGCGCCTCTTCACCCACAATTGGTCTGTCCTGTGGGCGACCACCTACACCTGCGGCGTGGTTGCGTTCGACGACTACTTCCTCGGGCAACTCCGCCCTGACGACCTCAACGTCACCATCCTCGCCGACCTCGGTAAGCTCACCGAGACCTGGTCAGCGATAGAGGAGACGGCCGGACTTTCAAGGCTCCGCAACCTCAACCGTGCGTATTTGCTGCGCCCCGTCGCCTGGCACGGTCACGCGTTTCATCCCAAGACCTACCTCTTCGGGAACGAGCACGGCGGCGTGCTGCTCGTTGGGTCAGGCAACGCCGACCTGCGTGGCCTCGGCGCCGGCTATGAGGTCTTCGCTCAGTTTCGCTCCGACGAACCGGCAGGTGCCGCCGCCATAGCGGCATGGTCCGACTGGATGAGCCGCCTCGTCCCGCTGCTGGCCGACCCCCTTGTGGAGGCCCGTTGGGCGGATGCACGAAACCGCCTGCCATGGCTTCGCGACTTGCCGGCCAGCGTCGGATCGCCGCTCGTCCACAACCTGGACACACCCCTCCTTGACCGCTTCACCGCAGATGTCGACGCGCCCGTCGATGAGTTGCACGTGGCCGCGCCATATTGGGACGATCACCTCACGGCGCTCGCGACTCTTGTGGAGCGAGCGCGCCCACGACAGCTGCACATCTACCTCGGTGCAGGTGCAAAGCTCGACGGCAAGAGGCTGCTCGCGTCCATCGCCGACCGGCATCTCAAGGCCACGATCTGGACCTATACCGAACCCCGCTTCGTGCACGCGAAGCTGATCGCCGCCATCTCGGGATCAACAGCTCACGTGCTCAGCGGCTCTGCGAACCTCTCCTACGTTGCCCTTCAGGCCGCAGCCAGGAGTGGCAACGTCGAGGCTGGCGTCGTGGCCAGCCACGACGCAGACAGCGCCCGGGCGCTCTTCACACCGCCCGGACTTGGCCTTCGGCGCCTCGAGGTGGAGGAGCTTGCTTCCCTCACGCCAGAACCCCCGGCCGAGGACACCGGGCCGCCGCTCCGGTTGTTGCGATGCGAGCGGCTCGTGGATGGCCACCTCTCGCTGGCGATCGCCCCGATGCCCACCACTGCGGTGCACCTGCTCGGAGTCCCAGCCGACCAGCCAGCCGTGGGCCTCAGGCTGGCGCGTTCCGAGGGGACCGCGCTGTACGCCGATCTGGCGAGAGCGCGAACCATGGATCCGTGGGAGTCCACGGCTCCCCTGGTCCAGCTAGTCAACGAGCGGGGCGTTGCGCTGTCGAATCCCGTGCCCGTCGACGACCCCGAGGCACTGGCCGCCACCCTGCGCGGGCGCGATGACGCGGACCGCGGCGCGCTGCGGGAATTGGACTGGGACGAACTGGATTCGCCGGTTGGCCGCATTCTCGAGGAGCTGCAGGCCAGCTGTTACTTTGAGCCCCGACGCGTCAGGCGCAAGCGGACTCTCGTCGTGACTGAAGAGCAGGGAGCGGAGAGCGACACGTCGTTCTGGCAGCGGTACGGAGAGCTCAACCTCGAGGCCGTGCCGCTGGGTAAGCGCTCTCGGTCTGGCTGGCGCCACCTGCCAACCGATCCGATCTTCGCGCAGCTCCATGCCTTGCTGATCCGAGCGCCCTACCTCCCCGAGCTGAAGCCCATCAGGCCCTCAGCGATCCCCGACGACGAGCTCGACGATCCGGATGCGGCTCGACGGCGATGGGCGATGGAGACCCGTCAACGGGTCCGGATCTTCAACGTGCTGCGGCGGTGGTGTCGGGCTGTCCGCGATCCGGAGCTGTTGGCACTCGACCCGCTCTTGACGACGTACAACTACCGTGCCTTGCTCCGAGCGCTCGGTGAGCTCTGGCTCGGTGATGGGGAGGGGGGCAGGTACTTCGACGAGCACCATCTGCATCAGCTTCTTGCGATCCTCGTGGAAAGCCTGGTCGGCAAGCAGGGGACGCACAAGGGCGCCCTGGTCGTGGCAGATGCAGATGCCCGCGAGCGTATGGTCGAGGATCTGCGCGAGCACGGCGCGCCGCCCGCGCTGGCACAGCTGCTCTTCGACGTCGTCCGGCCCGAGCGGCGCGACCGCGTGGCCGTGGTCGTTGCGTGGCAGCCGATCCTCCGAGCCGCTCTCGAGCTCGGCGTCGTGACGGCAGACAACGGTCCAATAGGTGACGTCCTGCGCTGGGCCGCTGACTACATCGACCAGCATGGCTGGCGGCGGCAGGTGCAGGAGCGCTATGGAGTCGAGGCCCGATTCTTTGACAGGAGCCTCGCCAAGGGCTACGACTACGAGCTTGTCGTCAACGGCCTCACTGGCCTCCTCTCGGACCCGAGAGCAGTGAGCGTCGTCCAAGAGGCCCTCCGCTTCCGCCCAGCAGCAGGCATTCTCGTGGTGGCACAGGGCGAGAGCGACCGCATCAGCATCCGCGATGGAGAGCATGCCTATGCTCGCGTCGCCGGGAACATCGAGTCGTCGCCAGAGCCAATCGTTCTCGCGCAGATCATGCAGCTGCCGCCTGGCAGCGTACTGGGAAGCCTGATCAGATCGACCAGCAAAGATGATCAGGTCACCGCGTAGAGGTGGGGCTGGGGCCCTGTCGGTTGGTCCTCGCGCCGCCTGTCGCGTGGTCAGCTACCGTGACTGGGATGATCTTCGACCGCTACATCATCGTTGACTGGAGCGCCAGTAACCGCCCTCGCGTGGGCAAGGACTCCGTCTGGGTGTGCGTGCTCGGTGCCGATGGGCACATCTCAATGCACAACCCATCAACGCGAGGCAAGGCGGAGGTCATCGTCCGGGATGACCTGCGTCGTTGTGTGGCGGACGGGGAGCGTGTTCTGGTCGGCTTCGACTTCCCGTACGGATACCCGGCAGGATTCGCTGCCGCGTTGGGCTTGACGGGCCCGCCGTGGCTGGCCCTGTGGCAGTACCTGGCCGCACGGGTGCACGATGACCGCGACACGAATGCCAGCAATCGCTTCCAAGTGGCGGCCGTGATCAACGCCCGCCTGGAGCACCCGGCCTTCTGGGGGCGGCCGTCCTCGCAACTCTTCGACGATCTCTCCGCCCGCCGGGATCGTGTTGTGTACCAGCTCGGCGGAGAAGAGGCCGGACTCGCCGAGTGGCGAGAGGTCGAAGCGATCCTCCGTGCCAGCGGACATCGTCCGCACTCCACATGGAAGCTGTTCGGCAACGGGTCGGTGGGAAGCCAGGCCCTCACCGGCATTCCGGTCGTTTCACGCCTTCGTCATGACCCCGCCGTCGGAGATGCCAGCACTGTCTGGCCGTTCGAGGTCACCGTCCCGGAACTCCGGGCGGGACGCGGAGCGGTGATCCATGTCGAGATCTGGCCTAGCCTCATCAACGTCCAGGCCGTGACCGGACAGGTGAGAGATCAGACCCGGGTCATATGCCTCGCACGCGAGCTTCGCGACCGTGATCGGGCGGACGCCTTGGCCGGGCTCTTCGCAGCAGCCTCGACGCGTGCTTGCTCCGAGGAGGGGTGGATCCTCGGGGTCGCATAGCGCAGTGAGACAAGTCCGCTCGCATGCCTGGTCACCGATGCGTCCCTGACTTGTGACACGTTCGGCGGTCCGGAGCGGCGGCGAATCGCTGATCTGGGCTTTCGCGGTTGGTCGTGAGTGAGTTTGCGTAATGTGGCCGGCGTTCCCATACGCCGGTCAACTTTCCGGCGGTCCTGGGTCGGCGTTCACTGTGGCCGCAAGGGCGAGCGCCGCTTCATGTCCGTGGGCCGATTACGACGACGCACTTGACGGCTGCCTGCCACAGTCGGCCGGGACTGGGGCCAGGTCCAGCGCCCACGAGATCGCCTCGACACTCACCGGCCACCTCGCGGCTGCCACCGAGCGCCAAGCCACCTGCCCGGGTCTTGACTCAGCTTGTGGCTCATCTCCCCCACCCAGAGCCGTTCACCGGCAGCCGCCGGGACAACATCGGCCCAGGTCACGGACGACGGCGACCCCACTGAACGCCGGTCAGGGATACCGGAAAAGCGTGCAGATGCCGGAGCATCACGCACGGAACGGCATACGCGGCCGGCAAGGACGTGCACTGCGCCCAAGCCCTCTGCCCCGACGGCCCTCCCGCCGCCGGCTCCAAAACGCCGCACAACTGAGGTGAGACACCAGCGGATGAGCGCGACATCTACCACGGACCCTTCGTCGATCAGACGGCTTCGGACGCGTTACTGGTCGCGCGGACGAGTTCCAGCACTGTACTCGCTCGTGCCTCGTCGCCGCCCAGTTGCTTGGTGAGCTCCTCGACGCTCGCTTTGGCGACAGCGTCGGCTGTTCCCAGGCCGACGGCGTGCAGGCGCAGGTACTCGGCACGCGTGAGCCGACCACGGCACACGCGGGCGATGCCCAGCAGATCGGAGGGGATTCCGCGCTCCAAGCGGAGCATGAGGTCGGTGTGCCGGTCGGCGAGATCGATGTCGCGCACGATCTCGGCTACCGCGACGACGACCGGCAACAGATCGATCGTCCGCGAGCGGACCTGGTCAACTGCGCCTGCCGCGACGTTCTCGCGCATATGCTGCATCAGGCGCATCTCGATCTCCTGCCGCGACAGGCCGCTCATCCACAGCAGGCAGCCGGCCGCCTTCTTCGCCCGCAGCGTCACGGCCGGAACCTCGCGGGCGCCGATCTGCAACAGGCGCGTCGCGACGCCCTCCTGCTGCAGCCCGCCGAGCCAGCGCTGCGGCTCCTTGTTCTTGCTCTTCTTGTTCAGCGGCAGGTATGTCTCGTCGAGCTCGGCAGTGATCTGCGTCAACGCGATCAACGTCGCGTCGCTAAGCCCGACGAACGGCATGCGCAAGGCATCGACGAGCCGGATGATGCTGACGACGTCGGTGCCGGACTCGCCGGCGAGCCGCCCCAGCGGAGCCAGCTCGTAGCGCCCCGTCCCGTCGTCTTCGATCAGCTGATGCCGCGCGAGGTCGGTGACCGCTGCTTCGAGGTTCGCCCTCCCCCACTGCCACGAGGGCGCCTCTTGCCGCTGCTGGAAAGCACCGAAGCTGTCCTCGATGAAGGCGATGATCTCGTCGCCGCCCATGCCCTGCCCCTCGCCGCGCTGGGAACTCGCCGCCAGCGTGCGCAGGACGAGGTTGCGCGGATCGGTTCCGCTATCGAACAGGCGCGACTTGATGTCCTCAGGGCGGCCGAGGACGTAGTGCTGCCAGACGTCGTACTCCGCGCGTCCGTCCGGCGCGATCACGTACGACGTGCCTTTCGCCGTGTAGCCCAGGCGGCCGGCGCGGCCGATCATGTTCTTGTACTCCGCGACCGCGTAGCGCGTCGGCGTAGGCCCTGGATGGTCCAATTCGACGATCACCACGGCCTCGGCCGGCGTGTTGATGCCCATCGCCAGCGTCGTCGTGGCGACCATCACCCGCAAGCGATCGCCGCGTACGCGGAAGTGCTCCTCGAGCACGAGCCGCTCGTCACGGTCGAGGTCCGAGTTGTGGAAGGCGACGCCGCCAGCGAGCACGCGGCGCAACGCCGCCGACGACACCGACGGGTCGCCCGCTGGCAGCGCACCGAGCGTGTCCTCGGCCGACGGCAGGCCGAGCGCCTGCGCGAGATACGTCGCACAGCCGACCGTCGCGCGGCGAACGTTGCGGAAGACGATCACTTTCTTCCCCTCGTCAACGAGCTTCTTGACGAGCGGAATGACCCAGCCCTGGCTGGCGCCCCCGCCGGTCCAGGTCGGTTGGATGCACGGCTCCACCTTCTCGCTGCCGCCGCCGGCCGACAGGTAGCGGATTGAGCCGTCGCGGCGGATCACACCTTCGTCGAGCGGCACTGGCCGCTCGACGCGGCGCAGCAGGCGCGCGTTTAGCCAGCGCTCAAGTCCGTTCGAGTCGCCAACCACCGCCGACAGGGCCACCACCTGCGGGTCGGAGCCAAGGCGGCGCCGGGCACGGATCAGTGTCAGCAGGAACTCCAGGTTGGCGCCCCGGGTCGCGTCGACGATCATCTGGACCTCGTCGATCACCACCGTGCCGACGTCGTGAAGGATGTGCGGCTGCGCCAAGGCGAGCGCGGTGCATTTTTCGTAGGTCATCAAGCAGACGTCGTACTGCCCGTGCACCAGCGCCGGAATGTCGTCGCTGATCTCGCCGGTCGCGCGGATCGTCCGCACGCCGAACGCCTCGTATTTGCGGCTGAACTCCGCGTACTTGTCGTTGACCAGCGCCTTCATCGGCAGCAGGAAGAGCGCGCGCTTTCGGTCGAGAACGCCCTTGAGCGCAGCTAGTGCCGTAGCAGGTCACGTTTGCCCCGGCCGGGCAGCTTTCCCGGTGGGTGTTGATCGCCGAGACTGGGCCGGTGACGGAACGGCTGCGGGTGCGTGAGATCGATGATGACGAGGGCCGGCGGCTGGTGCGGATCGTGCGCCGGGGCACAGGCTCGGTGGTGACCTGGCGGCGGGCGCAGATGGTTCTGCTGTCGGCCCAGGGCATGGACGTGGCCGCGATCGCAAGGGTGGCGTTTACCAGCGAGGACCGGGTCCGTGATGTGATCCGCAACTTCAGCGCCGACGGGTTCAGCTCGCTGTACCCCAGGTACAAGGGCGGCCACCCGCCGAAGTTCACCCTGGGCCAGCGGCGGGAGATCAAGAAGGTCGCCAAGTCCAAGCCCGCCGAGCACGACCTGCCGTTCTCCGCCTGGAGCCTGTCCAAGCTGGCGGACTTCCTGGTCGCCGAGGGGGTGGTCGACGACATCAGCCACGAGGGCCTGCGCATCCTGCTCCGCGAGGAAGGCGTCACCTTTCAGCGCCTGAAAACCTGGAAGGCCTCCAAAGATCCGCAATACGCGGTGAAGAAGGCCCGGATCGAGCACCTGTACGCGATCGCCGACGGCGAGGTGATCCCCGACGCCGGCGAACCAGAGGTGATCTTCTGCGTCGATGAGTTCGGGCCGCTGAACCTGCAGCCCCGCCCCGGGCGGCAGTGGGCCGCGATCAGCGGCAAGAGCGCTGAACCCGGCCGCCAGCCGCGGCCTCGCCTGCGCGCGACCTATACCCGAACTGCCGGGGTACGGCACCTGTTCGCCGCCTATGAGCTGGGCGAGGACAGACTCTATGGGCACATCAAGCCGCGCAAGACCCGGGCCCGGTTCCTGGGGTTCTGCCGCTACCTGCGCTCCCTCTACCCGCCTCAGGTGCGGATCGCGATCATCTGCGACAACTTCAGCCCGCACCTGACCACGGCCAGAGACGCCCGGGTCGGGGCCTGGGCACAGGCGAACAACGCCGAGATCGCTTACACCCCGACGAATTCTTCCTGGTTAAACCGCATAGAGGCGCAGTTCACGGCCCTGCGCTACTTCGCCCTCGACGGCACCGACCACGCCACCCACAAGGAGCAGGCCAGCATGATCCGCCGGTACATCATCTGGCGCAACAACCACGCCTACGACGAACGACTCCGCCGCATCGTCAACCGGGCAAACGTAGCTTGATGCGGCACTAGTTAGGAACGCCGGTCAAGACCCTGTCCCGCTCGAAAATAGGATTCGTGTGGTTGACCTGGGCTTTGTCGCGGCGTCAGGCGGCTCGGATGTACTCGTTGATGAGGCCGCTCAGGATAGGTTTTCGTCGGATTCGGTGGGTATCGAGGTCGGTCACGGTGATGCGGGGCATGTCGTGTAGGCGGCCGGGGATGCGCTAGGCGATGCCCTGGTGCGGCCGGGCTGTGTTGTAGTGCGCCTGGTATTCGGCCAGGACGGCGCGCAGATGCCTCTCGCCGAGTATCAGGAGCCTGTCCAGGAGCTCGCGGCGCAAGGTGCCGACGAGCCGTTCGCAGATCGCGTTCATCCGCGGAGCCTGGACAGCGGTGCGCAAGATCGTGGTGCCGGTGGCCTCGAAGACGGCGTCGAAGGAGCTGGTGAAGTTCGAGCCGCGATCGCGGATCAGGAACCGGATGTCCGCGAACCGCTCGTCGAGGGTGAGGGCCAGATTGCGGGCCTGCTGCACCGCCCACTCGCCAGTCGGATGAGCGGTGACGCCGCCTATGTGGATCCGGCGGGTGCCGTGCTCGATGAACACCAGGACATAGAGCCGTTTGAGCAGCACTGTGTCGACATGCAGGAAATCTACTGCAAGAATCCCGGCGGCCTGAGCCGTGAGGAACTGCCGCCAGGTCGGGCCAGCGCGGCGCGGCGCCGGATCGATGCCCGCGGCATGCAGGATCTCCCAGACGGTGGACGGCGCGACGCTCACGCCGAGCTTGGTCAGCTCGCCGTGGATCCGGCGATATCCCCACAGCGGGTTCTCCTGGGCCAGGCGAACGGCAAGGCGGGCGATGCTGCGGACTGTCGGCGGCCGGCCAGGCTTGCGGCGCCTGCTCGTGTCGTACTTCCTGCCGGTCAGTTTGCGGTGCCAGGCCAGCAGGGTCGCGGGTGTCACGGGAAAGACCCCGGTCCAGCGGCGGCGCGGTATCAGCCGCGCTAGCGCGGCGAGCCAGGCTCGATCTGGGGGCTGGTACCGCACCCGCCCGGCGTGACGGCGCAGTACCGCGTTCTCGTGCCGGAGGACCAGCAGCTCGGCATTCTTCGCCTGGTGTGCGCGGACGTTCAGCGTGATGATGGCGGCGTCGTTGGCGGTGAGGATGTGGGGGCAGGGAAAGGCCCCGCTGGTGGTGTTCCGGCGGGGCCTTGGTGTGCGTGCTGGCGGCGTGGTGGTCAGTCTGCCGT
>WNGE01002151.1_pt1 | contig 32680 bp, 29 predicted proteins | sample 5400651 | NCBI WGS metagenome assembly WNGE01 (sample SAMN13153370, study PRJNA577476) | soil metagenome | isolation source: 60 cm soil or saprolite under grassland replicate 2 | place: USA:California | collected 2016-06-15
GCAAACGGCGCATTGATTCTCCGTTTCGAGAATCTCGACACACTGAACGGGCCGGACCTCCACGTGTACCTGTCGGAGGTGCCCGCCGGCGGGGACGCTCGAGCCTACGGAGAGCGGTTCGTGGACCTCGGCAAGCTGAAGGGCAACAAGGGCAACCAGAACTATCGTCTGCGCATGAACGTCGACGTCACCAGGTACCGGAGCGTCGTGATCTGGTGCAAGCGGTTCACCGTGGGGTTCGGAGTGGCGCCACTCTCGTAATCGCTGCACGCCCTCATCAGAGCGCTGCTCGCCATCTCTCCGGCATCGTGGCCCGATACTCGACCTCTCGCGCACCGAGGAAGCCGGCCAGGTCCTCGATGGCCCGAGCCACCGCTCGGCCCGTCGATCGCGTCAGCGGGGCATCGAGCTCCGCGTGAACGGCGTGTACGACGAGAACACCCCGCTTGCGATCCATGGCCGGATCGGCGCGGCCGATCAGCCTGTCGCCGCTCAGGATGGGGAGCACGTAGTAGCCGTACTGCCGCTTGCCCTTCGGCACGTAGATCTCCATGCGAAAGTTGAAACCGAAGAGCTGCTCGGTGCGGTCGCGCTCGATGATCAGGTTGTCGAAAGGTGAGAGCAGTGTGGTCCGGGGCTCCCACTCGCCGGCCCCCAGCTGCTCGAGAAGCGGCAGGTCCTCCGCGTGCACGAACCACGGACCGGGCCACTCCGCGCCATCTCCGGTGACCCGGACTCGCTCGACCGTGCCTCGCCGCTCGAGATCGCCGACAGTTCCGGCGAGCCCAGGGTAACGACCCACCGTGAAGTGGCGATCGATGTCGCGAACCCGAGCCACGCCGAGGGCTCGCAGCGAACGCTGTGCTGCCCGGCGAACGATCTCCCGCTCGGGAAGACGCTCCCTCGGGGTCCAGTGCGGGAACCATCGATCGGCCAAGTCCCAGACCTTCTGGATCCCGGATCGCCCCGCCACCACGATCTTGCCCTGTGTCCACAGGACGTCCAGCATTCGTTCGACGTTTCGGCCGGTGGTCCAGCCGGACGAGGTCCACCCGGTCCGCGGGCGATCCTCGAAGTCGCGCAACCGGAGCGGCCCCGCTTCTCGGAGGCGTCGGACGACGTATCGACGCAGCGCTTCGTTCTCACGCAGCCACTCCCTCACTCTGCGGCTGTAGGCGTGGCGCTCGATGGGGTACCGCCGCATCAACAGGTTGTGGATCGGATAGTCCTCGGTCAGCACGATCGAGGCGCGATGCGCCCAATACTCGAAGAGTTGCCGCTCCTCCCACAGCAGGGCGTCGAGATCGGCCGGGTCGAACCTCCCCAGCCTGCTCCACAGGACCAGGAGGTGGCTCCGCTCGACCACCCGGATCGGGTCGAGCTGCAGGCAGCCGAGGTCGCGAGCCACGTCTAGGATCCCGTCGCGATCGGGATCCGGGGTGGGCCCGGCGAGGTGTTGGCGAATGATCGCCATGCGCCGGACCAGGCTAGGTGAGACCGTCCGCAGCGCCTTCATGGGCGGGCATCCTACGTGGAGAAGCAGAGAGAGGGCTCCGGAGAGCCCTCTCTCCGAGGAATCTTTAGATCGAGCGCTTCAGGTTACGGCTGGACCGGGCACCGGAAATCCGCGTCCGGGTTCCGGGTCACGATCACGTCTCCAGCTGCCTCCGCGGCGAATACCGCCTCGTCCGAAGTGAGAAGGTATGGGTCAACACCCTCATTGAACGTGACCAGGTTCACGGCCCAAGCGCCGCCGTGGTACGGGCCGTCGCCAGGAGCGACTCCGGCGATCCCGAGCTGGCCCTCGGCGCCGTTGGTCACGTTGTAGAAGGGGTCCGTTCCGCCGTTTGGAATCGGCGCGGGGTTCACCACCGTACGGACAACATCGCCGTCGTGAAAGAGCATCCCCTTCCCCGTCGTGGCGGAGGCGGACGCAGACAACACTGCGACCATCGCTCCGGCGACCGCAGCGATCGCGATCACTCTTCGCATGGAGACCTCCCTTTCCGCTCGTGGGGCGTCATGCTCCACCGTAGGAAGCGGGCCTTACGGGACCCTTACGTCACCCTTACGAAAGGAGGAACGATCGGGAGGACGGCCCTACAGGCCCGCGCCGAACTCGATCAGATCCGGGTCGCCGGAGAGCCCCTCCACCTGACCGTCCCCGCTCTCGCGGGGAGGGAGGGCACGCGGGTGGGCGAGGGACTTCCTGCCCTCCAGTTCCTTCCACACGTCGGTGGCATAGTCCACGCAGAGCACCACGAGGTCGCCCGGCCGCGACCGGTCCAAGGCTCGACGAGTGGCCTCCATCTCGTCGAGCACGATCTCCACGCCGCCCGCTCTGGCGCCGGTCTTCATCGCTTCCCGGGCGCCTTCCAGGACGTGCTGGGCGGTCTCGCCCCGCTTGCGCCCGCGCGGATTTCGATCCTCCCGAATGATGAGGTCGTCGAAATAGCGCGCCGCGACGCGTCCGAGTTCCCGCATGTCTTCGTCCCGGCGGTCCCCGGGCGTCGCCACCACCGCGACTCTGAGGTTGGCAGACCATGACGGTGACCCCGGTGGCGCGCCATCCGACGCCTTCGAGGTCATGCGCTCAACGAAATCGCCCACGGTCTGCAGGCCGTGGGCGTTGTGCGCGTAGTCGATCAGGACCCGCACCCCGTTGAGGTCGAATAGATTCAGGCGGCCCGGCGCGTGATAGATCGACGTGCTGAAGCTTCGCAGTCCCTGGCGGATGTCGTGCAGGTGCGCCCCGCAGGCATGCGCCGCGGCCGCCGCCGCGAGCGCGTTGGCCACCATCATCCGGGCCCGCCCCTCGAACGTGGCAGGGAGCTGGTGGATCCAGCCCACGGGCATCGTCCGGCGGCCTTCCCGGATCACCATCATCTCCCCAAGGCTTCCTCGCTGGAGGGTGACCGCCTTCCCGCCGCGCCGGACCCATCGCTCGATGAACTCGTAGTCCTCCTGCATGGAGAACAGGATCACCGTGCCCGAGCAGTGCTTGCGCATCTCCATGACCAGCTCGTCATCGGCGTTTAGCACGGCGAAACCATTGCGCGGCACCGCTTCCACGATGACCCGCTTCACCGCGGCCAGCTGCTTGATCGAATGCACGTCTCGCAGTCCGAGGTGATCGCCGGTCACGTTGGTGACAACAGCAACGTCGTTGCGGCCGTAGCCCAGACCCTCCCGGAGGATGCCGCCTCGAGCCACCTCGAAGACCGCGAAGTCCACCCGGGGGTTCTGCAGGACCATCAGGGCTGATTTCGGACCGCTGGCGTCGGCTCGTCTCACCAGACGCTCGTCGATGTAGATCCCGTCGGTAGAGGTCACCCCGACCTTGTGGCCGAGGCCTTTCATGATGTGGGCGATCATCCGGACGGTGGTGGTCTTCCCGTTCGAACCCGTCACCGCGACGATGGGGATGCGGGAGGGTGTGCCCGGTGGGAACAAGAGGTCGAGGACCGGCTTGGCCACGTACTGCGCCTCGCCCTCGGTCGGGTGGGTGTGCATGCGAAAGCCCGGGGCCGCGTTCACCTCGACGATGGCCCCGCCGGTCTCCCTCACCGGATGGGAGATGTCGGGGGTGAGGAAGTCGATCCCGGCCACGTCCAAGCCGATGACCCGGGCGGCCTCCTCGGCGATCTCGACGTTCTCCTCGTGCGCCTCCCAGGTTCGGTCGATCGAGATGCCGCCGGTCGACATGTTCCCGGTGGCGACGAGCTTGACGAAGGCTTCCTTCGGAGGAACGTCGTCCAGGTCATAGCCCTGCTTCTTGACCAGCTGTTCGGCCTCGCCGTCGAGCTTGATCTTGGTGAGGACCCTCTCGTGGCCGATCCCGCGCCGAGGGTCGGCGTTGGTGATGTCGACCAGCTCACGGACCGTGTGCTCCCCGTCGCCGATGACGTGTGCCGGAACCCGCTGGGCCACCGCCACCATGCGGCCCCCGATCACGAGCACCCGATAATCGTTCCCCTTGACGTAGGTCTCCACCACGGCGGTTTTGCGCCGCGCTTCGGCCAAGGCCCGCTGGAACCCCGCGCGGACGGCTTTCTCGTCCCGCAGGTCCAGGCCGACGCCGCGCCCGTGGTTGCCGTCGATGGGCTTGGTCACCACCGGGAATCCAATCCGCCGAGCGGCGGCCACCGCGTCGTCCTCGGTCCGGACGATCTCGCTGCGAGGCACAGGCAGGCCGGCCGCCGCCAGCAGCTGGGTGGTCAGCTTCTTGTCGCCGGCGATGTCCACGGCGAGCGCGCCGGTCAGCGAGGTCATGGTGGCCCGGACGCGTTTCTGGTACTTCCCTTGGCCCAGCTGCACCAACGATTGCTCGTTCAGCCGGATCCAGGGGATATCCCGGGTCATGGCTTCGTCGATCAGGGCCTGGGTCGACGGGCCGAATGCTCGCTGCTCGGCCAGCCGGATCAGACCCTCCAACTGGGCCAGGAAGTCGAACCCCTCTTCGGGCTCGACGACGTGATTGACCACGCGAACAGCGAGCTTCCCCGCGGCGAGCGCAACGCTCTCCTCCTGGTACCCGAAGATCACGTTGTACTGCCCGGGTTTGGAGGCGCTCCTGGTCTTGCCTCGGAAGATCTGGGCGCCGGATTCGCGCTGCAGCTCCAGGGCAACGTGCTCGGCGACGTGACCGAGCCATGTCCCCTCGTTCAGGCGTTCGATGAACCCGCCGGCCCGGCCGAGGGAGCAAGAGTGGTCCTCGAGCCCGGGGAGCATCTCCAGCAGGGCCTGGTTGAAACCCTTGAGCGTGTTCGAGGGCCAGTGCTCCAGAGACCCAAGGTCCACCAGCATGCGAATGCAGGGCTCGTAGGACCAGAAGTTTGGCCCGCGGAAAACCCGTGACTCCAGGATCTTGAGCTCGGCCCGGGCCGGCGGCTTCTGGGAGTCCGCCTCGTCTTTGATCCGGCGGCGACCGGCCCGGGTCCCGGCGGGTGTTTCCACGGGGTCGCCTGCGCGCGAGGATCGGGCCCATTCAGCCATGTCGCTTCAAAGTCTAGCGACCCGCGGACAGCGGCTATTCCGAGGCTTCCTTCTCCTCTTTCGCCGAGCGCCTGCGGCGCTCCAGGATGAAGCTGTCGGCGCCCTCTGCGGCGATCTGGCGGGCCATCCGGGCCAGCCGCCTCCTGGCAGACTCGGCCCTCTTCTCCTTCTGCTCTCCTAGTTCCTCTACCTGGGGAAGCAGCCTTCGGGTCTCCAGATCGAACCAGTACCCGGAGGGGAGGGAATGAAGGATGGCTCCGGACACCATCATGGGACGATGTCCCTTGGTCTGGAACGCGTCGGTGACGACGTGCGAGCCATCCACGATGGTCACCGAACCCTTGCCGACCACTTCCAGGGTTCCGTCCGCGTAGACGATGGCGGCCGTGTCCTCGTCCAGCCCGAGACCGATCAGAGACGGGGACTGGGCAACCACCGAAAGAAGCCGGCCCAGCCTGGTCCGCTGCTCGAAGTGCTGGTCGACCACAACTCCCTTGAGCAGGCCGAGGCCGGCGGAGATCTGGGCCATGCGATGCTTCGGCGAGGCTCCCGACGCTCCGAAGGCGACCATATGCGTGCTCACGGCGCTTGCTCCTGCCGAGGTGCCCGCGATCGCCAGCCCTCGCTGGTGAGCCTGGAGCAGGGCGGCTCCCAGGCGGGTCCCGCTCACCACCGAGGCCAGGCGGAGCTGGTTCCCCCCGGTGAGGAAGATCGCGGTGGCCCGGTCGATCATGTCGGCCACTGATTCCTGGTTGGCTTCTTCTCTGGTGACCGGACGAAGCCCGGAGACGCTGCCCGCTCCCATGTGGGTGAAGAGATCGCGGTAGAGCTCCGTCGCTGCATCGCCCAGGCTGGAGGCCGTGCTGATCACGGCGATATGGGAGTCGGCTCTTCCCGCCATGTCGACGAACCGGGTGAGGATGACCCGGTCCCTGAGCTTGTCCTCGGCCCCTCCGATGATCATGACAGGCCCCGGATTGGTGCGGGGCAGGGGCTGTACGGGGTCGGAATCGCCGCTCATCAAAGAGCCCAGTCTACCGAACGGTAGAGGAGGTACCCCGTAAGCGGGTCAGAGACTCTGTCGGTCGCGGCGCTACTTGGACTTCCGTAGGTGCTTGAGCAGGCCTCCCGCCAGTAACGTCTGGCGCTCGTGGTCGGTGAACGCCACCCTGCCGGTGAACTCTTCGCCGCTTGCCAGGATCGTCACCGTGTCCGAGCCGCTTTCGATCTCCTGATGAATCCGCGGCAGCGTCCACTCCTGGTCGATCTGGGCGACCTCGTGGATATTGTCGTCGATCAGGATCGGGACGATCCCGTTGTTGATCAGGTTTCTCCGATGGATCCGATGGAACGCCTTGGCGAACACGGCCCTGACCCCCAGCTGGAGGGGAGCCAGCGCGGCATGCTCCCGGCTCGACCCCTGGCCGTAGTTGTCGCCCGCCACGATGAATCCGCCACCCCACTCCTTGGCCCGCTTGACGAACTCGGGGTCTTCCTTTCGAAAGCAGTACTCGGCGATGGCGGGGATGTTCGACCGCTCCTGCATCACCAGGACCCCGTCCGGCGACATCGATCCCGTAGAGATGTTGTCTCCCAGCACGATCAGGACCTTGCCGGTCAGGGAGTGGGGAAGCTCGGGCGGTACCGGCGGAGGCTGGATGTTCCGTCCCCGGAAGATCTGGAGCTTGGCGGCCTGGTCCGGCGGAAGAGGCTTGATCAGCATGAAGTCGTCGACGACGGGCTTGGGCACCTCGATCTTGGGAGGATCGCTTCCCAGATCCCGGGGATCGGTGAGGACACCCTTGAGAGCCGTGGCCCCCGCCACGGCCGGCGAGGCCAGGAACACCTTGTCCCGGTCCGTCCCGCTCCGGCCGGGGAAGTTCCTGTTCATGGTCCGCACGGAGAGCTGTTCCTCCGGGGGGGCTTGGCCCATCCCCACACACGGTCCGCACGCCGGCTCGAGGATCCGTGCTCCGGAGACGATGTAGTCGGCCAGGACCCCTGTCTCGGTGATCGTTCGCAGGACCTGTCGCGAACCCGGGGTGACCGTCATGTCCAGGTCGGGATGGACCCCGCCGTCCTTGACGATGAAGGCAGGGATGGCGAGATCCTCGAAGCTCGAATTGACGCTGGAACCGACGCAGACCTGGGCTACCTTCATCCCCGCCACCTCGCGGACGGGCACGACGTTGTCCGGGTTCGAGGGCTTGGCGATGAGCGGCTCGAGGGCGGCGAGGTCGATGACCATCTCCTCGTCGTAGTTCGCGCCCGGGTCGGGAAGCAGCCCCCGGAAGTCATCCGACCGCTCCTCCTCCTCTAGGAACCGCCGGCACTGCTCGTCGCCCGGAAAGATCCCCGCCGTGGCTCCGAGCTCGAGGATCATGTTGCAGATCGTCGCTCGAGCCGTGGCGTCAAGGGTCGCCACCCCGGGCCCATCGAACTCGAAGGCCTTGTTGATGCCTCCCTTCACGGTCAGCAGGCGGAGCATCTCGAGGATGATGTCCTTGGCCGAGACCCACGGTTGCAGCTCGTTCTCCAAGACCACTCGGACGACGACCGGGCAGAGCAGCTCGAATGCATGGCCGGCCATCGCCACGGCCGCGTCCATCCCGCCGATGCCGAGGGCGAACGAACCCAGCGCGCCGGCCGTGGTGGTATGCGAGTCGGACCCCACCAGGGTCGTCCATGGCTTGGCGAACCTCTCCAGGTGCACGTAGTGACAGATCCCGTTGCCCGGCCGTGAGAACACCGCGCCGTACCTGGCCGACATCGTTTGGAGGAAGAAGTGGTCTTCCGGATTCTTGTAGTCCAGCTGGATCATGTTGTGGTCGACGTACTGGACCACCAAGGGCACTTGTACCCGGTCCACCCCGAGCTGCTCGAACTCCATCCAGGCCATCGTTCCGGTGGCGTCCTGCAGCAGGACCTGGTCGATCTTGTACGAGATCGGCTCCGTCGGCCCCAACTTCCCACTGACCAGGTGTTCCTCCAGGATCTTGTGGACGATGTTTTTCGGCATGCGAGCGGCTCCTTCGCTCTTCGACACCCATAACGGTAGTACGGTCGCCTCCGGGCGTGCTCCGCCGGAGGGCTGGGCATTCAGCTGGCCTGGACGCCCGCCAGCTGCCTGAGCTTCCTGGCCGTCGGCTCAGCGGCCAACACGATCAGGTGGTTGCGCGCTCGAGAGCCACCCACGTACAGGTACTTCGCCAGGTCCTCCTGGTGGCGCTGGCCGATCTCCGCGACGATCACCACCGGCCGCTCCAGGCCCTTGAATCCGTGGACGGTGCAGGTCAGCACCTTTCCGGGCTCCGGCTCGTCGCTGAGCTCGTAGCCATCGACGTGATCGCGTTGCCGAAGGGCGCTCTTGGCTCGTCGCGCAGGGGTGAGCACAACGACGTCTTCCAGCGGCACGTCTTCCCCCTCCAGGTTCTTCAGGACGAGCGCGAGCAGGTGGGCCAGGTCGTCGTCGTCCTTGTACCCCAGGATCTCGACTGGTGGCCCTGCCGGCCCGTGCGTGGCCGGTTTCGCGTCCCCGCCGTAGAAGACCGAGACGAACTCGTGGATCGGCTTGGTGTTCCTGAGGTTCGCCGGCCTTGCGCCTTCCTGGAGGAGATCGGGTAGCACCCGCTCGAAGTGATCGCGGGCTGCGGTGTCTTCCGTCGGTTCGTCCGGGACGGTCAGGCCTGCCTCTTTGGCCATCTGGCGGCACAGCTCATGGAAATGAATTACTTGGGCGTGCCGGATCTCCCGCGTGTTCTCCTTCAGATAGTCGGCCAGCCGCCAGTTGAAGCAGGTGAGCAGCGTGTCGTTGCCTCCGCCGGCCAGGCGCGATGCGATGGCCAGGGCCAGCATGGTCTTGCCCGATCCGGCAGGGCCGACGATGGCCGCTCGATGCAGCTTCGTGACGTACGAGAGCACATATGCCTGGTCGTCGGTGAGCTCGACGATCTTCCGGTCTTCCTGGTCGAACTTCATCCGGAGGGGGGTTCGGATCTCCACCCGAAAGCCGAGGGCACGCTCGAGCGCTTCCATGCCCGCAGCTCCGAATCGCCGGCCCGGGCGGCGCCATGCGTTCATGATCTCCTTGACCCGCGACTCGAGCCGGTCCATGTCGTCCCGATCGATAGCCCACTCGGCGCGGGCACCGGGATGAGCGTCCCGCGCCAGCAGCCCGTCGGGGAACGCCACGCCGTAGCCGTACGAGGGTCGCCATGTGTCCCAACCAGGCTGGTGGGACAGGATCTCGACCAATGAGTGCATCTCGTCGCGGGCCTGGTGGAACGGGTCCTCGTCCAGATGGTGTCTTCCCGATCGGCCGGACTGCGTCCAGCGTCTCGTGGCTGGGTCGTAGTCCAGCTCGCCGCCCTTTGCCTCCAGGACCAGGACGCCGTCGATCGGGTGGGCGATGATGAAGTCCGCCTCCCCCTGGACGACCGCTTCGCCGGGCTTCCGGGCCCCCAGGACCCAGTCCACGCTGTGATACACGACGTACTCGCCAGGGAGCTGGGTGAGGAACCTCTCGTACAGTCGCCGCTCGGCCGAGCTTTCGGTCGGCAGCATCGGGAAGGGGACCATACGGGCCATCGGTCAGCCCAGACCGAGTGCCACCACTACCACGCGCATCCGGCGTTCGGCGATGGTGGGATGCGGGAGGCGCGACGTAGTCGACGTGGCAGTCGATCCGGCTCTTCGCATTTCGGCCCCCCTCATTTGTCGGTCTCGGCAACTGTAGCTTTCCGCTCTCGCGCCGGACGGAGGGAGCACGTAGCCTGTCCTCGTGCTGCTGATCCTCGGCGTCCTCGTGGCAGGCCTGCTGGTGGGAATCGCCCTCGGAGGCGACATCCGGACCCTTTCCGAGATCAAGCTCCAGTGGTGGCCGCTGGCATTGGTCGGGTTGGGGCTCCAACTGATCCCCGTCCCCTCGTTGAGCGGTCAACTCGATCATTGGCTGGCGGTGGGGCTCCTCATCGGTTCCTATGTCGTCCTTCTCGCCTTCGTGGCGATGAACATCCGGCTGCCTGGGTTCCCCGTGATCGCCGCTGGCTTCGCGCTGAATCTCTTGGTGATCTCGGTGAACGGAGGGATGCCGGTGACCGAGCACGCACTTCGTCAGGCATACGGCACTCGCTACTCCGCAGAGATCGAGCTGCTCCAGGAGCACGGTGGGGCCAAGCACCACCTGGCTCGGGATGACGACGTCTTGGTTTCGCTAGCCGACGTGATCCCGGTGGACGGCCCTTTGCATCAAGTGCTCAGCCCGGGGGACATCGTTTTCATGCTCGGCGTGTTCTGGGTGATCGCCGCCGCTACAAGAGGAGCGACGGGACGGCACAGGCCGAGAGCTACGCGGGGACCGCCGGGCGCTCGCGATCGGGCCAGGCCCGCTGAGGACCCGGCGCGGTAGACGCATCGCTGGGCCCCGAAGACGAAGAGCCGCCCGCCGGCTGCGGCTCTCGTTTCTGGCCGGTGTCCTCCGGTTCGGCCCCATCGCGTCCCTGTCGGCTGGCCCGCGGGGGACCGACCGTGGATCCAATGGGCGGCCGTCCAGCCGATTGTCCTCTGCCATTTCCATCGCCTTGCTCGGCGTCCGCTTCGAAGCGCGTTCCTTCCTCCACCCAGACCCGGGGGAACGTGACGCCGATTTTCGTCCCAGCGCCGATCTCGCTCTCGATCGAATAGGTACCTCCCGCCACCATGGCTCGTTCCCGCATCATCACTGACCCGAAGTGTCCCTCGGGTGGAGGGGCAGATGTATCGAAGCCCTTTCCGTCGTCGGCGATCTGGAGCTTCACGCCGTCCTCGATCTCTTCGAGCGAGATCCGGATGGTTGTGGCCTCCGCGTGCTTCAGCGCATTCATGGTGGCCTCGCGGGCGATCTGGTAGATCAGCAGTTGGATTGGCGGAGGGAGCGAGACCTCGACCACGTCGGTTTCCACGCGCGTGCGATGCCCGCGACTCGTGTCCTCAGCGAAGCTCTGGATCGCTTCAGCCAGGCCCTTTCGTCCGATGGGAGAGCGATGCAAGTCGCGAATCAAGGCGCGAATGGCATCGGAGGTTTCCTGCTTGGTCGCGCTGATCCCATCGAGGTCCCTGAGGACGGCATCGGACTGGCCCTGAAGAAGACGCTTCTTGGCCATCTCGACTTGAAGGGTGAGGCGAAAGAGCATCTGGGCCAGGTCGTCGTGGAGGTACGCAGCGATCTGCATTCGCTCGTCCTGCCGCTCCTCCGCCATCCGGTTCGACAACGCGCGGAGAACCCCTTCCCGATCCTTCAGCTCTTTGGTCGCCTCCTCCAGTGCCAGATTGCGGAAGAACATCTGACGCGCAAAAACTAGCGGCAATATGAAGGCGGCGACTGACCACCAGCCGATCGTCGTGTAAAGCTCGGCGATGATTACTCCGACAAACCCAAGCCCCAAGTAACTAAGCAGGAATTCGGATAGCGCTCCGACCTTGAATTGCGCAAGTAGTCGCCTGAACGGAAGGCCGTGGATCAGGCGTGTTGCTATGAGGACGAGTGAAACATTGGTGACGTAGTTTGTGGCAGCGGCAAGAAACGCGACCGGAAGCAAGACATACAGGCGGGATGTCGCGGAAGCTAGTGCGTGAAAGACCGCACTCGCTGCAAGCGTGGACACGGCGATTTGCGCCCGGTTGTAGAGCGCTTTCGGGACCGGTATCTCTCGCTTCAGTTCGCGCGGATCAGAGGACCCGAGAAGCGCAACGATTGCTGCGAAGCCGGGATTGTAGTGGATCGCGATTCCTAAAAGAATGGGGAAGCCCAGACTCAGGTGAAGCACTTTCGAGACTGGAACGGGAAGCAGCTCCACCGTAGCCACCACGGCAACCCAGGCGGCCAACTCCGGACGAAGCAAGTCTTCTGGCTGGCGAAAGAGGGTCAGGGCAAAGCCGGCTAGCACCCCAAGAACAACAGCCCACATGAAAACGCGAGCCTGCTTGGGGAGCCTCGGGTAAACCCTCGTCCCAAGATTCGTCAACGCGATCGCCCTATTCAGGTCCATTGCAATCCTCGGCAGAACTCCACGGGTAAACAATCCCCCGAATGCCCCAGGCCGCGTCTACAGCAAATGGCGTAGGACGGCGGGCTCTTGTGCCCCCACTCGGGGGATAGCACAATAACCGCTTGTCTGACGGATAAATGGAGGACTGTCTACGTCAAAGGCAGCAGCCTCAAGACGCGGGGGGAGGTGGAAATTGAAACTGGCTCGCCGGGTCGCGTTGGCTTTGGCACCGGTGATCGCTTTGCTCATCGCTGGCGGAGCTAACTGGAAGGTCGCTTAACGATCCCCAAATTGCCCGGGGTGCTGGGGACGCGAGAAAGCTATGTCGCGACCCCAGCTGACGCGTGTCCAGGTCTCAGAATGGCGGGTTGGAGTCATCGCCCGGAAAGATAGCTGTTACGAGTGTTCCCTTGCCGGGTTGACTGTCGAGATAGAGAGCGCCCTGGACTGATCGAACGCGCTCCTGCATTATTTGGATTCCGTAGTGACCTTCTTGCTCTGCTAGAACATCAAACCCAATTCCGTCATCCCTTACTGAGATATGGATTCCGAACTCGTCACGTCCGACCTGGACCCATATGCGAGAAGCGTGGGAGTGTCTCAGGGCGTTTGTCAGCGCTTCTCTGACCAAGTGGTAGATGACGAGTTCCCTTTCGTCATTAGTCCCGACTGGCTCGACCGAGGCATCAATTCTCGCAGCGCTCCTCTCTGCAGCAGTTCGGATGAGGACCCTTATCGCGGATGCGAGGCCTGCCGATCCTACTCTGGACCGACGAAGGTCACCGATCAGGTCACGGAGACTTGTTGACGCTAGCTCCGCAGCGGTGAGGAGCTCAGGAAGGTCCTCTTCGATGTCGAGGAGCTTCCCCGAGGCGAGGTCCGTCTTAAGTACCTGCGCCATGAGTGTGACCTTGAAAAGAGGCTGTAGGACCTCATCATGGAGGTCCGCTGCGATAAGTTTCCTTTCGTCCGATCTTTCGTCGTAGATTCGGTGCGAGATTTCGCTGAGAGCAGCCTCTCGCGAGCGATAAGCGCGAGCTGTTTCTATGAACATTTGGCTGCGCGCAAGGGTTTGTCTTCCGAGGAGAGTCGGGGCGAGGAAGGCGACAAGAGCAACAGGCCCAACTTGATCGTAAAGCACGGCCAACATGGCGCCTACTACCGCCCAGGAGAAGAGCGTTAGCAGGAAATCGAATGGGGTTCCCACGCTCATTCGCTGAAGAGCTGTCCGCGGGCTGAAGTCATACTCCAGAGCGACGCCTAGTCCAACCAGTGAGTAGTTCACCGAGAAGGTTATCGCAAGCACGAGAAGAGCGAGCGGCAGGACGAAGATCGATGGGCCAGGCAAATGAACAACGTGATGAGCCAGCAGGGACGACATGTATGCGGCCAGTGCTGCTTGACTCCGGTTAAAGACCGCCTTGCTGATTCTAATCTGCCCTTTGAGCTCCTTCTGATCGAAAGATCCTATGAAGGTCGCGAGGCCGATCTCAATTGGAGCGAGTAGAAGTGTACCGGCGATGAAGATTGGCACATCCGGCGTGAAGCTTGCATGTGGCCATGTACTCACGGGGAGCATATTTACAAGCGCTAGGACGATGACCCAGGGGAGAAGGGCTGCCGCGTTCGAGGCTAATTCATCAGCGTGCTTCGTCAGATCCCACACGAGCAGGAGCAACCACGTAAGGGACACACTCCAGAAATAGAGTCTCGATGGTCGGGGAGAAAAGCGGTGACTGGATTTGGTGCCCGATGGTGCTTGGGCTGCGACCGACATGACCCCTCCATGCACGCTATCTGGGCGCATGATGGATGAGCACGAGCACCGGGGTCAATGCGTAGGCGGCGGAGGGCTTCCGTATCTTTCCCTACCACGAATGGCCTAGGTAAGGCATCCCCCATCCGGGGTTCGGCGCTCTCTCAGAGCTTCTTCGGGGCCTTCCGTGGTCTACCAGCCTCTCCTCAAGGGACGGCGCCGGCCGAGGGCCGATCGGTAAGATGAGAAGCGCGATGACAGCGCCGATGATCGATCCGATCAGTCCCGCTGGACTGAACACTCCCCCGCCACCCTCGAGCAGATGACCGAGGAACCCACCGATCAGGGAGCCGACGAGCCCGAGCGCAAGGGTCCCAAGCACGCCCATGGGATCTCTCCCCGGAACCAGCAGCCGGGCCCACCGCTCCGGCGATAAGGCCGATGATCAGCCACCAGATGATGTTCATGTCTTCGACTCCTCGTGGCACACAGAGGAGATACGCGCTGGAGGTCGCTACCCAACGAGCTCACTGATAGGAACGGAGGCGGCGGGGGCCCCCGAATGGCTGGGCCGCCGCCTCTCAGGTCTGATCAGGGGTTCGAGCTGGCCACGCCCTCCCGATCAGACGCTCAGCTCCCCGACCATGCCCGAGCTCTTGTGGTATTTGCAGAAGAACTCCAGAATGCCTGACTGCGGGAGCGTGACACTGACATCGACCTTTTGCCCGGCCTGGACGTCCATGTCGATGTTCTGGTCCGTGAGCGTGAAATTGTGCAAGGTGCTCTTCGCCTCGTTGTCGAGCTCCAGCTTGATCTTCTGCCCGGGGGTCCCTTTTAGGACGGTGGGCTCGAAATAGAAGTTGTCCTGCTCGACCTCGGCCTCGTCGTTGCCGGAAAAGTCCTTCGTGCCGTGGTTGTTGGCCTTGTCCGAGCCGATCGTCATAGTGCCGCCGCCCTCTCCGCCTGAACTCTCGCTGCTCTTCGAAGAGCACGCAGCGGCCACGAGACCGAGGACGAGAAACAGAACGGCTAGCACCAATCGACGCGGTCTCCGCATGGATTCTCCTTTCGGGCCGTGGATCTGATCGGGGTCGCAGGTAATACGGACGACGCGCTGGTTCGGCTCGGCCCGCACGTGCGGAGTTCGAGGCGGTCAGTTCTCAGCTGTCTGCCCACTCCGGGCTCGGGGAACGATCGAGATCATCCCATTGGGCTCGGCGATGGCGAGGTGGACATCATTGAAACTCTCGAGGCCTTCTCGATGGACCGCGGAGATCAGGTCCTGCTCGGTGATCAGCTCGGAGAACACGTGGCGATCCTGCACAGTGCCATCTTGAATGAGGATCTTTGGGCTGCCTTCGACCAGCCGCTCTGCTCGTCGGCTGTGGAACACGACGTAGGCGAGCGTGAGGTTGGCAGCAAGGAGGACAGCGGCGCCGATCATGCCGCCGGTGACGGAGTTGTCATTCCCGATCATCGAGTTCTGGAGGATATTCGAGATGGTGAGCAGGACGATGATGTCGAACCCCGTGAGCTCGCCGAGCTCACGGCGGCCGAACATCCTGAAAAGCACGAGCAGGAAGATGTAAACGACGATCGCTCGGACCCCCCGTTCCTGCCAGGATGAGCCGATAGATACCAGGTTGTGCCACATGCGGACCTCCCTCCTTTCAAGAGCAGCTCGGCATCCCGGGCTTCGGTGACCCCAGGTTCTGGTCGCCTGAACCCCTGTCAGTGGGCACCGGTAGTATCGAGCCGTGGCTCCCTCGGCGTTCTTCCGCTCCTACGAGTCAACCGTGTCCGAGGGCGGCGGTCGAGGTAGCCCGGCTGTGGATGGCCGGCGGTACAGTGGCCTGATGCTCGGGACGTTCCACCCGGCGGTCCGCGCCTGGTTCGAACGCCGTTTCCCGGAAGGGCCCACCCCGGCCCAGTCAGAGGGCTGGCGCGAGATTGCCGCAGGCCGTCACACGCTGATCGCAGCCCCGACAGGCTCGGGGAAAACCCTTGCCGGGTTCCTTGTGTGTATCGACCGGATGTACCGGGCCCACGAGGCTGGGCTGGACCCCCTGGACGGACCGCAGGTCGTCTATGTCTCGCCGCTGAAGGCCCTGGCGGTCGATATTCACCAGAATCTTGAGGCGCCCCTCCGTGAGATCCGCGAGGTCGCCTCCGAGCTTGGGCTGACCGCGCCCGAGGTCGGCGTGGCCGTTCGCACGGGAGACACGGCCGCCTCCGAGCGGGCTGCGATGTTGAGGCGGCCCCCGAACTTCCTCATCACGACGCCGGAATCTCTGTACCTGCTGGTCACCGCCGAGCGGAGCCGCGCCATGCTCGGCCGAGTCGAGACGGTGATCGTGGATGAGATCCATGCGGTCGCGGGGAACAAGCGAGGATCGCATCTCACCCTCACGCTCGAGCGGCTGTCCTCCCTCATGGAGCTGCCACCGCAGCGCATCGGTCTATCCGCGACTCAGCGGCCCATGGAGACGGTGGCCCGGCTCCTGGTGGGTGCCGGGGCTGAGCGGGCGAACCCCGATGGGTCTCCTCGGTGCGCGATCGTGGACGTCGGGCACCAGCGAGACCTCGATCTCGCCCTCGAGCTCCCCGATGACGAGCTCGGGGCGGTCGCCTCGGCCGAACAGATGGCGGAGATCCTCGACCTCATCGCTGAACACGTGAAGAGCCACCGCACCACGCTGGTCTTCGTGAACACCCGGAGGATGGCCGAGCGCGTGGCCCACCAGCTGGGGGAGCGCATCGGTGAGGATCGTGTGGCTGCGCACCACGGGAGCCTGTCGAAGGAACGGCGGCAGCGGGTGGAATCGCGCCTGCGCGCGGGCGATCTCGCCGCGCTGGTGGCGACGGCTTCGCTCGAGCTCGGGATCGACATCGGGCCCGTCGAACTGGTCTGCCAGATCGGTTCGCCGAGGAGCCTCGCCACATTCCTCCAGCGAGTGGGCCGCTCGAATCACACGCGCAGCGGCACCCCAAGCGGGAGGTTGTTCCCGACGTCGCGGGACGAGCTCGTCGAGTGCGCGGCCTTGCTCCGCGGGGTGCGGTCCGGCCGCCTCGACGCGATCCAGCCGCCGCTCGCGCCCCTCGACATCGTGGCTCAACAGATCGTGGCCGAGTGCGCGGCGCAGGAGTGGCCCCAGGACGCCCTCTTCGAGCTCTTCAGGCAGGCGGCTCCGTTCGCCGGCCTCTCTCGCGAAGACTTCGACGACGTGGTCGAGCTGGTCTCGGACGGCATCCAGACGGGCCGGGGCCGGCGGGCGGCGTATTTGCATCGCGACCGGGTGAATGGGCAACTGCGAGGTCGGCGTGGGGCCCGCTTGGCGGCGCTCACCTCAGGCGGGGCGATTCCCGAGCTCGGCGACTACCGCGTGGTGGCCGAGCCAGACGACATCTTCGTTGGCACCGTGAACGAAGACTGGGCCATCGAGAGCATGGCGGGGGACGTCTTCCTGCTCGGCACGACGTCTTGGCGGATCCGTCGGGTCGAGCCGGGAACGGTCCGAGTGGTTGACGCGCAGGGCGCGCCTCCGTCGGTGCCCTTCTGGCTGGGGGAGGCGCCTGGTCGCACCGAGGAGCTTTCCGATGAGGTCTCCGATCTCCGGGCAGCGGTGCAGGAGCGGCTTGAGGCTCGCGACTCGGACGGCGCCCGCAACTGGCTGGAAGAGCAGTGCGGGATCGGATCGGCGGCGAGCGACACGATCGTTCGTTACCTGGGGGCAGGGTTGACCGCGCTTGGGGCCCTTCCCACGAAGGACACCATCGTGCTCGAGCGGTTCTTCGACGAGAGCGGGGGGACGCAACTCGTGGGACACGCGCCCTTCGGAGCCCGGCTGAACCGTGCGCTTGGGCTTGCCCTCCGCAAGCGCTTCTGCGTCACGTTCGACTTCGAGCTCCAGGCCGCGGCCAGCGACGACGCGATCCTGCTCTCGCTCGCCCCCCAGCACAGCTTTCCCCTCGAGCGAGTGCCCAAGTTCCTGGCCTCCAAGACGGTGGAAGACGTCGTACGACAGGCTGTCCTCACTTCCCCCATGTTCGCAGCGCGTTGGCGATGGAACCTGAACCGGGCCCTTGCCGTGCTCCGGATGCGCGGCGGTCGGAGGAACCCGCCACCGATCCAGCGTATGGAGGCTGACGACCTGATGGCGGCGATCTTCCCCACGCTCGCCGCGTGCCAGGAGAACGTCGCGCCCGGTCCACTCGAGATCCCCGATCACCCCCTTGTGCGCCAAACGCTCGATGACTGCTTACACGAGGCCATGGACATCGATGGCCTGAAAGAGCTCGTCGCCGGGATCGAGTCCGGGCGTGTCCGGGTGGTTCTACGCGACACCACGGAACCCTCGGTCCTGGCCCACGAGATCCTGAACGGTCGACCCTTCACCTACCTGGATGACGCTCCACTCGAGGAGCGCCGCAGCCGGGCCGTGCAGCTCCGTCGTGGCCTTCCAGTGGAGGCCCGTGACCTAGCGAGTCTCGATCCGAGCGCGATCGAGCGAGTGCGAGAGGAGGTTCGGCCCGACCCACGCGACGGGGACGAGCTCCACGACCTCCTGATGACCGTCATCGGGCTTCGCCCGGATGAGGAATGGGGCCCCTGGTTCGACGAACTGGTCGAGGAGGGTAGGGCCGTGACCGTGCAGGCTCCGGGTGCCCTGCTCTGGTGCGCGGTGGAACGGCGCCCCGCGCTCGAGCTCCTGTTCCCCAATGCCGAGGTGGCGCCAGACCTCCGATCCCCGATCGCAGCGGCGGCGATCGATCGGGACGCGGCGGCTACCGAGATGCTCCGGGGCCATCTCGAATACAGGGGTCCTTCGACGGTCGCCGACCTGGTGGAAGCCACTGGGCTGCAAGAGTCGGATGCCACAATCGCCCTGGCTCGCCTGGAGGGCGAGGGTTTCGCCTTTCGGGGTCACTTCACCGCACCGGACGGTCCCGAGGAGTTCTGCGCGCGTCGCCTCCTGGCTCGGATCCACGCATACACACAGCAGCGCCTACGACGCGAGATCGAGCCGGTCACCGCTCAGGACTTCATGCGGTTCCTATTGCGCTGGCAGCATGTGGCGCAGGGAACGAAGCGGGAGGGCCGCCTAGGGGTGCTCGCCGTGGTCGAACAGCTCCAGGGCTTCGAGCTGGCGGCGGGCGCGTGGGAGGTCGCCGTCCTGGCTGCACGCGTCGACGGGTACCGGGGCGAATGGCTCGACGATCTGTGCCTCTCCGGCGATCTCACCTGGGGGCGACTCTCGCTGAGAAATGGCGAAGTTGATGAAGCCGCTCGACGGAGCGGCATGACGCCATCCAGAGCCACTCCCATCACCTTGGCCATCCGCGAGGATCTCCCATGGCTGCTGCAGGCGGCCCGAGGGGATCGGACGCCCGCTCTTCCGGGACCCGGGCGCACCCGCGACGTGCTGGATTCGCTCCGGGACCACGGTGCGCTCTTTCAGTCGGACCTCATCACGATCACGCGCCGGCTGCCCGCCGAGGTGGAGGAGGCGCTGTGGGACGCCGTGGCTCGGGGACTCGTCACCGCCGACGGCTTTCAGGCTGTCCGATCGCTCCTGTTCCGCAGGGGCGTGACCAGGTCCGCGGATCGACGGAGGCTCCGACGTGGGGGCGGGGGGGTCGTGGCTCGATCGGCCGGGCGCTGGTCGCTTGTTCCGGGAACAGTGTCGACCGAAGATCCCGACGAGCTCGCCGAGGCCGTCGCTGAGCAGCTGCTGGCCCGATGGGGCGTTGTCTTCCGCGGCCTCCTTGCTCGGGAGACGCTGACCGTTCCCTGGCGGGAGGTCCTGTGGGCGCTACGGCGCATGGAGGCTCGGGGCACCATCAGGGGCGGACGATTCGTGACCAGCTTCAGCGGCGAGCAGTACGCGGTGCCGGAGGCTGTCGAGGTCCTCCGCTCGGTGCGGAAGTCTGATCGCAGCGGCGAGACGATCCGCGTCTCGGGAGCAGACCCCTTGAACCTGGTGGGAATCCTGTTGCCGGGTCCGCGGGTCCCGGCGGTGCCAACGAACTCCGTCACGTACGTCGACGGGACCCTTGCCTCCGCCGATGCACTCACCCCTCAAGTGTCCGGAACCGGCTAGCGCGCCGGACTCTGCTACTCGGGCCGTTCGGTTGGTCTGAGCCGAATGGAGAGCCCATGGATCTGCTGAGTAAGCTCGAGGATCTGTTGGGAGAGCCCCAGTAGCTGTTCGTTCTGTTTGATCTCGAGCTCGTTTTCTTTCTGCTGCTGCTGGACCAGCTTCCACTCCGAATCGGCCAGCAGCTGACGGCGCTCGTCCTGCCGGTTCTGGCTTATGAGAAGGAAGGTGGACAGGAAGATCGCCTCCAGCGAAACCATCATCGTGAGCAGCCCGAACGGGAACTTCTCGACGCGAAACCCGATCCACAGGGCGAACCAGACGATGTGGCCGTAGACGAAGACCATGGAGCCAGCGAACTTCGTGATGGCATCGGCGATCCGGTTCTGGATGCTCGCCCTGCGCATCTCGGCGTGCAGGCGCAGCACGGGATGGGCGGGTATTCGAACGAATGTCCCTCTGATACTCACGCGGTCCTCCTTCCGGAACTCCGATCCGTGGGCGCGAGCAGGAAGATCCATATGTCCCAGACGATGTGGCTCACGATCAGCGCACCCATGGGAAGCCCGGCAGCAGAAGGCGTCGCCCAATAGGCGCCGGCCACGCCGGCCGCGCCCATCAGCGTGAGGTTCGCCGTCACCGCGTGCGCGCCTCCGTAAGCGGTCGCCCCGAGAGCGGCGCCCCGCCAAAGCCCGACTCGATGAGCCAGCCGTCGCTGCAGGAAGCCCCGCCAGAACAGCTCCTCCGCGGGAGTGATGACCAGGGCCAGTCGGGCGCCACCTCGGCCTCCGGGCGGAGCCCTCTGAGCGAATAGATGCTGCCGATCTCTTCGGCCCCTTTCGGCATCGCCCGCCTGGCCAGACGGTCTCCAGCTTGGAAGATCCCGTACAGTCCGGAGATCCTTCTCCTCTTCGGCTAGCGCCCCCGAATGTGGTCCTCGGATGCGGTTGGTCGCGATCAACTCATTGGGCCGCTACAGCGGCCAATCCAAGCACCAATAGTGCGCCCGAAGGCCGCATGGAGCTGCGCGGTTTCCAGATCGATCTTGGCGATGGCGGGCTGCTGGCCGCCCGCCGTGAGCCAGCCCTTGAGGAGAGCGTGGCTCGCGCGTGGGGACGTGATCGAGTCGATCCCCTTGCGCACGTCGTAGATCTCGTTGACCACGTTGGTTCCGATGTGCAGGAGCAACGCGCCGGAGAGCGCCCCGATGAACAAGGCAAGATGAAACCGGTGATCAACAGCAGCCAATGCCCCCGCCGCGGTGACCGGCACCGTCGACGCCGTGAAGCTGAACGGGCGCATGATCTCGTACCACGCCCCAGCTCGTCGGCGAATTCGCCTGCCGAGGCCGAGTCGGTAGGTACCGAGCCGCTCGAGCTCATCGCTGGCCGGCGGCGCGTAGCCGGCGGGGGCCCCCCGCGATCGAGCCGAAGGCGAGCGAGCGGGGGTGGCGGCGTCAACAGCCGCCGGCGCCACAGTGGCAACAGTGCCTCGTTCGGACCCATATTCGACGGCCGCATTCAGCACAGCTCGGACCTGGTCCTCGTTCTGCACCAGCGGCTGAAGGATCGGGAGCTGCATCCCCGCTTCGTGGTAGTCCCACACTCGGGCTGCCACGTCCTCTTTCGAGCCGCAGAGCAGGAATGCGTCGAGCATGTCATCAGGGATCAATTGGGCAGCCTCGTGGTAATCCTCGGCACGCCACAGCGCGGCCCCGGATAGCGGTGAAGAGAGTAACCACTCCGCCGGTGAGGGGGCGGGCCGCACAGTCGACGAAGCCGGCGAGACGGAGCATCTCGCACATCTCCGCAGGAGGGGGGAGATGCGTCAGCGACCTCACAAGGTAGGTGTATTCGCTCCGTCTGCCCACGAGCGCGCCGACAGCAGGCGCAGCCGCCTGGAAGTATGTGTGGAAGAGAATGCGCACCAAGGCGTTTGAGGGTTGCGTGATGTCGACGAGCGCCAGTCCGCCACCCGGTGCAACCACCCGGGCCAGCTCGGCGAACGCCTTGTGAAGGTCGTTCATGTTGCGAAGGACGAAGGCGCTGGCCGCTCCCCCGAAGCTCGCGTCTCGGAAGGGGAGCTGAAACGCGCTCCCCTGGATCAGGCGAAGCCGGCCTGCCGAGCGACGCCGGGCCTCCTTCAGCATGGCTCGACTCACGTCGAGACCGATCACCGGATGACCCGGCGCCAGGAGCATCCCGAGCCTCCCCGTGCCGCACCCGAGGTCCAGCAAACGTTCGCCAGCGGTGACGTGAAGAGCAGATGCCGCGGCTCGCCGCCACCACCGGTCGAGTCCAATCGACAGAATGTCGTTCAGTAGGTCGTAGCGGAGGGCGAGACCGTCGAACATCGCCCGGATGTGTCGCTCATCCGGCGGTCTCCCCCGAGCGGGAGATCCTGTATCTGCCCCCGGGCTAACGGGAGGCCCGCTCCACCTGCACCGCAGCGGAGAGCGCCGCCGAGCTCCGCTCCAGATCAGGGAGCTCGTGGCCACCCGTCATCTCCTCGACCGCCCAGGTCATGAGGTCGCGGATGGAGATGATGCCTGCCAACTTGCCCTTTTCCACCACCGGAAGGTGCCGGATCCCTCGCTCGGCCATCACCCTGGCCGCCTCGGCGATGTCCGCCTTTGGTTGCACCGTCGCCAGGTCCCGGCTCATGCGATCCCTGACCTTGGTGTCCACGGGGTCGAGGCCGTCGGCGACGAGGCCGACGAAGTCTCGCTCTGTGACGATGCCTGAGGGGCCGCGATCGCCTTTCACGACGACCGAAGAGATGCCGTGATCGCGGAGGACCTTCGCGGCCTCGGCGAACGTGTCCCGGCCGTTCACTGTCACCACGTCACGGTGCATGATGTCAGCAACCTGCATGTCGGCCTCCTGTCCTCGAAGACTCCGGGGTCCACGTTAGATCCTAGAGCCGGGCGGCGAGCAGCAGCCAGAGCGCGTAGATGGCCACAACGATCATCCCCACGAGCTTGCCGGCCCGGCCCCTGAACAGGAAGGCGAGAGCGACCACCGCGTATAGGACGGAGGAGGCGATGAAAGCCGAGCTCGCTGCGGAGTCGATCTCGAGCGGACGGACCAGTGCCGCCAACCCGATGACCCCAGTGGCGAATGCGGCTACGGTCCCGAACAGATTGCCCGTGGCCAGCTCGGGCATCCCGCGGAGAACCGGAAGGACCTCCAGCAGGACTTCGTCCAGGCTGGCCAGGGCGCCGAGGAGGGCACCCCCGACGAATCCGGCAGCCAGCGATGTCCGGTCCAGGATTCTGATCCCTCCGTCGACCAGCACCGTGGCTCCCACGTAGACAAGGCCGAGGCCAAGGAGCAGCAGCACGATGGGTGGCAGCCGCGGCCCTTCCTGAGCCTCCCGTTCGATCTCCTCCGCCCGGATCTGTGCAGCCCGCCCTTCTCGGATCACCGCCCCGATGTAGACGAGGTAGATTCCGACCAAGCCGCCGGCTTCCAGCCGACTCAGCATCTGATCGGAGATGGCCATGGCCCCTGCGGCCAGGGCAAGCGCGGGGAGGAGCACCATCTCCCGGCTCGGCGCGTCCACCGGCTTCTTCGAAAGCAGGAGAGCGGCACCGAAGGCGGCGGAGAAGAGGAACAGGATCGTTCCGAACGCTTCGCCCGCAGCGATCGAGGTCTGCCCACGCCCCGCGGCCACCAGCGCCGCCCCCAGAGACTCCAGATCGACGCCGAACAGCAGGGCTCCCAGCATGAACGGCGAGATGCGATGAGCCTGCGCGAACCTCCCGGCGCCTCGGATGGCCGCTTCCGCTCCCACGGTGAGCACGGCTGCCCCGCCGAGGAGAAGGACGATGGCCAGCGCCACGCTAGTGGTCGCTGACGCTGGTGAAGTTGAAGCTCGAGATCTTGAGTGCGGGGACGCGCGAAGCCGAGAAGAAGAATTCGCTCACCAGGGCAGAGTCGCGACCGATCATCTCCACGTTCCACAACGCTTCCAGGATGGACTGGGTGAATCGGAGGTTCTTCACCGGGTGTGTGACTTTGCCGTTCTCGATCAGCCACGTCCCATCCCTGGTCATGCCGGTGATGGTGGTCTCGATGGGGTGGACCACGTTCGAGTAGTGGAACTTGGTGACGAGCAGTCCATGCTTCGTCGCAGCGATCATGTCCTGGAGCGTTGCGTCACCGGTTCCCAGGAAGAGGTTCAGGGGAAAGGCGCCGTCGGGGCTTGGAGGTGGGAGCGCGTGGCCGGTCGACTCGGTCCCGGCCATCTTGGCGCTCCGGCGATCGTACACGCCCCCGCGGAACACGCCCTTGTCGATCAAGTCGAATCGCCGCTTGGGAGTTCCCTCGAAGTCGAAGGGGAGCCCAAGTGTGAGCGGTGAGAGAGCGTCGTCGTAGATGTAGATGGACGGTGCAGCGACCTGCTGGCCCTCCTTGCCGCTGAAGGGGGAACGCCCCTCATGGATGGCCCGTCCCGAGAAGCCCGTGTACGCGAGGAACGCCACCAGCGTGTCCACGGCCATGGGCTCGAGGACGACCTCGTAGCGGCCGGGCTCGATGTCTCTCGGACGCTGGCCCTCGCGGGCTTTCTGGAAGGCTCGCCGTCCCACCGCCTCCGGGTCGACATCGCCGATCCTTCCTCCTGTTTCGTCGGCCGCCCCCGATCCGCCGTCGCCACCCGAAATGACCGTGGACACCGTGGCCTGGCTGTACGGCGCGTAGCAGAACTGACCCTCCGTGTTGGCCAGCGCCACCTCCACAGCCGTGGTCTCGAAGGCGCCGGCCGCATGGAAGCCGTCTCGGAGCTGGCCGACGAGTCCAGCCACTCCCTCGGCCCGACGCTCAGGGTTCGTCTCGGCCGTGTTCTCGTCGAAGGCCCCGGGCTTTTCGGGGACGTCGGCGCGGGGGGCGAGTCCCGGGAACTGTGGATCGGGCGCCGCCACCTCCGCCAGTTCCAGTGCGCTCGCTCCTACCCGGCGGGCTCCTTCCTTCGAGAAATCGTTGGACGAGGCCACACCCACCCTGCCGCCGGCGATCACCCGGATACGGATGCCCGTGTCCTCGCGCCATGTGCTCTGGTGGATGGAAGAGCGCGCGAACCGGGTCAGTCCGCCCCACTCGTGGAAGAACAGGACCTCCACGCCGTCCGCTCCAGGAACCTCCAGGGCCGCCTCGGCCACCGCCCGAACCTGGTCGGGCCCGATGAGCCCAGGCACTCAGCGAACCCCCACGCGGACGTTTCGGAACCGGGCCGGCGCAGCGCCGTGGCCGACCCGGGCCACCTGGCCGGGCTGGCCTTTGCCGCAGTTGGGGGTGCCCCACAGCACCCACTCCTCGCTCCCACCGACGGCGTCGCACGAGCCCCAGAACTCAGTGGTGATCCCGTTATAGTTCGGATTCTTGTACATCTCCGTGAGCTTGCCGTTCTTGATCCGCCACGCCACCTCGCATCCGAACTGGAAGTTCACTCGTTTGTCGTCGATCGACCAAGAGGTGTTGGTGGTCATGAAGATCCCGTCCGAAGTGTCCCCGATGATCTCAGCGAGCGTCCCGTCGCCGGGCTCCAGGTTGATGTTCGTCATCCGGATCAACGGCAGGTTCTGCCATCCATCCGCGCGCATGGCTCCGGCCGAGGTCAACCCCACCACGGGGGCGGTTTCCCGGCTCGAGATGAAGTTCTGGAAGACACCCTCCTCGATCAATGTGACCCGCTGAGCAGGAACGCCCTCGTCATCGAAGCCGAAGCTCCCCACCCCGCCGGCGATGGTCGTGTCCATGACGATCGTGACCTTGTCGCTCCCGTAGCGGAGCTTCCCCCGATCCCCCAGGCCGACGAAAGACGTGCCGGCATAGGCCTCCTCCATTTTGAGGACCCGATCCAGCTCCAGGGGGTGGCCGACAGACTCGTGCACTTGGAGGATCACCTGGTTGGAGTCGAGGACGAGCGTGGTCACCTCGCTGGGGCAGTCCTTGGCCGAAACAAGGTCGACGGCCTCGGCGGCCACCCGCTCGGCCTCCTCGGTCAGGCCGAGGGTCCTGATGTGCTCGTATCCGGCCGCCCGGATGTGTCCGCGGAACGAGTTGGGGAACGAGCGTTTCTGCATCTCGCCATCGGAGATTGCCGTGGCCTCGATCCCTCCACCGGAGTGGACAACGGTCTGGTTGATGGAGGCTCCTTCGCTGGAGGCGAACGAGGTGCGCCGGCGGTAAAAGTCGAGTGAGGCCTCGCCGAAGGACAGACCCTTCACCTGTTGCATCCGCCTGCTGGCCTCCATGAGCAGGGCCACCTTCTCGTCCAGGGCCACCGCGAAGGGATCCTCCTGGACGGCCGTTCCCCACTCGGCCCTCGCCGGCTCGACCTCCGCGAGGTTCACCGGGTCCATTGGCAGTCGGGATGCGGCCCGGGCGATCCCGACCGCCAGTTCGGCTGTGCGGTCGAGATCTTCGGGCGTGGCCCGGGCGGTCGCGGCGAACCCCCAGTACCCGCCGGCCAGAACGCGGATGCCTACTCCCTGGGAGAGAGACCGGTCGATCCCTTCCATCTCCTGGTTCTTGACCAGTAGCGATTCGGATTCCTCGCTGACGAATCTGGCGTCGGCATACTCGGCGCCGGCCTTGCGCGCCGCCTCCACTGCCTGGTGGGCGAGATCGAGCAAAGCACACCCTCCTCATGGAAGACTCGAGATCCGCCGAAGCCTACCAGTCCGCTCCATGACGTAGGCTTCGCGCCCAGGGGTGCGGGGGCTCGACCAGCGAAGCGGTAGCCCCCGCCCCGAAAGGGGTGCGGGGGCTCGACCAGCGAAGCGGTAGCCCCCGCCCCGAAAGGGGTGAGGCTGATCAGGCTCGGGTTCTCCATCGGATACTGGGGGGCCTCGCCGACGGACACCATGCCGCTCGTTCTGGAGGCTGAGACGCTTGGCTTCGACTCGGTGTGGAGCGCGGAAGCGTACGGATCCGATGCGGTCACCCTGATCACGTGGGCGGCCGCGAGGACAGAACGAATTGGCGTGGGGACCGCCATCATGCAGATCCCGGCGCGCACCCCGGCGGCCACGGCAATGACCGCGATCACCCTGGACCATCTGACGGGCGGTCGATTCAGGCTCGGACTTGGTGTGAGCGGGCCGCAGGTCAGTGAGGGATGGCACGGTGTCCCGTTCGACAAGCCGCTCGGACGCACCCGCGAGTACGTGGAGATCGTCCGGGCGATCCTCCGGCGGAAAGCGCCCCTCGAGTTCCACGGCGAGCACTACGACGTTCCGGTCCGAGGCGGTACCGGTCTTGGAAAACCGCTGAAAACGATCGTTCATCCCCTCCGACCGAACCTCCCGATCTATCTGGCAGCCATCGGGCCCAGGAACGTGTCGCTGGCAGCCGAGATCGCAGACGGGTGGCTGCCGACGTTCTACGCGCCCGCTCACTCGGATCTGTTCGCCGGGGCTGTGGGGGAGGGCCTCCGTCGGTCCGGCCGCATGCGGCGCGATTTCGACGTGGCACCCTTTGCTCCGGTCGTCCTCGGGGAAAACCTCCAGGCGTGCAGGGACATGGTCAAGCCGGCCCTTGCCCTCTATATGGGCGGAATGGGTGCGAAGGGGAGGAATTTCTACAACGACCTGGTCCGCCGATACGGATACGAGGCCGAAGCTGAGAAGATCCAGGAGCTGTACATGGACGGCCGAAAGGGCGAGGCGGCGGGGGCGATCCCGGACGGGCTCGTGGACGACGTGGCCCTGGTGGGAACAAAGGAGCGGATCGCCGACCGGTTGGAGCTGTGGCGGGAAGCGGGGGCGGACACTTTGATCGTCGGGGCGTACCAGGTCGAAGCACTGCGGGCCTTGGCAGAGGCGGCGGGGTAGGCGCACATGTATCAGTTCTGGGTCTTCGTCCACCTGGCCGGAGTTTTCGGATTTCTCCTGGCCCACGGCGTCACCGCCGCGGTGGCCCTGAGCCTTCGTCGGGAGCGCGACCCGCAGAGGGTTCGGGCCCTCCTCGAGCTCTCGAGCTGGACCCTGAGCGGCTTCTACGTCTCCTTCGTGGTCCTCCTGGCCGGAGGAATCACCGCGGGCTTCCTCGGACATTGGTGGGGGCAGGGCTGGATCTGGGCCGCCCTCGGGGTGCTCTTGGCCATGATGGGCGCGATGTACGGCCTGGCCTCTCCCTACTACACCCGCCTTCGGCAGGCGGTGGGCTTGCAGACCTACGACCAGAGGCGCCGAGGCGGCCGGCCTGCTGCGCCGACTCAGACTTTCGAGCTGGAGCCCCTGCAGCGTTCATCCCGGCCGCTGTTGATCGTGGTCGCCGGGATCGGGGGGTTGCTGGTGATCCTCTGGCTCATGGTCTACAAGCCGTTCTGAACCCGTGGGGATCCTGGACGGGAAGGTTGCCGTGATCACCGGAGGCGGCCGCGGCATCGGCCGGGGCGAGGCCCTTCTGTTCGCCGGGGAGGGTGCCGGGGTGGTGGTGAACGATCTCGGAGGCGAATGGGACGGGACCGGGGCAGATCCTCGCGCGGCCTCTCAGGTGGTCGAGGAGATCTCGGCGGCAGGGGGCGAGGCCGTTCCGCATTTTGAGGACGTCTCCGAGCAGGCCGGGGCGGACTCTCTCATCCATCTTGCCCTGGACACCTGGGGCCACCTGGACGTCGTCGTGAACAACGCAGGGATCCTGAGGGACCGAATGATCTTCAACATGTCGGTCGAGGAGTGGGACGCGGTGATGAAAGTGCACCTTCGCGGCCACTTCCTGGTTACCAAGGCCGCCTGCGCCCTCTGGCGCAACCGGGCGAAGGCCGGGGAGACCGTACGAGGGGCGATCATCAACACGTCCTCGACCTCCGGGATCCTCGGCAATGCCGGCCAGTCGAACTACGGAGCGGCCAAGGCCGGCATCGCGGCCTTCACCTACATCGTGGCCATGGAGATGCAGCCATACGGTGTCACGGTCAACGCCATCGCTCCGGGTGCACGGACTCGCCTGACCGAGAAGACATTCGGCGAGCTCTCGGTGGGGGAGGGGAAGTTCGATCAGCTGGCGCCCGAGAACGTAGCGCCGATGGTCGCCTACCTGGCCAGCGACCACGCGTCGCATATCACGGGGCAGGTCTTCTATGTGCAGGGCGGGTTGGTCCAGCTCTACGAGGGATGGGAGCCTGTCTCGGAGATCGAGAAGGACGAACGGTGGACCCCGGCTGAGCTGGCGAGTCGGATCGATGAACTGTTCGGGGACAGGCCCACCGTGTACTCGCCCGCTCGATCGCCACTGCGGATGGTGGCGGGGATCGAGCGCCGCACCCCTGGGCCCGGCGACGAGGTGAGGGAACCGGAGGGGTGAGCCTGATGGCCACCTACATCAGCGGCGTCACCGTGTTCGATGGCCGGGGCGTGAAGAGGTCGCAGGGGGTCCTGGTCTCCGACGGCAGGATCGCCTGGACCGGTGCTGATGTCCGCGCTCCCCGGGAGACCAAGGCAGCCATGCCGGTGGAAGGAGGCGGCCGTACCCTCACTCCGGGACTGATCGATTGCCACGTGCACCTGTGCTTCGACGGTTCGCCGGACTTCGTGGCGGAGGCGAAGGTGACCGAGGCCTTCGCCGCGGTCAAGTGCGTGGCGAACGCTCGCCGTCAGCTGGAGGCCGGCGTCACCACCGTCCGGGATCTGGGCGGGCTCGGGGCCGTAGTGTGCGAGGTGGGGAAGGCCATCGACGAGGGGCGAGTGTCCGGGCCGAGGGTTGTGGCCTCGGGACAGGCCCTCACCATCACGGGGGGACACGGATGGAATTCCTTCGCACGACAATGCGATGGAGCCGACGGCGTCCGTGCAGCAGTCCGGGAGCAGTTCCGTGGCGGTGCGCGGTCGATCAAGATCGTGGCGACGGGGGGTGTGCTGACGCCTGGCGTCACCGTGGACTTCACCGCGTTCACGCGGGAGGAGGTCGCCGCCGCCGTGGACGAGGCGCACAAGTGGGACGCGCCCATCGCCGCGCACGCGATAGGCAGGACCGGGATCGAGCACTGCGTGCAGGCCGGCATCGACTCGATCGAGCATGGAGCTCAGATCACCGCCGAGACGGCGCGGCAGATGAAGGAGCGGGGCATCTTCCACGTGCCCACGATCAGCGCGCTCGTCGGTATCGTCGACCACCCCGAGGACGTCCCCGCATTTGCTGTGGAGAAGGGGCGGCAGATCGTGGGCATGCTCCGCGACGCCGTCCGGCAAAACGTCCGTCTCGGGGTTCGGTTCGCCTGCGGAACGGATGCGGGCACGCCGCACAATCTCCATGGGAACGCTCCCCGCGAAGTGGTCCGCATGGTCGAGTGGGGCCTGACGCCGATCAAGGCCCTGCAGGCGGCCACATCGAACGCCGCCGAGCTGTTGCGCATTCCCGATGTTGGAACGATCGAGGAGGGAAACGCCGCCGACCTGGTGGTGTGGGAGGCCGATCCTCTGGACGACATCACTGCGCTCCTCGCTCCGCGCTTGGTGATACGCGCTGGCGAGGTCGTGGCGGGGGCCGCCTGAGGCGCCCGGGTTTCGAGACTGGTAGAGAGTTTGGTCCAGGCGCGTCGTCGCAGGTCAGGGCGTGTCAGACCCTCCCGGTACAGTCCGGTCCCATGGAGGAAACTATTCGATGCTGATGTTCGCGGGGTTCGCCGTCCTGACGGGAGCTGCCCTGATCGGGCTCTGGGCTGGGATCTGCGCGCTGCGCCGCAGCCTCGACGCCCGCCTTGGCACGACCGACGCCGAGCTCCGCCGGTTGGGGGACGCAACGGTGTGGCGCGAGCGGAGCGCCGATCAACTGAGGCACGAGGTCAACACGTTCCGCAGCGCGATCGAGCAGATGAGGGTGCGCGAGGAGGAGCGCAGGGCACGCGAGGAGCAGGGCTGGGCCACACTCCACCGGGTCGCGGCCGTGCTCGCCGGTGGGCAGCGCGCGGGAAGGGCGGGGGAGAACGTTCTGCGGGAGTCCCTCGCCCACCTTCCACCGTCCATGGTCGTGACGGACTTTCGGGTCAATGGGCGGGTGGTCGAATTCGGACTCGTGCTCCCGGATGGGAAACGCCTACCCATCGACTCGAAGTGGTCGGCCGATCGAGAACTGCAGGCCCTGGCCGAGAGGCCTGAGCCGGCCGAACAGGAGCGGTTGGTCCGAGCCGTCGAGCGAGCCGTCGCGGAGCGGGCCCGCGAGGTCTGCGGGTATCGGGACCCTGCCGTTACCGCACCTGTTGGTGTGGCCGCGGTGCCCGACGCTGCTTACGCGGTGCTTCGCCGGGCCCACGCCGACGCCTACCGTCAGGGGGTCATCGTCATTCCGTACTCGATGGCGCTGCCCGTGGTCCTGTTCCTGCACAGCCTCGTTTCTCGCTTCGGGAGAGCGGGCGACGTCCAAGCGTGCCTGGCGGACCTGGCTGCTGGCCTCGACGCCATGGAAGGCACACTGGAGAACAAGGTGGCAAAGGCGTCCGCCATGCTGGCGAATGCCACGGATGACCTCCGAGGACACGTGGGAAAGGCCCGCGGATCCCTGGCCCGGGCTCGTGAAGATCCGGCATCGCTCGAGCTGGTGGAATCGTCCGAATCGCTGATGACCGCCCGAGTCAAAGAAAGTCCGAACCTGGTGGGTTTGCCTCCTTAGCCAAGCTCGATGATGCTGGCGGCTGTATGGAATTCCTCGAGGCGCTGGCTCATCTTGGGTTCGACCTGTCCCAGGACCGCCCGTCGCGGGGGCTGCAGACGTACTCGGCCTCGCCGAATCGTTACCTCACGTACTGGGTGCACGTATACGAGGACGGTTCAGCCCTGTTCACCTGGGAGTTCGCCATCACGGACTATCTGCTGGAGAAAGGGATCCAGCTCGGATCGAGCGAAACACTCAACACGTTCATGTTCCCGGTGGAGGATCAGCGCGGGCCGCAGGAGGCCGCGTGGCTCGCCCATGTCATCGAGACCACCGAGGCGCGCCTGCGAGGCCTCGACTTGGCCAACCCGGAGAGCTGATCCGCGTTGTTCCCTGGCGGTGTCGTGGGCTTCGGCTAATCTGGCTGGGATGGAATTCGCTCGTGCGATGGTCGTGTTCGCCCATCCCGACGACGCCGAGTTCGGGAGCGCCGGGACGGTGGCATCCTGGACCAGGGCCGGGACGGAGGTCGCCTACGTTTGCGTCACCGACGGTTCGGCCGGGTCGAACGAACCGGGGGTCGTTCGGGACGAGCTGGCCAAAGTCCGAGAGCATGAGCAGCTGGCGGCCTGCAACGTTCTCGGCGTCGCCGGATGTGCCTTCCTGGGCATCCCCGACGGGTATGTCGAGGTCACGCTGGATCTTCGCCGGGCCATCACCCGGGAGGTCCGACGGTTTCGCCCGGACGTCCTGATCGCGCCGGACCCACAGCGGTACTGGGACGACCAGCGCTCGTATATCAACCACACGGACCACAGGGCAGTGGGACAGGCCTGCATGGCGGTGGTCAACCCGGACTCTTCGACGCGGCCGATGTTCCCGGAGCTTCTTGACGAAGGTCTCGAGCCCTTCGAGATCCGCTACCTGTGGATCCCCACCTACGAGGGAGAAGCCGATACCTTCATCGACATCACGGACACGATCGAGTTGAAGATCGAGGCGCTCCGGTGCCACAAGAGCCAGATCCACGACTGGCCCGTTGACGAGTGGATCCGCAGGCGGGCCAAGGAGCGGGGCGCCGACCGTGGCCTGGAATACGCCGAGTCGTTCCGGGCGTTCCGCCTGCGGGAGGAAGACTGAAGCGATGAGCGACGAGGAAGAAGAGTCCTTCCGCGAGGAGCCAGAGGGCGAGGAAGAGCCTCCCCGGCCCTT
>WNGE01001323.1_pt1 | contig 32634 bp, 27 predicted proteins | sample 5400651 | NCBI WGS metagenome assembly WNGE01 (sample SAMN13153370, study PRJNA577476) | soil metagenome | isolation source: 60 cm soil or saprolite under grassland replicate 2 | place: USA:California | collected 2016-06-15
CGCGATCGCCGGGGTGCCGGTCACCCCTGGCATCGACAACCTGACGTTCGCCGTGCACCCTTCCGGAGCCGCTTCCGGGGCCGGGGCGCCGTCGCTGGAGCAGATGATCGCCTCGACCGGGCGCGGGCTGCTGCTCACCTGCCTGTGGTACATCCGCGAGGTGGATGCGCAGACCCTGCTGCTCACCGGACTCACCAGGGACGGGGTCTACCTGGTGGAGAACGGCGAGGTGACCGCCGCGGTGAACAACTTCAGGTTCAACGAGTCGCCGGTCGGCATGCTCGGGCGGCTGCTCGAAGTGGGCGCCACCGTGCCGACGCTGCCGCGCGAGTGGGGAGACTACTTCAACCGGGCCGCCATGCCGCCGGTACGGGTGGAGGGCTTCAACATGTCCTCGGTGAGCCCTGCCAGCTGAGCTGGGCCAGCTGAATTCGGCGGGCCGAGGTCCCCTCGGTTTGGCATCTGGGCTTACGGTGGAAGCGTGAGGATGAGCCATTCGGGCCGGCGGGCCCCGGTGCACATGGTGACGCAGGCGCACCGGTCGCTGTCCGACGACATCGCCTACCGGCAGCGCAGGTACCTGCTGATGATGGGCATCCGCGCGGTCTGCTTCGTAATAGCCGTGGTGCTGTTCGTCAATCACTTCGGCTGGCTCGTCGCGATACCGGCCGTCGGCGCCATCTTCATTCCGTATTTCGCCGTCGTGTTCGCCAACGGCGGCCGCGAGCCGGACAACACCCGCGGCTTCATGGAGTACCACCCGAACCTGCCCGCCACCCGCGACTCCGGCACGTCCTCAGAAGCAAACGGCACCCCCCGGTGACGCCCGGCTCAGGGGATAACTAATCCGGAGGAGATTGGGCCTGCTCAGGCCCGTCCCGAGATCTGGTTGTAATTGGGTCTTGACACACTAGGGGGTGTTTCCGTGTACGATTCATATCGATGCTCTGGTCCCCCGTCAGAGCATCACTGCCGGCGTTCCGGGCCCCCGTCGGAACGCCGATGAACGCGACGCCGGGTGGTTTGCCCCCGTAGCCACCCGGCGTCGCACTATGCTCGGGGCTTTCTGCCCCTTCGCCGGGGGCTCGCAGTGCTCTTCCGGGGGGACGACCCCCCGAACCCCCCGGGCGGCTCCCTGTGGGGGGTGGTGCTCGCCGTTGGCCTTCTTCTGGGGGGTGGTGCTCGCCGTTGGCCTTCTTCCGGGGTGGTGCGCGCCGTTGGCCTTCTTCTGGGGGGTGGCTGGGGGTACCAGGGAGGACACGGGGGGTGAAGATCATCAGGGGTGGGTCTCACGATCGATGGGGAGGGGGCGGAAGGATCTTGGTGACTCGGTGTCACGGGGCGGGCCGGGCGCCGAGGTTGCGGGCTGAGTGCGGGGAGCCGGGGCGCTGGAGAGGTTCAGCGGGGACTCTGGGGATGCTCTGCTGCTCGTCTGAGTGAGGGGTTGCGGACGCGGGGCCGGTCAGCGGTGAGGTGGGTTCGCGCCGTAACTGCGAATTAGGTTCCCGGGGTGCGGGAGTTGGAGTTATGGTGCGGGCGAGCGCAATCCGTAAGGTTTCTTGTCCGAGACAGAGCGGATGCGTTGCGCAGCGAGACGAGGATTGTTCGTCACTTTTCGTTATAGAGACGAGCAAAACTTGGAGAATGATCAGCAGCTGCTTACTAATTAATGGATCCCGAATGCCACCACATCGTATGCAATGTGCGATGGCTATTCTGTCTTACGGAACTCGGCTATGGCTATGCCGAGCATCGCCAGGCCCATGGCGGCCACCATGGCCAGCGATAGTCCCAGTGGGACTAGCCAGCCGGCCCAGGTAACGCCGGGGCTCAGCACGTTCAGCGCCTGCGGGCTGACGGCCAGGTGGTCGAACACCGCGCGCCGCATCGGGTCGACGATATAGGTGAGCGGATCGATCCGCGTCAGCACCGTCAGCCAGGACGGCAGCCCATTCAGCGGGTACAGCGCGCCGGACAGGAAGAACAGCGGCAGCACGAACATCTGGGTGAGCGCCATGAACGCCTGGATCTGCTTGATCCTGGCCGCCATCATGACGCCGAACGCGGTCAGCGTGAACGACAGCAGCAGCAACTCCCCCACCAGGGTGAGCAACAGCACCGGATCGTAGGGTACGTGCGCCACGCCGGCCAGGGCCAGGAAGATGACGCCCTGGAAGGTGGCCACGGTCGCACCGCCCAGGCACTTGCCGATCACGATGGCCCAGCGGCGGACCGGCGCGACCAGCATCTCGCGCAGGAAGCCGAACTCCCGGTCCCAGACGATGGACGCGGCCGAGAAGATCGCCGTGAACAGCACCGACATGGCCAGCACGCCGGGGTAGATGAACGTCTGGAAGTCCACGCCGGACGGCAGGCCCCGGCCGGCCAGCCGGGACAGTCCGGTGCCCAGGATGAACAGGAAGAGCACCGGCTGCACCAGCGAGGTGACCGCGCGCAGCCGGTCGCTGCGGAACCTGATCAGCTCACGGCGCCAGACGATGCTGACCGCGCGCAGGTCGGCGCGGATGCTGCGCTCGGGGACCGCGACCCTGATCAGCTCGGTGAGGTCGCGCTCCCCGGCCTGCCGAACCGTCATGTCTTTCGTGGCCACCGTTACCTCCTGCCGAACCGCGTGGCGATCCTGCGGTTGCGATCGCCGATCGAGGCCTCGGCGTCGCGGATCGTCTTTCCGGTGTAGGACATGAACACGTCGTCGAGGGAGGGCCGGGACACGCTCACCGACTTGATCGCCACCGGCAGGGCGCCGAACAGCTTCGGCACGAAATGCTCGCCCGACTCCACCGAGAACGTCACCAGGCCCTCGTGCAGGCCCGCCTCGAGACCGAACACCTCCGCCAGCGCGCGGATCGCGGCCGCGTCGTCCGCGGTGCTGATCTGGACGCGATCCCGGCCGACCGACGCCTTCAGCGCCTCGGGCGTGTCGATGGCCACGATAACCCCGTGGTCGATGATGGCGATCCGGTCGCAGTTCTCCGCCTCGTCCATGTAGTGCGTGGTGAGGAAGATCGTGATGTCCTCGCGGCTTTTCAGCTCGTTGATGTACTCCCAGATGGACGCCCTGGTCTGCGGGTCGAGCCCCACCGTCGGCTCGTCGAGGAACAGCACCCGCGGCGCGTGCAGCAGGCCGCGGGCGATCTCCAGGCGGCGCTGCATGCCGCCGGAGTAGGTGGACACCACGCCGCCCCGGCGATCCCAGAGCCCGACCATCTCGAGCACCTGGCGCAGCCGCGGCCCGAACGCCGCCTTGGGCACGCCGTACAGGTCGGCGTGGAAGCGCAGGTTCTGCTCGCCCGTCAGGTAGTTGTCCAGGGTGGTGTCCTGGAACACCAGGCCGATGTTGCGCCGCACGGTGTCGCGCTGTTTGACGACGTCATAACCGGCAACCCTGGCGGTACCCGAGGTCGGGTCCGCCAGGGTGCACAGGATCTTGATGGTGGTGGACTTGCCCGCCCCGTTCGGGCCGAGGAAGCCGAAGGTCTCTCCGGTGGATACCTCGAAGTCGATGCCGCGTACGGCCTCGATCTCGCCATACCTCTTGGTCAGCGCGCTGACCGAGATAGCCGGAGTCACCCTTGCGAGTCCTCCTCCGCGTCCTGGTCGTCTGCCGCGAGGATACGGTACAGCGCCCGGCGGGTGTCAGCCAGGATCTTGCCAGCCTGCTGGACCTGGGCCGCGGAGCCGGCCTGGGCTACCTGCGACACGGCCACCATGACCTGGTGGATCGTGTGCCGCAGCTGGACCTCGGTGTCGTTGACGCTGCCGGTCACGGCGTCCCAGGACGCCTTGAGCTCGTCGGCGTGCTCGGTGACGTACGCCTGGCCTTCCTCGGTCAGCGTGTACATCCGGCGCCGGTCTTCGCCGGCCGCCTCGGCTTTGATCAGGGCCTCGTCCTCGAGCTGCTGCAGCGCCGGGTACACCGACCCCGCACTCGGCCGCCAGACGCCCTGGGTACGCGCGCCGATCTCCTGGATGATCTGGTAGCCGTTCCACGGCTCGCCCTCGGCCAGCAGGTCGAGGATCGCGGCCCGCACGTCTCCGCGCCGGACCCGCGGCCCCCGGCCGCCGAACTTCGGCGGCCCGAACGGCCCGCCGCGCATGCCGAACTCGAACGGCCCGCCGCCCCACGGCCCGGGACCTCCCCCGGGACCGCCGCGCATCCGCATGCGCATCCGGTGGCCACCTCGGTGTTCTCGGGGATCGCGAGGATCTCCCCATGCTTCGCTATGCATTGTGATGCTCCTTATAATCTCTAGATCGCTTTTCGATCCTTGTCGTTAGTTCAACGATATATCGATAGCGATCGGATGGCAAGGCCCGAAATTCAAGATCTTTTGTCCCGAACGGTCCGGGCCGGGAGCGTCGGCCCGCCAAGGGGCGGCTGCCTGCCGGAGGCGTCGGCTCCCCGGCAGCCCGGCCCGGCCGACAGCCCGGCCTGGCCAGGAGCATGCCCGAAGGGTGCGGGCACCGGGGGTTCGCCGAGCCCTTCGGGGGTGTCGCACTTCTGGGTGGCGGTGATCAGCGTGACGTCAATGAGAGCTCGGGCCGGGCGGCGCAGGCGCGGACTTCATGATCGTGAGCGGAAATGGGCGCTATTTGTCCCAAACTGCTCACGATCATGATCGCCGCCCGGTAGCGCGGCGGGCTGTCGGCCCGGGTACGGCTAGGCGCGGACGGGGAGGGTGTACTCGCGGCGGATGCTGTTGCCGAGGCGGGAGATGTCGGCGCCGTAGACGTGCATGGAGATGGCCACGGTGTCGCCGGTGTTGCTGACGCGGTGGATGTCACCGGGCGGCGCAAAGCCGCTCACGGCCCCGGCCTGGTTGACGTTGCGGGCGGCGAGCCTGAGCGCCCGGCCGCCGTCGGCCAGCGCGAAGATCTCCTCGTATTCGCGTCCCTGCAGCACGCCAGTGACGCACCAGGCCACATGATCGTGGATCATTGTCTGCTGCCCGGGCATCCAGACCATGGCCGAAATCGAGAAGCTGCCGTCGGGTTCGGCGTACAGGAGATGACTCTGGTAGCCGGCGGGGTCACCACGCCGCAGCGGCGTGGGCAAGATGGCCGCCGGGTCGGGCAGGCTGGCGCGCAGGGCGGCGGCCACACCGTCCGCGGTGTCCTGCCAGCCGAGGCCGCGGCGGACCTCGGCGCGGACCGCGCGGACGAGTTCGTCAGGGCATGTCCGGATAACCGCGGCCGGGTCGGCCTGGCGGCTGGCTAGGGCGCTAGCGGTGCTGGTCAGTGACATGTCTCCAGGCTAGCGAGCATCCGGATATCAACACCAATGCCAATTGGCGCGTCTATGCATAGACAGCGCTGATCAATCGGTGACAGCGGAGTAGGTGATCACGCCGCGGCGCAGGGCGTCGATGGCGGCACGGGCCGTAGCGCCCAGGTCCGCCGGGCGCCGGGCGCCGTCGGCGGGCGGCTCGGTGGTGTCCGAAGGGATCGCAGGGGCGGAGGCGATCTGGTCCAGCAGGTCGATGAGCTGCTTGACGGACCGGACGAAGTCGCCGGGGGTGAGGTCGGGCGCCTCGTCGAGAACGCTCTCCAGCCCCGCGCCGTGCGCCCAGCGGTAGGCGGCCCAGGCGAAGCCGAGGTCGGGCTCCCGCAGGAACGACAGGTCGTTGTCCTTCTCCAGCTGGTCGAGCTCGCCCCAGGTGCGGACGGTGGCGGCAAGGGCCTCGGGCACCCGGCCCTTCGGCAGCCGGGGCGGCTGGACGTCGTCGGCCTGGCGCGACTCGAAGGACAGGGCGGACACGCAGGCGGCGAGCTCGGCCGGGGACAGGTCGTCCCACAAGCCGCGGCGCAGGCACTCGGCGGCCAGCAGGTCCAGCTCGGTGTACAGCCGCCCGAGCCGCTGCCCGTCCGGCGTGACGGTGTCCCCGGTCAGGTAGCCGAGGCGTTCCAGGACACGGCACACCCGGTCGAAGGTGCGGGCGATCACGTGCGACCGGCCGGCCACCCGGCGCTCGAGCGCCTCGGTCTCCCGCGCCATCCGCATGTAACGTTCGGCGTACCGGGCGTGGTTCTCGCGGTCCTGGCAGTCGTGGCACGGATGACGCCGAAGCCGCCGCCGCAGGTCCGCGATGTCGCCCGCGGCCTCGGGCACGGTATGTTCCCAGTCTGCCGCGCGCACCGGGCGCCGCCCGGCGCTGGCTCCGGCGGGCCGGCTGGCCAGCCGGTTGCGCATGGTGGCCGCGAGGTCCTTGCGGTGCTGCGGAGAACGCGGGCTGAACGACCCGGGAATCCTGATCTTGTCGATCACCTCGGCGGGCACCGGGAAGTCCGCCACCGCCAGCCGCTTGACCTGGCGTCCCTCGGTGAGGACCAGCGGACCTGGCCCGGTGAACTCGGGCAGGCCGCCGTTGCCCGCGGCCCCGACGAGCCCGGGCTGGTCCATGCTCCGGCGGTCGTGGCCGGCGCCGCGGCCGCCCGCGCCGCGGCCGCCCGCGCCGCGGCCGCCGGAGCCGCGGCCCGCGCGATCGGCCGGGCGGCCGTTGCCGTTGCCGCCTCGGGCCGGGTGCAGGCCGGGCTGGAGGACCACGGCGAGGCCGGCCCGGCGGCCTCCCGGCACCCGGATGATGTCTCCCGGACGCAGCTGCGCGAGGGATCGCGCCGCCTCGGCCCGGCGGGAGCTCGCCCGGACGCGGGACAGATCCCCCTCGCGTTCGGTCAAAGACCTCCTCAGCTGGGCATACTCGGCGAAGTCACCCTTATCGCAGCTCATCGCGGCGGCCAGCTCGTCCATGGCCTGCCGGTTCTTGCGGACCTGCCGGGTTAGCCCGATGACGCCGCGGTCGGCCTGGAATTGCGCGAACGAGGACTCGAGCAAGGTAGAGGCGCGGGCCCGGCCGGCCCAGCCGGTCAGGTTGACGGCCATGTTGTAGGAGGGCCGGAAGCTCGAGTTCAGCGGGTAGGTACGGGTGCTGGCCAGGCCGGCCACCGCACCGGGATCCATGCCGGGCTGCCAGAGCACCACCGCGTGGCCCTCGACGTCGATGCCGCGGCGGCCGGCCCGCCCGGTGAGCTGGGTGTACTCGCCCGCGGTCAGGTTCGCGTGGGTCTCGCCGTTCCACTTGTCCAGCTTCTCGATGACCACGGTCCTGGCCGGCATGTTGATGCCGAGCGCGAGGGTCTCGGTCGCGAAGACCGCACGGACCAGGCCGGCCGCGAACAGTTCCTCGACCACCTCCTTGAAGGCAGGCAGCATGCCGGCGTGGTGCGCCGCGATGCCGCGCCGCAGCCCGGCCAGCCACTCGCCGTAGCCGAGCACGGTCAGGTCCTCCGGCGGGATGTCCGCGGTGCGCCGCTCGGCGACCTGCTGGATCACCTGGGCCTCTTCCGGCGTGGTCAGCCGCAGCCCCGCGACCAGGCACTGCTCGACCGCCGCGTCGCAGCCGGCCCGGCTGAAGATGAACGTGATCGCGGGCAGCAGGCCGTTGGAGTCGAGCCGCGAGATCACGTCGGGCCGGTAGGCCGGCGGGAACCGGCGCGGCCGGTGGCTCCCTTTTCCTGCGGCCGGGCCGCTGCGGCCAGAGGCCTTGCGCTCGATCCAGGTGTCCCGCTGGGCCACCCGCAGCAGCTCGGGATTGACCCTTGTGTGCTCGTCGTCGGTGAACAGGTCATACAGCCGGTGCCCGGCCAGCACGTGCTGCCACAGCGGCACCGGCCGGTGCTCGTCCACGATGACCTCAGTGCCGCCGCGGACCTGATCCAGCCATTCGCCGAACTCCTCGGCGTTGCTCACCGTCGCGGACAGCGCCACGACCCGGACCGATTCGGGCAGGTGGATGATGACTTCCTCCCACACCGCGCCGCGGGACCTGTCCGCCAGGTAGTGCACCTCGTCGAGCACGACGTAGCCGAGGCCGGACAGCGCCAGCGACCCCGTGTACAGCATGTTGCGGAGCACCTCGGTGGTCATCACCACCACCGGTGCGTCGCCGTTGATGCTGTTGTCCCCGGTAAGCAGGCCCACGGTGCGGCTGTCGTAGCGGCGCACCAGGTCGGCGTACTTCTGGTTGGACAGGGCCTTGATCGGCGTGGTGTAGAAGCACTTGCGGCCCTGCGCCAGCGCCAGGTGCACGGCGTACTCGCCGATCACGGTCTTGCCCGAGCCGGTGGGCGCGGCCACGAGCACGCCGTGGCCCGCGCTGAGCGCACGGCACGCCTCGACCTGGAAAGGGTCGAAGTCGAAGTCGTAGAGCGCGCGGAAGCCGGCCAGTTCCGGATCAGCCTTCCGGTCGCGGAACGCGGCGTACCGGTCCGCCGGAGTGGTCATGGGTTCCAGGTTAGGCCCTCGCCAGGGTCACGAGCGCAGGCGCTAGTTGAGATGGCTGTCGCGGCTACCCGTGTCGTCCAGGTCGAGCGGGGACAGCTCGTCGTCGGCCAGTCCGGCGTACGGGTCCGGGTGCAGCCGGGCCCGGCGGCGGTCGTGGCGCCAGATGATGAACTCGGCCACCTCGACCAGCGCGACACACGCCCCGCCCAGGATCAGCATGGTGATCGGGTCCGGGCTGGGGTTCGCGATCCCGGCGATCAGGAACACCACGAAGATCAGCACCCTGCGCCACTTGCGGAACCGCTCGTGGGTGAGGATCCCGGCCAGGTTCAGCATGACGATCAGCAGCGGCAGTTCCAGGGCGATCCCGAACGCCAGCAGCATCGTCATCACGAAGCTCATGTACAGGTCGACCTGGATCAGGTTCTGCACACCGTGCGGCGTCAGGTCGAGCAGGTAGTGCATGGACCGGCCCAGCGATACGTAGGCCAGCACGTTGCCGAGCAGGAACAGCGGGACGGCGGTGGCGAGGAAGATGTGGCCCCACCGCTTCTCCCGGGCGTACAGACCGGGCGCGATGAACGCCCACAGCTGGTACAGCCACAGCGGCGAGCTGAGAATGATCCCGACGATCAGGGCGACCTTGACCCGGAGGTAGAACGCGTCCAGCGGCCCGTTCAGCACCAGCTGGTTGACTCCCAGCTGGGTGCACCCCGTATATCCGCGGATATGCGCCGAGCACAGCGGGTGCTCGATGACGCGCCAGACCGGGTTGAAGAAGACGAACCCGACGATCATCCCCGCGATGAGGCCGAGGGCCATCTTGACCACCCGGTTGCGCAGCTCGCGCAGGTGATCGAAGAGCGGCATCCGCCCCTCGGGGTTCTGCCGCCGCTGCGCGCGCACGTACCGCTCACCGACGACACGGGCGCCCTGGATGGCGCCGGGGAGTTTCGCCATGACCGCTTCCGGCAGAAGGCCTAACTAGCTGGGCTGCTGGGTCCGCTGGGGCTCAGCCGTCGAACCGGCACTGGCCGGGGTGTCCATGGTCGAGGCGCGCTGGAGGTCGCGGATCTGCTGCTGCAGGGCGTCGATCTGGCCCTGCTGGTCCGCCGGCGGCGTGGCGGCCGGGGCCAGTTGCGCCTGCGGGAACTGGGCCGCGCTGTCCTTGGGGGCCGAGCCCGGCTCCTCGTCGTGGTGCAGGTCGCTGACTTCCCTCTTCAGGATGCGCATGGACTGACCGAGGGACCGCGCCGCGCCCGGCAGCTTCTTGGACCCGAACAGCACGATAATCACCACGGCGACGATCAAGATCTTCCATGGGCTGTCGAACAGGTCACCTATCATGAGCGTCCTCTTTAGCGCCGGAGACGTCCTTCTCGGCCAGAGTCTACACGTCACCCATTGCGGTCACGGTTTCCGCGGGTTCTTCCGGCCGAACCGCGCTTACCCTGCGATAATACGACATAGTTCGCAAGGGCGGCGTTGGCCGCCTTACGCACCTCGGACACCAGGGATGCAGGCGAGACGACCCGGCCGTCCTCGCCGAGCCGCAGCGCCAGCCGCCGCACCCAGCCCGTGTCCGGGGTGCGCAGGATCACCCGCAGCCGGCCGTCCTCCAGGTCCGTCACCGACTCGCACGGGTAGTACTCCGCCACCCAGCGCCCGGCGGCGGACAGCTCGAGCTCGACCAGCGCGTCGTCAGGCGACGGCCGGAACAGGCCCTGGTCGACGTCCACTGGCTCGGCCTCGGCGGGCGGCGCGGACGGCACGTTGAGGACGTCGAGGCCGAGCACCCGGTCCAGCCGGAACAGCCGCACCCCCTCGGCGCGCAGGCACCAGCCCTCGAGATAGGGGCGCCCCTCCACCACGAGCAGCCGCATCGGGTCGACGTCGCGTTCGGTCGTCTCGTCCCGGCCGGGGACGTAGTAGCGCAGGTGCACCCGGCGCCGGGCCGAAAGCGCCGCCCGGATCTGCCCGGCGTACCCCTCGGCGTCGTGGTCGGGGATGTCGACCTGCACGGCGACCTGGGCGCTCAGCAAGGCAGCCTCGCCGGCCGCGGCCTCGAGCTTGGCGATCAGCCGGGACAGTGCCGAACGGTCCTCGAGCCCGGGCACCTCGGCCAGCATCCGCAGCGCGACCAGCAGCGCGCTGGCCTCGTCGACCGCCAGCCGCAGCGGCCTGCCCATGGACTCGGCCTGGCTGACGACGATCTCGCCGCCCTCGTAGGACAGGTCGATCGGGCAGTAGGGGTCGGGGGCGCGCAGCTCGACGCACCACAGCAGGTTCAGGTCGTCCACGAGCTCGCGCTCGCTGATGCCGAACGCCTGCGCCGTCTCGGCCAGGCCCACCACTTTCCTGCTCATCACGTACGGCACCAGCGCGAGCAGCCGCTGCAGCCGCTCGGTCGAGGTGACAAGAGCGGTCACGCCAGGACCCCCTTGAGATGGCGGATCACGGCCTCGCGCAGGTCCGGCGGGTCCAGGACCACCGCGTCCGGGCCGAACGAGGCGGCATAGTCGGCGAACCAGCCTAGGTCGGCGAACCGCGTGGTGACCAGGTCCCATCCCGGCGCCGACTCGTCGGGCTGCACCGAGACGGCGTGCCTGCGCAGGCCGACGCCGCCCCCGGCCCGCACCCTGAGCAGGGCGGTGTGCTCCTGGGAGGGCGCGGAGTCCCAGTCGCGGACCAGCTCGCGCACGTCGGTGCCTTCCGGCACGGTCACCCGGCCTGCCGGGCCGCAGAACTTCACGGCACCCGCGATGCGGCCGAGCCGGAACACCCGGATGGCGTTACGCCCCCGGTCCCAGCCGGCCACGTACCAGCGGCCGTGCCGGTTCACCACGCCCCACGGCTCCAGCTCGCGCTGCTGCGGGTCGCTCCGCCCGGCCGCACGGTAGCTGAAGGTGACCGGGCGGCGGTCCCTGACCGCCTCCCACAGCGGCCCGAAGGCCGGCTCGGGCGTGCCCAGCCGGGGTTCTATGCCCTGCGGCACCGGCGAGTGCTCGTCGCCGCCGTCAGGCCCCGCATCAATGCCGGCGGCGCGCAGCTTCAGCAGCGCCCCGGCGGCGGCGCCGGCCAGCTCGGCCCGCCGCCAGACCCGGGCGGCCAGGCCGAGCACGGCGGCCTCGTCGGCTTCCAGCCGCAGCTCGGGCAGCTGGTAGGCCTGCTGCCTGATCCGGTAGCCGGGGTCGTCGTCGAACGGATGGTTGACGCCGGTCTCCAGCGGCACGCCGAGATCGCGGAGATCCTCCTTGTCCCGCTCGAACATCCGCTTGAACAGCTCGTCCTGTTCGGGATAGCCGGGCACGGCCTGACGGATCTGCTCGGCGGTGAGGTAGCGCGTGGTGGAGAGCAAGCAGACGACAAGGCCGAGCAGCCGCTCGGTCTTGCGCTTGGACATGGTCCCTCCGAAGCCTGGTGTTGGCTCCAGATTATTGTCTCTCAGGTGATGCTAGTCCGGGGGGAACGACTCATGAAGATGGGTTGGCTAGAGTGCCGGGATGATCACATGGCGGAACGGCACGGTCAGCGGGACGCGCCGCGAATGGCCAGGCGCGGTCGAGCTGGACATATCGGTGGACGGCGCACCTGCGGAAGGGGGGCAGGTGCGGGCGCTGGCCTTCCCGGCGCTGACCGGCCGTCCCCGGCCGGGTGACCGGGTGCTGGTCAACACCACAGCGCTCGACCTGGGCCTGGGCACCGGCGGCTACGCCCTGGTGGTCGCGCTCCCCGACCGGCTGCCGCCCGACCCTGAGCTGGCCGGCCACCTGATCAAGGCCCGCTACTCACCGCTCCAGGCGTGCGTGCTCGGCGCGGACGAGCAGGGGTCGCCGCACCACGACGTGCTGCGCGACGCGGACGACATCGGCGGGATGCCCGTCGTGGTGGCCGACCTGCACTCGGCTCTCCCGGCGGTGCTGGCGGGGATCTTTGCGGCCGAACGGTCCGGGGACGATCGCCCGCCTGTCGCCGGCCAGCTTCGACTGGCAGAGCCCCGCGTGGTGTACGTGATGCAGGACGGCGGGGCCCTGCCGGCCTGGTTCTCGCGTACCTGCGCGCTACTCCGCGAGGCGGGCTGGCTGGCGGCGACGGTGACCACCGGGCAGTCGTTCGGCGGCGACCTGGAGACGGTGACCGTGCACACCGGGCTGCTCGCGGCGCGGCACGTGCTCGGCGCCGACATCGCCGTGATCGCGCAGGGGCCCGGCAACCTCGGCACCGGGACGCGGTGGGGTTTCTCCGGGGTGGCCGCGGGCGACGCGGTCAACGCGGCCGCGGCGCTGGGCGGGCGCCCGGTGGCGTCGCTGCGGATCAGCGACGCGGACCCGCGGATGCGGCACCGCGGCGTCTCGCACCACAGCCTGACTGCTTACGGCCGGGTCGCGCTGGCCCGGGCCGACGTGGTGGTGCCCGCGCTGGCCGGGGAGTTCGGCGCCCGGGTGGCGGCCGAGGCCGCCCCGCTGGGCGGCCGGCACGAGCTGGTCACCGTGCCGGCGGACGGCCTCGAGGCGGCGCTGCGGGCGTGCCCGGCCCGGCTGTCGACTATGGGCCGCGGCCTGGACGAGGACCTCGCCTATTTCCTGGCCGCAGCGGCGGCCGGCCGGCACGCCGGCCGCCTGCTGCGCGAAGTCCCTAGCCCTGCTTGAGCGCGTCGATGATGTCGACCACGAACAGCAGCGTGTCGTTGCCCTTGATGCCGGCCTGGGACGCGCCGGAGCTGCCGTAGCCCTGGGCCGGCGGGATGGAGAGCATCACCCGGCTGCCGATGGTCTGGCCGACCAGGCCCTTGTCCCAGCCTGGGATGACCTGCTCGGGCGACGCGCCGATGGTGAAGCCGAACGGCGAGCCCGACGACCAGGAGGAGCCGAAGACCTTCTTGGTCCGCCAGATGAAGCCGGCGTACTGCGCGACGACGAGCTCGCCCTTGGCCACCTTCGCGCCCTTGCCCTTGACCAGCGTCTTGGTCACCAGGGCGCTGGGCGGCGTGGCGGACGGGAACGTCACGGTGGGTGCGGTGCCCGACTTGGCGCTGACGGTGGGCAGCGTGCCGCCGCCGTTGGACACCTGGGTCCCGGTCGCGCCCGCGGTGTCGGAGTAGGCCCTGAGCATGTCGACGACGAAGACAAGCGTGGTCGTTCCCTTGATACCGGCCTGTGGATTCCCCGAGGTGCCGAAGCCCTCCGCGGGCGGGATCACGGCGAGGACGCGGCTGCCCACCTTCTTGCCAGTCAGCGCCATCTCTAGGCCAGGCAGCGACTTGCCGGGGATGAGTGACGGGACGCTACCGAACGTACTCTGCCTCTTCGAGGAGGTGGTTCCGTCCCAGGTGTAAACGACGAAGTTGGCGGCCAGGGCGTCGCTCTTGGTCAAGGTGGTGCCGCTGCCCTGGATGAGGGTCCTGACCGTGAGGCTGTTGCCCGCCTTGGCTTTCGGGATGGTGACCTTCGGCGTCTTGTCGAACGCGCCGCTTGCGGTAACGGCGGTGTTCGCGCCCGGGGAGGAGCCAGCCGAGGAGGTTGCGGATGACGATGAGGAAGCGGTCGACTTCGCCGACCCGCCACAGGCCGCGAGGACCAGGCAAGCCAGCAAGGGCACGGCGATGAGCGCTAGAAAGCGTCGCATGGAAAAACCTCAATAGTGTCGATGTCAGCCCCGTCAGCCTACTGTGTTGGCCGGGGGGACGATCCCCCCAAGACCCCCCCTGCTCATGGGGGGCTGTCCGCCCCCCCATGCCCCCCTGAGGGGCCTTCGGCCCCGACCTGCCGTTACATCCCGGCGATGAGCTTCTCGACCCGCTCGTCTACCGAGCGGAACGGGTCCTTGCACAGCACGGTCCGCTGAGCCTGGTCGTTCAGCTTGAGGTGCACCCAGTCGACGGTGAAGTCGCGCCGCTTCTCCTGGGCCCGGCGGATGAACTCGCCGCGCAGCTTGGCCCGCGTCGTCTGCGGCGGGACCGACTTGGCCTCGAAGATGTCGATGTCGCGGGCCGCCCGCTCCACCGCCCCGGCCCGCTGCAGCAGGTAGTACAGGCCGCGGCCGCGGTGCACGTCGTGGTAGGCCAGGTCGAGCTGGGCCACCCGCGGGGAGGACAGCGGCAGGTCGTGCCGGGCCCGGTAGCGCTCGATCAGCTGGTACTTGGTGACCCAGTCGATCTCCCGCGCGATCATGTCCAGGTTGCCGGTCTCGATCGCGGACAGCGCGCGCTCCCACATGTCCAGGACCCGCTTGCTCACCGGGTCGGCGCCGTTCTTCGTGGTGAAGTCCTTGGCCCGGTTCAGGTACTCGTACTGGATGTCCAGGGCGGACAGCTCGCGCCCGTTGGCCAGCCGGACCCGGCTGCGCCCGGTCATGTCGTGGCTGACCTCGCGGATCGCCCGGATCGCGTTGTCCAGGGTCAGGTCGCGCATCATCGCGCCGGCCTCGATCATCCGCAGCACCAGGTCGGTCGACCCGATCTTGAGCAGCGTGGTGGTCTCGCTCATGTTCGAGTCGCCCACGATCACGTGCAGCCGCCGGAAGCGTTCGGCGTCGGCGTGCGGCTCGTCCCTGGTGTTGATGATCGGGCGGGACCTGGTGGTGGCCGAGGACACGCTCTCCCAGATGTGCTCGGCCCGCTGGCTCACGCAGTACACCGCGCCCCGCGGCGTCTGCAGCACCTTGCCCGCGCCGCAGATCACCTGCCGGGTGACCAGGAACGGGATCAGGATGTCGGCCAGCCTGCCGAACTCGCCGTGCCGGCCGACCAGGTAGTTCTCGTGGCAGCCGTAGGAGTTGCCCGCGGAGTCGGTGTTGTTCTTGAACAGGTAGATGTCGCCGGCGATGCCTTCCTCGCGCAGCCGGCGGTCGGCGTCGACCAGCAGACCCTCCAGGATCCGCTCCCCGGCCTTGTCGTGGGCCACCAGGTCGAGCACGTTGTCGCACTCCGGGGTGGCGTACTCCGGATGGCTGCCCACGTCGAGGTAGAGCCGGGCCCCGTTCCTGAGGAAGACGTTGCTGCTCCGGCCCCATGACACCACGCGCCGGAACAGGTAACGCGCCACCTCGTCGGGCGAGAGCCGGCGCTGCCCGCGAAAGGTGCACGTAACGCCGTACTCGTTCTCGACCCCGAATATTCGCCGATCCACACGCCAAGGCTACGTCTCGTTGCCCACTGACAACAGCATCCCTGGCGTGTTGCCAGCCCGTGAGTCACTGCGTGAGGTCACTGGTGACGCAGTTCAGCCAGCAGGTTCTTGTCGTAGACGTACACGGTGTAGTGGCCGGTGTGATACGTCCTGACCGGACGGCCCAGCGCCGCCTGCGCGGCCGGTTTGAGCTGCCAGTAGTTGAAGAATCCGGGCGCGTTGCTGGTGACCAGGAAATTCGCCGGGTTGGGGCCAGGGTCGTACCAGGAGCTCTTGGCCTCCCACGGGTACGGCGCCAGAGCGAGGGAGGCTACCGCCCGGATCGTCACGGCTCCGTCACTGCCGACGGTTACCACGCTCGACAGCCAGTAACCGCCGATGCCGCTGGTCAGGTGGTGCGCGGCCAGGAACCTCGCGAGCCGCGCATTCATCGGGGGGACCGACGGCTGGGCCGCTGCGTAGCCGAGGCCGGCCGCGTAGCAGGCCAGCAGGGCCCCGGCCAGCAGGACCGCGGGCCGTGGCCGCCGGCGCAGGCCGGCCTGCAGGCTCGCCGCGAGCGTCCGGCCGGCCAGCACCGCGCCGAACGGGAGCACCACGGCGAACTCACGGGCGTTCAGGTCGGTAGCGCTGGCCAGCGTGCTCGGCACGTACGCGACCACGTTGAGCACCATCGCGACGAGCAGGATCTGGCTGATCATGTCCGGCCAGGACAGGAACCGCCGCGCCACCCGCAGCACCGCCCAGGCCACCAGCGCCACCCCGGCCAGGTGCAGCAGCGCGAAGGCCATCGCGGCGGGCGGCCCCTCGGGCTTGGCGCCGAACAGCACGAGCAGCCCCTTGCCGGTCACCCAGGCGTGCCCCGCCCAGGTGTGCACCGGGGCGAGCTGGTACGCCAACGGGTGTATGTAAGCCTGGAGGAGGCGGCCGGCTAGCGACGCCAGGCCCTGGGCCGCGATGGCCGCCACGGCCAGGGACAGCTCGTACCAGCGGGCACGCAGCACAGCCTGGACCGAAGTGTCCTGCCGCCGGGCCAGGTCACGGGACACGCGCAGCGCGCACACCGCCACCAGGGGCACGACGCCGACCAGGAGGACGAGGGAGTCGGCGATGAGCACCCAGGTCAGCAGCAGCCCGACCAGGACCGGTACCCACCTTCGTGGCGGGCACCGGTCGATGACCAGCCAGGTCAGCAGGAGCGGCACGGCCGTGCCGATGTGGCCGAGGGACAGCAGCAGGACGAAGACGCCGACGCCGAGCTGAGGGGCGAGCATGAGGGCCGCCGTCAGCAGCATCCGCAGCCGGGCCTCGCGGCGGGGTACCCGGCCCCGGGCCAGCAGCACCGAGAGGATCACGACCAAGGTGTACGTCATCGCCGCCGCGATGTGCGCGGTGTCGGCGTGCAGCCCGAACAGCCACACCAGCAGGGCGTACTGGGGCAGCTCGGTTGTGATGAACGAGACGTCGGACAGGTACCAGCCGTGCAGCAGCACGTTTCCGTGCAGCATGTCCCTTGCCATCAGCAGGTCGTTGGACTCGTCGGAATTCTCCGGGTAGGTCCGGGACACCCGCAGGTAGGCGAGGAAGAGCAGCGCGATGGCCAGCGCGACCGCGGCGGCGGCGAGCAGGCGGCGGGAGGACACCCGGCGGCCAGGCGCGCGCTCCGTCTCTGGCCGGGCGGTCTCTGGCTGGGCGGCGGGCCGGGCGTCGTCGTCCCCGGCCTGAGCGGCGACGGGCAGGCCGGAGGACGCCTCCGGCGTCCCGCTCTTCGGCACGGCAGCCACCACGTCCTCCGGCTCGGTGTCATCCTCGCGAGTGAATGCTATTCGCCGTAGCATGCCACAGCGTATGGCGATGGAGATGGCTGCCGATTTGATCCGTAATTGGAGCTTCATGAGTGAACCAGTGACAGGCAGTGGGCTCTGGTAAGCTGCGCGCGCCTGGCCAAGAATTTCCCTTCACGCTGAGATAGCCCTGGTGGAGGCCTGCGGTTGCAGCTCACGTCGACGCCGGAAGAGGATAGGTCTGTCCGGCACAGCCCGCCATCGCCTTGGTCCAAGTTGAACCGGCCGCTGGTACCGGGGATCATCGCCTTCCTCGGCTGGCTCGGTTTCGCCCTGGCCCGCTGGCAGATCTGGGCCCATGGACATCTGAGTCTGTTCATCATGGCCGGGCACACCTACACGCACCGGTCCCAGCTGCCCCGTGGCCTGCTGCTGGTGCCGTCCGACGGCTATGACGGGCAGTTCTACTACCGGCTCGCGCTGGACCCGGCCAACTGGCACCACACCGCGTTCGGCATCACGATGGACCAGTCCTACCGGTACACCCGCATCGGGTACCCGATCCTGGCCTGGATCTTCTCGCTCGGCCAGCACCAGCTCGTGCCCGTCGTACTGGTCGTGCTCAACCTGTTCGCGGTGGCGGCCGTGGCCATGCTCGGCGGCATGTTCGCCCGCGACGCCGGCCGGCACGCCCTGTGGGGGCTCGCCTTCGTCGCGTACTTCGGCCTGGTCATCAGCGTGGGCCGGGATACCGCCGAACCGGTGGCCGAGGCGTGCATGCTCGGTGGCCTGCTCGCCTTCCGGCGGGGCGGCACCCGGATGTACCCGCTGGCCACCGCGTTGTTCACGTACGGCGCCATCACCAGGGAAACCATCTTGTTCGCCCCGGCCGCGATCGCCGTCACCCGGCTGATCGCGATGGCCAGGCGCCGCGCCCGCCCGGGCCTGGCCGACCTGACCTGGCTCGTCCCGGCCGCCGGGTACGGGCTGATAGAAGTCGCGGTGCACTTCGTGGTCAAGGGCAAGTTCCCGCTGCTCGCGAACAGCGGCCGGAACCTGACGGTGCCGTTCACCGCGCTCGCCGACGCGCTGAAGCACAACGCCGCGCACATCAACACCGCGCACCTGAGCCCCATCGACATCGCCATGCTCGAGTACGCCACGCTGGCGATCTTCATCCTGGCCGGGTTCGCGGTGCTGATGATCACCTCCGCACCCGGGCACGAGCGGCTCGCGTTCGTCTTCTTCGTGCTCCAGCTGGGCCTGCTGTCCAGCCAGATCTGGACCAGCACTTTCGGCGAGGGGCGTTCGCTCATCGAGCCCTACCTGATGGCGCTGGTGCTGCTGGTGAGCACGCCGCGGCGCTCCCTGTCCTGGCGCTATCTCGGCATGATCGCCGCCTGCGTGCTGCCCGCGCTGGCGGTGGTGGCCAGGCGCCGCATCCTGTACATGTGACACAACGGTCCGGCGACGCCAGCGGCAATGCCAGTTCAGGCCGACCTGTCCAGCTTGGCCAGCACGTTCGTGTTCCAGACCAGGATCGTGTAGCCGTCGATGTGGTAGGTCCGCGCCGGGTGGCCGAACGTGAGCTGCGCGGACAGCTGCATACCCGGCCATACGGAAGGGCCGTCCGCCACGACGAAGTTCGCAAAGTGCCGGGCCGGGTCGTAGCTTGCGAGGTCGCTCTCCCACCGGTACGGCACGAGGTGGTAACGGACATCCGGCACCACCGCGCTGACCACCACGTGACCGCCGCTGGCCACGGTCGTGCTGTTGGCCTGCCAGTAGCTGGCCAGCCCGCGGGTGAGCCCGTGCGCCGCCAGCCAGCCGGCCAGGGGCTGGCTCTGAGCCGGGACCGAGGCCTGGGCGGCGCCGAATCCGAGGGTGGCCAGGTAGCCGGCCGCCAGCACGGAAAGCACCGGGACGAACCAGCGCCTCGCCGCCTTGATCCAGGCCGCTATCCGGTCACCGAGGATGCGGCCGGCCAGCACCGCGCCGAGCGGCAGCACCGCCGCCATCTCGCGCGCGCCGAGCAGGTCCTGCGCGCGCGTGCTGATCATGTAGGCGCCCAGGTTGGCCACGATGGCCACGGCGAAGACCGGCACGATCAGCTCGCCGGGACGGAAGATCCGCGCCAGGCCCACGCCGAGGGCCCAGATCGCCAGGATCGCCCCGGCCAGGTGCACCGCCACGAAGACGACCTCGAGCGCGGGCCGGGCCCCGAAGAAGGTGGGGTTGAAGACATTCGCGCCGAAGAGTTCGAGGAAGCCCCGGAGCGTCGCCCACGACCCGTGCTGGAGCTGGCTCAGGTCCGTGTAGGCCAGGACGGGTGACTGCCGGTACCCGCCCAGGGCGGCCATCACCCGCGGCCCGAACGATCCGGCCACCGCGGCCACGGCCGCCGCGCCGGCCAGGCTCAGCTCGTACCAGATGGACGTGCGCGGTCTCCCGCGCCTGATCAGCCTGGCGACGGCACGCCCGGCGCCGACGAGCACCAGCGGGACGACGCCGGTGAGCAGGATGATCGAGTCGCCCACCATCGTCGCGGTGAACAGCAGGCCCACCAGCACCGGAACGTACCAGCGTGGCCTGGCGCGGTCGATCAGCAGCCAGATGACCAGCAGGGGTACCGCGGTCCCGGTGTGGTTCGGCGAGAGCAGCAGGATCGTGGTCGCACCGAGCTGCGGCGACAGCATCAGGCCCGCGGCCAGCAGGGCGCGGGCCCACCCGGCGGCGCCCCGGCTGCGGCCCTTGGCGAGGAACGCGGCGAGCAGGACGAGCAGCGTGTAGGTCATGGCCGCGGCGGCGTGCACCACCCAGGGACCCAGCCCGGCCAGCGCCTCGATCAGCATGTACTGCGGCAGTTCGGTGGTGTAGAAGGACACGTCCGATACCCACCAGTTGTGCAGCAGCAGGTTCCCGTGCAGCATGGCCCAGGCCTGCAGCACGTTCGACGAGCCGTCCGAGGACAGCGGCACCGCTTGCGACTGCCGCCAGTAGCAGAAGAACAGGACCGCCGCCGCCAGCGCGACCAGGCCGGCCCAGACCGCGATCGCGGCGGCCGGCGTCCTGGCGGGCCGGGGGGTCAGGGCGGGAACCTCTTGTTCGCGCCCGACGTGGGTCATGACTCAGATGGTTCCCGACTTGATGGCCGCTTCGATCCAGGGGATGACCTCGTCGAGCATCTGGTCGAGCGTGGTGGTGGCCTCGAAGCCGAGCATCTTCTTGGCCTTCTCCGTGTCGGGCACCCGGCGCTGGACGTCATATTGGAACGGGTTGTCGTGGACGAGCCGCAGCGGGACACCCTCCCCCTTCACCTTGCGCCAGATCAGTTCGGCCAGCTGCCGGACCGTGGTGCTCTCCGCCGTCGACAGGTTGAAGTCCTCGTTGAGGGCGTCCTCGTGTTCCATCGCCGTCACCACCCCGGCCGCGAGATCGCCGCCGTAGGTGTAGTGCCGTACCTGCTCGCCGGAACCGAGGATGTGCAGCGGGTCCTGGCCCTTGAGGATCTTCTGCACCAGGTCGGGGACGACGTGGCTCATCGCGAGCTCGACGTTGCCGGACAGGATCTCCTGGTCACCCAGGGCCCGGCTCTCCCCGATGCCCACGCAGTTGAAGGGCCGCACCAGGGTGTAGGGAAGCTTGTACTGATCCCAGGCGGCCCGGGCGAAGTACTCCACCGCCAGCTTCTGGAACCCGTAGGAGGACAGCGGCGGCGGGATCTCCCGCTGCTGCCCTTCGTAGGACGGCCACTCGTCGGCGCTCTCGAAGACCATCGAGGAGGACAGGTAGGTGACCTTGCGCAGCCGGCCGTCCCGACGCGCGGCGATCGCGGCATCGCAGGACGCGGCGATGATCCGCTCGTTGGTCGCGAGCAGGTCATAGGCATAGGTATGGAAGTACGAGATCCCGCCGATCATGGCTGCGCCGGCAATGAAGTGATCGCAGTCGGCCAGCAGCCTGGTCATCAGCCCGACGTCCCTGGCGTCGCCCTCGACGAGGCGGTAGCGCGGATCGTCGTCGTAGGACTTCCTGACCTTCCCGTACTTGGAGAAGTCGTCCAGGCCCACCACGGCGTAGCCGCGGTTCAGCAACTCTTCGACAACGTACCCGCCGATGAAGCCAGCGGACCCGCTGACCAGCACCTGCTCCATCAGGACTCCTGCGCTCCTTCCCGTTGCTCCTGCTCCGGCTGGCCGACCGTCCCGCGGTGCCGCACCTGATCGGCGGTCAGCTGCGGTCCGAACGCGAAACGATACCAGCGGAGGTAACTTGGCACCCATTTCGCGATCTTGAAATTCGACATTCCGGCCTGGCGGTCCAGCCATATGGTCGGGATCTCGGCCACCGGCAGGCGCAGCCGCTTCGCCTTCGCGGTCAGTTCGATGCCGATCTCGAATCCGTCCCTGGAATCGATTCCGACCTGCCGGACGAACGCCGTGGAGTAGGCCTTGAACGAGTTCGTCGCGTCCCTGGTGCCGACGTGGGCGAACGTCCGCAGCGAGCGGCCGGCCAGGCGGGACAGCGTGCCCTTCAGGATGGGGCCGCCGACCTGCTGGCCGCCGGGCATGTAGCGGGACGCGGCGGCCACCGCGACCCCCCGTTCGACCAGCCGGACCAGTTCGTCGATCTGCCTGGCGTCGTCACAGCCGTCCGCCATGGTGACTACGACCACCGGCGCGCTCGCCGCGTTGATGCCGAACCTGATCGCGTTGGCAGGTCCCCGCCCGTAGGTGTTGACCAGGCACCTGAGCCGCGGTTCCTTCTGCGCGTACTCCTCAGTCACCGGGACGGTCGTGTCATCGGCCGAGTCGACGACCACCAGCACCTCGGACGGCAGCCGGACCGACTCGAACAGCCGGTCAAGCACGCTGATGACAGCCTCGCCCTCGTCGTAGGCGGGGACCACCACCGAGACGCGGGGCCGCTCGGTCATACCCGGACCCCGCTGCCGAGCACGTCCCAGATGTCGGCGGCCGGCTTGTCCACCGCCAGGCCCCGGTACTCCGGATGCGGCGCGCCCACCACAAGCAGGTCAGAACGCTGCAGAACCTCCTCGAGCGGCAGCAGGCCCGGATCGACGGTCACGTACGGGTCGGTGCACAGCACCTCGTCGGCCTTGAACGCCAGGATCCGCTTGAGCTTGTAGGACAGGCTCGACCTGATGTCGTCCGACCCCGCCTTGAACGCCATGCCGAGGATCCCGACGGTCATCGACCCCAGGTCGAACCGCTGCTCCAGCCGGTGCACCAGGTACAGCGGCAGGCCCTCGTTGACGGCCATGGCCGCGTGGCCCAGCGGGAAATTGTTGTGGTTGAACGCCGCGAGCTGCATCGTGTCCTTGAACAGGCAGGGGCCGGCGGCGAAGCCAGCGGCGGGCATGTCCGCGGCGCGCGGGTAGTCCTCGGCGAGCCCGCGCCGGATCCGGTCGAAGTCCAGGCCCTGTTCGTTGGCCATCATGTAGAGCTGGTTGGCGGTGGCGAACTTGATGTAGCGCCAGACGTTGGTGAACAGCTTGGCCAGCTCCGCCTCTTCCGGCGTCATCACCACGATCTTGCCGGTGAGCCTGGAGAACAGCGCGGACGCCCGCTTCGTCCCCGCGGGCGTGCGGGCGGCGACGATCTGCGGCAGCTCGAACAGCTCGGTCATCGCCTTGCCCTCGGCGATCCGCTCCGGGCAGAAGGCAACCTCTATCTGCCGCCCCAGCTTGGATAGCATCTTCTCCACCAGCGCCGTCACGCCGGGAAACACGGTGCTGCGCAGGATGAGCAGCTGCCCGTCCCTGAGGAATTCCGAGCAGCCGCCGAGCGCCTTGGTGATGGCGATCTGCTTGGGGTTCAGGTGCTCGTCAACGGGCGTGCCGATGACCACGATCACGTGCTCCGCCGTGGCCACGATCGCGGGATCGGCCGAGGCCACCAGGCGGCCGGCACCGAGCACCCGGCTCAGCGCCTCATCGGCGCCCGGTTCGGCGAAAGGCATCTGGCCCGAGTTGACCGTGGCGACCGCTGCCTCACTCACGTCATAGATACCGACCCTGGCACCCCGGTCGGCGAACGCGATCGCGAGCGGCAGGCCAACATGCCCGCACCCCCCGATGACAACCACATCTCGGCTGACCTGATCAGGCATATTGGTCACCGCAAATTCCTCCGGCTGATAACGGCAGGCCCCGGGGGCCCGGGAGGCATCAGGAAAGGCCCCCGTCACGTGTCTAGCGCTTCACCTTACCGCCCCGGCAGCCTGGCTACCGGCCTTGTTATCGCGTTGTCGCCGCCATGCCGTTCCTGCCTGAGATGGCGTTAACGCCAGATTTCGCGACAACGGAACGCGGCACCGCCGGCTCCGCCGACGCTGGCCTTGCCGCCTGCGGCGGCGCGCGTGCGCTACGTACGGTAGGCTCGCGGCGCGCAAGCATGGCGGTGTTCGGTGTCCGGGCCGCCCTTCGTGAGGAATGCAGCATGCCTGGTCAGGAGCGCCCGGCGGCCCGCGCGCGGGTCCCGGATTCGGTCGTGCCTGACGATCCCCAGTCCGCCGATCACGCCGCCCCGGGCGCGTCGGGCGTCCCGCCGTCCAGCTCGCTGGCGTCCAGGACGAACCGCCCGGCCGCGGCCGCCCTGATCGCCACGCTCGCCGCGGTCGCCTTCACCCTGGCTCGCTGGCAGACCTGGGCGGACGGCCATATCAGCCGGTTCATCCTGGTCGGCCGGCACTTCGCCATACCGTCCCAGTTGCCGCACGGCATGCCGGTGGCCAAGACGTACGGCTACGACGGGCAGTTCTTCTACCGGCTGGCGCTGAACCCGCTGAACTTCCACCACACCGCCTACGGCATCACGATGGACCGGCCCTACCGGTACATGCGTATCGGCTATCCCGCGCTCACCTGGCTGGTCTCGGCCGGGCAGCATTTCCTGGTCCCGGTCACGCTGGTCGTGATCAACATCGCCGCCATCGGGGCGCTGGGCTACCTGGGCGCCATGTTCGCCGCCCGGGGCGGACGGCACGCGCTCGCCGGGCTGCTGATCCCCGGGTACTTCGGGCTCCTCACCAGCCTGTCCCGGGACACTTCGGAGCCGCTCGCCGCCGTCTGCCTGCTGGCCGGACTGCTCGCCGTCCGGAGCCGCCGCCCGGTGCTGGCCGCCGTGCTGCTCGCCTACGGGGCGCTGACCAGGGAGACGGTCATGGTGGCCGTGGCGGCCATCGCCATCATGCGGGTGACGGGCATGCTCCGCCGCCGGACCACCGGGGCGCGGCCCGGCCGCGAGGACCTGACCTGGCTGGTTCCCTCGCTGGCCTTCGCGGCCTGGCAGGTCGTGGTGAAGGCCGCGACCGGGAGCGTCCCGCTGCTCGCCGACGGCGGCCGGAACGCGGGGGCGCCGTTCATCGCGCCGCTCCAGGCGTTCAGGCACAACTTCGCCCACATCCACCTGCACCAGTTCGAGCAGTACGACCTGTGGTTCCTGGAACTGGCCATCCTCGTCTGCTTCTCGGTCGCGGCGCTGCTCTGCCTGCGCGCCACGAGCGCGCCGGTACACGAACGGCTGGCTTTCATCCTCTACCTGATCGAGATCTGCATCGTCACGCCGAGCACCTGGAACAGCCTGGACGCCGACATGCGGTCCTTTATCGAGGTGTACCTGCTGGCCGTGGTCATCCTGCTGGGCACCCCCCGGCGGACGCTCGGCGCCTGGCTGCTCCCCGAGCTGGCCGCGCTGACGATGCCCGCCCTGATCGTGATCACGCAGCGCAGGTTCACCGGCTCGTGACGGTCCGCCGTTATATCACCGGGACTCTTCCGTGGCCGGTCCCCGGCGCGCCTCGATGTAAATAGTGCCGCCCGACCGTGCCGCCACCTCGACCGCGGTTGCCGCCAGGGCGAACGGAAGAGCAACCACGGCGGCGGCGAGAGCGTACAGCCGGAAGGCCGGACTCTGGGCGGCCTGACGCGCCTCGGTGCGACGGATGGCTTCGTACACGTCGGGGTGCCCGGGAAGCTTGCCGGCCAAGCCGTGGACCCATCCGAAGACGACCTGCCCGCCCCGCAGGTAGCTGACCCGCTCCACGCGCAAGCCGAGGGCCTCGACCTTGGACAGCAATGCCGGAGGGCTCAGATGGACGAGATGGCGAGGCAGATCAAGGGCAAGCCAGCGATCGCCGAAAACGCGGGCCTGGAGGCTGGTCGCATTGGGCACGGCGATAACAAGCGTCCCGCCTGGGGACAGGAGAGCCGCCGCATAGCTCAGCGCCCGGGCAGGCCGGCGGAGGTGCTCAAGCGAATGCCAGAAGATGACCGCCGACCAGTTCCCGTCCACGTCTTCGACCTCGGCGTTGCGGATGTGCGGCCCGGACGCATGCGGCTCAAGACCGACAGCATCACGTCCGTGGCGCACGAAGGCATCGACGAGGGTCCCGTCGCCGGCTCCCACGTCGAGAACCGGTCCGGGCGGCAGGACCCGGTGCAGACGATCCGCAAGCGCTGAGCGCGTGCGGCGAAGCACCTTGTCCCCGAGACCGGAGAACCGGCCCGACTGCGGGCGGTACCAGTCAGCGTAGGCCGCGCTCAACTGCTCGTCGCTGGGCCAGGGCGACGTCGTCGCCACGCCGCAGCGGGCACACCGCACCCGGCCGGTAAGGTATTCGTCGGTGCCGTCGAACCGGTGATCGCACCAGGCGCACTGGGCGGCAGGAGGCGCCTGAGTGCGTGAATACGCCAAGGTGTTGCTTGTTCCTCGCAGCGAACCGCTTTTATCGCGCCTGCCTTCGGAGCGGATTGCCAGTGACTTTGCGTTCGGCAACGGATCGTCCTCCTAGCGTTCCCTCGCGGTCGCAGAGAAGCATAGCGGCGGTCCGGCTTCGCCGTGCCTCGATGCCGGCCTCGGCGCCCCGCGAGTTGCGCCCGGTGATCTGTCGCGGGCCTGTCACAGCAGCCACGATATTCTCCAGCGGTAAAGAACCGCCAAGTGAAGGAGTGACACATGGAGCCGATCAGCATCGGCGGTGCCTGGACGTTTACGCCCGCCCTTCACCGAGATGACCGGGGATGCTTTCTGGAATGGTTCCGGGCCGCTGAGCTATCCGAGTCGCTCGGGTACCGGCCGGAGGTCGCGCAGGCCAACTGCTCCGTGTCCCGCCGGGGAGTCGTCCGGGGTGTCCACTTCGCAAGCGTTCCCCCCGGGCAGGCAAAGTACGTCACGTGCGTCAGCGGCGCCGTCCTTGACGTGATCGTGGATGTCAGGGTCGGCTCGCCTAGTTACGGGCACTGGGAGGCTGTGCGCCTGGATGACACCAGCCGGCGCGCCGTGTTTCTCGCTGAAGGACTGGGGCATGCCTTCACCGCCATCAGCGATGAGGCGACGGTCATCTACCTGTGCTCGACCCCGTACTCGCCGGGACGCGAGCACGGCGTGCACCCCCTGGACCCGGACATCGGCATCGAGTGGCCGACGGATGCGAAACCCGTGCTGTCCGGAAAGGACGCCGCGGCCCCGACTCTCGAACAGGCGCGCCAGGCCGGGCTGCTGCCTGTTTACGCTGACTGCGAGGCCTACCTGGGGAGCCTGCGCCGGGCGGCGGATGCGCGGAACCCGGTGCCGGGCCGGTTATCCGGCGGGCCGGCTATCCGGCCGCTGCGCGGCGATGAGTTCTCCAAGGGCGCATTGCAGCGCCGTCCGCCACTCGCCGATGGGCGGAACGCGAGGCTCCCGGGTCCCGGCCCAGGCGTCGTGACCGAGCACGCTGTAGGCGGGCCTCGGCGCCGGCCGGGACAGCGCGGTGCTCGGTATCGGCCGCACCCTGGCCGGATCGGCGCCGAGCAAGCCGAAGATCTCACGTGCCAGCCCGAACCAGGTTGTCTGCCCGCTGCTCGTGGCATGGTAGATGCCGGGCGCGGCCGTGGAATGGATCAGCGCGATGATCTGCCTGCCCACGTCGACGGTCCAGGTGGGCTGGCCGTGCTGGTCGTCCACCACGTCGACCGTCGGCCGCTCGTGCTCGAGCTTGATCATCGTGCGGACGAAGTTCGGCCCGTGCGCTCCGTACAGCCACGCCGTCCTGACGACATAGCCCGAGCCGGGCAGGCGGTCGAGCACGACCCGCTCGCCGGCCAGCTTGGTGCGTCCGTAGGCGGTGCGCGGCGCCGGGAGGTCATCCTCGGCATAGGGTCGGCCAGCATCCCCGGCGAAGACGTAATCGGTTGAGACCTGCACCAGGCGGGCGCCGAGTTTCGCGCAGCTCGCGGCCAGGTTGGCCGCGCCGTCGGCATTGACGGCCAGGGCCTGTTCCTCGGACGTCTCGGCAGCGTCGACGGCGGTCCATGCCGCGCAGTTGACGACGACATCGGGCCCGCAGCGGGCGATCGCCTCGGTGACAGCGGCGGCGTCGGTCACGTCCAAGCCGGCCCGGTCCATTCCGGTCACAAGCTCGCCGCGGGCGGTCAGGGCGGCGACCAGGTCGGTGCCGAGCATGCCGCCTGCCCCGGTGACCAGCCATCGGGTCATGACACCCGCCCGGATCCTGCCGGAGCGGGTGCCGCGCTTTGCCGCCTGAGCGGTTCCCACCAGGCGCGGTTGCCGGCATACCAGCGCACCGTTGCCTCCAGGCCCTGACGGAACGGGATACCAGGCGCGTATCCCATCGCCCGCAGGGCGCTGTCGTCAAGACTGTAGCGCCGGTCGTGCCCCTTGCGGTCAGGCACCTTCGTGACCATGTCCCATCCGGCGCCGCAGCACTCAAGCAGGGCAGCCGTCAGGTCCAGGTTGGTCAGCTCGGCGTCGCCGTTGATGTGATACGTCTGCCCTGGCCGGCCGTGCTCCAGCACGAGCTGGATCCCTCGGCAGTGGTCGTCGACGTGGATCCAGCCGCGGACGTTGCCGCCGTCACCGTAGAGGGGAACCCGCTGCCCGTCGAGCAGGTTGGTCACGAACAGCGGAATGACCTTCTCCGGATACTGGTAGGGGCCGTAGTTGTTGCAGCAGCGCGTGATCCGCACGTCCAGCCCGTGGGTGCGGGCGTAGGCCCTGGCCATCAGGTCGCCGCCGGCCTTAGCCGCCGAGTACGGCGAGTTGGGCTGCAGCGGCGCCTCCTCCGTCCAGGAACCCGACGCCACGCTTCCGTATACCTCGTCCGTGGAAACCTGCACCACCGGCCCGACCCCGGCGTCGAGGCATGCCTGCAGGAGTACCTGCACGCCGGCCACGTTGGTGACGACGAACGGCGCCGCTCCGCTGATCGAGCGGTCCACGTGAGTCTCAGCGGCGAAGTTGATCACCGCGTCGTGCCCGGGCACGAGCGAGCGCACCAGCCCGGCATCGGCGATGTCGCCCCGCACGAACCGCAGCCGCGGGTCGGCGGAGACCTGGGCCAGGTTGGCGAGGTTGCCCGCATAGGTCAGGTTGTCGAGGACCGTAACCGTCGCATCCTCGTAGCCGGGGTACCCGCCCGAGAGCATCGTGCGCACATAGTGCGAGCCGATAAATCCGGCCCCGCCCGTCACCAGGATCCTCATGCAGCCTCCGCGCTCACAGTGCTTCCTCCAGACGTTCGCGCCCTCCGGCCGACGCTCAAGAGCTGATCTGTACCTTGCTGTGATCCCCGAGCACCAGGCGGTGCGCCTTGGGCACCTTGGGGGCGGGGGTCACCTCGACATGGTGCCCGATGAGGGAGGCTTCGATGCGGCGGACCCCCCGGATCGACGCCCCGGCCAGGACGATGGAGTACTCGATCTCGCTATCGGCGATCACGCAACCAGGGGCGACCGAGGTAAACGGGCCGATGTAGGAGTCGGTCACCTCGGTACCGGCGCCGATGATGGCCGGACCTACGATCCGTGACCCGCTGACCCTGGCTCCGGCGTCGACGACCACCCGGCCGATCAGCTCGCTCGCCGCATCCACCACGCCGGCCACCGCCGGCTCGGCGCTCTCCAGCACGGTCCGATTGACCTCCAGCATGTCCGTGACATTGCCGGTGTCCTTCCAGTACCCCGAGATGACCGTGGAGGTGACCTTGCGGCCGTGCCGCACAAGCCACTGAATAGCGTCGGTGATCTCCAGCTCGCCGCGCCCCGAAGGCGCCAGGCCCGCGACCGCCTCGTGCACCGCCGGCGTGAACAGATACACCCCGACCAGGGCCAGATCGCTCTTGGGCCGCTGCGGTTTCTCCTCCAGGCCGATAAGCTGGCCGGCGCCGTCGAGTTCGGCGACCCCGAACTGCCGCGGGTCCACCACCGCGGTCAGCATGATATGGGCGTCCGGCCTGGATGCCCGGAACTCCTCCACCAGCTCGGTGATGCCGCCCACGATGAAGTTGTCACCCAGGTACATCACGAAGTCGTCGTCGCCGAGGAACTCCCTGGCCACCAGGACCGCATGCGCCAGCCCGAGCGGGGCTGACTGCTGGATATAGGTCACTTTCAGTCCGAACGCCTGGCCTGAACCGACCGCCGAACGGATCTCCGACTCCGTTTCGCCGACCACGATCCCCACCTCGGTGATTCCGGCGTCGCGGATCGCCTCCAGGCCATAGAACAGCACTGGCTTGTTAGCCACGGGAACCAGTTGCTTGGCCGAAGTGTGGGTGATCGGCCGAAGCCGCGTCCCCGATCCTCCGGCCAGGACGAGGGCCTTCACGGTCCGGAAGCTTATCGCGGCAGGCGGCCCCCTTCGACCACCATCTAGGGTTTGGTCAGGACCACGATGAGCAGCCCTGACACGACCATGAGGGAGCCCACCCAGGTCAGCACGTTGGCACGCTCGTGCAAGAGGACGACGCTCGCGGTCAGGATGACGATATAGCCGAGGGCATTGAACGGGTAGGCCACGCTCAGCGGCACCCGCGCGAGCGCGGCCAGCCAGGCTACCGCGGAGACGCCGAAAACGACCAGGCCGAGCAGCACCCACGGCGAGGTGGCCGCACGAAGCACCAGCGATCCGCCAGAATCGGCCGCGCGGGCCGATGCGACCTGCATGCCGTGCTTGAGCATTACCTGTCCGGTGGCCGCCGAGACGACGGCAAATAGCAACAGCGCAACGCTTGCGATGGTCAAATGACGCCTCCCTGGTGTTCCTTCACGCTCAGCACGCCCGGTTGAGCGGTTCCGCGGTGCCTGCTCCGGCCCGCCCGCAGCCGGCCTGGCCCGACGCGCGTCCTGGCGGAGCGGGGCATCCGCGTCAGATGGCTTCGACATGTTTCCTCTGTGCCCGCGCACGCCCGCCTCCGCGCTAGCCGTCGGCGTGAGCCGAGTCCCTGACCTCAGGTGCCGGGTTGGCGTTAGCAGCGGCCGACCCCAGCCGGGCGTGTACCGCGCCGGGCTCCAGGTCGAGGAAGGGGTAACGGCGGAACCCGTGCTTGTGGAGCTGATACTGCCCGCAGGTGCGCAGCACGCCGAGGCCGTATTGGACACTCCTGCTCAGGTTGATCGACGACGAGTCGGTCTCGTACCGAGTCGGGCAGGACACCTCGCCGATCCTGGCGCCGACGGAGATGGCCTGGGCGATGATCTGATTGTCGAAAACGAAATCATCGGAGTTGCGCTCGAACGGCAGGGCGGCGAGCAGCGTGCTGCTGAATGCGCGCAGGCCAGTGTGATATTCAGACAGTTTCTGGCGGAGGAATACATTCTCGACCAAGGTGAGGAATCGGTTGGCGACATATTTATAGCGGGGCATGCCGCGGGCGACCGAATTCTGGGCGAGGATGCGTGAGCCGAGGACGAGATCGTACTCGCCGTAAGCGATCATCGACGCCATGGCCGGAACGAGCAGCGGCGAGTATTGATAATCCGGATGCACCATGACGATGATGTCCGCGCCGAGCTCAAGCACCCGCCGGTAGCAGGTCTTCTGGTTTCCCCCGTAGCCTACGTTGAGTTCGTGGCTGATCGGCTCCAGGCCAAGCTCGCGAGCCACGGGGACCGTCTGGTCGGTGCTGGCGTCATCGACGAGCACGATCTCGTCGATGACTTCTCGGTCAAGTTCGGCTAGCGTGCGCGCCAGCGTTGATGCTGCGTTGTAGGCCGGCAGTACAACGCCGACCCGGCGGCCGTTGATCATTCCGCTAGTGTACGAAACACCGGACTGCGATAACCGACAAACCTTCCAGCGGGCTGCCGGCCATGGAAGGTCAGGGGACGTCGCCGGTCCTGGCCAACGGGGGCCGCCTCACACGCACTTGACGTAACAGGGGATCTCGCCTGGCAAGGTTGATGGGGGACTGCCCAGGTCCTCGAGGAGATTGTGATCCCACACCATGATGGTGAACGTCTTGTAGTGGTAGACATGCACGGGCGGACCCGCGTGCAGGGCCTCGATGGCCTGGCCGGGGATCATGGAACTCCGGCGAAGACTCCTGTCGCGGTTCGGGGTAGTGTCGGCGGTGTTAGTCACGATGAAGTTGGCAAAGTCGTGCCGCGGGTCAAACCAGTCCGCATCGGACTCGAAACTGCGCGGGACATTGCCGGTGAATTGCCACGACACCGCCCTGACCGCGACACGGCCCCCGCTGTCCATCGTGATGAGATTCGCCTCGTTGTAAGTACCAAGCCCATGGGTGAGGTGGTGCGCCTCCAGCCAGGGAATGACCGCCTCCATGCTGTCCGGCATTGTGGGCTGGGCCGCGCCGTAGCCGAGCGCGGCGAGGTAGCAGGCCAGCACGGCCGCTGAGGCGCACGCCAGCGCCGGCTTCAGCCGCCGTGGCACCCCGGCCAGCTGTCCGGGGACCATGCGCCCCGCCAGGACCGCACCGAAGGGCAGCACGGCCAGGATCTCCCGGGTGTCGAAGAAGCCCCACGCCGCCAGGGCCACGCCGACCAGGTGCACCGCGGCGAGGGCGACCCCGACGGCCACCGGCAGGCCGCCCAGGCCCGGCCCGAGCAGGGAACCGTTCGAGAGGTGGAAGAAGTCGGCGCCGTAGACGTTGAGGATTCCCTCCAGCATCAGCACGACGTGCCGCGGAATCTCGTCTATCGGGGAGGCTTGCGCCGTTAGCGGGAGGACCTGGTACCCGTGCAAGGCGCTGATCAGCCGCACGGCGAGCGTGGCCGCGGCGAACGACAGGACACTCGCCGCGACCAGGGACAGCTCGTACCACTGGGAGGCCAGGGACTTGCGGTGGCGAAGGACGGCCAGCAGGACGCGGGCGCCGCAGACCAGGGCCAGCGGCGCGGCCGCGTCGAGCAGGGCCACCTGATCGGCGATGATGACCCAGGTGAGCACCGCGCCGGCCGTGGCCGGGACGTACCAGCGCCGCGGCGCGCGGTCCAGCAGCAGGAAGACCAGCAGCAGCGGAAGCTGGGTGCCCAGGTGGTCGGGCTGGGAGAGCAGCAGGTGGGTGGCGTTGCCGAACTGGGGTGCGAGCATGATCCCGGCCGCGACCAGCAGGCGGATCAGCCCGGCCCGCCCGGTCGCGCGTCCCCGGGCCAGCAGGC
>WNGE01002084.1_pt1 | contig 32609 bp, 29 predicted proteins | sample 5400651 | NCBI WGS metagenome assembly WNGE01 (sample SAMN13153370, study PRJNA577476) | soil metagenome | isolation source: 60 cm soil or saprolite under grassland replicate 2 | place: USA:California | collected 2016-06-15
GGCTGGCTGCTGCGGGAGATGGCCAAGGCCGATCCGAAACGGACCGTGCCTTACCTGATGAAGATCCGTGCGCGAGCGCCACGCCGGGTGCTGCGGACCGCTTGCGAGACGCTGAGTCCCTCCTCACGACGGCGAGTTCTCGGTTGAAAACGTCTAACTGATCAAATCCAGAGTCACCGTGACCACAAGCAGGTGCCGAGCTGCGCTCGGCTTGGACGGCCGAGGGCGGCCATCCCTACACGAGCGTTTCATGCCGCGAGAATTTTGTCGCGCAAGCCTCCGTACGCGAATGTCTGCACCATTTCGTTCTCGTAGAGGTCGTGCGGGAAGCCGTTTCCTGCAGGTCGCGATCCAGAAACATCCTTGGCTGAGGCTAAAGGGGATTCTGATTTCGGGGAACTTACGACATCGCACCTCCCTCAGTGCCCTTCCTCTTCCAGATATTTCTCCACTTCCAGAGCGGCCATACAGCCCGATCCAGCGGCGGTGATGGCCTGGCGGTAGCGTCGGTCCTGCACGTCGCCGCAGGCATAGACTCCGGGCATACGCGTAAAGACATTCTTCTGCGTGACTAGGTAGCCGTCAGCGTCGGTTTCGAGCTGGCCTGCAAACATCTTTGCGTTTGGGATGTGGCCGATGCCGAGGAACATGGCGCGGGTGGGGAAGTCCCAACTCTCGCCGGTCTTCAGGTTGCGGAGACGAAGGGCCGTGACTTCCTTCTTGCTTGCGTCGAGAACGTCATCGACAACCGCGTCCGTTAGGAAGGCAATCTTGGAATTGGCGCGGGCGCGATCGAGCATGATCTTGGACGCGCGGAACTGCTCGCGGCGATGGATGAGCGTGACTTTGGTCGCAAAGCGGGTCAGGAAGGTCGCTTCTTCCATGGCGGAATCGCCGCCGCCGATGACGGCAATTTCTTTGCCCGAGAAAAAGAAGCCGTCGCAGGTAGCACAGGACGAAACCCCGTGCCCAATCAGCGCCTGCTCGTTCGGCAAACCGAGCCACCGCGCCGACGCGCCACTGGCGATGATGAGTGTGCGCGTCTGGATGGTTTCTTTGCCCAGGCTCAACTCGAATGGCCGCTTGCTTAAGTCGGCCTTAACCACGTGTCCTGTGCGGTACTCGGCGCCAAAGCGCGCGGCTTGCTTGCGCATGTTCTCGATCAGCTCCGGCCCCTGGATGCCTTCGGGAAACCCCGGAAAATTTTCGACCAGCGTGGTTAGCGACAGTTGCCCGCCCGGCTGGTGGCCTTCGACAACCAGAGGTTTGAGATTGGCGCGGGCGGAGTAAAGTGCGGCCGTGTGTCCGGCGCATCCGGACCCCATGATGACAACATTGCGAATGTCCATAGTGATAGTAAATAGATTCTGGAAAACGGATTTCGCTTCAGACTGCACACAGCGGGGACGCGGCAAGCCGCGTCTCTACGGACTCTTCTTGCTGCCGGCGGCCGGTTTGGCTGCGCCTCCCGCGCCCAGCCGAGCCAGTTCCTGTGGCACCAACCGGCGCGCGCCCAGCAGATCGCGATAATGGCTCATGACGGACGAGGCAGCGTGGAAGATGGGTTCGAATGCGCTTTGATCGGACGCTGGGTTGCCTTCGCCTCCCGAGCAATGCGCCAGCACCACCGACGCCTTTCCGAAACGTTCCAGCTTGACGCGCGACACCGGAGTATCTGAAGTCAGCATGGCCGCCGCGGAGGTAACCGCCGAGGCGCTGTCTTCGATCGAGACTTGCATCAGATCCTTCGGTTCGCGGACGCGGAGCACCAGGGTTTCCACCATGTTCGTGGCATCGACGCTGAACGAATACTGAACGTTGCTGAACAGCGCCGCAGCGGGAAACTCGCGCCGAACGCGAACCCAATTCGCGGCCGAGGCCGCACCGGCGGGCAGCGGTTGCATGCCGGGGATGCTCGTGGCTTGGTCGAGGGTGGAATGCCCGCGCGCGACTTCGTAGTCCGTGCCAAAGACGGGCTTGCCTGGCACCTTGGCGAGGGCGGCCGATAGTTCTTTCTGGTCCTCAGCCGAAGGCGAACAAACATTCAGAACGTTGACTTTCACCTCGGGCTGTTGAGCGAACGCCAGCGTGCCAGCGAGAACCGCAATCAAAACTGTTCGAGGGAACACCGCGAAATTGTATCAGGGTGGCTGCTAGCTGCTGGCTACTAGCCTCTAGCTTCTGGCTTCTGGTTGTTCTGCGGCGACTGTGTATCCGTTTTCTTGTGCTTGCGGGGCCACCAATGATGAGCGTCGATCAGCACGGGCGCGAGAAGTCCAGCTATAAACACGAAAGCAGGCAAGACCCAAACCATCCCGCGCAGCAGCATGGGAATCCAAGAAAACCCTGTACTCTGTGGACTTGCTAGAAGCTAGCAGCTAGCAGCCCTATTGCGTTGCGTCGGTTGCGTCCTCGGTTGCTCCGTGGCGGCGCAGCAGTTGCGGCAAGTTCTGCGAGAATGCGGAGCGCGGCAACACCATGTCACAGCCGATTTCGTGCGCTTTCTGTTTCAGGTCGCCCTGCACGTGCGAGAGAAAGCCAATGATCGAAGTTCCCTTTTTCAGCTTGCTCTTCAGCTTTGGGATGAGGGTCAGGGGCTTGGCATTCGCGTTATTCAAATCGAAGATGATCAGGGACGGTTTCTCTTTGCCATTGCTCTTGATGCGTTCTGTGAGTTCCTTCTCCGTCTTCACAAACTCGACCTTCACGTTCATCTTGCGGCCGGTCTCCTGAATCTTGGCGAGAAAGAACAGGTCTTCGACAAACGCAAAGATGCGGGAGGCAGCGTCCTCTTGGGGAACGGGAAGAGGCTCGGGGTCGAGTTGAACATAGGGAGCGGCAAAGCCGGGGCGGCGTGATCCCTTGTTGCCGTTGTCGCCGCCCAGGTTCGCGCGGTAGCTGTGATCCATGGGCGCGGTGTAGATGCCCTGGTGCTGCGGCTGGCGGTCGCGGCCCATCGGGCCACCCGCGCCTCGTCTGGGCGGACGCCGTCCACGGCGCCGTTTATGCTTCCCTCCACCTGAGGAGGGATGACCGGGTCCTGCATTCATATTTTTTCTCTTGTTAATCCCAGGCCTGTATCCCAGGCCCGATTGTTTTGTCTTTCCCTGCAGCCCGCATGGTCCGGTGCGGCTGGCGGCACTATGGCTATCGGCAGAAATAGCCCAAAGCGGTTGGATTGCGATCTAGAGCGAATCTGCAAACCGTCTTGGCGCCTGGAGTTTGTTTTGGGCGCAAAGGGCCAGCCAGAAAGCGTGGCCGTTGGGAACATCATGATGTTACTCATGAAACGGTCCGCTGCGCAAGAGGGAAGTGCCGTTAGTTTTGCACATTCGAGTACTCTGGTCACCGGACCGCTTCTGATGCCCGCTGGTACGGCCACCCGCACAGACTTGGACCCCGGCCCAGATTCGACCGCCCGCTTAGGTTCTTGCCAGGCGTGCCGATAGATCAATCGTGAAACCGGTTTCTGCGGCCGAGCCAGCCTCGGCACCGAAGACGCTTGCGCTTCCCGGACAGCGGTTCGTTGCCCGCCAACCCATTCTCGACCGCATGCAGAAGGTGTTCGGATACGAACTTCTTTTCCGCAACGGCGTGGAAGACTACTTCAACGCGGACCCCGAACTTGCCTGCCGCAGCACGCTCGACAGCACGTTGCTGTTCGGATTGAACACGCTCTGCGATGGGCGCCACGCTTTCGTAAATTGCACGCGAGAAGTCCTGCTCAAAGACCTGGTTACCCTGCTGCCATGCCATCAGACCGTGGTTGAGGTCCTGGAGACCGTCGAACCTGAAGACCGCGTGGTGGCTGCTTGCAAACGCTTGAAAGAGGCGGGCTATCTGATCGCGCTGGATGACTTCGGCCCCAACGATCCGCGCATACCGCTGTGCGATCTTGCCGACATCATCAAAATTGATATCCGCGCGACCAAACCCGAGGAGCGGGCCGCGCTGCTCCGCCGCTATGGATCGGCGAAATGCCGGATGCTGGCGGAAAAGATCGAAACCCCCCACGAGTTTCAGCAGGCGCGCGATATGGGATTCGTGTATTTCCAGGGCTATTTTTTCTGCCGTCCCGAGCTGGTGATGGGCCGCGAGGTTCCCGCGAGCCGCCTGCACTACATACGGCTGCTGGAAATGGTCTCGCGTTCCGAACTCGACCTGCGCGAACTGGAGCGCCTAATCAAACAGGAAACTTCGATCTGCTATCGCCTGCTGCGGTATCTGAATTCTCCGTTGTTCGGGTTCTCGCTGGAAATCAAGTCGATCCGCCATGCCATGGCCATCCTGGGAGAACGGGAACTGCGGCGCTGGGTCCGGCTGGTGGTCACGGTGAGCGCAGCCGAGCGGAAATGCAGCGAACTGGTGCTGATGGGACTGGCGCGGGCGCGGTTCTGCGAATTGCTTTCGAAGCGGCTGCAATCGAACGGCGACCTGTTCCTAATGGGGCTGCTCTCGATCATGGACGCCATCCTCGAGGTGCGGATGGAGGTGCTCATGGAGCAACTCCCGGTGGAGCGGGAAATCAAGGCGGTCTTGCTCGGCCAGAGGGGCACGCTTCGACCGCTGTACCAGCTCATGCTGGCGCAAGAATCAGGCGAGTGGGAACAATCGAGCGACCTAGCCAGCCAGCTGAAACTCCCCGACGAGGAAGTGGCCACGCTGTGGTGGCAGGCCATGCAGTGGGCCCAGCAAGCGACTAGCGGGGTGTGATAGCCGTCCTTCAGCCATCAGCCGTCAGCATAACATTGCACTGCTCACGTCGCTGATCGCTGAGAGCGGACGCAGTCGACAACCTGGTTTATTGGCAGCCTTCAATGTATTGGGTCGCCTCGTAACGACCGGCGTAAAGCATCGCATAAAAGCGATGCGAGGATGTTTGCTGGGATTTACGTAGAAGCATCCTTGATCGTCCTTGTTGGCTGGCATCGAAAATTTCTCGTGGAGGACCGTGTTCAGCTGAGCGAGGCTCATGCCTATCTTGGCTGGCCCCACACCATCCTCGCGCACAACCCAATGTGTCAGCGGCCAGAGAGCTACTCATGAGACACAAGCACAGAGAAAATCTCGCGATTAAGTTCATCCGGTTCACGACTGAGAGCTGACGGCTGAAAGCTGATGGCCGAACTACGGGGCTTCGATCAGCTCCATCTTGCCGTCGCGAGTGCGGTGCAGGACCATCAACTTGCCTTTCGGATCGCGGAACACGAATACGTCGCGATCGCGGAAGTGGGCCTCCTTGATGGCCTCTTCGAGGGTCATCGGGCGCAGAGCAACCGAATCTTTCGAGTGCACAAGATGGACTTCAGTGGTTTTGGCCACCGATGGAAACTTGTGCACAGTGACCGAAACGGTCGCGCTTTCGGAAAGCCCGACCGACGACTCGACACTTGCTTCAGCGGCTTCGCCATTGAACTTTTTTCCGGCCTTGCGTTTCTTGCTGAGCCACTTCGTTTTGTATTTCATCGCCTGTTTGTACAGGTGATCGAAGGCTTCGTTGACCGCCGAGAGCATGTCCGTGGCTTGCGCGATTCCGACCATCGGACCGTTGCGCAGGCTAATTGTGATCTCCGCCTTATGACGGTGCTTTTCGGTCGCCAGGATCACTTTGGCTTCAAATTTATCGCCCAGAATTCTGCGGATTTTATTGAGTCCGGTTTCAACTTCTTTTCGGATGGCGGGAGGGATTTCGTATTTCCTACCGGTGAATTCCACGTTCATTACGCTCTCCAGGTGAGGCGGAATCAGGATGAAAAAAAGTCAGAAGTCAGATTGAAGAAGTAAAACCTGGGGTGGTGGCGGTTGGGTTTCACTTTTGCAATCCGACGTATTACTTCTGACTTCAATTATTTCTTTACTCTTCTCTGGTGCGTACTCGGAATCTTCATGTCTTCCCGGTACTTCGCAACCGTACGCCGGGTAACCTGGATGCCTTGCGACTGCAGGATGCGCGTGATCTGCTCGTCGGTCAGCGGCCGGGATGGGTCTTCATCCTCGATGAGCTTCTTGACGCGGCGTTTCAGGATCAAAAGCGACGTGTTGCCGCCCTCGGGCCCCTGCACACTCTCCGAGAAGAAGTAGCGCAACTCAAAAACACCCTGTGGGGTGTGGGCGTACTTGTTGGCGACCGCGCGGCTCACGGTCGAAGGATGCACTCCGATCTCCTCAGCGACTTCTTTGATCATCATGGGCTTTAGCTGGTCGATGCCGCGTTCGAGGAAGTCCTGCTGGCGGGCCACGATCGAGTAGCACACCTTCATGATGGTCTGCTTGCGTTGTTCGATGTTCTTGATGAGCTGGATGGCCGACTTGTAGCGTTCTTTGACGTAGTTCCGGGTGTCGCGGTCATTGCTGTCGCGAGTGAGCAGGCGCCGGTAGGCGGGATTCAAGCGCAGCTGCGGCAGGTCTTCGTCATTCATGATGACCAGCCATTCGTCGCCATGCTTGATGAAGGCGACATCGGGTTCGATCAGCCGGGTGGGAACTTTGTTGTATTGCAACCCCGGACGAGGATCCAGCGTGCGTACGTATTCGAGCGCCGCCTGCACCCCCTCGACCGGACGCCCGATGGCGCGTCCAATTTCCTTGAACTGCTTGAGCGTGACCGCTCGCAGGTGCTGATCGACGACCGCAATCGCATCCTTGACTACCTCTTCGGTCGCACCATTGCTGTGCCTGTGCAGTTGCAACTGCCCCAGGTGATAGCGCAACTGGTAGAGCAGGCATTCGCGCAGGTCCCGGCAAGCTACGCCTGGAGGATCAAACTGGCGAACCACCTCCAGCGCCTCGTGCAAATCCACCCGACTGAAACTGATGGCGGGCACCGGGACCGAGGCCGGCGGAAGCGGGGCCGACGACGCTGCTATCTCAAATCGAGCCTCGGGCGCGGACTGGACGGCGGCGCTATGAGTTGCCGAAACCGGGACAGCGGCTGCCTGGGAGGCGCCCGCCTCGTTCTCCGGCAACGACGAAATCAAATCCGATGCCAGGTCTTCCGGAGTGTCGTCTTGCCCTTCCAAGTCCGGCTCGATCAGCTTGCTTTCCTGCTCCACCTCGACCGCATCAATGCCCAGCGCCTTCGCCTCACCCACGATCTTGGCCTGCGCTTCAGCGTCCACTTCGGGAGCCGAAGCGGGTGCGACTCCCAGCAACTCTTCGTCGCTGGCAATCAGGTATCCCTCTTCGTTCAAGTTGCCGATGATCAGTTCCGCCGCCTCGTGCACCGGTGGCCGGACCGAAATCGCGCCCAACTGCCACAGCAGGTGGTCGGTCAGGTTCCCAGGCTTGGAGAGGAAGTTTTCAAACGAAGGCTTTTCGATTTCTTCCATCTCGCCCGAACTGCGGTAGCCCGGATCGAGGTAGTCCTGGAAAAACGAGCCGAAATCGATTTCTTCAAACGGATCTTTCTTCTCGACTGCGGCAATCGGATTCTCTTCCGTGCCCGAGGCCAGCGCAGCTTGCCGGTCGCGTTCTTCCTCCTGCCGCCCCACGTCATCGAGCAACGGGATGGAGTCTTCCAATTCTTCCAGCACCGGGTTCTCAACCATCTCGGCGTTGATCATGTCCTTAAGCTCGAGCTTGTTGAGCGCGAGCACCGAGACCATCTGCACCAGCCCCGGAGTCAGGATCTGCCGCTGCGATAGTTTGACGTTCAGTCTGTGTTGAAGAAGAACCATGTTTTTTCAGAGTCGCGAGTCGCCAGCAGCCTGTCGCGAATAAAAGCTCTCAACCGTTGTTTTCAATGGCGACGTGCTACTGGTCACCCACTACTAAATTCTCATGCACCAAGGTCGATCCGATCAGCACGAAGGTACAGTGCGGCCAAGCCTTGGTAACTAGAAGCAGTTCTGAGTCAGCAGTTCTCGGTTCCCAATTCTCAGGAGAGCGGGGTTGCTGAGAACTGGGAACTGAGAACTGCCTCTTGGTCGGTGATCAGGATGCCGATGCCGCCCGCTCGCATGTCGGAAATGATCTTTTGCAAGTCCAGCACCGCGATCGGGTCAATACCCGAAAACGGTTCGTCCAGCAAGATAAAGGTCGGGTTGATGCAGAGCGAGCGCGCAATCTCAACCCGGCGTCGCTCGCCTCCCGACAATGCATATCCGCGATTCTGCCGGATGTGCTCCAATCCCAGCTGGTCAATCAGCTTTTCTGCCTTCTCCCGGCGCTCGTGCCAGGAGATCGGCTGGGCTTCGAGCACGGCGAGGATGTTCTCCTCCACCGTGAGTTTGCGAAACACCGAAGCTTCCTGAGGAAGATAGCTGATGCCGTACTGGCGTGCCCGTAAGTACATGGGAACGCTGGTGATATCTTCGTCGTCGTATAGCACTCTACCGGTATCGGGAGGAGTCAGACCTACGATGGAATAAAAGGAAGTGGTTTTTCCAGCGCCATTTGGGCCCAGCAGGCCAACGACCTCACCTTGCTGAACTTGCAGGCTCACTCCGATTACTACGCGGCGGCCACGATAGGTTTTGCCGATTTCGTCGGTGGCCAGCGTGTGCATTTATCGTGCCACTTGCGTCCTGGTGACCGTTGGGGACGTTTCTCTACCTTCCACGAGCACCCTATCATTGCGTTTATAGAAAGTCAACGAATCGCCGGTAATCTGGCCGCGTTCGGCATCAAAAATGCTAGGCGGTCCGCCGGTCAGGACGAACTTCTCATCCTCCATGCTGTAAACCAACCGGTCGCCAGTCGCGTGCCGGGTAGGCTGGGCGATGACTACATGGTCCTGGGCGATGATGCGCTCCACCCGCCCTGGTGTGCCTGGTTCCGAACTGCTCTGGGGCGGATTCCGCTGGGCCAGAAACACGTTCATCTGCTGCGCGGTCAGGGTCGCGTCGGCTCCCCTCACGGTCACGCCCCCCTCCAGAAAGATCTTTCGCTGGGCATCTTTGTACCTGAGATGCGCCGAAGTGATCGTCACCGGAGTCGTTTTTCCGTTTTTGTCGACCTGCACCAGGACCGTGGAAACCGGCTGGTTCGACGTGCCCTCGGCCACCACCGAGCGCTGCTCGCGGTCGAATTCGAGCGCGGGAGCCTGCACCACATTCGCGTTTTGCCACAGGGCCGCCTTGCCGCTATACACCGCGACCCCTGGCGAACGGTGCGCAGCCATGCTCTGGCTGGTCACATGGATCGGGTCGGAGGTGGCAAACATGCCACCGTCCGGCTGCGCCTTGAGTTCGGAGTACGTAGTCTTAACGTTGCCCTCGGCGAGGGCCTCACCCGTCCCGCGGTTCATGCGCATGACTTCGGCGGTGGTGGTCATGCCACTGTCCACCACGCGGGGCGATCCATTCAGAACCAGCATCTGATCGGCCGGAGTATAGGAAGCGCGCTGCGCCCAGGCTTTGCGTGTGCCATCGACATACGCAAGTTCGCCGAGCTGCACAATCGACGCGATGCCACCTTCGGGGCGAAAGGCAACATCCAGAGCGTGGCTGATCGAAACGCGGTCGGGCTGGCCAGGCCGGCGGCTGACAATTTTCGCGTCCGGCGCGCCATGCAAGCTCGCGAGACGATTGCGTTCGGTGAAGCTTGCCGTGAACTGAGCGGCGGAAACGACGGTACGCTGGCTGACTCCCGGCTGCGTAATGACAATCTGCGGCGGACCGGTGGTGACCGCGCTTGTGAGCAGATGACCGTCTTTCACGACGAAGTCCATCACCGGAGCGTTCATCTCAACTTCCTGTGCGTCGATGGATCGTGGAGCGACGGGCGCCCCCGCCCGTCCGCCTGGAGAAGCCGCCTCGATCTTCTTCTGCGTAAGCTTCACGCCGTCTTCGGCATGAACCGTCCGCAGAATCTCTTTACCCGCAAAGCGCAGTGTGACGCGTCCGGCTGCCGCCTCCGCCGGCCTCTCTCCCTGCGAATCGAGTTTCACATTGCCGCTGAGGACAGCCAGGGTCAGCAGATTCCGCGGCCCGGTCAGGAACAGTTCTCCCCGATCAGCCCGAGCGGTCGCATCCGAAGCGCCGTGCATCTCGCTTGCAACGTCTCCCTCCGCCAGGATGCGGTCCACCGTGTTGTCGTCGCGCAGGAACAGCGTTGCCCGGTCGGACCGCAGCCGGCGCCGATCATGGGCCATGCGCGGACGGCTCAACACAATCTGCCGCGGATTTTTCGTGATCACCGCGCGCTCGGCATTCAGGCGCACCGACTGCGGACTGCTCACATCCATCACGATGCCGGAAACGAGCGTCATCGTGCCCGTCTTCGAAACATAGTCGATCCCTACGGCCTCGCCCGAAGCCTGCGGCGTCTGAAACTCAACGCGTCCGCGGGCCGAAGCGTTGCCGCTCTTACTGTTGAAAGAAAGGCCGCTGGCTTCCACATGAATCGGGTTCTTCATTGCCTCCGGTGGCGCCTGATCCGGATGAGCGAGGCCCTGAGGATTGCCTTCCAGGTCAATCTTTACCGTGCCCTTGGCGGTCACATCGCCGGAAGCGGGATCGAATTCGAAATCGTCGCCCGCGATGCGGTCGAAGCGGCTGGCATCTTTGCCATAGACGACGATCTTGACGTCGTGCAGTTCGGTCACCCCGCCCTTTTTGAATTTCACGGCTTTGGAGGCGTCCACCCGGAACAGCGTGCGCCCCGCTTCAGACTTAGAGATGGAGAAGCCTTGCGCGGTCTGCTGGATGTCCACGCCGACCTTTGGCGGAACCTCGTGGACGGCATTGCGCACCCGCCAGCGCGCGTACAGATACATTCCAGCCACAATTACGACCATCAGGATCGCGCCCGCGGCCAACCAGCGGCGGAGCTGGGAAACGGGAAGAGGCATGTTGTTAGTTTAGCGGAAGAGAAGGTGGGGGAAAGTCGCGTGGACTTCGAGTAGTCAGATTGCAGAAGTCAGATTGCAGAAGTAGACCGCGATGGTCTTACTTCTGCAATCTGACTTCTAACTTGACTTCAGCCGATGCGCACCAGCGTTCCCGCCAGCATGTCGTGCAATCCCTGTTTGCGCTCGGTCAAGCCAACCATGATGAAACCGATGCACAAGATCATTCCAGAAATCCACTTGCCAAAGTGGCGGCCCGTGGCACGGCCGAACGAGATGCGGTTGCCGGAAAGGTCGGTGACTTTCATCCCGAAGGCCATCTTGCCCAGCGTTGCCTGATACGGGGAACTCAGCATGAACGCTTCATACAGCCACGAGCCGAAGATTATTACCACAGCCACAATGCCTCCGCCGAGAAGGTGCAGGCCCAGTCCGCGATGCGGAAAACCGCCCAGCGTCCCCGCCAACCCGCCCAGACCAAACATCATGCCAATCGGCCACGCCACCACCCTCACGACGATCGCATCGATGATGGCCGCAACCACCCGAATCCAGAACCCGCCGTAGCGGACCCCGCCCAGGGGAGCAGCCGCCGGGTAAGGCATCGCGCCGGGATATGCCGCCATCGGCGGAAAGGGATTGGCAGGGGGAGGCGGATTCATAGCGCCAGGCATTGGGGTAGCGCCGGCCACCGGGTTCGTGGGAGCGCCACACTGACTGCAAAACTGAGCGCCGACGGTATTCAGGGTACCGCACTGGTTGCAAAAGAAAGTTCCGCTCAGAGTTTCGTTCATGGACGGGCACTATAAGGGTTTCGCCGGAAACTGTAAAGCCTCGCATCAGCTGCACTCAGGCTTCAGGGCGAAGGTTCAGTGGGATCCGGTGCCGGCCAAATCAATCCTAGCGGGACCGGACGAAGTCGCGCAGCGTCAACTCCAACCCGCCGAACTCGGGATGGTCGTTCATGCCGAGGGTGTAAGCGATGTCGAGGCGATCGCCTGCCAGTAACTGTAACCGATCGCAGGATTCTTTCAGACTCCAGCCCATCGCTTTGAAGGTAATGTTACTGCGCCAGGAAGGTGTGGTGGGGACAGGGCGCAGCCCCGTCCCCACACTAGCCGCCGAGTCGGGATGACAACCCGGAGTCAGTAGCGCCGGCGTCCCGCCGGCCCCCTGCCGGCCAGGAGCCGGCGCTACTCGCAATCGAACGTGCTTGTCTCTCACGGTCTGCGGAGGCGTTATCAGGCGCACGGCTCGCGCAGTGAAGACCGGTTCGGAGTTGTCCATCCCAAACGGCTCGAGAAAACTGAGAGCCTGGTGCAACTCGGGCGTGACTTCATCCAGCGGCAACTCCCGGTCAAACTCAAGTTGTGGTTCCAAATCGGCGAGCGTGAGCCGGGCACGTGCGTAGTTGTCAAGATGCTCCCGCAACTTCTGCAGATTGCCGCTGGGCAACGCGAAGCCAACCGCGTGCGCGTGTCCGCCATAGCGGGAAAACAGCTCAGGGCACGATTCGAGCGCGTTGAGCAGATGAAATGCCGGGACCGATCGCCCCGAGCCATGCGCCTCCTCGCCGTCGCGGGAGACGACCAGCGTTGGGCGCCCATAGCGTTCGACCACCCGCGTCGCCGTAATCCCGATCACGCCGCGGTGCCAGCCCTCGCCATCGACCACGACACAGTATGCTTCGCGGAGCGCGGGCTCTATCTCCAACCGCCGCTCGATGCATTCCATGATGCGGCGCTCTTCTTCCTGGCGTTCGGCGTTGAGCTGGTCTAATCGCGCAGCGATGGGGCGGGCGCGTTCGATGTCTTTCACACTGAACAGGTCGACGACATCGCGGGCCACGTCCATGCGGCCGGCGGCGTTCAGGCGAGGCGCGATGCGGAACCCCACTTCGGTGGCGGTAAGGGCGCGGCCGTCGCCGAGCTTGGCGACTTCCAGCAGCGCTTTCAATCCGGCGTTGACCGGGCGGCGCAGGCCTGCGAGGCCAAGTTTTGCGAACACACGATTCTCGCCCAGCAGCGGCACCGCGTCGGCGATGGTGGCAATCGCCACCACTTTCATGAATGACATCAGCAGGCGCGACTGATCTTTCGGGTCGAGCCGGCGCTGCATCAATCCCTGCGCGAGTTTGAATGCCACACCCGCGCCGCAAAGGTATTTGCAGGGATAGTCGCATCCCTCCTGATTAGGATTGACGACAGCGAGCGCCTGCGGCACGCCGTCGCTGCCCGGCAGGTGATGGTCGGTAACGATGAGGTCGACGCCGGTGCGGCGCGCGGTTTCGGCGGCTGCAAACGCGCGGATTCCGGTGTCGACGCTGATGATCAGCCGCACACCCTCGGCCGCGGCGCGCTCAATCACCTCATCGCGCATGCCGTAGCCTTCGCGGATGCGATGGGGCACGTGGAAATCGGCCGCGCCGCCCGAGAGTTCGATGGCCGTCTTGAGGATGACGATAGCGGTGGTGCCGTCAACGTCGTAGTCGCCGTAGATCAGAACTCTTTCTTTGCGTTCGACGGCGGCTTCCAGGCGAGCCAGCGCGGCCTTCATTCCACTCATCTGAAGCGGATCGTGAAGATGGGACAGTTGGGGCGAAAGAAAACGTGCGGCGGCCTCTGGCTCCGCGATGCCGCGCCGGACGAGCAGATCGGCGAGGACGGGCAATGCGTGAGCCGGAACTTTCAGATTCAGATCGCCGAGCGCGGCGGCGAGCACTCTTGCCTTCGGAGCATTCGCCGGCTTGGAGATCCATCGCATGGCGGGAAGGAACCAGACTACCAGCTTGTGCGCCGATCCGAGATTGCTGAGGGAGAGCCGGGCGTCCCCGCCCGACTGGGCGGGCGAGACGCCCGTAGCTCCACTGTACGATCCATCGCGCCTGCGCCATTCAAGAACAACATCGAAATTGCCGATGTGAGTAATTCGGGGAAAACCTGGAGTGCTTGTCCCACTGTACCGCGAGCGTTAGCGGCATTTGAGCACACGACGTCCAGGTCGCGGGAATGTGATGACTCTGGCCACAGGCACAGCCAAAGCGAACGAGCCGACGGAACTGCGGTGGGACCCGGACAGTCTTCCGCCGTTCCCGGTGATCGCGCTGAAGGCGCTGAACCTGATGTCGGGCAGGGACACGTCCTTGCTGGAACTCTGCAATCTGATCCGCTCCGACCCCGCATTTTCGACCGCGATTCTCAGGATTGCCAACTCTCCGCTGGTTGCTTTTTCCAAAAGCATCAGCAGCGTCCTGCAGGCATCGATGTTACTGGGCTTCCGGCGCTTGAAGAGTGTTGTGATCACGGTTGGTTTCAAGGCATACCTCGAGAGCTCGTTCACGCCGGTGCTGCAGTCGTGTTGGCGTCACAGCGTCGCCTGCGCCATGATCGCCGAGCGGAGCGCAAAGTGGAGCTCGTTCGACAAGGATTTCGCCTACACAGCCGGGATTTTGCATGACATCGGCAGGGTGGCTCTGGCCACGATCATGCCACGATCCTACGCTGGCGTCCTCGAGCGCGGCGCGGACCATCCCCAGGAGGTTCTCCAGATTGAGCAGGAGTTATGCGGAATCGATCACTGCCAGGCAGGACATTCGCTGGTGACCGCCTGGAATCTTCCGGAGGCTTTCCTCGAAATCACATCGCGCCACCACGACCCGGAAACACACCCGCGGGGCGCAGCTTCCTTGGTGCGGCCCAGTTGCATGCTGGCGGATGCGCTCGGGTTCGCGGTAGTCAAGTATCGTTCTCCCCGCAGCTGCGCCGAGATTCTCGCCGAGTTTCCCGAGCCCGCGCGCAACCGCTTCCCCGCCGGTGGCAAAGCCTTCGCCTCCGAGATCGCAAACGAGATCAAAGTGATTGAGTCAGTGTAAGAACCCGTTGAAAAAGTACAAGAAATTGTCATCTCGAGCGGAGCGAGGGATCTGCAGTTTGTCGCAAATCGCCAAAAACTGTTAGGTTCTGCCCACCCTCTCGATTTCTGCAATCGGATTTACCGCTCTTCGTCCTGATCCGGTTCGTCGATCATGAAGCCGCCGACGTCATCGGCTAGCTCGCGGAGCCTCTGGTAGTGGTCGTACCACTCGGTGCCGGCTTCGTAGACAAAGACACAGCCTTGATAAGCCCATCCCAACTGCACGAAGCCGGTCTTGCCGATGTAGGTTTTCAACCATCGGGCATCCTCCAGATCTTCTTCGGCGGTGTATTCGCCGTCGGTCAGGCGCTGGGTCAGGCGGTCGAGTTCTTCGCGGTCGAGCGCCCAGGCATGCATAGTCAGAAACGGCGCACCCGTGGATTTCGCAAGTTCCACGAAATCCTTCCAGCCATCGGGATTCGAACCCGACTCCCACAGAATGCTGGGGATCTCCTCGGCCTCGACGTAGCCGAAGAACCGGCGCATTCCCTGGCCTTCGATGAAGGCGGTCATGTCGTCTTTCATGGCGGTCAGGTCGTCGGGATAGGGAGACATGGGTCTGGGATATTGTACGGCTTGGACGGAACCGATGGCCACTGCCAGCAGCTCTCAGCTCTCAGTCAAACCCGCGATTGGCTCTCACAGAAAACTGAGAGCTGACAGCTAAGAACTGCTCTTCCGGTTATGTTAAAATTTCGCTTCAACAAACACGCCTTTTCATCATGCTCTTTTCCAAAGAATATGTGGGCTATCTGGCCCGCGAAGTATCCAAAAAACTGGTGGCCAGCGGTCTGATTGAGACCAAGGCGGTGCCCGCGCTTTCCGACAAAGTGCATTCGGCGATGCTCGATGAGCTGTCGCTTGAAGACCGCATCAACGATGAAGTGCGCGTGATTCTGGAGGCGTATTCCGAAGAAATGCAAAAGAGCGGCGCCAACTACCAGGAAATGTTCCGCAAAGTGAAGACCGAACTGGTAAAGAAATACAAAGCTGTTCTCTGAGGACGTCCGAAGCGTGCGACTAAGCCGCGACAAAGTCAACAAACTGGCCCACGTGATCACCGACGCCGTGGCCGAGATGGATCAGGTGGACTTCATCGAGGACCGGAACACCATCCGGCTCGAAGTCCGCAAGATCCTCGAAGAGCTGCTCATGCAGGAAGCGCGCATCGATCAGGCCGCCCGGCAAAAAATCGAAAGCCAGAAACGCACGATTCTCGAAGGCTCCCAGGAGTGGGACATCCTCTACCGCAAGTACTACAACGAAGAAGTAAAGAAGCTCGGACTGTAACAGTTCCCAGTTTCCAATTTTCAGAAAGCGCACAGGCTCTGACCGAGAACTGAGAAGCGGGAACTGAGAACTTATTTCCCCACCTCCAGTTCCGGCATGCGCAGCACTTCGTCCTGATCTTTCTCTCTGCGGGTAATTCCCGCGGCATCCAGTTCACGGGCCACGGGCTGCACGTCCTGCAGAATGCGTGCCAGGGTTTGGGCCACGGCTTCCTTGTCACTGTTGTCCGGTCCTCGGCGCTGAACCAGGGCCTCGAACCAAGTCTTGGGGCGCGGATACACCACAACCCTCACTTCGTTGCCGTCGGGAATGCCAGCCGCCTTCTTGGCCAACTTGAGGGCGGTGTCGTAGCCGCCGAGTTCATCGATCAGTCCTAGATTTTTCGCTTCCTGGCCCGACCAGATGCGGCCCTTGGCGATCTCCAACACTTTTTCTTTGGGCAGCCTGCGGCCGTCTGCGACCTTGCCAGTGAAGTCAACATACACACGGTCCAGCCAGGCCTGGAAGCGCGCCCACTCGGCAGGTGTGTAATCGTGTGTGCCGGTAAACATGGTGGCGCTTGCGCCCTGGTGCACTTCGTCCCAGGAGAGGCCGACTTTGTCCCACAGGCCGGAGGTCAGCATCTTGCCGCCGAGCACGCCGATGGAGGCGGTGATGGTGCCGGGTTGCGCGACAATCTTGTCGGCGGCCATCGCCACGAAGTAGCCGCCGGAGCCAGCCACATCGCCCATTGAAACGATGACGGGCTTGCCTGCCTGGCGCGCGCGGACAACTTCGCGCCAGATGGTGTCAGAAGCGACATAGGAACCGCCCGGACTATCGATGCGGAACAGGATCGCCTTGACGTCTTTGTCTCCGGCAGCCGTGCGGATGGCGCTCGCCACGGTGTCGGAGCCCATGTTCTGGCTGCCCTGCACGGGATCGTAATCGCTCCTGCCACGGGTCACGGCGCCGACCCCAAACACCAGGGCTATGGTCTTTCCCTTCTCGTGCGGACGCCCAGCGCGGTCGAGATACTTTTCCAGATAGAGAAGCTCCGCTCCGTCGCCCGCCTTGTTCTTCACCTTGCCGTACACCTCGTCGCGATAGGCGACGCCATCGACGAGCTTGGCACCGACGGCTTCCTTGCCCAGATAAGGGCCGGCATCGACCAGCGCCCGAAATTTGTCGGGCGCGATCTGGCGCGCCTGGCAGATGCCATCCTTCATCTGGCTGAACCAGGAGTTCAGGAGGGCGCTCATCGCTTCTTTGTGCGGGCCGGTGTACTTGGTCTCGGTAAAGAAGTTGAGCGCGTTCTTGTACTCGTAGCGGTGATCGCCGTGAAAAGTCACGCCCAGTTTGGAAAGCGTGCCCTTGACGAAGGGAGACTCCAGGATGATGCCGGTGAGGCCGACGTCGCCCGAGGGTTGCAGATAAATCTGGTCAAACGCAGTCGCCAGATAATATGAGCCATTGCCGGGACCGAACTCGCCGAAGGTTTCGGCGTAAGCGAGCGCGAATTTCTTGTGCGCGCGAAATCTTTGTACAGCGTCGCGGATCTCCTGCGCCTGGGCTATACCCATCGGCGCCGCGCCGATCCTGGCAACCATGCCGACGACCCGGTCGTCGTTCGCTCCGCGATCAATGGCGTCCACCACGTCGCGCAGCGTAAACCGCTCGGTCAGCAGGACCTTCGCGGCTGGAGTGTCGGGGGCATTTTCCAGAAACGCCTGCTCCAGGTTCGCTTCGAGAATTGTTTTCGATGGCACCCTCCCCTTGGAACCAATGACGGCCACCATCATGATGACCAATCCGATCAGCCAGAGAGCTCCCAGGATGGCGAGGAAGCGCACGATGGTCTTGGACATGGTTGCTCCTTTGTAAGAAAAAGAAGTCTAACTAAGTTCAGGCCTTAGGCGCTACGGGGGCCTCCTGCGGACACTCGCCGTGGTCCTTTTCCTGTTTCTTCCGGTGCGCACGTCCAGGTAATAGCGATCCGAATTTTCCGCGCGGTGGATCCCACTCATCGCAAAGTCGCGATGGGTGGGGCACGCGGCGCCCGGGCGTTTGTGGCTGCGACGCCCGGGCAGATATTTGATATATTGCTGACCATTAACAAGACAACCTCCAGAATGTTGCTGCATCTGAAGGAACGCTCCCGTGCGGGGTACGGGGTCCCTGTGGGAGACTCCCTGTTGTCAGGCAGGTCTGCATGTCGTATCGAGTCCTGTTCTTCGCCCTTGTGCTCATCGTTTGCAATGCCGGTGCCGCGCAAGATGCCAGCCCGACTGCACCCATGGAAGGGTTGCCGGCGACGGCAATTCCTTCTTCCAACGCAATACTCACGATCTTCAAGCGCGTGGATGAAGTGAATCTGGTGTTGAGCGCAACGGATCATCGCGGACATTTTGTGCGTAACCTGAATCCATCGGACTTGGCCATCTTTGACAATGGCGAGCCACCGGCCAAGATCACTTATTTCGAGAGCCAGACCGGCTTGCCCCTGCGTGTAGCGGTGCTCATTGATACCAGCGACTCTGTGGGCTATCGCTTCGCATTTGAGCTGAAATCGGCGCAGGCGTTCTTGAAAAAGGTGCTGCGCCCGAAAGATGATGCGGCTCTCATTGTGGGATTCAACCAGAAGCCCAACCTGGCGCAACCTCTGACATCGGATCTTTCCAGGCTCTCGCACGCGCTGAATTCGCTCAAGCCGAAAGGAGAGACGGCCCTCTATGACGCGATTGCGCTCGCATCGGACCAACTTCGAATGGCACCGGAGCCGGATCCCGTTCGCCGGGTCATCGTGATCGTGACCGATGGCGTGGACAATAGCAGCCACATCACCCTCAACCAGGCGGTGGAGAGAGCGTTGCGGGCCGAGTCGGTGATTTATGTCATGAATATACAAGAACTTCCTGTCACGCACGAAGACCGCGTAGGAAATCAAGTCATTCAGCAACTGGCGGCGGCCACCGGCGGCAGGGTGCTCAAAGGTCATGAGAATGGGGACATGGCACGATCGTTCCGCAAAATAGAGGACGAACTGCGCAGCCAGTATGCGGTCGGTTATCGCCCGCGCCAGATGATCGCGAACTTTTTCTTCCGGCCGATCCGCATTCACGGACCCAAGGGAATCCGCATCCGCTGCCGCGAGGGTTATTATCCGCGGTGAAATAAAGTTCTCAGTTCCCGGTTCTCCGTTCTCAGAAAAAGCTTTGAGCAGTGGAATCGGACACACTTCAGCGGGAGCTCACTCATCGCTGGCAACTGAGAACCGGGAACTGAGAACTATTTCAGGCGTGCCGCGGTGGTGATCGCGCCTTCTGCCGCGGAACTGACTAGGGCTGCGTACTTGGCGAAGACTCCCGTCTTATAGTGTCCCCCGGGGGCTTTCCACTGCGCCATGCGGCGGGCAATCTCGGCGTCGGAAATCTCGATCTCGATCTTTCGCTTCTGCGTGTCGATCAGGATTGGGTCGCCTTCGTGGATCGCGGCGATTGGGCCGCCCAGCGCGGCTTCCGGCGACACGTGGCCTACCATCAGACCGCGGGTCGCGCCGCTGAAACGGCCGTCGGTGATGAGCGCTACGCTTTCACCCAAGCCTTCACCCACAATGGCGGCAGTCACGCCCAACATTTCTCGCATGCCGGGGCCGCCTTTGGGACCTTCATAGCGGATTACAACGACGTCGCCGGCCTTGATCTGCTTGCTGGTGACGGCCTGCATGGCGGCTTCTTCGGAATCGAACAAGCGCGCCGGGCCTTTATGGGATTGGCGTTCGTGGCCGCTCATCTTGACGACCCCACCTTCGGGGGCGAGATTGCCTTTCAGGATGACAAGTCCTCCAGTAGACTTCAGCGGCTTGGTGAGCGGCGCGATCACCTGCTGGCCCGCCGTTTCTTGCGCGGCGCTGGCTTCTTCGGCGAAGGTCTTGCCAGTTACGGTGATGGCCGAGCCATGCGCGTGTTTGCCGTCGAGCAGACGCTTGGCGATCACGGGGATGCCCCCGGCTGCGTCCACGTCGGCCGCAACATATTTTCCGGCAGGCTTGAGATCGGCGAGTAACGGAGTGCGCTCGCTTACGCGCTGGAAGTCGTCGATCTCGAGCGGGAGGCCGATCTCGCGCGAGAGGGCGAGCAGATGGAGCACGGCGTTGGTCGAACCGCCGGTGGTGGCGACTCCGGCAATCGCGTTCTCGAAGGCGGCGTGGGTCAGGATGTCGCTGGGCTTGACGCCTTGCTTCAGAAGATTGAGCACGATCTCGCCGCAGCGGAACGCGGCTTCGTCCTTGCGCGGATCCATGGCCGGGATGCCATTGAAGCCCATCGGCGAAAGCCCAATTAACTCCATGACGGTGCTCATGGTGTTAGCGGTGTATTGTCCGCCGCAGGCCCCGGCGCCGGGGCACGCGACGTTCTCCAGCGCCAGCAGATCGGCGTCCGACATCTTGCCGGCTGCATTTGCGCCGACCGCTTCAAATACATCCTGAATCGTGACGTCTTTGCCCCGATACTTGCCGGCGGCGATGGTGCCACCGTAGAGAACGAGGCCAGGCAGGTTCATACGCGCCAGGGCCATGGCGGCTGCTGGAATCGTCTTGTCGCATCCGACGATGCAGACGGCCGCGTCGAACAACTGCCCTCGGCAGACCAGTTCGATGGAATCGGCGATCACCTCGCGGCTCACGAGTGACGCCTTCATGCCCTCCGTGCCCATCGTTTCGCCGTCGGAAATGGCGATGGTGTTGAACTCCATCGGAGTGCCGCCCGCGGCGCGAATACCTTCCTTGACCTTGGCCGAGAGGCGGCGCAGGTGAAAGTTGCAGGGCATGGTTTCGATCCATGTGTTGGCGACGGCGATGAGCGGCTTGGCCAGATCGTCGTCGGTGAAGCCGATGGCTTTGTACATGGCGCGGGCGGGAGCCCGGTCGCGCCCGTCAGTAATATTGCGGCTGCGATGCTTGAGGTCCATGGGGATGATGCTGACAGTGTAGCTGATTGGGGAGAAGTTCTCAGTTCCCGGTTCTCAGTTCTCAGAAAACTTGTGGGTTCTGACTCAGAACTGGGAACTCTTTTAGACGGACTCTACGCATTCACTACTTTGGGTGCTTCTTTCTCGGGGGTTTCGGCGATCTTCTTTTCCGTGGGCAGCCACGACATCATGGCGCGCAACTGCTCGCCCACTTTTTCGATAGGGTGCCGCTTCTCGCGTTCCCGCAGGGCGGCAAAGTTCTTTCCACCCTTCTTGTTCTCTTCAATCCATTCCTTAGCGAAGCTGCCATCCTGAATGCGGGCCAGGATTTCTTTCATCGCCCTGCTCGTTTCCTCGCCAACGACGATTTCGCCGCGGGTCAGGTCGCCGTATTCGGCGGTGTTCGAGATCGAATAACGCATGCGGCTCAGGCCGCCTTCGTAGATCAGGTCCACGATCAGCTTCATCTCGTGCAGGCACTCGAAGTAGGCGATCTCGGGCGCATAGCCGGCATCGATCAGGGTCTCGAAGCCTTTCTTGATCAGCGAAGTCAGTCCGCCGCACAACACCGCCTGCTCGCCGAACAGATCGCTCTCGGTTTCTTCCCTGAAGGTGGTTTGGAGCACGCCAGCGCGCGTCGAGCCAATGCCGTTCGCGTAGCTGAGCGCGTACTCGTGCGCGCGGCCGCTCGCATCCTGATGGATGGCAAGCAGCGAGGGCACTCCACCCCCCTGCACATAGACGCGGCGCAGGAGGTGGCCGGGGCTCTTCGGCGCAATCATGACAACATCCACGTCTTTCGGCGGCTGGATGGTTTTGAAATGAATGGAGAAGCCGTGCGAGAAGCCGAGCACCTTACCCGTGTGCAGATGGGGCTTGATGGCGGCGGCGTAGAACTCGGCTTGAGTCTCGTCGGGGGTGAGAATCTGGATCCAGTCGGCGCGTTTGGCGGCTTCGGCCGGGGCCAGAACGGTCATGCCGTCGGCACGAGCCTGCTTAGCCGAACCGCGCTCCGGATCGAGACCGATGATGACGTTGTATCCGCTGTCGCGCAGGTTCTGCGCCTGCGCATGTCCCTGGGAACCGTATCCGAAAACAGCGATGGTTTTGCCCTTGAGGGCCGATGGGTTGGCATCCTTTTGATAAAAGACTGTGGCCACAGAAAACTCCTTAAGTTATGAGGTACTCGACGATGGAACCGACCGAGCGGTCGGTGCCACCGATGCTATGGGTTTCGAGGGCCGACTGTCAACCTAGACCCCTCACCTTAGGCGATATCGTCCCCCGAACTCTCTTGTGGCGTTCTTCGTCATCATAAACCTCAAACCCTGCGATGGCGAAGAATCTGGGCGACTAACCCCGAATTAAGCTCAACCTCACGGCAGCCGTGTGCGGATGTTCCGAAAGTTGTCGATCAGTTCTTGCTTCTCCTCTCGCGCTGGAGTTTGGGATGAGACCAGCCACGGAGGTTGCTGATCAACGCGGAATGTGACGGCGTTAAACTCCTCAGCCATGCTGGAAGGGAAAGGTCTTAGGAAGAGCTACGGAAAGCTGATCGCGGTCACCGGCGTCAGTTTTCGGGCTGATTACGGGAAGACCATCGGCCTGCTCGGACCGAACGGCGCCGGCAAAACGACCACCATCTCCATCATTGCGGCATTGCTGAGCCCGGACTCCGGCGAAGTCCTCATCGAAGGTCAGCAAGTAAAGAGTGACACCGACCCGGTCAAGCTGAAGATCGGCCTCGTCCCGCAGGACATGGCGCTCTATGACAAGCTCTCCGCGCGCGACAACCTGACATTCTTCGCAGCGCTGTACTCGCTGGTTGGCGCGAAAGCCAGGCAAGCGATCACCGAGGCTCTGAGTCTGGAGGGACTGTCGGGTCGCGCTGGCGACAAAGTGGGAACGTTCCGCGGAGGCATGAAACGGCGCCTGAACCTGGCCGCGGCGCTGCTTCACGATCCACAGATCCTTCTGCTCGATGAGCCGACGGTCGGCAACTGGACACAGCAATCGCTCGTGCAGCGAATGTGCAGCAGGTTCAGGGGACCTGATTGGTAAGCTCTTGAAACGATGGAGCCGACGATCGGACTTGAACCGATGACCTGTCGATTACGAATCGACTGCTCTACCAACTGAGCTACGTCGGCCCTGTCTGGATTCTAGAACCCGTCTGCGATTACCGCAATCGGGCTGGCAAAAGAGGCGCCTGAAGGCGCTCTCATATTGCATTGCACTACGGCAAGTCTGAAGACATGCCCCGATACGAATCGTGCTTGTACGGACGGGTTTCTAGGCCGCCGCAGACAGCGTTTTGTACTCGTCGTCCGACTGCGAGGGCAATAGAACCCAGAGTGTGTAGATGCCGAGCGCGGTGCCGAGGGGCACGTTCAAGAGCGCAACGAAGCCGACGGCCAAGCCTACAACCCGTGCCCAGGATTCGCGCTGCAGCAGGCCCCATCCGGCGATAAACCCGGCTGCGGCTTTGGCGAGGATCAGCCATCCCAAGAACCCGATCAAGGGACGCAACCAATGCATAATTTCCGGCGGCGGCCCGTTGGCGACATGGAAGGCGCCTCCGAATATCGTGTGGGCGGCCAGGATCAAGGCCGCGCCTCCGACGACGTGCAAGGCTGAGTACGCCATCCACAGGATGCCGAGCAAACGAATGTGCTCTTGGACCCGATTGCGGCGAAACTGGTTCAGACCGACAACCGGCTTGCCACAACGTAAGCAACTCGATTGTCCTGCTTGCAACTGCGCACCACATTGATCGCAGAACATGTCTTACTCCTATTTATGAAGTACGAGCGACGTCAGTTCTCAGTTCCCAGTTCTCAGTTGTAGAAGGTTCCCAGATAGGATCTCGATCCGAATCGGCCGCGAATGGATTTCTCTGAAAACTGAGAACTGCTCAAACGAAAAGGCCACCCGGCAACTTGGGCAGCCTTTTCTTTTTAAGGGAGAACAGTTCCAACGGAGGTTGAAATCCATCAGAACATTCTGCGGGAATCTTATGAGCCTTAAAACCGAGGTGTCAAGGAAAATTTGCGACTTAAATAGTCTTATTATCAATCACTTGCGAACTATGTTCACAGGTCGGCAAACTGGTTCAAAATGAGACGGAAAGAGCTTTCCTTGACGCTAAGAACCTTTGATTGAGCAACTTACCGTCTCCCCGGCGCCTGTTCGACCCGGTCGCCGAGGTGCAGCGAGATGATTTCCATGTCCTCGGGGCGGTCGAACACACGGTGGGGAAAAAGGCGTTTCAGGAGGATGCGAAGGCCTCCGAAAGCCAGCCCGGCGACCAAAGATAGTCCGGCCACAATGCCGCAGAGGACGATGACGTTGAAGAGCAGATTCGCGAGATTGTTTTTCTTGCCGGCGTATGTATTTTCATTCCACGTGACATCGGCTTCGTAGCTGATGGAAGAAAGAAGAGATCTCGCCTCGGCTTGCGAGAGCGGGCCAGCGGCAATGGCGATGATCGGTCCCGTGCGCTTGTCGAAGAACGGACCAATGTCGAGGATAGTAGCGACCCCAGCCTGCGGCCGCGAATTCACCTGATGGGCGGCGTCAATCTGGCGCAACTTGTCGATGGCGAGTTGCGGCGTGGGATAGGAGATCAGCATCAAGGTGGAATCGCCTGCGTTGGCCGCATATTTTCCGATGACGACCTCGGCGCCCGACTTGAAGTCCACCATTGCGCTCGGGAGCGGCGAGCCCACACGATCCAGCGTCACCGGCCCCATGATGTACTTCGCCGTGTTCTTTTCGTATGCCTGCCGGGGAAGATAGGTGGGCAGCGGCGGGAGGTTCCGCGCATGGGGCGGAGGCTGGGGCAGAAGCCCGGCAAGCTCACGCAACTCCGCAGCCGACATCACGGAGAGCTTGTCGAACACTGCGTCCACCAGGATGTTGCCCTGGTAAAACAGGACACGGGCGTTCAACGAGGATGCCTGGCCACCGATTTTCTCGTTCAGCATCGCGGGCGATTTGTAGTAGGTGAAGGCCCCGTAGGCGCCGCTGGCATCGTCGAATGCGGCCGCCTTGATCTCCAATTTGCGGCCGTCATCGCGCGTGTAGGCGGCTTTCTCGAGGCGCCGGAACCCGTACTCCTTAAGGACGGGGGCATTGGTCTCGTCCGCCGCCGCCGGATCGGCGCTCTTGGTCACAGTATCTTTCAGCTGCCAACCCGCAAATTGCTGGGGAAGGAGGGGGGCGGGCGCGGGCGCTTGCGCGGTCAGGGTGGCGGCGCACAGGAAAGAACAGAATACGAGGGCAGGCTTCATCGGATGGAGAGTGCACACTCCCGCTCTCTGGTTAGACTACCGAGAGCCTGAGAAAGTTTCCAGCGGGACGGTCTAGGGCCCGGCCCTGTGGATCAGTCGGCCCGGCCCGAGTGACGCCCGGTGTTATCCTAAGCGGGACTCTGCCACGACGAGGCAGTAAATCTTCATGCCCGATCCCAGCACTCCAGACTCCCAGCCCAGCGACGAATCTACCGAATCATTCGGCGAGGCCCTTTCCCAGTACGAACGGAGCCATTCGCACAAGCCTGCGGAAGCGGGTGCGCAAGGCCGCGAAGGAACGGTGATAGCGGTTTCCGCCGAGTCGGTCTTCCTCGATATCGGATACAAGAGTGAGGGCATTCTGCCGCTCACGGCCTTTCAGAAAGACCGCGAGCCGCCCAAGCCGGGCGACAAGTTCCGGGTCACCGTCAAAGGCCGCGATCCGGAGGGTTACTACGAACTCACCCGCGGAAAAGTGGAACGGCCCACGGATTGGGCTTCGCTGGAAAAAGCCTTTGCGGAGAAAGCCACGATCGTGGGCACAGTGACCGGGGTGGTCAAGGGCGGGTTGAGTGTGGACATCGGCATCCGCGCATTCATGCCGGCCTCGCGCAGTGGTGCCCGCGACGCGGCTGAAATGGAAAAACTGGTAGAGCAGGAAATTCGCTGCCGGATTACCAAACTCGACGTAACCGAGGAAGACGTGGTAGTGGACCGGCGCGTGATTGCAGAGGACGAAGAGACGGCCGCCAAACAGCGCCGGTACTCCGAACTGAAGGAAGGCGACACGGTTCGCGGCACGGTGCGCAGCCTGACGGATTACGGCGCGTTCGTCGATATTGGCGAGGTCGACGGGCTTCTGCATGTTGGCGAAATTTCGTGGAGCCGCGTGAATAAGCCCTCCGACGTGCTCTCCGTGGGAGATCAGGTCGAAGCCAAGATCCTGAAGATCGATTCCGACAAACGCCGGATTTCGCTCAGCATGAAGCACCTGCAAACGCATCCCTGGGATTCGGTGGCTGAGAAGTACAAGGCGGGCGAGCGGGTGCGCGGCGTGGTCACGCGCATTATGGAATTCGGAGCGTTTGTCGAAGTGGAGCCTGGCATCGAGGGGTTGATCCACATTTCTGAGATGTCGTGGGCGAAGAGAGTCAGAAGTCCCAGCGATGTGGTGAAGCCGGGCGAAACCGTGGAAGCGGTGATTCTGGGAGTGAACGTGGCCGAGCGGCGCATCTCTCTCGGCCTCAAGCAGGCGCTGGGGGACCCTTGGGCAGACGCAGCTCAGAAATTTGCGGCTGGCTCGTTGGTCGAAGGGCCCGTCACGAACATCACCAAGTTCGGCGCTTTCGTGCAGGTGGCGGACGGCGTCGAAGGCATGATTCACGTCAGCGAAATCAGCCCCGAAAAGCGTATCAATCACCCGTCCGACGTCTTGAAGGTTGGGCAGACAGTGAAGGCGCTGGTGCTCGCAGTCGATCCGGAAAAACGGCTGATGCGATTGAGCATGAAGCAACTGGTTCCGACCGGGCTGGACGAATATATCGCGGAGCACAAAGAAGGCGATGTCGTCACGGGCCGCATGGTTGAGATTAGCGGGGGGCAGGCGCGGGTCGAATTGGGCGAAGGCATCCAGGCTCGGTGCCGGATGAAGAACGCGGCTGGTGCAGCAGAGAGTCCAGATACGGGCGCCGCGTCGGATCCGCAGTCCTCGACGGCCGATCTGTCGTCGTTGGGTTCGATGTTGCAGGCGCGCTGGAAGGGCGGCGCAGGTGGTGAAGCGAAGCCGGAACCGGCCCGCGCCGGACAGATCCGACAATTTCGGATTACCCAACTGGATGTGGCTGGGAACAAGATTGAATTGGAGTTGGCTTAGGCGTGGAGGGCCGGGGCTCCCCGCCCGACTGGACGGGCGAGGCGCCCGTCGCTCCACCATGATTCAATGATTTAGCGTTTTCCTGGCCGGCAAATACTTCTTCTCAATCGACGCAACCACCACATAGTTCGGATCCACCATTTCGTTGAGATGGATCTTGGCGACCTCGGAGAGCAGTTCGTAGGCGTCCAGGTCCGACAGTCCATAGTCGCTATGAATCCACGCGACTAATTCCGTAAATGCGATTCGCACGCAATCGTCCAGCGGGCGATAGGCGCCGACCGCCATAATGGCCTGGTCGTTTTCGAAGCGCGGCCAGTTGATCTTCTGTCCCTTGATGACGTTGAGCTGCACGCGGGCGTGGAGGGGCACTTCTATGGCCGTTCCGGCAACTTCTCCGTCGCCCATTGCGGCGTGCCCGTCACCGATGTAGAAGAGCGCGCCTTTCGCGTTGACGGGAAGATAAAGGGTGTTGCCGACGCTGGCCTCGGGGGAATCCATGTTGCCGCCGAACTCCGCCGGAACTATGGAACTGCGCGCTTCACCGTTCGCCGGGGCGACTCCGATGCAGCCAAAGAAAGGATGCAAGGGGATTTTCACGGTGAAGTCGGAGTCGAGCGCTTTGAAAGTCGCCGTGTTGTCGGCATGGTTGATGGAATAGAACCAGACCCTTTCGGGCAGAGGCGGGTTCAGCATGGGCGTGTAATTGGTCTGGTTCAACGCTCCGAATCCGGGAGAAAAGGCGCCGACGCCGGTGTCGCCGTCCACCTGCAGATCGAGAATTTTCACGGCGAGCGTGTCGCCCGGTTCGGCGCCCTCGATGAAAAAGGGTCCCGTCAGCGGATTGTCGCCTTTGACCATGTTCAGGGTGTCTCCGGGCTTCTTGAGGACGTTGCCGAAACAATCGAGGGTATTGGTATCGAGAATCTCGCCGGACTTGAGCCGCGCGACCGGGTCGGCGACTCCGAAGACGTATTTCACGGTGTCGATGGTGGCGTGGTACTTGACGACGTTGGGAGTCTGAGCGGCCGATGCGGTCGCGATCGTTACGAAGGCTGCTAAAAGTGTGACGACGAATTCGGTTCTCATGAAATGCCTCGGGGTTAGAGTCTGATTTGAAAATACGCCGGAGAGAAAAAATCCATTTGACACTGGTTCCCTCCGTTCGCTATGGTAAATAGATGATTCGCGCAGCTCACCATCACCACCATCATGCGCGTAGCGCATCGGCGGAGGTGTTTGGCTGAGCTAGCGTAACACCTGAAAAGATTTAAGCCCGCTGATGCGATCCAGGCTCAGCGGGCTTTGTGTTTTTGGGCAAGAACCAGGGAGGATTTATGGACGGGGAAATTGATTTCGCGAAGATGCAGGGCCTGGTGCCTGCCATCGCACAGGATGTGGCTACGGGTGAAGTGCTGATGCTGGGATTCATGAATCGCGAAGCCTGCGAACGCACGCTGGACGGGGGCTACGTGACGTTTTTCAGCCGCACTCGCAGCCAGCTTTGGATGAAGGGAGAGACCTCGGGCAACCGGCTCAAGCTGATTTCCGCTACAACCGATTGCGATCGCGACACGCTTCTGCTGCAGGTCGAGGTGGAGGGAGCGGGGTTGGTCTGCCACGAGGGCACACGCTCCTGCTTCACCAAGCCGGTGGGCCGAGAGAAAGCGGTGCAACCGTGAAGATCCGGCTGGGCATTCCGAAAGGCAGTTTGCAGGAGGCTACCACGCAACTTTTCGCGCGCGCCGGCCTTTCGATCTTTATTACGTCCCGCTCTTACTTTGCAACCACCGGCGACCCTGAGATCGAGTGCATGCTCATTCGTGCCCAGGAGATGGCGCGCTACGTTGAGCACGGGGTGCTTGATGCGGGGCTCACGGGGCTCGACTGGGTAGTCGAGAGCGGGCTCGAGGTGGTTACGGTTTCCGACCTGATCTACGCCAAGCAGAGCCGAGGCAAGGTGCGGTGGGTGCTGGCAGTTCCCGAGGACTCGCCGTACCAGCGCGCTGAGGACCTTGACAACAGCATCGTCGCCACTGAACTCGTCAGCGTGACCCGGAAGTATTTCGAGAGCAAGAACGTTGCGGTGCAGGTGGAGTTTTCCTGGGGCGCCACCGAGGTGAAGCCGCCGATGTTGGCCGATGCCATTGTCGAGGTCACGGAAACGGGCAGCTCTTTGAAAGCGAACCGGCTGCGCATTATCGATACCGTGCTCGAATCGAACACGCAGATCATCGCCAACAAAAAGGCATGGTGCGATTCCGACAAGCGGCGGAAGATCGAAAACCTGGCCCTCATGTTGCGCGGCGCGATGGATGCGCAAGACCGAGTCGGGCTGATGCTGAACGTACGGAAGCAGGATCTGGCCGGAGTGTTGGCGGTTCTGCCCGCGCTCAAGAATCCCACGATTTCCACGCTCAGCGACGAAGACTGGGTTGCGGTGAACACGATCATCGAGGAGTCGACCGCCTGGCAGATTATTCCGCGCTTGAAGGAAGCGAAGGGACAGGGCATCGTCGAGTATCCGCTGAATAAGGTGGTCATGTGATGCGCATACTTTCCGGACGGGCTGCTGCCGCGCGGGTGCGCAAGCTTGCTGGCCGCAGTTCGCAGTACGCCAAGGTCGAGCCGGCTGTGCGGCAGATCATCGCCGATGTCCGGCGGCGAGGCGACCGGGCTCTGCGCAAGTATGCCGAACAGTGGGACGGGCTTCGAGTCGGCGAATCTCTGCTCGTGCGTGAGGAGGAAATAGAAGCGGCGTGGGACTCCGTCGCGCCAAAGTTGAAGGGTGCGCTCCGCACCGCGGCAGCCAATATCCGCCGCTTTTGCGAAGGACAAAAACCGCGCGCATGGATGCGGACGCGGAGCGGGATCACTGTCGGCCAACTGGTGCGGCCGCTAGATTCCGTGGGCTGCTACGTTCCCGGAGGGCGCTATCCGCTGGTTTCGACTCTGCTGATGACCGCGATCCCGGCGCAGGTCGCGGGGGTGCAAAGGATCGCCGTCGTTTCTCCTCAGCCCCGGCCGGAGGTGCTGGCGGCCGCTGCCATGATTGGCGTGCGCGAAGTGTATCGAATCGGCGGGGCTCAGGCGATCGCAGCATTGGCATATGGGACTGCGAGTATTCCGCGCGTGGGCAAAATTGTCGGCCCCGGCAACCTCTATGTCACGGCTGCCAAGAAGCTGGTCGCATTCGATTGTGCGATCGATTTCCTTGCCGGTCCTACTGAAGTTGTGATTGTGAGTGACGACGGCACACCTGACTTCATTGCAGCCGACCTGGTTGCCCAGGCGGAGCACGATCCGGAAGCGCTGGCAGTTTTCATTACCACGCGTGAAAGCCTGGCCGAGCGGGTAAAGCTCTTCGCAGAGAAGTTGAGCCAGCATAATCGAGTGGCGCGGCAGTCGTTGCGCCGTAACGGCATCATCCTCATTTCTTCCTCGCGGCGCGAAGGCATCGAGTGGGCAAACGAGATAGCCGCCGAGCACATCACGGTGGATGCGGCCGACGTCACGCTGGTTCGCAATGCCGGTTCAGTCTTTGTAGGTGATTATTCGCCGCAAGCGGCGGGCGACTACGCGTCCGGCCCTAATCATGTGCTGCCCACCGGGGGCATTGCCCGTTTCCGCGGTGGACTCAGTGTGCTGGACTTTGTGAAGCTCATCAGCATACAGACATTGACGAAAGCTGGCATGAAACGAATGGCGGGGGTCGTTGAATCCCTAGCTACCGCAGAAGGCTTGCGGGCGCACGCCGATTCGATTCGGATGAGGTGGTTCCGTGCTTGAGGCTCGCGCGGCGGTGCGCACTCTGCCCACCTATCATCCGCCACTCGGAGGACGGCAGGGGCTGCGCCTTGACTTCAACGAGAATACGGTGGGCTGCTCACCGCTGGTTCTGGCACGTTTACGGGAGCTGACCGCGGAAGACCTTGCGCGCTATCCGGAACGCGAACCGGTCGAAGCGGTCGTGGCGGGTCATCTCGGCATCGAGCCACGCGAACTGCTGTTGACCAACGGCGTGGACGAAGCGATCCACCTGATATGCGAAACGTTTCTTGAGCCGGGAGACGAAGTCCTCATCGTGGTGCCGACGTTCGCGATGTATGAGATCTCCGCCGCGGCGACCGGCGCGCAAGTTATCGATGTGCCTGCAGAGGAAAACTTCCGCTTCCCGACCTCCGACTTGCTCTCCCGAGTCACTCCGCGCACTCGCCTGATCGCGGTCGCCAATCCCAATAATCCGACTGGCGCTGTCGCTGAAACGGCCGATCTGCTGGAGATCGCCCGCCGCGCACCGCAGGCAGCGCTCCTTGTCGATGAAGCTTACTTTGAGTTTTACGGGCAAACCGTTCTGCCACAGTTCCGCAACTTGCCCAACCTGTTTGTTGCCCGGACATTTTCTAAGGCATATGGGATGGCGGGGTTTCGCGTTGGCACTCTCGCAGGCGATGCCGCGCAAATGGCGATGGTGCGCCGCGTCAGTTCACCGTACAACGTAAACGGCGTGGCGCTCGCATGCTTGCCCACCGCACTGGCCGATGACAGCTATATCCAGCAATATGTGGAGCAAGTTCGCGAGGGGCGCGCGCAACTCGAGGATGAGTTCGGCAACCGCGGCATTCCTTTCTGGCGGAGCGAAGCGAATTTCGTGCTGGCGCGCTTCGGCGCGCTGAAATCCGCGGTCGTGCAGGCCATGCGGACGAGAGGCATCCTGGTTCGCGACCGCTCGCGCGACTACGGTTGCGACGGCTGCGTGCGGATCACCATCGGCACTACCGAACACTCCCGCCGGCTGCTGGCAGCGCTCCGGGAAGTTTTGGAGGAAATCGGCGCAACCGAGGCTCGTGCCCAATGAGAAAAGCGGCCATCCAGCGCACCACGAAAGAGACCCAGATCCGCGCCGTGCTGGTGATTGACGGCCATGGCCGCTACCACGTTTCGACTGGAATCCGGTTCTTCGACCATATGCTCGAACTGTTTGCGCACCACGGCGGTTTCGATCTGCAACTGAAAGCCACGGGCGACCTGGATGTCGATCAGCATCACACCGTGGAGGATGTCGGCATTGTGTTGGGGCAGGCTTTCGAAAAAGCTTTGGGCAGCAAGCGCGGTATCCTGCGCGCCGGTTATTTTCTGATGCCGATGGATGAAACGCTGGGCCTTGCGGCGGTTGATTTTTGCGGACGCACCTCGACGGTCGTCGACACGAAAGTTCGCACGCGCCTGGTGGGCGACCTGCAGGCAGAGCTAGTGCACGATTTCTTCGACGGCTTTGCCCGGGGCGCTCACGCCAGCGTGCATGCACGCGTTCTCTACGGCCGATCGAGCCATCACAAGATCGAGTCTTTGTTCAAAGCATTTGCGCGAGCGCTCCGTGCCGCGTGCTGGCGGGATCGCCGCATGGCGCGCCTTCTGCCCAGCACGAAAGGATTGCTCTGATGATCGCAGTCGTCGATTATCGCGCAGGGAATCTTACTTCCGTCATGAAGGCGCTGGATCA
>WNGE01002275.1_pt1 | contig 32585 bp, 33 predicted proteins | sample 5400651 | NCBI WGS metagenome assembly WNGE01 (sample SAMN13153370, study PRJNA577476) | soil metagenome | isolation source: 60 cm soil or saprolite under grassland replicate 2 | place: USA:California | collected 2016-06-15
CTCGACCCCCGGCACCTCGTCGAGCGCATTCACGCGATCCTCTTGACCGGCGGCTCGGCGTACGGCCTGGGCGCCGCCGACGGCGTGATGCGCTGGCTGCGCGAGCGCGGCCGCGGCCTCCCCGTCGGGCCCGCGGGGGTCGTGCCCATCGTACCGACCGCGGTCGTCTTCGATCTCGGCAACACGGGGCGACCGCCGCGCTGGCCCACGGCCGACGACGCGGCCCGCGCCTGCGACGCCGCCGGCCCCGACGTCGCCGAAGGCTCCGTCGGCGCCGGCACCGGCTGCACCGTCGGCAAGGCGGCGGGGATCGGCCACGCGATGAAAGGCGGCGTCGGCACCTGGGCGGCGCGAGCCGGTGACATCGTGGTCGCGGCGCTGGTGGTCGTCAACGCCGTCGGCGACGTGCGCGACGCGCGCGGCGAGATCCTCGCCGGCGCCCGGAGGCCCGACGGCACGTTCCTCGACGCCCTCCGCTACTTCGCCGAGGGTGGCGCGCCGCTTGGCGGAGTGCGGGACGCCGGCACGAACACGACCCTCGCCGTCGTCGCCACCAACGCCGACCTGTCGCGGACCGAGCTGCAGGCCCTCGCCCACGCCGGCGGCGACGCGCTCGCCCGTCGCATCGTTCCCTTCGGCACCCTGTTCGACGGCGACATGATCTTCGCGGTGAGCACCGCGGCGCTCCCTGCCGCCACGCCCCTTCAGGTGGAAGCCCTCGCCGCCCTCGTGATCCCGGAGGCCGTGGAGCGCGCGGTGCGGCTCGCCCGCGGCACGCCGGCCGTGCCGGGCCTCGGCGACAGACGATGAGCGTGCCCGCTCCGCGGATCGAGCGCGACCTCGACGACGTGCGACGCCGCTGGGTGCCGGACCGCCGTCTCGGCGTCTTCGACGTGGAGATCGCCGGGGCGCGCCTCGCCGGCTGTGTGTCGAGCCGGGACGCGTTGCAGGCGCTGCGGCGCCTCGCCGCCGACGCCGGGCTCGGTGAGGACGTCCGGCTCCTCCCCGATGCGTCCGTCGGCGGCGACTCGGCGGCCGTGGTCACCGCGGCCCTCGCGCCGCTGCTCGGCCAACCGACGCTGCGCTCGCCGCGGGTCAGCGAATGCCTCCACGGCGAGGCGCTCGTCGTGTTGGAGCGGCGCGGCGACTGGCTGCGCGTTCGCGCCGGCGACGGCTACCACGGCTGGCTGCACGCCGGGTACCTGGCGCTGGGCCCCGCCGACTGGGCCGAGGACTGGACGACGCGGGCGGGCGGGCGCTCGGTCGGCGCGGAGATCGCGTTCCCCGAAGGCCGGCTGCGCCTGCCGGTGGGGGCACGGGTGACGTTGCGCCCCCGCGGCGGAGTGGAAACGGCGGACGGAAGACACGGCGCGGTCGTGGAGGGAGATGTGCGGCCGGAGGGCGAGCTGCGCGCCGAGGCGCGGCACCTCGCGCCCCCGGAGCTGGGGCTGCGCTGGTTCTCGGGGGCGCCGTATCTGTGGGGGGGGCGGACCGAGTGGGGAATCGACTGCTCCGGATTCGCGCAGGCGGTGTACGCCGCCCGCGGCGTGGCACTGCTGCGCGATTCGGACCAGCAGGTCACGCAGGGGCGCGAGGTCGCGATCACCGCCGCCGGCGAGGGGTACGTGGCGGGAGACCTGCTGTTCTTCGCCGAGGAGGGAAAGGTCTCTCACGTGGCGCTGTGGCTGGGGGCCGGTCGCGTCGCCCACTCGGCGTTGTCGCGCGGTGGCGTGGCGGTGGATGCTCTCGACGCGGATACCCCGCTCGCCCGGCGGCTGCGGCAGCAGCTCGTGGCGGTACGGCGAATGACATAAGAGGCGCAGGTCGTCCGACCGTCCGACAGTCCGACCGTCCGACATTAGCTTTCATTCTATGAAGCTGATCCTCTTCGACATCGACGGGACGATCCTCTGGACCGACGGCGCCGGCCGGCGGGCGATCGGCCGCGCGTTGCTGGAAGAGCTCGGGACCGCGGGCCCGATCGACGCCTACCGGCTCGACGGGAAGACCGACCCGCAGATCGTTCGCGAGCTCCTGGAGCTCGCCGGTCACCCCGCGGCGAGCGACGAGCGCGCGATCGCGGCGGTGTGCGACCGGTACGTGGCACTGCTCACCCGGGAGCTGGAGAGCCCGACGCAGCGGACGCGCCTGCTCGACGGTGTGGCGGAGCTGCTCGCGGCGCTGGCCCCGCACGAAGCCGCCGGTCGCGCGCTCGTCGGCTTGCTCACGGGCAACCTGGAGCGGGGCGCGGCCCTCAAGCTCCGCTCGGCGGGACTCGACCCGGCGCGCTTCGCCGTCGGCGCGTACGGCTCCGATTCCGGCCACCGGCCCGACCTCCCCGCCATCGCCGCCGGCCGCGCGGCGCAGCGCACCGGCCGGCCAGTCGCCGGCGGGGACGTCGTGATCATCGGCGACACGCCCGCGGACGTGGCGTGCGGGCGGCCGATCGGCGCCCGCACCGTCGCCGTGGCGACGGGATCCTACGATGCGGCGGCGCTCAAGGCGGCGGGTGCGGCGCACGTGTTCGCGACCCTCGCCGACACGGCGGCGGTGCTCGACGCGGTCCTCGAGTGAGCGGCGCGCACGACGAGCTGGAGGTGAAGGCGCGGGTGGACGACCCCGCGGCGGTGGAGCGCGCCGTGACGGTGGCGGGAGCCGAGCCCACGTTCCGCGGAGAAATGATCGACCGGCGCTTCGATCGCGGCGGCGCGCTTGAAGCCCAGGACGAGGTGCTGCGCCTGCGGATCTACCGGCCCGCGGACGGAGGAGTGGCGTACGGGATGTTGGGGTGGAAGGGCCCCGTGAGCCGGCGCGGCGCGTACCGCCACCGCGAAGAGTGGGAGACCCGCGTCGCCGATCCGGAGGCGGTGCTCACGATGTTCGATCGCCTGGGGTTCGCGGTGGTGCTGCGCATCGACCGCACGATCGCCGAGTACCGGCTGGGCGCGGCGACGCTGCGGCTGGAGTGGTACCCGGCGATGGACGTGCTCGTCGAGGTCGAGGGCGCCCCGGAGGCGATCGAGCGGGCGGTGCGCGCGACCGGCCTGCCGCGCGCCGCGTTCCTCCCCGAGTCGTTGCCGCACTTCGTCGCCGCGTACGAGCGCCGCACCGGCCGGCCGGCGCGACTCGCCGCGGAGGCGCGGTGACGCCGCTGCGGGTGCCGGAGCTGGCGCCGTCGCTGGGCCGCCTGATCGTGCCGCGGCGGCGCGCCGAGCCGGCGTTCCCCCTGGACGACGTCCGCGAGCGGTTGGCGACGCGCGTGCTCGAGCTCGGCGGCGCGGCGCGCGTCGCCGAGGAGCGCGCGGCCGTGCTCGCGACGCTGAGCCGCACCGCGTGGGTCGAGGTCTGGGAACAGGCGGTGCGGCAGGCGGCGGATCGCGTCGCGCAGGGGATCGACCGGGCGCTCGAGCACGCGGCGCGCTGCGCCCGCATGCCGGCGCGGCGGCGGCGGCGGCTGGTCGTCACGGCGGGCGAGCGGCGCGCGATCGCGGCGCGGCTCGCGACGGGAGGCGGCCCGTTCCTGGACGCGCTCGAGGCGCTGGACGGGACACCGCCCGCGGATGCCGACGCGCACGCGGAGTGGCAGGCGGGACGCCGCGGCGGCCGAGCGCGAGCGCTGGGCGCCGGAGATCGCGGACGTCGCCGCCTGGCGTCCCTCCGTGTGGCCAGTCGTCGTCTTGTGGGTTCCTCTCGCCGCGGCGCTGGTGTGGCTGGGGCTGATCCTCGGCCACTTCGTGCCCGCGCCCGCATGGCTCGCCGGACGCTTCGGGTTGTAGCGCTGTGGTGCCTCGCCGCGACCCCCGCGGCGGCCCAGCTCCGGGTGGCGGAGGTCCCGATCGGCGGCCCGGCCGGCGTGGACTCCCTCGCGCGTCTGGGCTTCGAGGTGGCCGACGTGCGCCGCGTCGCTGGGCGGTTGTACGCGGTGATCGTGAGCGAGTCGCGCGGCGAGCGCCGGCTCGCGGCCGTCGGCTACGCCGTCCGGGCGCTCGCCCTCGCCCCGACGGCGGCCGCCGCCGCGGCCGACACCTACAAGGTGTTCCGTTCGTTCGACAACCCCGGCACCGGTATCCGCGCGACGCTCGCCGCCTGGGCAGCGGCCGACACGCTGATCCACGTGGATTCCATCGGTGCGTCGGGCGAAGGGCGGCCGATCCTCGCCGTGAAGATCGGCGCCGCGGGTGACGCGCCCGGGCGGCCCAACGTGCTGTTCCTCGGCACCCACCACGCCCGCGAGTGGATCTCGACGGAAGTGGCGATGCGGCTGATCCGCTGGCTCGCGGATTCGTTGCCGCCCGCGATCCTCGCCGCGCGGGACATCTGGGTCGTCCCGGTCGAGAACCCCGACGGCTACCAGTACACCTTCACTGTCGATCGCTTGTGGCGGAAGAACCGCCGCCCCAACGGCGACGGCACGTTCGGCGTCGACCCCAATCGCAACTACCCGACGTTCTGGGGCGTGGACGACGCGGGGTCGAGCCCGGTGCCCGGCACCGAGATCTACCGCGGCCCCGCGCCGGCATCGGAGCCCGAGACCCAGGCGATGATCGCGTTCCACGCGGCGCATCCGCCGGTGGTCGCGGTCTCCTACCACAGCTACACCGACCTGGTGCTGTATCCCTACGGCTTCCGGCCGGGCGAGCTGGCCCCCGACCAGCCGGTGTTCCAGGCGCTCGCGGGAACCGATCTCGCTCCGGTCGTGCCGGACAATCTGCCGGCGTCGATCCGGTCGGCGTACCATCCCGGTCCGGGGTGGACGCTGTATCCGACCAACGGCGAGTACACCGAGTGGGCCTATCGCACCCACCAGACGATTGCCTTCACGACGGAGCTGACCAGCGGCTGCTGCGCCCCGAATCCGAGCGACTATTACGGCTTCGCGTTCCCGGACGACAGCGCCCTCGTGGAGCGGGTGTTTCGCGACAACCTCCCCTTCGCCGTCATGGCGATCGCCGCCGCCGGCTCTCTGCCGGCGGCCGCCGCCCGCGTGGAGTCGGTATGGCCCGAGGTGCGGGTGAGCCTGGAGGCGGCCGCGCCGGCCCCCGCGTCGCTCACCGTGCGCAACGCCAGCGGCCAGCTGCTGACGCGGAATGCCCTTGCCGATTCCCTGTGGCGGGGGCGACTGTGGTTCTCCTGGCGCAGCGACGTGAGCGTCGATACCGCGCGCGCGGTCCGGGTGAACGGCGCGGGACTCGCCGCCGAGCTGATTACGCTCGCGGGCGCCGAGGACGGCGAGAACGGGTGGACCGGGTGGACGCGGTCACCGGAGGCCCTGATGGGAGCGTGGTCGTGGAGCGCGACGGCGGAGGACACACTCACCTCCCCCGTGGTGGATCTCGGCGGCCGCACGCGCGTGTGGCTGCAGCTGTGGAACAAGTACCGCGGCTCCGTCTATCAGCCCGCGCAGCGCGGTCTGGTCCAGTTCTCGGCCGACAGCGGCGGTACGTGGAACGATGTGTACGCGGTGACGGGCGACGGGCCGGCGTGGCATCCCGTACGCGTCGATCTGCCGGCCGCGGCCGGCGCCCACGGTGCCCGCGTCCGCTTCGTGACGACCGGCGGATTCGGCTGGTGGGTGGACGCCGTCGGCTTCGCCTCCGATTCGACGACGGTCTTTCAGGTCTTGACCGCCGCCGCGGCGGTGGGCGTCTCCGAGAATCCCGTGCGCAGCGACCAGGTGGTGATCTCCTGGCCGCTGGGGGCGACGGCGGCGCGGGTCGGCATCTACACCTTCACCGGCGCCCGCCTGATTGCCGCGACGGTGGCTCCCCCCACCAACGAGTTCGTGTGGGATTTGACCGCCGGCGGACGGCGGGTGGTGAACGGCGCGTACCTGGTCGTCGTGCAGGTCGACGGTCGTGTCTCCCGGCAGCGGCTGTTCGTGACGCGGAGCGGCCGGTGAGCGCGGCGGGCGTCGGCGTCGATCTCGTCGAGGTCGCGCGAGTGCGCAAGATGCTGGCGGAGAAGGGCGCTCAGGTTTTCGACCGGCTGCTCACGCCGGACGAGGCGGAGTACTGCCGCAGCCGCCCCGATCCCGCGGAGCACGTGGCCGTGCGGCTGGCGGCGAAGGAAGCGGTCTACAAGGCGCTGCAGGGGAGCGAGGCGGCGCGTGGCATCGGGTGGCGCGAGATCGAAGTGGTGCGCGCGCCGGACGGGAGGCCCGACGTGGTGTTGAGCGGGGTCGCGGCGCGGCGCGCCGCCGAGATGGGCGTGGGGCGCGTGCTGCTGTCGCTGTCGCACACGCACGAGGCGGCGGTCGCGATGGCCGTCGTCACCGCTTGAATTCCCCCAGGGGCGGCCCTAGTATTCGCGCCGTCTTCTTTGAGAATCACTCTCATTCGTCGTAGGCTCCTCTTCGGTCTGTCGTTCGTCGTCTGCGTCGCCGCGCCACTCGCGGGGCAGGCTACGGATTCGTTGTCGGCGGCGCGGCGCGTCGTCGCCGCCGTGGCGCTCGCCGCCAAGGAATACCGCGTGGGCGTACCGGGGGGGGGCGCCGCGGGGCGGGTGACGGCGCCGGAAGAAGTGGACGAGGCCCGCCAGTTCATCGAGCAGGCGCGCTTCGACGTCCCGTTCCTGCCGCGTGCCGCTCGCGCCGCCGCCGACTCGGGATTGCAGCGGCTGCTCGCGCTGTTCGCCGCCACCGCCGCCGCCGATTCGGTGGACCGCCTCGCCGCGGCCGTTGCCGACCGCATCGCGCGCACCGCCGGGGGCCCCATCGTGCCGCTGCCCACCCGGGCGCCGTCGCCGGCGCGCGGGGCCCAGGTCTACCGCGAGCAGTGCGCCAATTGCCACGGCGACCAGGGGCGCGGCGACGGACCCAAAGCGGCCACCGTCAAGGGACCGCGCCCCGCGGACCTCACCGATCCCGCGGCGATGCGCCAGCTCTCGCTGGTCGACATCTACCGCAAGGTGACGATCGGCGTCGCCGGCACGGCGATGCCGCAGTTCGAGGAAACGCTCCCCGACTCCGACCGCTGGGCCGTCGCGGCCTACACCGCGACGCTGCAATACGGCGGGTCGGCCACGGCGGGCGTCTTCACCACCGTGCGCCGCCAGCTCGATTCCGCCGTCGCCGCGCGCTCCGACCGGCTCGTTTTCTCCGCATACCTGAGCTTCGAGCAGGTGGAGACCGACCTGCGGGCGCGCAACGCCGGCCTCACCTCACGGCTCGAGGACGAGTTCGGGCGGCTGCAGGCGCGCGTGTCCGCCGGTGCGCCGGCGGCGGAGCTCGAGACGCTGCACCGCGCGCTGCTCGCGGACCTGGAGCGCGCCGAGCGGATCGTGTCGGACCGGGGGTCGGGCGCCAACCTGCTGGTGCAGTCGCTGCTGCTGCTGGTGCGCGAGGGCTTCGAAGCCATCCTCATCGTCGGCGCGCTGATGGCGTTCCTCGGCAAGGCCGGGGCGGCGGACCGGCGGCACGAGGTGGCCCGCGGGGCGTGGCTCGCCGTGCTCGCGAGCGTCGTCACGGCCCTGGTGATCGAGATGCTGTTCCACGTCACGCCCGGGCAACGCGAGGCACTCGAAGGCTTCACGATGCTCGTCGCGGTCGCGGTCCTGTTCTACGTCAGCTACTGGGTGCTCTCGAAGATCGAAGCCGACCGCTGGAACGCGTTCCTGAAAGGGAAGATGCAGGACGCGCTGTCTTCGGAATCGGGGCTCGCGCTGGCGTCGGTCGCCTTCCTCGCGGTCTACCGCGAGGGCGTCGAGACGATCCTCTTCTACAAGGCGCTGCTCTCCTCCGCCGGCAGCGGTGAGGTCGGGGCGGTGGTGGCGGGCATCGCCCTCGGCGCCGCCGTCCTGCTCGTGCTGTATGTCGCGATCAACCGCTACGGCATGCGCCTCCCGATGAAGCCGTTCTTCGCCATCACGGGAGCGCTGCTCTACTACATGGCGTTCGTGTTCGCCGGGCAGGGGATCAAGGATCTGCAGGAGGCGGGGCTGGTCGGGCTCACGGTGCTGGAAGGCTGGCCGCGGTGGCCGCAGTTCGGCATCTATCCCACCGTGCAGTCGCTGGCGCTGCAGGGGCTGCTGATCGTGCTCCTCGTGGCCGGCCTCGCGTGGACCCGGCTACGGCGTTCGCGCGGCTAGGGCCTCGGCGCGCACCGGTACCGGTTCCGGCATCGCCCACAACCGGATCAAAAACACTCCCGCCAGCACCAGTATCACGCTCATCGCCTGCGCCACGGTGAACGCGCCAAGCACGCGGTCATCCTTGGCCCGCACGAACTCGATGAGGAACCGCTCCAGCCCCGCGCACACCAGGTAGACGCCGAACAGCCAGCCGGTGCCGTGCGCGTGCGCGCGGCGCTTCCACAGCCACGCGAACACGAGGAGCATCACGGCGGTCTCGTAGATCTGCGTCGGGTGCACGGCCACGAGCGCGCCCGGGTCCGTGCCGGCGGGGAAGCTGACGTGCAGCTGCGTGAGGTTGGCAACGGTGGTCGCGGGCAGGCCCTCGGGGAACTTCATCCCCCAGGGCAGCGTGGTGGGAATCCCATAATCGTCCTGGACCAGGAAGCAGCCGACGCGGCCCAGCGCGTAGCCCAGCGCGAGGGCCGGCGCGCAGATCTCCATCGTGAACCGCAGCGGGACGCGCCGCCGCGCGCCGGCGAGGAGTACGCCCGCCGCCCCACCCAGGAATCCGCCGTACCAGACGAAGCCGCCGCGCTCGAACAGCGACGCCCCGGTGAGCGCCACGTACCAGAGCTTGGCGCCGACCAGTCCGCCCACCACCGCGCCGATGACGATGTCCGCCGCGTATTCCTCGTTCAGCTGGCGGCGGCGCAGCTCGGCCTGAATGGCCCAGCCGCCCATCAGGAACGCCACCATCATCATCAAGCCGTAGCCGGTGACGGTGAGGGGGCCGAGGTGCAGGGTGAAGGGGTAAACGGTCATGAGGGATGGGGGATGGGGGATGCGGGATGCGTGCCCGCCGATTCGAGGCCGGGCAGCGGGAGGTCGGCGCGCGCGTCGAGCCGGCTCGAGGCCCGGGAGCGGCAGGTCGGCGCGCGCGTCGAGCGTCCAGTCGCTGGCCTCGCCCTGCGCCAGGCGCCACCAGCCGGCGCGGGCGATCATCGCGGCGTTGTCGGCGTTGAGGCGCGGGCTGGCGACGGCGACGCGCGCCCGGCCCGCCAACCGCTGCGCCGCCAGCGCCGCGAGCGCGCGGCTGCAGGCGACGCCCCCTCCCAGCACGACGACGTTCCGCCCGGTGGCGTCCACGGCGCGCTCCAGTTTGGTGACCAGCACGTCGAGCACGGCGTCCTGGAACCCGCGGGCGAGCGCGGCGCGGTCGCGAGTCACGTCGGTGCTGGCGCGCACGGCGTGGAGGACGGCGGTCTTGAGCCCCGAGAAGGAGAACTCCAGCCCCTCGTCCCGCATCGGGCGTGGGAACGCGAAGCGTGACGGGTCGCCCTCGGCGGCGAGCCGCTCGATCGCCGCACCGCCGGGGTAGCCGAGCCCGAGGAGCGTGGCGACCTTGTCGAACGCCTCGCCCGCGGCGTCGTCACGCGTCTGGCCCAGCAGGCGGTAGCGGCCCCACGCGGGCACGTCGAGCAGCAGCGTGTGGCCGCCCGAAACGAGCAGGGCCACGAACGGCGGCGCGACCTCCGGATCCTCGACCGCCGGGGCGAAGAGGTGGCCCTCGAGATGATTCACGCCGATCAGGCGCCGGTTCCCGGCATACGCCAGCGCCTTCGCATACACGACGCCGACGAGGAGCGCCCCGACGAGGCCGGGGCCTTGCGTGACCGCGACCGCGTCCACGGCGCTCCACGACACGCCGGCCTCGGCGAGGGCGCGCTCCACCACCGGCGGGAGCGCGGCGAGGTGCGCGCGGCTCGCGAGCTCGGGGACGACGCCGCCGAACACCTGATGGATGTCCTGCGAGAGAATGATCAGGCTGGCGAGCTCCGGCGTGGCGTTCCGGCCCCCACTCACGAGCACGGCGGCCGACGTCTCGTCGCACGACGTTTCGATGCCGAGCAGGACCTCAGCCACGGCCGGTCTTCTTGCGCAGGGCCACGGAATCGGGGACGGCGCGGGCGATGATCCCCGTCGGGGCGATGACGGTGAGCCGGGCGTAGGCGCCGGCCGCCGGGAGCCGGCCCGGGAGGTGCACGATGACCTTGAGGCTGTCGCGGGTGAGACGCTGCACGGCGGCGTCGGGGCCGCGGACGACGACGGACACGCGGGCCGGCGTCACCACGAAGCTGGTAAGCGCGCCCGCGCCGCTCTCGACCGGGATACCCGCGAACGAACGCTCGTGGATGATGCTCAGATCCCCTGAGACCGTCACTTCCTTGGGCGCGATGCGGACGATGCCGAGCGGCGCGGTGTCGATCGGGACGGTGCGGGTGAACGGGCCGGTCACGTTGGCGATCTCGGTGGGGACGGTGGTGACCGAGTCGATCGCGGCGAGGGCGCGGTCCGAGCCGACGATGCGGGCCATGCTCGGGGTGATGGCGAGGCCACCCTGCATCTGGTAGCCCGATTCCGCGACGATCCGCACCAGCGGCACGATGCGCACGTCCTTGCCCGCGACGGAATCGAGCCGGATCACGAGGTCCCGCGGCGAGATCTCGGCGACCTGGACGTCGGCGCCCTTGGGGATGTCGATGTCGCTCGCTTTGAGGCTCACGCTCCACACCCCCGCCGTGAGGGTGTCGGGCACGCGCAGGTTGATCGGCCGCAACGAGCGCAGCCGCAGCATTTCGCTGCCGCGGCCGCTGAGCAGGACCGACACGCTGGGCGGCGCCTCGAGCAGGGCGCGCCCCGGCGGCGGCAGCACGGCGAGCCTCAGCGTGAACGACTGCGTCACCGGCTGCTGCGCCGCCACAGCGACGTAGAGCATCAGGGCGAGCGCCAGCGCGGCCAGCTTGATCGGCAAGTTGCGCGTGATGAGGCGCGTCAGGCTACCGCTCATCGAGGAGCCGCCGGACCAGGGTTTCGTTCACCGGGCCGTCCCACTCCGCCGGCCCGATCACCTTCTTGACGATGCGACCGTCGCGATCGATCACGAAGCTCTCGGGCACGCCCGTCGTCTGGTAGCGCTGCTGGATGTCTCCGGCCTGGTTGTGGAGGACGTCGAACGACAGCCCCAGCTCGCGCACGAACGCGTCGACCACCGTGGAATCGTCCTTGTCCACGCTGACGGCGACGACCCGGAAATCGGTGCCCGCGAATTTCTTTGAGAGCCGCTCCAGCGCCGGCATCTCCACGCGGCACGGCAGGCACCACGTCGCCCAGATGTTGACGAGGATCGGCCGGCCGCGGTAATCGTCGAGCGTCGCGGGGCGGCCGGTGCGCAGGTCGGTCGCGGTGAACGCCGGCGCCTTTGAGCCCACCCCCAGGAGGGCCAACTGCGGCCGCAGACGGATGATCAGGACCACCGCGAAGATCGCCGTGGTCACGATCCCCGTCACCACCGCCCACTGCCGCCGGGTGCTCATACGGCCACCAGGCAGCGCCGCCTGAGCTCGGCCACCTCGCGGCCGGGGTCCGCGCTCGCGAACACCGCGTTGCCCGCCACGAACGTGTCCGCTCCCGCGGCGTGCGCCTCCGCGATCGTCTCCGGCGTGATGCCGCCGTCCACCTCGACGAAGGCCCGCGACCCGTGCGCCGTGAGGAGGGCGCGGGCGCGCCGGATCTTGTCGGTCGAGCCGGGGAGATAGCTCTGCCCACCGTAACCCGGGTTCACCGTCATGATGAGGAGCAGGTCCACGTCATCGAGCACCTCCTCGGCGAGGGCGAGCGGCGAGGCGGGATTGAGGGCGAGCCCCGCCAGCAGATCGCGCTTGCGGATGGCGTCCAGGTGCCGCTGCACGTGGGTCGTCGCCTCGGGATGGAAGGTGAGCACGGAGGCGCCGGCATCCGCCATCGCGGCGATGTAATGCTCGGGCTCCTCGACCATGAGATGCACGTCGATCGGCTTGTCGGTCAGCTGGCGCAGGGCCGCGACCATATTCGCGCCGAAGGTGAGGTTCGGCACGAAGCGGCCGTCCATCACGTCGACGTGCAGCCAGTCGGCGCCGCCGGCCACCACCTGGCGCACCTGGTCGGCGAGCCGGGTCAGGTCGGCGGCGAGGACGCTGGGCGCGATGCGGATGCCGTTCGTCATTGCGGGCTCCGGGCCACGACGATGTCCACGGCGGTCCCGGGCGGCGCGAGGGTGCCGGCGGCCGGCCGCTGCCCCACGACCGTGCCGGGGCTCGCGTCGGAGGTGCGCCGCCGCGTCACGCTGCCGAGCTGCAGCGCTTCCATCTCGAGACGCACACGCGCGTCGGCCTGGCTCATCCCCAACAGGTCGGGCACGGTGATCGTCGCCTCGCCGCGGCTGATTACCAGCGTCACGCCCGTGCCGGGCGGGAGCGCGTCACCCGCGGCGGGGCGAGTCAGGCCGACCACACCGGGCGGCACCCGCGGCACCTGGATCGACTCCACCTGCGCGACGCTCAACCCCGCGGCCGTGATCAGGCGGCGGGCGACCGACCCGTCCAGCCCCGTGACGTCGGGTACCGGAATCTTGGGCGGTCCGGCGCTCGACACCAGGGTCACCCGGCCGTCCGCGATGGCGCTGACGCCGGGCGGCGGATCCTGCCAGATGACGATGCCTTGCGGCGCGCTGGGGTGCGGCTCCGTCCCGCCGTCCACGACCTGCAGGCCGGCCTCGCGGATTTCGCGGGCCGCGTCCTGCACCGCCAGACCCAGCACGCGCGGCACCGTCTGCCGGGCGTGGAGGATCGGCGTGGGGAACACGAACAGGAAAGCGGTGAGGTAGCCGAGCAGCACCGTCCCCAGAACGATCAAGGCCCAGCGCGTCGCCGTGCGGCGCTCGCCGAGATTGGGCATCCGCCAGTCGCGCACGGGGGGAATGTGCCGGCGGAATTCCATCAGGCGCTCCGCACCAGCCGGGCGGCGTACGCGCCGTCCATGCCGTGACGATGGGGCAGGGACTGGAAGTCGCCGGCGGGCGTGAGCAGGTCCGCCGCCACCGCCCCGGCGGCGGGTGCGCGCGCGAACTCCGCGTGCTCGGTCAGGAACGCCTCCACCACATCCGTATTCTCCTCCGGCTCCAGGGAGCAGGTCGCGTACACCAGCACGCCCCGCGGCCGCACCAGCCGCGCCGCCGTCTCGAGCAGGGCGCGCTGCCGTTCGGCCGCGCGAGTGATGGCGCGCTCGGTCACGCGCCAGCGGGCGTCCGGGTGCCGCGCCATCGTCCCGGTCGCGGTGCACGGGGCGTCTACGAACACCGCGTCCCAGCCGGATCCCGCGAACGGGGCAGCCAGAAGATCGGCACACAGCACGCGGATCGCCACTCCGGCGCGACGGGTCGTGTCCGCGAGGCGGGCGATCCGGTCCCGGCGGACGTCCCCGGCGACGACCCGCGCCCCCAACCGCTCCAGCGTCACGGCCTTGCCACCGGGCGCCGCGCAGGCGTCGTACACCCGGGCCCCGGCAGGGATCGCCGCGAACCGGCACACGAGCGCATGGGCGGGATCTTGCACCAGAAACGCGCCGTCGGTGAAGCCGGGGAACTTCGCGGGATGGGGGATGGGGGATGCGGGATGCGTGACGATCAGGCCGGCGTCGAACGGGGCGGGCGCAACATCGAAACCGGACGCGTCCAGCATCTCAGTCAGCCGGCGTGCATCCGAGCGTGCGGGCTGGAGGACGAGTCGTGGCCTGGCATCGTTCCACGCGAGAAGCTGCCGGGTCTCCTCCGCCCCAAAGTGGTTCTCCCACCGCTGTATGAGCCATTCGGGGTGGGAGGGGGCGGACGCATCCCCCATCCCCCATCCCCCATCCCGTGCCAGCTTACGCAGCGCCTGATTGACGTACTTCGCCGCCGCCTCCCCGGCCGTCTCCCGTGCCAGCTCGACGCTGGTCGACACGGCGGCGTGCGCGGGGACGCGATCGAGGGCGCGCAGCTGGTAGGCGCCGAGTCGCAGGATGTCGTGCAGGCGCGGGTCGGCGCGCGTGAGGTTCAGAGCGTCGTCGAGCTCGGCGCGGCGCCGCAGCACGCCGGCGGAAAGCTCGTAGGCGAGGCGGCGGTCGCGCTCAGCGAGGGCGGCGAGATGGCGGTCGCGGGCGTCGTTGAGGGTCGCCCCGGCGCGGACCGCCTCGAGGATCTCCAGCGCCGCGCGGCGCGCGGCGGTCGCGCCCTTAATCCAGCAACCCCTCGAGCGGCGAGGACGGCATCGCGACGTCCCGTTTGGGCATGCGGCCGGCGAGGAACGCGACGCGGCCCGCCTCGACGGCGAGGCGCATCGCGTGGGCCATCGCCACGGGCTCCTGCGCGGCGGCGATCGCCGTGTTCATGAGAATGCCGTCCACGCCCTGCTCCATCGTGAGGCAGGCGTCCGACGCGGTGCCGACGCCGGCGTCCACGACGACCGGCACCTTGAGCCGGCGCTTGATCGTCCGCACGGTGACGGGATTGAGCAGGCCCAGCCCGCTGCCGATCGGCGAGGCGAGCGGCATCACCGCCGCGCACCCGGCGTCCTCGAGCCGCAGGGCGGTGATCAGGTCCTCGTTGGTGTAGGCGAGGACCTTGAACCCTTCCTGCACCAGGACGCGCGCCGCCTCGAGCAGCCCCTGCACGTCGGGGAGCAGCGTCTCCTGGTCGCCGATCACCTCGAGCTTCACGAACTCGTTGAACCCGGCCTCGCGCGCCAGCCGCGCGTAGCGGACCGCGTCCTCGGCGGTGTAACAGCCGGCGGTGTTGGCGAGCAGGAAGAAGCGGTTGGGGTCGAGGTGGTGCAGGATGCTGTCGTCCCGCGACCGGTCGAGATTCACGCGCCGCACGGCGACGGTCACGATCTCGGCGCCCGACGCCTCGATCGCCCGCGTCATCGTGTCGTTGTCGGGATACTTGCCGGTGCCGACCATGAGGCGCGACTGGAACGTGCGCCCGCCGACGATGAACGGCGTGTCCCCCCCCCGGAGCGCGGCGACCGCGGTGGCCATCACCCACCTCCCACGAAATGCACCAGCTCGATGGCGTCCCCCGCAGCGACCGGCGTTTCGCCCAGGGCGGGCCGGCGCACGATGCGGCGGTTGTGCTCGACGACGACGGTGCGGGGGTCGAGCGCCAGCTCCGCGAGCAGCTCGAGCAGGGTGACGCCCGGCCGCACGGTCCGCGGTGATCCGTTTACGACGACTTCCATAACGCCTCCAACATCTGCCGGGCCGCAACGGCGGGCTCGGTCGCGTCCCACAGAGCCCGGATCGCGGCCCCGCCGTGGGCCCCCGCTTCCCGCACTTCACTGGCGTTCCGCGCCGTCACCCCGCCGATCGCGATGACCGGAAGGCCGAGCGCCACGATATCCCGCAGCGGCCCCATCCCCAGGGGCGGGCGGTCCGGGTGCGTTGCGGTCGGGAACATCGGCCCTGCCAAAAGATAATCGGCCCCCCCAGCCTGGGCGGCCTCCGCCTCGGCCAGGTCGTGCACCGACCTGCCGATCCACCACCGCGCCGAGAGCCGGCGCGCTTCCTCGGGCGACAGACTTGCGGGGGTGAGCTGTACCCCCTCGGCGCCGCCGGCGAGGGCGATGTCGAGGCGGTCGTTGACGAAGAGGCGCGTAGGGGCGTAGAGGCGTAGGCGCTGAGCGAGCTCGTAGTGCTCCAGCCCGGACAACGAATGGCCGCGGGCGTGGAGGGCGAGGTCGGCGCCGCCGCCGGCCGCCAGCTCGCGGGCGATGTCGCCCAAGTCCGGGCGGCGGGCGATGCGCTCGTCGGTGATGGCGTGCAGTCTCGGGAGCGGCGGCCTCACACGAACTGCTGGCCCGCCCTGACCCCGCGACCGCGGATCCAATCGGCGGCGGTCATGCGGGACTTCCCGGTCGGTTGGACCTCGCCGACGACGACCGCCCCGTCCCCGGCCGCGACCAGTAATCGGTCGCCGGTTTCCAGGACGGTGCCTGGTTTGCCGGCCCGCTTGGCGACGCTGGCGCGAAACAGTTTGACCTCCTGGCCGTCGAGCGTCGTCCAGGCTCCGGGTTTCGGGTCGAGGGCGAGGGTGGCACGCGTGACGGCATCCGGGCCGGCGTCCCAGTCGATGCGCGCCGTCTCGCGCGTGATCTTCGGGGCGTAGGTGGCGCGCGCCTCGTCCTGGGGGACGGGCTGGACCAGGTTCTGCTCCATCAGCGCGAGCGCCTCGATCAGCGCCTGCGCGCCCATCTCGGCGAGGTGCCCGGACAGCTCGCCTCCGCTGATGTCGTTGGGAATGCGATGCGGCAGCTGGTGCAGGATCGGGCCGCTGTCGAGACCGGCCGTCATCTGCATGATGGTGACGCCGGTCTTGTCGAGGCCGCGCAGGATCGCCCACTCGACCGGCGCCGCGCCGCGGAGCTCGGGGAGCAGCGACGGGTGGACGTTGACCATGCCGCGCTTCGGGATCGCCAGCAGCTCCGGCTTCAGCAGGTGTCCGTAGGCGACGACCACGCCGACGTCGGGCGCGAGGCGGCGCATCTCGGCGAGAAACTCCGGCGTCGACGGCGGCTCGGGCTCCAAGACGGGGACGTCTTCTTCCCGCGCCGCCACCTTCACGGGGGAGGGCACGAGGGTCGAGCGCGAACGGCCCTGCGGCTTGTCGGGGCGGGTGACCACGGCGGTGACGTCGAACCCTTCGCCCAGCAGCGCCTCGAGCGACGGCACGGCGAACTCGGGCGTGCCGAAAAAGACGACGCGCACCTAGAGCTCGCCAGCCGGTTCGGGCGTCACGTCCTTGATGTACCCCTTCTTTCCCTTGCGCGCCTTCTTCCATTTGGCGACGAGGAGGCTGCGTTTCACGGCGCTCAGGTGGTCGAGGAACAAGACGCCGTCGAGGTGGTCGATCTCGTGCTGGACCGCGCGGGCCTTGTAGCCGCCCACCTCGGCGCGGTACGTCTGGCCGTCCCGGTCCAGCGCCTCGACCACCACGCGCATCGGCCGCTCGACGTCGCCGAAGATCTCCGGGATCGAGAGACAACCCTCCTCGCCGATCTCGGTCTCGGCGCTGCGCTCGACGATCACCGGGTTGATCAGCACCAGCGGCGGGGGGTGCTCCTCGCCCACGTCCACGACGGCGACGCGCTGCGCGACCCCGATCTGGTTGGCGGCGAGGCCCACACCCTTGGCGGCGCGCATCGTCTCGAACAGATCGTCCACCAGCCGGCGCACGGCGTCGTCGACGCGGGCCACGGGGGCCGAGCGTTGGCGCAACGCCGGCGAGCCGAGCAAATGGAGGCTCCGAACCGTCACGACACCTTCGCCTCCGCGGCGCGCTTGGCGATCGTGGCGATGTTGCCGCGCAGCACCACGAGCTTGGCCTCGCCGCTGCGGATCGTCACCTCGCTGTCCTTCAGGTGCACGACCTCCCCCACGATGCCGCCCGAGGTCACGACCTGGTCGCCGCGCTGCAGCGTCTCGAGCAGTTTCTTGTGCTGCTCCTGCTGGCGACGCTGCGGCCGGAGAATGAGGAAGTAGAGGAGCGCGAAGATTACGCCGAGCTGCAGCAGCAACAGCCCCATGCCGGGACCGGCATTGCCCGACGGAGCCATCAGCAGCAGGAACAAGCCTCGAACAGTCACGTCGTTTCCCCTTGGGTATAGCGGCGTCGCCACTCGGCGGCCCACCGCGCGTAGTCGCCCGCTCCCCCCTGAATGGCTGCGCGCAACTCCGCGGTGAGCCGGATCAGGTAGCGGACGTTATGGAGCGAGAGGAGCCGGAGCCCGAGCAGCTCCTCCGCCGCGAACAGGTGCCGCAGGTAGCCGCGCGAGAACGTAGTGCAGGTCTCGCAGTCGCACGTCGGATCGAGCGGCCGCGGATCGTCACGATGCGCCGCGTTGCGGATGTTGAGCGGGCCGTCGGCCGTGTACGCCGCGCCGTTCCGCCCGTTGCGGGTCGGGGCGACGCAGTCGAACAGGTCCACACCGCGCGCCACCGCCGCCACCAGGTCCTCGGGAAACCCGACGCCCATAAGATAACGGGGCACGGCGGGCGGCAGCCGGGGCTCGAGCTGCTCCAGCGTTTCGTACATCACGGCCTTGGGCTCGCCCACCGACAGCCCGCCCACGGCGAGGCCGGTCCAGGAGCCGATCGCGAGGACGCGGTCCAGCGCCTCGAGACGCAGCGCCTGGTGCGCGCCGCCTTGGAGGATGGGCCATAACGTCTGGCGGTCGGGCGGTCCGGCGGTCGGGCGGTCAGCGCCACCGTTGTTGACCGCCTGTCCGCCCGTCCGCCCGTCCGACAACTCCCGATGCCGGCGGGCGCACCGCTCTAACCACTTCAGTGTTCGTTCCAAGGCATCCCGTGCAGAGGTGAGATCGGCCCCACCCGGCACCACGTGATCGAACGCCATCGCGACGTCGGCGCCGAGGGCCCACTGGATGTCCACGGCGCGCTCCGGCGTCAGGAAGCGGCGCGACCCGTCCACGTGGCTCTGGAACTCGACGCCGTCATCGCTCACCGTCCGCGATCCCTCCAGCGAGAACACCTGGAACCCCCCGGAGTCGGTGAGCAGCGGCCGGTCCCAGCCCATGAAGCGGTGCAGCCCGCCCAGCCGGCCGACCACGTCCTCGCCGGGGCGCACGTGCAGGTGGTAGGTATTGGCGAGCACCAGCGACGCGCCGGCGGCGCGCAGATCGTTGGGCGAGAGCGCGCGTACCGTGCCCTGGGTGCCGACCGGCATGAAGCACGGGGTCTGCACCTCCCCGTGCGGAAGCGTCAACGTGCCGGCTCGCGCGGATCCGCTCGTGGCTTGAAGAGAAAACTCGAACACTCTAGATCACCGCCATCGCATCGCCATAACTGTAGAACCGGTACCGCTCCTTGACCGCTTCACCGTACGCCCCCATTACCGCCTCGAACCCGCCGAAGGCGCACACCAGCATCAGCAGTGTGGACCGCGGCAGGTGGAAGTTGGTCAGCAGCCGGTCCACCGCGCGGCAGCGGTAGGGAGGATAGATGAAGAGGCGCGTCTCGCCAGCCCCCGCCTGCACGCGCCCCGCCGCGTCGGCCACCGTTTCCAGGGTTCGGACCACCGTGGTGCCGACGGCCCACACCGCACCGCCGGCCGTGCGGCGTTGATTGATGAGCGCCGCGGCGTCTTCGGCCACCTCGTAGATCTCCGCGTGCATCGGGTGGCGGGTCAGCTCCTCGACTTCCACCGGCTTGAACGTCCCCGGACCGATGTGCAGGTCCACGGTGGCGATGGCGGTCCCTTTCCTCTTTATATCGTCCAGCTGCGGCGGCGTGAAATGCAGCCCGGCGGTGGGCGCGGCGACGCTGCCCTCGTGGGCGGCGTACACCGTCTGGTAGCGCTCGCGGTCGGCGGCCGTCGGCGCCCGCTTGATGTACGGCGGCAGCGGGACCTCGCCGTAGCGGGCAAGCGTGGCGCGGGCATCCAGTGCGCCGACGAACCGGATGCGCCGCAGCCCACCGCCCAGCACTTCGAGGATCTCGACCGCGCTGTCGTCACCGAACACGACCCGGCGGCCCGGCTTGAGCTTGCCGCCGGGATGGCCCATCGCGGTCCAGGTCCCGTCCTTGAGGTCGCGCACGAGCAGGATCTCAGTGTTTTTCCCCACTCCCCACACCCCACTCCCCACATCCCGTATCCCGTGCAGTCTGGCCGGAATCACCTTCGACGTATTGAGCACCACCACATCTTCCGGCCGGATTAGCCCGGTGAGGTCCGTGAACCGCCGGTGGGTGACTGCCCCCGACGCGCGCTCGAGCACCAGCAGGCGGCTGGCGCTGCGGTCGGCGAGCGGCTCCTGGGCGATGAGCTCGACGGGAAGCGCGTAATCGAATTCTGAGGTGCGGTGCATGGGCTTGCGGATTGTGGATTGCGGATTGCGGATTGGAGCCCTCACTTCAGAATCCGCAATTCGCAATCCACAATCCGCAATCAGCCGAAGATGGAGGGCTGATCCCCGGTGTTCACCGAGGTCGGCGGGGGATACCCGAAGTGACGGTACGCGCCGGGCGTCGCGCAGCGGCCGCGCGGCGTGCGCGCGAGGAAGCCTTGCTGCATCAGGAACGGCTCGTACACCTCCTCGAGCGTGCCGGGGTCCTCGCCCACGGCGGCGGCGATCGTCTGGATGCCGACGGGGCCGCCCTCGAACTGCTCGATGATGGTCCGCAGGATCCGCGCATCCATGTCGTCCAGCCCGAACTCGTCCACGTCGAGCCGCTTCAGCGCCTCGAGCGCCACCGCGGCGGTGATCTTGCCGCCGGCGCGCACCTGGGCGTAGTCGCGCACGCGCTTCAAGAGCCGGTTCGCGACCCGCGGGGTGCCGCGGCTGCGCCGCGCGATCTCGGCCACGCCGGCCGCGTCGGCCTCGACGCCGAGGATCCCCGCCGAGCGGGTGATGATCTGCGCGAGATCGTCGGGCGGATAGTACGAGAGCCGCTCGACCAGGCCGAAGCGCGCGCGCATCGGCGGCGTGAGCAGGCCGAACCGCGTCGTCGCGCCGATCAGCGTGAAGCGCTCCAGCCGCATCGGGAGGGTCTGCGCGTGCGGCCCGTCGGCGATGCGCACGTCCACCCGGAACTCCTCCATCGCGGGGTAGAGGAATTCCTCCAGCGCCGGGCGCAGGCGGTGGACCTCGTCGATGAAGAGGATGTCGCCGGGCTTCAAGGCGGTGAGCATGCCGACCAGGTCACCGGGGCGCTCCAGCACGGGGCCCGACGTGACGCGGATGTCGACGCCCAGCTCGCGCGCCATCAGCATCGCCAGCGTCGTCTTGCCGAGGCCGGGCGGGCCGAAAAACAGGGCGTGGTCGAGGGGCTCCTGGCGCTGTTTCGCGGCGTCGATCGCGATCTGCAGCGACTCCTTCACCTTCGCCTGGCCGACGAACTCGTCGAGCCGCGACGGGCGCAGCGCCGCGTCGCTGACGCGCTCCTCGGGGAGCACTTCGGGGGTGGTGATCTCGGAACGCACGATCGCTACTTGGGCTGCGCCCGCCACCGCACCGGCCGCGACTCGGCTTCGATCTGGTGACGCGTGTGGCAGGTGTAACACTCGTCCTCGGCGCGGGTCGCGCTGATCGGCACCAGGCGCCGGTTGGTCGACCCGCAACGCGTGCAGATCCACTCGGCCGTCGTCATCGGGATCGTCATCTCTCGGTCAGGAGTTGCAGCGCCCGCCGCACCAGCGCTTCGGCGTCGAGGGCCTTGCCACCGTCATTCCCCAACGCGCGGCGCAGCGCCTTGTCCGCCTCGACGGTCGTATAGCCCAGCTGTTCCAGCGCGCGCAGCGCCCCGGCGGCGGGTCCGCCGGCGGCCGGCGCGCCCGCGTCGGCCTCGCCCACAAAGTCGCCGACCTTGTCGGCCAGTTCAAGCGCCAACCGCTCGGCGGTCTTGCGGCCGATGCCGGACACCGAGCTCAGCGTCGCGATGTCGCGTCCCTTGATGGCGCGGGCGGCGCGCGCCGCCCCCAGGGCCGAGAGCACGGTGATGGCGAGTTTGGGCCCGACGCCGCTGACGCCGAGCAGCCGCTGGAAAAAGCGCCGCTCCGTGCCCTCGAGGAAACCGAACAGCGACCAGCCGTCTTCCCGGACGACCAGCTCGGTGACGAGCGTGACCGGATCCCCGGCGCTGGGGAGCCGCTCCATCACGCCGAGCGGGACGACGACCTCGTAGGCGACCCCGCCCGCCGTCTCGATCACCACGCGGTCGCCGCTCTTGGCCGCGAGCCGGCCCGCGACGCTGGCGATCACGCGCGGATGATGCAGGTCAGCGCCACGGCGACGCCGTCCGCCGCGTCCGCGGGCCGCGGCGCCGCCCGCAAATGCAGCAGCCGCGCCACCATGGCGCCGACCTGCGCCTTGGCGGCGCCGCCGGCGCCCACGACGGTCTTCTTCACGGTCGCGGGCGGATACTCGGTGATGGTGAGCCCCTCGCGTTGCGCGGCGAGCAGCACCACGCCGCGCGCGTGGCCGAGCACCAGGGTCGTGCGGACGTTCTTATGATAGAAAGCGTTCTCGATGGCGAGGTGGGTGGGCCGGTGCTTCTTGATCAGGTCGGCGATGCCGTCGTGCAGCTCGTGGAGGCGGCGGGGGAGGGACGTGCCGCGGGCGAAGCGGATGACGCCGCACTCGACGAGGTGCCCGAAGCCGGGCGCGCCGTTGCCGGTCTCGACGATACCGTAGCCCGTGACCGTGGTGCCCGGGTCGATGCCCAGGACCTTCACGTCACCCGGTCACCGCGGCGAGCGCTTCCGCGTCGATGTCGAAGTTCGAGAATACACGCGCGACGTCGTCCATCTCCTCCAGCGCCTCGATCAGCTGCAGCAGCCGCTTGGCGTCCCCGCCCTGGACCTTCACGGTGCTCTTGGGGATCATCGCCACCTCGGCGCTCTGGACGGGGATCCGTTTGGCCGTGAGCTGGTCGTGCACCGCGTGCAGGCGGTTGACCGGGGTCGTGATCAGGAACACGTCGCCGTCGCGGGTCAGATCGTCCGCCCCGGCGTCGAGCGCCGCCTCGAGCGCCTGGTCCTCAGAGGTCTTGGTCGCGTCCACGGCGATCTGCCCTTTGCGCTCGAACATCCACGCCACCGAGTTCGCCGCCCCCAGGTTGCCGCCGTGGCGGGTGAAGACGTGCCGGATGTCGGCGACGGTGCGGTTGGGATTGTCGGTCGTCGCCTCGATGAGGATCGCCGCCCCGCCGGGGCCGTAGCCCTCGTAGGTGACCTCCTGGTAGACGACCCCCTCCAGCTCGCCGGTGCCCTTCTTGATGGCGCGCTCGATGTTGTCCTGCGGCATGTTCTCGGCTTTGGCGGCGTCGATGGCGGTGCGGAGGCGGGGGTTGCCGGCGGGATCGCCGCCACCCTGCTTGGCGGCGATGGTGATCTCGCGGATCACCTTGGTGAAGGCGGCCCCGCGCTTCTGGTCGGCGACGGCCTTCTTCCGCTTGATCTGTTTCCACTTGCTATGGCCGGCCATGGGACCTCCACGTTCCAAGTTAGGCTTGACCCGTCGCCGACGCCACGGCTAGGATTCCGGCCCCATGCGCAGCTCGCTCATTATCGCGCTCACGTTGGCCGTCGGACTCGCCGCCTGCGAGCGGCCCGCCGACCGGAACGTGCGGGGCACGGTCTACCGCGCCCTGCACGGGGTGCTCGTCTACCCGCGGTCGCTCCTGGTGGAGATGGACGCCGGCGACAGCGCGGGGCAGCTGACCCTGACTACGGTCGATTCGCTGAGCCGCGTCGTCACCTGGTTCCGGGAGGCGTTCCGGCTGAACGCTTGGGCGCTGCAGAGCGACGCGCAGGACCGGGACGGGACGGTGACGCTCTACGCCGAGAAGAACAAGCGTCCCGTGTGGGTGCGGCTGCACGCCAATGTGGGCGGGCCGGGAACGACGTATACGGTGATCGGCGGGATTGTGGCGGGGGACACCGTGAAATAGCGCCGGACGGTCGGACTGTCCGACCCTAGCGGTCCGGATCCAGCATATCCTCGAATCGCATCCACCGTCTGTAGAAGTACAGGTCCACGAAGCCGGTCGGCCCGTTGCGGTTCTTCGCCACCAGCAGCTCCGTCGCCCCCTCCACGCCGCCGCCCGGTCGGTACATCTCTTCCCGGAAAATTCCCAGCACCACGTCGGCGTGCTGCTTGATGGCGCCGAGGTGGCCGAAGTCGTCCAGCGTGGGACGCGGGTTCTCGCGGTCGGGAGTGAACTTGGGCAGCTGGGCGACGACGAGCAGCGCGACCTGGCGCTCCAGCGCCACCGCCTTCAACCGCCGCAGCACCTGCGCCAGCTCTTCGTCCTGTGGGCCCCGCGCACCGCTCGCCGGCGCCGGCACCAGCTGCAGGTAGTCCACGACGACGAGCGCGAGGTCGCGCAGTGGCGCCAGCCGCTCGAACGCCGTCTCGAGGTCGGGGGCCGCGAGCGGCAGGATGGTGAGCGGCAGGCCGCGCAGCCGCACCGCCGCCGCCCCGATCCCCGCGCGCATCTGGTCGTTCATCTTCGCCGCGCGCAGCTCGTCCACCGCCACGCGGCCTTCGATCGCCAGGGCGCGCTCCATCAGCCGCTCCTCATCCATCTCCCCCGACAGCAGCGCCACCGGCAGTTCCTGCTGAGCGACGCGCAGCGCGATGCCCAGCGCCAGCGCCGATTTCCCGGCACCGACGTCGCCGCCCAGCATGATCAGATCGCGACGCCGCACGCCACCACCCAGCAGCCTGTCCACCGAGGGGAATCCCGTCGGGATCGTGTCCCCGCCCAGGTCGCCGGGACGCTGGCGGTCCACTCGGTGCACCAGGGCCTCGAGCGACGGACGCTTTTCGAAACGGCGGGGGCTCATACCGACACTAATGTAATGCGGTCGATCGCACCGCCAGGCTCACCGCCTCCGCCGCCTCCGCGCCCAGGACCTCCCGCGCTGGCGCCAGCAGCTGGCGCAGCACGCCGAGGGCGGCTTCCGGCGTCGCGGTCTCGAGGTGCTGCCGCGCGGCGATCAGCGCCCGCTTGAGCGGTGCCGGGAGCGCGAGCCCACCCAGACGCAGCTCGATCGCCTGGAGGCGGCGGCGGTGGTTCTTGGAGCTCACGCGATCCGGGCCGAGCAGGGCCTCGGCGGCGCGCACGACGAGCCACAGCGCGTACAGGCCGTCACGCTTGGGGCCACGCCCCGCCTCCGCCAGCAGCGCGACGAGCCGCGTCTCGCCTTCGGTCGTGGTGGGGCTCACGCGACTGATCCCGTTCCAACGCGTGGCCGTCTCAAGATCGGCTCGCGGGGGAGGGTTGGAACGGGATGACCGGTGCGACCGCCGTCATCACGTCCGCTGGTGAGATGTCGATGAGGCAGCGATGGTGCCCCATCGGGCAGCGCGCCGAGCCCATGGCGGAGCAGGGGCGGCAATCGAGGTCGCGTTGCAGGACGGTGGCGCGCGCGTTGTACGGGAAGAACCCGAATGCCGCGACGGTGGGGCCGAACAGCGCGACGACGGGCGTGCCGACCCCGGTCGCCATGTGCATCACGCCGGTGTCGTTCGAGACCAGGACGCGCGCGCGCGCGAGCAGGGCCCCGGTTTCCTGGAGCGAGAACTCGCCCACGGCGCTGACCGCCGTCCCCGCGAGCTCGGCGCCGAGGACGCGGTCGTCGGGGCCGCCGAGCAGCACCGGCGCCATCCCCGCCGCCCGTAGCCGCGCCGCGAGCTGCGCCCAGTGCGCGGAAGGCCAGCGCTTGGTGGCGTGGGCGGCGCCGGGTGCGAGCGCCGCGAGCGTCGCGTCGCCGATGCCACGGCCGGCGAGCCACTGCCCGACACGCGCCTGCGCGGGGGCGCCGAGCGCGAACTCCGGCGGGCCGCCGTCGGGCTCGACGTCGAGGTGGCGCGCCGCCGCGAAGTAGCGCTCGGGGACCGGTACGTGCCGGCCGTAGAGATCGAGCTTCGTGGCGATCAGCAGCGCGCGCGCGAGCTTGTGCTTGCGGTAGCCCGCCCAGCGGCAGCGCAGCAGCAGCCGTAGTGCGCGGCTGCGCAGGCTGCCGTGCAGGTCGAGCCCGTGCGTCGGCCCGAGCGCGGCGAGCCGCGCCGCCAGATGGCGCACCGACTCGCTCGGCTCCAGGGTGACGACGTCGGAGAGGTGGGGATTGTCGGCGACGAGCGGTGCCATCGCGCGCTTGGTCACGAACACGAGCCGCGCCCCGGGGTGGCGCTTCCGCAGCGCGCGCACCAGCGGTGTGGTGAGCAGGACGTCGCCGATGGAGCTGAAGCGGACGAGCAGGACCGACAGCACGCGGCCAATGTACGCGCGCGTTGCCCGGCCTCGCCAGCCGGACGTCACCCCGTTCCAACGTCGCCATTTGGAGTCGCGAGATCCTACACAAGGCGTTGGAACGGGGCTAGTATTCGCCGCGATGCCCCCTCCTCCCCCCTCCCCGCCCGCTCCTCCGCGCCCGCCGGTCCGCCCCCACCCCAAGACCATCCTGTGGGTCGATGACGAGATCGAGGGGCTCGCGGCGCACCGCCAATACCTCGAACAACAGGGGTTCACCGTCGAGCAGGCGGCGCACGGCGACGACGCACTGGCGCTGCTGCGCCGCCAGCCGTACAGCCTCGTGCTCCTCGACGAGCAGATGCCGGGCAAGCGCGGGCTGGAGCTGCTGCCGGAGATCCGCGCCATCGATCCGGCGATGCCTGTGGTGATGGTGACGCAAAGCGAGGAAGAGTCGCTGCTGCGCGAGGCGATCGGCATCGAGGTGGACGACTACCTCGTGAAGCCGGTGCACCCCCGCCAGATCCTCTCCGTGATCACCCGCCTGCTCGAGGGCGACCGCATCCGCCAGCAGCGCCTGGCGCGCGACTTCGTGACGCGCTTCCGCGAGCTCGAGGCGCGGCGCGGCACGGCGCTGGCGTGGCGGGAGTGGATCGAGCTGGTGGTCGAGCTCACGCGCTGGGAGGTGCGGCTCTCCGCCGCGCAGGAGCCCGGCCTGCTCGAGGCGCTGCGCAACCTCCAGGAGAGTCTGCGCAAGGACTTCGCCGAGTTCTTTCGCAAGCACTACCCGAAATGGCTCGCCAACCCCGAGGGCGACCGTCCGCCGCTCTCCGTCGACGTCGGCGCGGAGTTCCTCGTTCCCGTGCTCAAGGCGAAGGGCAAGGTCCTCTTCCTCATCATCGACTGCCTGCGGCTCGATCAGTGGGAGGCGCTGAAGGACCTGGTGACGCCGCTGTTCGACATCGAGGAGTCGTACTACTACGGCATTGTGCCGAGCGCGACCCCGTTCGCGCGCAACTCGATCTTCAGCGGCATGTTCCCGATGGAGATCGCCGCCCGGCACCCGGAGTGGTGGGGCCAGCCCTCCGACGAAGAAAGCCTCAACGCCCACGAGCCGGAGCTCTTGAGCGAGCAGCTGGCCGACCTGCTCGGCAAGCCGGTACCCGTGCGCTACGAAAAGCTGTTCACGTCGAACGACGGGCCGGAGCTGCTGCGCAAGTTGCCCGCGCACCTGGCGCAGGACGGCGTGACGGCGCTGGTGTTCAACTTCATCGACCAGCTGACGCACGGCCGGTCCGAGAGCGCGATCCTCTACGAGGTGGCGCGCGACGCGGACGCATTGCGCGGGCTGACGCGCACGTGGTTCGAGCGCTCGCCGGTGCGCGCCGCCCTCGCTGAGGCGGAGCGCCGCGGCGTCCCTGTGCTGCTCACCACCGACCACGGCTCGATCCACTGCGAGACGCCGGCGACCGTGTTCGCCAAGCGCGACGCCACGCAGAACCTGCGCTACAAGTTCGGCGAGGACCTCCGCGCCGAGGACCCCGCGGCCGCGATCACCGTGGAGGACCTGAAGGCGTGGGGGCTCCCGGCGCTCGGCCTCGGCGTGCGCATGCTGCTCGCAACCACGGACCGGTTCTTCGTCTATCCCACCAAGCTACGCGAGTACCAGGCGCGCTATCGCGGCTCCTTCCTGCACGGCGGGGTCACCCCCGAGGAGATCATCCTCCCGGTCGCCCTGCTCACCCCCCGCCGCGGAGTCCGCTGAATGGTGCGCGGCACGCGGCTCTTCGCCCTGCTGCGCCCCTACACCTCATTGTTTGCCGCCACCGTCGCCGCGACGGTGGTGTCGTCCGTCCTGGACGGCTTCACCTTCGTACTGCTCATCCCGTTCCTGCGCTCGCTGTTCGGCGAGGCCGCCCTGCCGGCCCAGGGCGGCTCGCATGTTGAAGCAATGCTCGACCGCATCGCCGGGCCGTTCCTCCACGCTGGCGCCGCGGAGACCGCGCTCCGCAACGTCGTCATCGTGCTGCTCGTCGCCCTGGTGCTCAAGAACGTGACCGCCTACGCCGCCTCGTACTGGAGCGTGGTGATTCAGGAAGGCGTCGTGCGCGACCTGCGCGTGCGCCTGTTCCAGCACCTGCAAACGCTGCCGCTCGGCTACTTCCAGCGCACCAGGGCGGGGCAGACGGTCGCGCGCCTCATCAACGACACCGACCAGGTGAAGACGGCGGTCACCGCCGCGCTCGCGTCCCTGCTCCAGAACGCCGTGGTGATCATCGTCTACGTCGTGATCCTGTTCGGGCTCTCGACCCGGCTCACGCTACTCGCCCTGGCGTTCGCCCCGGTGCTGCTGTTCATCGTCCGGCCGATGATCAGCCGGCTGCGGCGCCGCTCGCGCGAACTGGTCGCCGAGCGCGGCGAGCTCACCAGCCACGTGGGGGAGATGGTGGGCTCGGTGAAGCTGATCCGCGCCTACATCGCCGAGGCGTTCGAGCTGGAGCGGTTCAAGCGGCTCGCCGAGCGCTACCGCAAGCGCGTGCTGCGCGCCCAGCGCTTCTCGAGCCTCACCAGCCCGGTGACCGAGGTGTTCGGCGGCGTGATGATCGTGATGATCCTCTGGGTCGGCACCCGGCTCGCCCTCGGCGACCCGACGGCGCTGCGGCCGGAGATGCTGATCACGTTTCTCGCCGTGGCGCTGCGGCTGATGTCTCCCGTGAAGTCGGTCTCGAACTACCCGGCGGTGATGGCGGGGGCCGCCGCCTCGGCGGAGCGCGTGTTCGAAGTGCTGGACCTGCCCGCGGACGAGGGCGACCGGCCCGGCGAGACGACCGCGGTGTTCCGCGAGCGCATCGAGTATCGGAACGTCTCGTTCGCCTACGGCGAGGAAGCCGAGGTGCTGCGCGACGTGAGCCTCGAGGTGCGGCGCGGGCAGGTGGTGGCGATCGTGGGTCCGAGCGGGGCGGGGAAGACGACCCTCGTGGACCTGTTGCCGCGGTTCTACGAGCCGACGTCGGGCGAGATCCTGATGGACGGCGTGCCGATCACCCGCTACACGCGGCGCTCACTGCGGGCGCTGATGGGCATCGTGTCGCAGGAGACGATCCTCCTGAACGACACCGTCTTCGCCAACATCGCTTACGGGCGCAGCGACTTCACGCTCGAGCAGGTGCGCGCCGCGGCGCAGGCCGCGAACGCGGGGGACTTCATCGCGCGGCTCCCGCAAGGCTACGACACGGTGCTCGGCGAGCGCGGCACCCGGCTCTCCGGCGGCCAGCGCCAGCGCATCGCCATCGCGCGCGCGGTGCTGCGCGACCCGCCGATCCTCATCCTCGACGAAGCGACCAGCCAGCTCGACACCGAGTCGGAGCGGCTCGTGCAGGACGCGATCGACCGCTTGATGCAGCATCGCACGGTGCTCGTCATCGCGCACCGCCTGGCGACGGTGCAGCACGCCAATCTGATTGTAGTGCTCGAGGACGGCCGCCTCGTGCAGCGCGGCACCCATCCTGAGCTGCTCGCCGCCGACGGGCTGTACCGCCGGCTCTACAACCTGCAGTTCCGGACCTGACGGCGGTGCTCTCCGGCTTCACCATCGTCCGGAACGCGATCAAGCTCGATTTCCCGATCGTGCCCGCGATCCGCTCGGTGCTCGAGGTGTGCGACGAGGTCGTCGTCAACGTCGGCCGCTCCGAGGACGAGACGCGCGACGTGGTCGCGGCGATCGCCGACCCGCGCGTCACGATCCTCGACAGCGAATGGGATTTCTCCAAGAAGAACGAGATGCTCTCGATCGAGACCCTGAAGGCGATGCACGCCTGTCGCGGGGACTGGGGCATCTACATCCAGGCCGACGAGGTGCTGCACGAAACGGGCGCGAGGATCCTGAAGGAGAAGGTCGCCGAGTGGGATCGGGACGAGCGCGTCGAAGGGCTGCTGGTCGACTACCGCCACTTCTACGCCGGGTTCGATCTCGTCGCCACCAGCCGCCGTTGGTATCGGCGCGAGGTGCGGGCGATGCGACTCGGCCGCGACATCCGTCCCTATCAGGGCGCGCAGGGATTCCGCGTCGGCAACAACTACCGGAAGATCCGCGCGCGGCCGACCGGCGCGGAAATGTTCCACTACGGATGGGCGCGGCCCGCCCGGGCGATCCGCGAGAAGTACGAAATCTCCAAGACCATTTACCCCTGGAGCCGCGAGCGCTCGGCGCGCGAGCAGGCAAAGGGCTATCTGGACTGGATCCCGCTGCTCCAGCCGTTCACGGGCACACACCCGCGCGTCGCGGCGGCGTGGATCGCCGAGCGCCGCCACGACCCGGAGCGTCGCATCGGCCCCCGCCACTTCAAGCTCGAGCACCTGCGATTCTACGTGTCGGACGCCATCGAGCGGCTCACCGGCGCCCGCGTGTTCGAGTTCCGCAACTACGTGCTCGTGTGAAATGAGCTTGCCCCCCCCCCGGCAGCGCGCCGTGTGGATCGCGTTGGGTGCGCTCACCGCTGCCCAGCTCGGCATCGGCGTCTGGCGGGCCGCGGTGATGTTGCGCCAAGGCGTAGAGGCGGGGGCGCGGCCGTTCGTGCTGTCCGGCGTTGCCGGCGAGGTCGCGCTGAGCGCACTGCTCGCCGCGCTCGCGTGGTGGTGGCTGCCCGCCCGCGGCAGCGGCGGGCGCTCGCTCGCCGCGTGGGCCGTGCGGTTCGTGCTGTTCGCGTGGACGCTGGCGCTGGCGCACTACGTGGTTGGTTTGGCGACGGGTCGTCTCGCGCCGTTCGTGACGCCGGTCGCCCTCGTCCTGTTCGCTGCCTTGGGCGCTTGGGTACGGCGCTGGTCAGGGTCGCCAGGGCCGGCTGCGACATCCCCGACCCCTGACACCCGACACCCGGTGTTGTGGCTCGCCGTCGCCCTCTGGCTCTACCAGCTCGTGCACCTTCCTTTTCCTTATCACTTCACCGACGCGCACGACATCTGGGCGTGCCGCGCGTTCAAGTTCGCCGAACACGGGGCGCTGACCGGCGTGTTCGACTGTCTCGACCCCGCCCGGCCACCGCTCTACTCGGTGCTGCTGTGGCTCGGCGCCGGCGATCCGACGTTCCAGGGGCGGCTGTTGCCGACCCTGATGGTGGGCGCGTTCGCGATCCTCTTCTATCGTCTGGTGCGCCGCGTCGCGCCGCGCCTGGCGCCATGGGGCGTCGTGTGGCTGCTGGCGACCGATCACGTGATGAAGGGGGCGGTGTCGTTCTACGCCGGAGTGCCGGTGATGATCGCCGCCGTCGTCGCGATCGCTCTGTGGGTGGATGACGGCACCCTCGCCCCGCGCCGCCTCGCGATCGTCGGCGCGGCGGTCTTGGGCGCGGCGGTGGCCTTGATCCGCCGCGACGGGCTGCCGGAGTTCGCGGTCGCGGGCGCCGTCGTGATGCTGCGGACCCGCGCGTGGCGGGAGCCGCGGTTGTGGGCGGCGGCGGCGGGCGTCGCGGTGGGCTACCTGAGCTGGACGTTGCGGCCTGCCGTCTTGCACGCCCCGGCCCTGTTCGCGCCCACGCTCGACCCGCAGGTGCCGTGGACCCTCGCGTCGGCGGCGCACGCGATGGGGCGGTTGTTGTACGGCGCGCAGGGGCAGGTGTTCAGCCACTACGGCTACGGCGTGTTCGCATGGGGCTGGATCGTTCTTGCGGTGTGGGCTTGGCGGAGGGCAGGGGGACCGGCTCTCGCCGTCACGCTAGGTCTCGCGGGACTCGCGGCGTGGCTCGCGACCCTCGCGCTCTACGCGATCCTCACCTTCGCCGGCCACCCGCAGATGAGCACCCTGTTCGTGATCCGCACGGGATTCGGCCGCCACCTCGTGCACTTCTATCCGCTGTGCCTGTTGCACGCGGTGAGTTTGGGCGAGCGACTCGTCCCCGCCAGATCCGTGGGCTAAAGCCCCGGCTCGGCAACGGCACACGTCCTTAAGGACACCCGATTACGCCGAGCCGGCGCTTCAGCGCACGGGAACGGAGCGAGACCCGCTAGGGCGTCCACGGCGTCGCCCGTCCCGCCGGGAGGTCCCCCGTTTTGAGCAGGTGCTCGTACACGCGCACGTAGCCCTCCGCCTGCGCGACGTGGGTGAACCAGCGCTCGGCGTGCGCGCGGCACGCCTGCGGTGCGCGGGTGTCGATGGTGCCCGACGCGTCGATCAGCTCGTCGAGCGTGTCACCCAGCGCGCCGACCTCCGCGGTCAGCACCTCCGGGAGCGCTCCGCGCCGCGTCGCCACGACGGGCGTTCCGGAGAACAGCGCCTCGATCGTCGTCAGGCCGAACGGCTCGTCCCACAGCGCCGGCATCCACAGGCAGCGCGCGCCCGCCAGCAGCTCGGCCTTCTCCTTGTCGTCCACCTCGCCGACGAACTTGATCTTGCGCGCGAAGGTCGGGCGCCAGCCGCCCGCGAGCAGCAGCCGCCGGCCGGTGCGCTTCGCGCCCTCGATCGCCCAGTGATATCCCTTGGCGCTGTGCAGCCGGCCGATGAAGAGATCGTAGTCGTCCTTGCGGTCGCGGAAGACGAATTCCGAAGGATCGAGTCCGTCGTAGACGAATGAGGTGGCGCCGTGCCTCGTCGCGTGGTTTCTCGAGAGGTACACGGAGTGCGGTGGCGGGGTTTCTCCCGGCTTGAGGTTGCCGTGAATCGTTTGGAGAAACGGTGGACCGCCGGGGAGTCGCCTAACCGGAAAGTGAGCGTGGAGGATGTCGGCGTCGGCCGGACACAGCGTCGCCAGGTCGAGCGAGGGATCGCGCAGCCGTTTCGGAGGGGCTTCGACTACGTGCGCTTCGGGAACCTTAGAGCCCGTGGCCGCGATCAGCGTGACCCGGTGCCCTAGCGCCACGAGCCCTCGCACCAGCGCCACGACCACGCGCTCGGTGCC
>WNGE01003517.1_pt1 | contig 32580 bp, 28 predicted proteins | sample 5400651 | NCBI WGS metagenome assembly WNGE01 (sample SAMN13153370, study PRJNA577476) | soil metagenome | isolation source: 60 cm soil or saprolite under grassland replicate 2 | place: USA:California | collected 2016-06-15
TTTGGTGACTTGTTCCTGGAAGACGTGCGCGCCTACCGGGAGCGGCAGTTGACGGGGACGGGGCTTGAGCCAATATTTCCGGTCTGGGGCCTGCCAACGCGAGCTCTGGCGGAGGAGATGATCGCGTCCGGTCTAAGAGCCAAGCTCACGTGCGTTGATACCGAGAAACTGAACTCGTCGTTCGTAGGCCGGGAATTCGATGCGGAACTTTTATCCGCATTTCCGCCCGAAATCGACCCTTGCGGCGAAAGAGGAGAATTCCATTCTTTCGTATACGCCGGCCCGATGCTGAACTCACCGATCCCAATCACATGCGGAGAAACGCTGATTCGCGAGCGCTTCGCCTTTGCCGATCTGATTTGAATTGACCTCCAGCGAGCCGGGCATTACAAGTCGGAACAGCGCGAAAACTTTGGGGCAGTAAGTCCCGTGGTCTCAATCACGAACTGTCGCCATTTATGCCTCGTTCCATGCAAGACCTTAAGGTAAATCTTGCGGCAAATTACTGACACGCCTGTATTTTAAGGGTGTCGGACCTCACCGAGAATATTATGTTGCGCGCTCGGAAGCGGAGGTCTTTATGCAACTCAAAAACAACTCTCTTTTCTTGACAGTAGCACTGATGCTGGGAATGGCGTTGGTTGCATTTGTACCGGCGACTCTTCAGGCTCAGCAGCAAGTCAGAATCACCGGCGGTCCAACGCTCGACACTGTGAACAGCAACTCTGTATTTATCACCTGGAGCACGAGTCTTCCCTCGAGTTCCCGGGTATGGTGGAGCAAGGATAAAAACAACCTTACTCATCTGGCGGAGGGGCCCGAATCTGGCCAGACCAGTCATCGGGTAGAGATTCTGAATCTGGAGCCAAACACAACCTATTACTTCACGGTTGAATCGGGGCAGACGCGCGGCACCAAAGCTGAGAACGAAGCAGAAACGCCGAACGTATACAGCTTCACGACAACTGCGCCGGGTCAGAGCAAGCGCAATCAGACACCGCAGGTTGCCGAAGCTGGCACCGTCGCCGGTAATCTCGAGAACGGTAAAGTACAGATTACGAACGGACCGATTATCGAAGCTGCTTTCGGCAATTCAGCCAGGATCGCGTGGAGCACGAATATTCCAGGAAGCACGCGTGTCAACTATGGTACCGACATAAACAATATGAACCAGTTAGCGGAGGCTCCCTGGGGCCAGGGCGGGCGCACGCATCGAGTGGAGCTGAAAAACCTGAAGCCCAACACCACTTATTTCTTCCAGGTGGAAACCGGACAAGCCGCAGGCTCGGACGTTGAGAGCCACGTCTATAGCTTCAAGACGCCAGCTCAAGGTGGCCAGCTTGGGCGAATTGACCATCCACAGCAAGTGCGCTAACCACCAGGAAGAGTGGGAACAGGGGCGACGAGGGTTGTCGCCCCTTTTTATGCACGTTAGCGCGTCAGGACAAAGATGATCCTAGAAGACTGTAGAGCAGGATCGCGAGGACGATCAGAGTAAATCCGGCATACATGCGATCTCCTTCCAAGGCAAATCCGAAAATTGAGAAAGCCACACGTGCAACCGGCGTAGCGATCAGCAGCAACAGACCTAGCTGAATAATTCCGCGGCCTTGGAAGGCGAACGCGTCTCGCACAATTCCACTGATGTGGCGGAGATCGGAAGGTTCTCCGCGGAAGATGCGGTAGTCGGCGGGCTCTTGCCCATGCCGAGCTAGGTAAACAATCGCGCCTACGAAGACTACCAGCGCGGAGAGAATCACGCCGGCACGCAGCAAGTTGCCGATAATGTCTTCGACTCGCTGATCGGTCCAGCGGGTTGCTTGTGACATTCAGATCCTCCCCGCCACGCCGTTATAGAGCATCTGTGCCCCCAGCAGCAGGATGATGGCGCTGAAAACTAAGCGCAATGATTTGGTTTCAGCTTTCACCAAGATGCGGGTGCCGATGAGCGATCCGGTGAGCACGCCCAGCATCACCGGCATGGCGAGCCCCGGATCGATGTAGCCACGATTTAAATAGATCCCCGCGCTGGCCGCCGCAGTGACCCCGATCATAAAGTTACTGGTCGTCGTGGAAACTTTGAATGGAATACGCATGGCTTGGTCCATAGCGAGTACCTTCACCGCTCCCGAGCCGATGCCGAGCAATCCGGAAAGCGCCCCCGCGCCGAACATTAGGCTGAATCCCATCGGCACGCGGTGCGGACAGTAATGACGCACACCTTCAGCCTCGGGAAAGCTGCCATTCATCTTCAGGCGCGTAGCCAGTGGATCGGGAACATCGTCGAACGCATGTCTTACGCGAGGACGTCCCGCGAGGTAAGCCGAGTAAAGCAGGACGAGTCCGAAAATCGTGGCGATTGCGCTGCCCGACACTCGGGTGGCGAGGAATGCTCCCAGCAACGCGCCGACGGTGGTGGCGATCTCGAGAAACATTCCGATCCTGATGTTGGAAAACCCTTCTTTCACATAGGCGGCAGCCGCGCCGGACGAAGTCGCGATCACCGATACCAACGAGGCGCCGACTGCGTAGCGGATATCAACTTTAAAAAATAATGTGAGCAGAGGGACTAGCACTACGCCTCCGCCCAATCCCGTCAGCGAGCCGAGGAGACCAGCAATCACCGAACCAGTCCAGACCAGAGCGGTGAATTCCAGGACGTTCATTCAATCTCAACCCTCACACAGTGTGCCATAGTGAGTCCTCTGCGATTGGCGGAGATAGGATTACATATTGTTGACTTGCCGTCGCGGATAACAGATTAATGTTCGTAATCATCGACTCTCACGTAAAATAAAGAATGAAAATCTTTAACAGTAATAGTTAAAGGAGAGTCCATGCCGTCGCCATTATTTGCGCTTTATGCTGGCCCCGATCAGGTGATGACCGTCACTTCAGGACTGGCCAGTGTGCTTGGGCTTCTACTAATCTTCTGGCACAAAGTTGTGGCGGTTTTTTTTAAGTTTGTCCGTCTTTTCCGCCGAGGCACTGATCCTGCCAGCCCCGAAGTTCAAAAAACTTCTTCGGAAGAAAGTTCGTAATTCCGGACTCGATTCTTGCGCAAAAAAGTCATCGTCATCGGTTTGGACGGACTCGAACCCAGCATTGTGGAGAGCATGTTGGCGCGGGCCGAACTGCCGAATCTAGCGAAAATCCGCGCCGGCGGCAACTACACACGCCTGAAGACGACTTATCCGGCGCAGACTCCGGTAGCGTGGTCGTCCTTTGCGACAGGGACGAATCCCGGTGGCCATGGGATTTTCGATTTTATCTCCCGTGATCCTGAAACCTATCTGCCTGATGTCGCGCTCACTCGCTTTGAGAAGCCGAAGAATATTTTCTCTCAGCCGCAGGCCGTGAATCGGAGAGGCGGCGTGCCGCTGTGGCAGGTTCTTACTGAAGTTGGTGTGCCCAGTACAGTCTTGCGCTGTCCCTGCACATTCCCGCCAGAGTCGCTGAACGGGAAAATGCTGGCCGGCGTGGGAGTTCCAGACCTGCGAGGCAGCCAGAGCAAGGGGACGTTCTATACCCAAGATAAGGCTGCGACAGCGCAGGAAAACGAGCAACTCGTGATTCTGGATTCTGGGATAGAACTCACGACCCGTGTTATCGGCCCGAGAAATACAAGACAGTCTCCCCCAGCCGACAGCTCTTGCGAAATCCGCCTGCGGGTGGACAAAGGCGCGCGCAAGCTGGTGATCCGAACCGGCGGCGCGCCAACGCTGTTGGAAATTCCGGCGCGAGGCTGGGGCGAGTGGGTGCGCCTCAAATTCAAGGTCTCGATGCTGCAATCAGTCAGCGGAATCGTGCGGTTTTATGTTCGTCAGCTTGAGCCACTTGAGTTCTACGCCTCAGCGGTAAACTTCGATCCCGCCGCGCCGATGTTTCCTGTGAGCTCTCCCGCAAATTACGCGAAGGAGCTCTCTGAGCAGATCGGATTGTTCTCGACGCTCGGAATGGCGGAGGATCACAACGGCCTCAACAATGGCCGGTTGGATGAGTCTGCGTACTTGGAGCATTGCGAACTGGTGCTCGCGGAACGGGAACGGCTGATGCGTTTTGAGCTTGACCGGTTTAACGAAGGTTTTTTCTTCATGCTCTACGATACTCCCGATCGGGTACAGCATATGATGTGGCGCTTCCGGGATCGGGAGCATCCTGGTTACGAGCCCGACGTGAGTCCGGAACTCTCTACGCGCATCGAGGAGCACTATCGCCGATGCGATGCCTTGCTCTCTGCCGTTCTCGACAAAACCGATGAGAACTCTCTCTTGATCGTTCTTTCAGACCACGGCTTCGGGACTTTTCGGCGTGCATTCGACACCAACACCTGGCTTTGGAAGAATGGGTTGCTGGCTTTGAAGGATAATCGCAAGCCGGACGAAAATTTGAGTGAAGGGTTTCCCCAGGTCGATTGGTCGAAAACATACGCGTATGCCATCGGACTGGGCGGAATTTATCTCAACTTCAAAGGCCGCGAGCGTGGCGGGATCCTGGGGGAAGGCGCCGAAGCTGAACGCGTGCGCAAGGCGATTCAGAGCGGATTGGCAAAGTTTCCGGACACGGAAGCGCAACGTCCCGCGATTCGAAGTGTTTCGCGCCGCGAGGAATTATATTCAGGCCGCTTCATCGGGAACTCTCCCGACCTGCTAGTGAATTTCTATCCAGGATTTCGCGTTTCCTGGCGAACTGCTGTGGGAGGATTCGCCAACTCACTGCTCGAAGATAACAAGCGGCGCTGGAGCGGAGATCACATTGTCGATCCGGAAAGCGTGCCGGGAATTCTATTCATGAACCGGAAGGCACGGCACAACCATGCCCAAATTATCGACCTGGCACCCACGATTCTGGATTATCTTGGGGTGACTGTTCCTCAATTCATGGAAGGTAAATCCCTGTCCTCATCATGAAGATTTGCATTCTTGGACTCGATTGCGCAGCGCCTGAAGTCATCTTTGGTGATGAACGGCTCGTGAATATCAGGCGCTTAATGGATACGGGAGTATACGGACGGCTCGAGAGCGTGAATCCTCCCATCACTGTTCCCGCCTGGATGTGTATGAGCACCAGTCAGGACCCGGGTTCACTGGGGGTCTACGGATTCCGCAATCGTTCCGATCATTCCTACGACAAGCTCGCGTTCGCCAATTCTTCATCGATCAAAGCGCTGGCCATGTGGGATCAACTAGCCCGGCAAGGGAAGAAGTCGATTATTGTTGGCGTGCCTCCGAACTACCCTCCGCGGCGGGTGAACGGCATCAGCATCGGCTGTTTTCTTACGCCTGATACGGTGAAGAATGACTTCACATATCCGCCTGCGCTGAAATCAAAGTTGACGGAATTAGTGGGTGAATATCCCGTCGACGTAAAGAACTTTCGCACTGACCGGAAAGATTGGCTCAAGGAAGAAATTTTCCGCATGAGCGAGAAGCAGTGGAAGGTTGTGCGCTGGCTTCTGACCGAGCAGGAATGGGATTACTTTCACTTCGTGGACATCGGTTTAGACCGCATGCATCACGGCTTCTGGAATTACTTTGATCCCGAGCATGTGCAGTTTGAACCGGGTAGTCCCTATCAGAATGCGATTCCGGAGTATTACCTGAAGCTGGATGAAGAGATCGGGCGCGTGCTCGAATTGCTCGACAACGATACGATCGTGCTGGTGGTCTCAGATCACGGCGCGCAGAGGCTCGACGGTGGAGTGGCGATCAACGAATGGCTGATTCGCGAAGGGCTGCTGGTGCTCAACGAATATCCCAAGACGCTCACGCCGTTTGAAGAGCTCAACGTGAATTGGAGCAAGACAAAGGTTTGGAGTGAAGGTGGCTACTACGCTCGCGTGTTCTTCAATGTCCAGGGGCGCGAGCCGCAGGGAGTGATTCCGCGGGCTGAGTACGAGTCTTTTCAGGGCGAAATGAAGGCGAGAATCGAGGCGTTGCCCGACGACAAAGGCCAGCCACTCAAGTCGCTGGTTTTCAAACCGGAAGAGATTTACCGCAATGTTCGTAACGTTGCGCCTGATCTAATCGTACACTTCGGCGGGCTGTACTGGCGCTCTATCGGGACGGTGGGGCACTCAAAAATCTATGTACAGGAAAACGATACCGGGCCGGATGGCTGCAATCATGCGCAATACGGGATGTTTATTTTAGGCGCGCCGAATTGCCCGTTGAGGGGCGAGTACGAGGGCGCGAGGTTGCTCGATATAGCTCCGACGCTGCTGGATCTGGCCGGATACGAAATTCCAGAAGCTATGCAGGGGCAATCGCTGGTTGCTGGAATGGAGAAGAAGCGCTCCAATTCAGGTGACGAAGGAGAGAAGATTCTGCACGACCGGTTGGCCGGACTGGGATACGTGTAGCTTATTCCGCTCCTGACGAGCCGCCATTACGAGCGCAATTGCGATAGGATCTTTTTCACGTCTGCCGCGCTTGAATAGTTGGGATTAATCTTAAGCACGCGCTCCAGGTGCTGCCGAGCTAGAGCTGGCTGCTCGGTTTTTTCATAAGCAAGTCCGAGATGGTAGTGGACCGTTGGATTTTCCGGCGCTTTGTTCTTCTCAGCGAGTTTGAGGGCCTCCTGGAAGAGATCAATCGCAGACCTGTACGCGCCTTTCTGGTAATAGACCCACCCCAAAGTGTCAGCTGCATTAGGCGAATCCGGCATGCCGCGACGCGCTGTTTGAGCAAGGGAGAGTGCCACGTCCACATTACCGCCGGTCTCGAGCATCACGTAGGCCAGGTTATTCGACGCGAGAGGGTTGTCAGGCTTGAGATCAAGCGCTTTTTGGTAGGCTTGTTTGGCGTTGCTCCAGTCCTGCTTCGATTCGTACAGCTCTCCGAGCAAAACGTAGAAGCTGGCCTCGCGTGGGTTGTTTTTGATCGAGTTCTGGTAAGTCGCGATGGCTTCATTAGTGTTGCCCTTCGCAACCTGCACCTGGCCGAGCTTAAGCAAAGCGTCACCGTTGTTCTTGTCCAGATCGGCAGCTTTCTTCAACGCTGCCTCGGCGCCGTTCGTGTCCTTTTTGGCGTTGAACAGCGCAGTGCCGAGCAGATCGTAAAATGCGCTGCTATCGGGGACCTTGGCGATTTGTGCGTTGGCCGCGGCAATGCTCTTGTCTATCTGGTTCTCGGCAAGACATGCGTTCATGAGGCCGCTTAGAGCATCGGACGACTTGGGATCGCGATCGAGAGCCTGTTGATAAGCCTTTTCGGCCTCACCGAACTGTCTTTGAACCAGCCTCAGATTACCCAGCTGAACGTAACCGGCGGGGCTTTGCGACGCGACCTCGATGGCCCGCTTCACGTCTTCTTCAGCTCGAACGAACTGTTTGCGAGCGATATTGGAGATGGCGCGCAACGCATATCCATCCGGGGAGGTTGGTTGCAACGTGGCGACCTGGGTAGCGCTTTGCTCGAGCGCCTCCATATCGCCTTTGCGCAACGCGGCACCGGCCAGCGCGCGATGTGCCTCAATCAGTTCCGGGCGCAAGCGCACCGCATTACGCCATTCGCTCTCGGCGCGTGCCAGGTTGCCCATTTGATCGAATGCTACACCCAGGTGGTAATGCGCGACTCCATTATCAGGATCATTCTTAATGGCAGTTTGCAGTGTGTCCGCCGCATCGTTGAGATGCCCATCTCGAGTCTGGATCTGACCGCGATACACCAAGGCATCAACATCGCTAGGGTTGGCTTTTACTAGCTCATCATTCAGCTTGCGAGCCTCACCTAGACGATTTTTCAGGATGAGGAGCTGAACGTAGTTCTTTTTCACCTGCACGTCTTTGGGATACTGCTGATATAAGGAGCCGTATTCGCCCGTGGCTTTGTCGAGATCGCCCGTGGCGAAATAAAAATCACCGAGCATACGATAGGCAGCGGAATTCTCGGGGAGATCGTGCTTCACCTGCTTGAGAAATACTTCGGCTTCGGTTCTTTTTCCTTCTGCCATGTACAGGCGGGCCAATGCAGCGCGCGGGTCTGCACTCTTGGGATCAACTTCAATCGCGTGCTGGAACTGCTTTTCTGCATCTGCCAGGCGATTGCGGGACTGGTAATAGCTGCCCAGCGCAAGCTGGGCATTCATCGCCTGCGGATTCAGATCGACCGCCTTCTGGAAGTTCTTTTCCGCTGCCTCGCCCTGATTGGTTCTCACTTGTAGAAGGGCCAGGTTCAGGTACGCCTCCCAGCGATCAGGGCCCAAATCGATCGTTTTGCGCATTTCCTGAATGGCAGCAGCAAGATTCCCCTGGCCAGCCAATAGATTGGCTACCGACTCATGCACTTGAGGATTATTTGGCTGTTTGGCGAGCAGCAAGTCAGTATGTTCCTGCGCCTGCTTCAAGTCGTGACCGGCGATCAGTAAATTCGCGATATCAATGTGGGCTTGATAATTGTCGGGCTGGAGCTCGATGGTTCGGCTAAGTTCCTGGTAAGCGCGAGTCCATTCCTGCAATTTTAAGTATGTTTGGGCAAGCTGGTAGTGGGCGTCGGTGAAGCGTGGATCAACCTGGACGGCATTGCTGTACTGAATGGCTGCTTCGCGATATTTGCCCCTCTCGAAGTAGCGTTGGCCACTCTCAAAATATTTCTGCTTGCGCACATTGGGATCGCGAGAACAGCCGGAGAATACGATTCCCATGAGCGCCAAAATGAGAAACAAACGGAAATATAAAGAACGGGTCATTACGAATCTCCCAGATGAGTGCGCCCACTGCCGAAAGAATGCCCTTTTTGAGCTATTAATCTACTGCAACTCACTCACCATAAAAAGTTACGCCGGTCACCGCGCTACGAGCAATGCCCGTCCGGGGATGTGCGGGAATGCAAAGTGAGACATTTACTCCGCCACATACAACAATACGCCTAGCGCGGGACAAAGCTATTAAGAACCGGAACTACCTTTCCGGCAAAAGCCAGCAAGCGATCCAGGGCCGCATCAGCTGACTCTTCGGAGCGCAGCGGCGTGGTGACTCGCACCAGAGAGCCGTCGCTGCGATTCATGCGGATGGAATCGGCGACCAAGTAAAATTTTGCCAGATATTCGCTGGCCACGGCCCGGTCGTGTGCCCAATACCTGTAGAGCACGAGTTGCCGCTCGGCTCCCTTGGCAATGATGTAGCGATTGGCTGGGAAGGGCGCGCGCCCTGGAGAAGAAATTGAAATTCTGCTGGCCTCAACCGGCGACCATCCGGCACCCGGCAGGCAATTCTTTGGGGAATGGATGGTATCGCCTGCGCGCTGACTGGAAAAATATGCTAGAAACAGATCTACCTCAGGGCTTCTGCCGGAATCATCCTGATAGACGCGAAGCAGGAAATCTCCCTGCCCCAGGACATCCAGAACATCCTGCGGTATAGCGACGTCGGTTCCGGTCCACTCCCCCAGTTGCTGGGGAAAAGCTTTAAGCGGCTGTCGCACCGGCACGAGTTCATTTCGGCTGCGGGCCTGAAGGAAAATCGCGGTGACCGCCAGCAACACAGCGGCAATAAGGAAACGCGCGCTGGAATTCACGCGCGAGCCTCCTTCCCCCGGGTATTCAGAAGCAATACGCGATGCAGAGCGAAGAGCATGGCCAGCGATACTACGAAAATCAGCCATCCGGAGAAGGCGTGAAAAAAGCCTTCTGCTTTCTGCGGATCCCAGTACTGCACCAGCAGACCCGTGCCAACAATGCGCAAGCTGTTGGCGGTGACTGCGATAGGAATGGAAGCGAGAGCCAGGATTATGCGAATTGAAATCCGGGGTTCCATCAAATATCCGTAAATTATGGCCAGGGTAGCCAGTGAGAGCAGGGAACGTATTCCGCTACAGGCTTCTGCCACTTCCAAGGCCATTGCTGGCAGGTTGATAACATTGCCTTCCCGCAGGACCGGAACACCTGCCCACGGCAGCACACCTGCGGCCACTCTTGACGCCAGCAACTGCAATGGGAAGGTGATTTGATTAAATACGATCGCTGGGATCGGAATCATTAGAACCAAGAAAGCCCAGGGGAAGAGTATTGCCCGGAAGAACTGCCAGCCTCGGAAGTACACGATCAGGCCTGCAATCAGCAGCAGGAGAGAAATCCGCGACAGAAAAAGCTCCGCGCCCAACACTCCTATAACGAGCACGCAAAGAGCAAAGACGATAATGCCAAGTCCCCAGATTGAAGGTGCCGGAACGAAGCCTGCCAGCCGAAGACGATCTTGCCACAACACAAACAAGGCAAATGCAGGGACGAAGAAACCATGAGAAAAGTTGGGATCCTGCCACCACTGACTGGCGAGATGCAAAATGATAGAGAAATAGAGCCAGCCGATTAGGCCGATCAGGACTATGGTCCGCGGCCACGAGAATTTGCTGGCTAGAGGCCCAGGAATTCGCGTGGGCAGCGGTGCGACTTGTGCGTATTGACCCACGGGATGAGCTTTGAGTTGATTACGAGGATATGCGAACTGATCTTCCGGCGCAAATTGCGGGCTCTCGTTGCAAGGGTAATAAACAGAGTCTTAGTGATGACGTCCGCTCTCCTCGGGTCACGCCGATCGGAGGCCAACGCCCTTTCACAGCAAGCCTTTTGGGGTTCCCTAAAGATGTCCTGACCGAGGTAATGCCCTACTGATTACTGCGGAGTGTGAAAAAAGTTTCCCTTTTATGCCCTTTGAGTTAGGTTATGAGGCGGCACACGGGCTCACTTGTTGCTGCCTTGTCCGACAAGCAACTGAAAACAGAGCTCAATCGATGAAACGAGAGATGTTGAGGAAATGCTGTGGATGGCAGTAGCCGTGCTTCCGAGGATCATGCCACCCGTGCGTCATAATTCGCATTTCTTCGACGTCGCGAAAGGCTCAACCTAGGGACCACAGCATTTTCGTTAGATAGAGGCAAATTCCTGGAAAGGATGTCCAATTCGGCTCACGACCAGGCCACGTTTCTGCAGGGCGTGGGTGCCGGCATGAGGGCGGTCGAGGCTGTAATCCGCGAATTGGCTCAGAGCAACGTAACGGTGCTGCTGCTGGCCGAGGCGGGTGCAGGCAAGCGAACCGTCGCGCGTTATATCCACGAAAGCTCAGTCCGCAGCGCTGAGCCGTTCTGTTTTGCCGCTTGCGCCGGAGTGACTCCGCAAGACTTCAGCCGCATGTCAGGGAACGGAACGGTATTCCTGGAGGAAATAGGCGACTTAAGTTCCGGTTGCCAGGCAGTGCTATTGGATTTGTTGCCGCAGTTGGAGACCAACGGGAATGGATCGCGACGCGCACGTTTTATTGGTGGAAGCGTCCGAAATCTAGAAGCGGATGTCAAGCAAGGGCGCTTCCGGGAAGATCTTTATTACCGGATCAGTGGGGTGTGCTTGCGACTGCCGCCTCTGCGCCAACGCAAAGAGGATATTCCGTGCTTCGTGAATTTTTTTCTGGCCAAGTACGCCCACGACTTCGGCCGCCCCGCACCGGTTCTGAGCGCAGCCACTCAGAAGCTGTTTAACGAGTACTCCTGGCCCGGCAATATCCGCGAATTGGAAGATGCTGCCAAGGCTATCGTGGTGCTGGGAGATGAGTCGGTTGCCATGGATGGCTTGCGCGCCATGCTGATGAAATCAGCTCGCTCCGACAACGGCGAGCAAGTTTCTCTGAAGCAGGCTTCGCGCGCAGCTTCGCGGCAGGCTGAAAAGGAATTGATACTGAGGGTGCTGAATCGCACTCGCTGGAACCGCCGGCGCGCCGCCCAGGAGCTCCAGATCAGCTACAAGGCATTGCTGTACAAGTTGAAACAAATTGGATACGGGGAGTTAGGAACAGTCATCTAGGAGAGAGAATGAAGACGACCGCACTGACAATCGCATTGCTGCTCGGGCTTGTTACAGGTTCTGCCTGGGCGCAGAGCAACGGTGCCAAGCCAAAAGACAAAGCGGGCTCCGTGCCTGAGGCTTCGAGGACAACCTCGGCCGCTGGCCCCACCTACGTGATCGGTGCCGATGACACACTTCATATCGATGTTTGGAAAGAGCCGGATCTCACTGCGACATTGCCTGTGCGTCCGGATGGCATGATTTCCTTGCCCCTATTGAACGATGTACAGGCGGCGGGGCTGACGCCGATGCAATTGGCGGCCTCGATTACGGAAAAGCTAAAGAAATATCTCGCCGATCCGCGCGTGACCGTGGTGGTTACACAGATGAACAGCCAGCGGATTTATGTAACCGGCGAGGTGTTGCACACGGGCGCCATGCCTCTGCTGCCCAACATGACGGTATTACAAGCCTTGGCCAGCGCCGGATTCAGCCAGTTCGCCAACACCAAGGGCATTTACGTGCTGCGCGTCGAAAACGGAAGACAGCAGAAGATTCCGGTTAATTACAAGCAGCTCGTGAAGGGCGAAGCGATGGGGCAAAACATAGTTATGAAACCTGGAGACACGATTGTCGTACCGTAAGGGAAACGTGATAAAGAATCGGGCTTACATGCTTGTTTTGGGCACAGCGCTGGCGCTTGGAACTAGCTGGGCACAGAGTGACAGCTCCCAGCAGCAGCCGGGAAGCAGCCAGCAGCCTGCCGACAACACGCAACAGCAAGGCACGGGGGCAGTGCCGGCATTCGGTCAGGACAACGCCGCCCCGGTTTCGAACGATAATCCGCCGCTCTCGGGATTAGATCAACCTTCTCTTGAGCCGCGCGCGGCGGCCCGCAGCTTCCTTATTCCGGGTGCGCATGTCAGTCAATCACTGGACACGAATGTCGGCGGTGGCGGTCCCCACATCAATGGAATCACGCGCGCTTTGGGAAGCTTGACTTTGCAAAGACTCTGGAGCCGCTATGACGTAGGTCTGGATTACGTCGGAGGTGGCGTCTTTTATCCTCGCTCATCAGTAGGCGCTGCCCAGGTGCATCAACTGGATGCTGATCAACGCATCCTCTGGCGCACCGGCCAGCTCGCAATCAGGGATTCATTCAGCTATCTGCCGGAAGGGATGTTCGGATTCGGGTCCTTTGGCGGCGCCGGAGCGCTTCCAGGACTTGGGATCGGTGGCGGCGTTTTAGGCGGTGGTTTCGGGAGCTTCTTCGGTCCCGGAGAGTTTTCCACCCTTCAACAGCAACCGCGGCTCACTAACGTTTCGTTGGCGGACATCACGCAGGCTCTGAGCCCACGCTCGACAGTGACGATTGCGGGCTCTTATGGTTTGGTTCACTTCATTGACAACAGTTTCGGATTCGTTAACAGCCGCCAGGTAGGAGCGCAAGGGGGCTACAACTACCTGCTCAGCCGCAGAGACCAGGTTGGCGTTGCTTACGGATACCAGGCGTTCCGCTATCCCGGCATCAGTGGAACGAATTTCAACACTCAGGTAGTGCACTTACTGTATGGGCATCGAATTTCGGGCCGAATGGATCTTGTACTCGGAGGTGGGCCGCAATATACGCAGCTTAACACTCCGCAAACAAAATCCAGCACTCAGCTTTCCGCCAGTGGGCGAGCGACGTTGCGCTACCGATTTGAAAAAAGCAGTGTCAGCCTTTCGTACCATCACTACAACACTTCCGGTTCGGGCTTCTTTACCGGGGCCAAGAGCGATGTCGGTCGAATAACCTACTCCCGACCGATCAATCGGCTGTGGGACATGCTGGCGGACATCGGCTACACGCACAATACCCGGATATTCCCACTTTTTGTGGGTATTCCAAATCCGGCAAACGTTCCCTCCAACACAACGTCATACAACTTTTGGTATGCGGGGGGATCTCTGCACCGGCAGATCGGACGGGACTTTAGCGCCTATGTAAGCTACCAATTCAACGAATTCTATTTCGGTTGCGCCGGTGTTTCGGTACCGAGTGTTCCATCGAGTGTCTCGCCGAGCCTTGCGTGCGGGAACAGGTCGCAGCGGCATGTGGGCACGATTGGGCTGGATTGGCATCCGCATCCGATCCGGCTTGATTAATTCGTAGGCCATCCGCGGAGATGGCCGGAATGGGAAATGGCATGATTGAAAATCGTGAACTAAGCATGGACGATTATTTGGCGATGTTACGCCGGCGCCTGAAGGTGATCCTGATTCCGGCACTGCTCGCGCCCCTCGCTGGGTTCCTGATCTCGTTTGCTTTTCCACCAAAGTACACTTCGCAATCACTGATCTTGGTGGAGGAGTCCCGGAAGGCTATGTCAAACCTGTGGTAACCGAGGACGTTGGCCAGCGCATCGCCACTATGGAGCAGGAAGTCCTAAGCCGTAACCGGCTGCAACCCCTGATTGACCGTTTGGGTCTGGCGAAAGGAAGGACCGTCGATGAAGCGGTCGACGAAATCCGCGCCAACATATCCATCGAACAGGTGGAAACCGACCTCACGCCGCCAACCGCGGGCGGTACGACTAAGAAGAAGAAACCGGGGCAAGCGAGCACCGTGCCAGGGTTTTATGTGAACTTTACGGCAAGCAGCCCGAAGGAAGCGCAGGACATCTGTAGTGGGCTTACGTCCATGCTGCTGGAAGAAAATCTCAAGCTTCGCGAGGCAGTGGCCCAGAACACCACCGCCTTCCTCTCGCGCCAGCTCGAGCAGGCGAAGCGCGATATCGACGACCAAGACAGCAAACTCGCAACATTTAAGAAGCAGTACATGGGCCAGTTGCCGGGTGACGAGGAAAATAACCTGAAGATACTGATGGGTCTGAATTCGCAATTGGATGCGAACACCCAGAGCCTGAACCGCGCGCAGCAGGATAAGTCCTATACCGAATCGCTGCTGGCACAGCAGTTGGCAGCGTGGAAGTCAACCCAGAGCGCGACCAATCCGCAAACGCTCGAGCAGCAGTTAGCCTCGCTGCAAAGCCAGCTCATCACATTGCAAGCTCGTTATACCGATGACCATCCGGATGTGGTGAAGACGAAAGCTGACATCGCGGAAGTCAAGCGAAAACTGGACGAGCTGAATTCAGCGGCGGCACAGAACGCACAAGCGAACGACAAAGCCTCAGGGTCGGAGCCGCCCGAGATTCGCCAACTGCGTTTGCAGGTTCACCAGTACGATCAGATTATCGCCCAGGCCACGCGCGATCAGCAACGCCTGCAGGAGCAGATTCGCGCCTACCAGGGCCGAGTGGCGCTGAGCCCCGCGGTCGAGGAGCAATACAAGTTACTGACGCGCGACTACGACACGGCGCAGAGGTTCTACAACGATCTGCTGGCCAAGAAGAGTCAGTCCGCCATGCAGACCGACATGGAGCGTGGCCAGCAAGGTGAGCAGATGAGACTGCTCAACCCGGCGAACCTGCCCGATGCCCCAAGCTTCCCCAATCGCTGGCTGTTTACCGGTGGCGGATTGGGCGCCGGGCTGGCCATCGGCCTGGCTCTGGCGTTGTGGATGGAACTTCGTGACAAGTCGATTCGCACCGAGCAGGACGTTTTGGCGGCGATGGAGTTGCCCATGCTGGTTTCCCTGCCTTGGGTAAACCCGGACTCGGTCGCGCGGAACGGAAATGGCAGGTTCAGAATTCGATCTAAAACATCTGATGAAAAAGAGCGGACGGTAGAGGTCTAACACTCAATGTACAAGGAATTTTTCGGACTTCGAGCCAATCCGTTCAATGTCAATCCCGACCCGCGTTATCTGTTTCTGACGCGCCACACGGAAGAAGCGCTGGCCTGCCTGACGTATGGCATCCAGAGCCGTAAGGGCTTTGTCCTATTGAGCGGCGAAGTGGGGACCGGCAAGACAACGCTTATCAACAAGCTTCTAGAATGGCTGCGGCTGCAACAGGTGGCTACGGCGTTCATCTTCAACTCGCGGATGAATGTGCCGCAGTTCATGGATTACATGATGGCGGATTTCGGCATTGCATGCGACTCAAGGTCCAAGAGCCAGATTCTTCTTCGGCTCTACAACTGGTTGCTGGACCGCTACCGCGCCGGAGAAACGGCGGTGCTGATTGTGGACGAGGCACAGAACCTCTCCGATGAAGTCCTGGAAGAGATTCGCTTGATGACCAATCTGGAGACCTTCACGGAGAAACTTTTGCAGATCGTTCTGGTCGGCCAGCCGGAACTGGACCAGAAACTCAAGCAGCCCCAGTTGCGGCAATTACGTCAAAGGCTGACGCTGCGCGCCAAAACGCATCCGCTGTCGCTTGAAGAGACCAAGGCTTACGTGAGCCAGCGGCTGCGTATTGCAGGATCGAATGGACGGCAGATTTTTGGTCCTGAAGCTTTGATGGCTATCCATCGTTATTCGAATGGCATTCCACGTGTGGTCAACCTGATCTGCGAACACTGCCTGGTGAGCGCGTTCGTGGACCAGCAGAACACGGTGGGCGCCGAAATGGTGGATGCCGTAGCCCGCGACTTCGACCTGGGTGATAACACGACATCCCAGGTTTTAACTACGCCGCCGCAAGCGAGTTCTGCGGAAAAATTCGATTTGGTCGAAGCATTGAGGACTTTGGCGACTCTGGCTGACCGATTGCGCCACTCAGACCAAGAGCTCGCCAAAGAAAGGAAATTATGAGCCGAATTCACGAAGCATTAAAAAAAGCGGAAGAACAGCGTGCTGCATCGCAGGGTGGGAGTATCGAGCCGGCCCCGATCGCAGAGATGGTAAATGAGCCCGCAGCAACGGCAGTCGCGCCAGCCGTCGAGCACACGCCGTCAGCAGTCTCAGCGATGCCGTCATTTTCCTCGCCGTTTACGTTCGACACGCTCCTGGCGCGCTGCGCCCAAGCACGCTGGTCGCCGGATTCGAAGACCATGTTGTTCTTCAATTCCGAGGACGAGCAGGGTTATGGGATGGAGGAATTCCGCACTCTGCGGTCCCGTCTGTACCAGATGCGCGAGAAGCAGTCCTTGAAGAAGATTCTGGTGACCAGTTCGCTGCCCAAGGAGGGCAAGAGCTTCGTGGCTGCGAACCTGGCGCAGGTCATGGTGCGGCAGCAAGGACGGCGGGCGTTGCTGATTGATGGCGACCTACGCGGACCCCGCCTGCATCAGGTGTTGGGAACAGCTTCCAGTCCCGGCCTCTCCGAGTATCTGTTAGGTGAGGTGGATGAGTTCGGGGCCATTCAGCGCGGCCCCATGGACAATCTTTTCTTCATTCCTTCCGGGCGCACCGTTTCGAGTCCGGCGGAACTGGTCGCCAATGGCCGGCTGAAATTCTTGCTCACCCGGGTGGAGCCGCTGTTCGATTGGATCATCATCGACTCGCCGCCGGCCGTTCCTGTTTCGGATGCAGGCTTACTAGCCAATTATTGCGATGGCGTACTGATTGTGGTGCGCTCCAATGCAACACCATTTGACATTGCCCGCAAAGCTCGCCAGGAGTTTCGCGATACATCGCTGGTTGGCGTGGTTCTGAATGGCATCGATGTGGGTTCGTCATATACGCAGTATTACTACAGTTCTTATGGCCACCCCAACTCCCAAGGAGACGGCCGGAGGTAGAGCGTGATCCGGCTCTTCAAAGTCTATTATCCCGTTCGCACGCTTGTGTTGTTGGCGGGCGAAGCCATCATCGTGTGGATTTCCTTCGTCCTGGGAACGGTCTTGCAATACCGTGAAGACAGTTATATCGAGCTGAATTTTGAGTACGGTTACTACAAGCTTCTGCTGGTGACGCTTATTGTGCTGCTGTTTTCGCATTGGCTCGATCTGTACGACCCGTCGAGCATGACCGAGAAGTGGGAGCAAACTTTCCGCTTGCTTCTGGTGCTCGGCTTGGTAGCGCTGGCATTGGCACTCATTATTTCCTTCTTCCCAAGTTCTCTGCCCCGGCGTGACTCATCGCTTGTAGGCTTGATTATCCTGGCGTTCGGGCTGTTCGGGTGGCGCAACGTCTATGCCTGGTTGTCGCAACAGCCCTACTTGCGCGAGAAGGTTTATGTGCTCGGCACGGGCGAGCGCGCGCAACGACTTGTGCAAGGCTTGCGCACGCGTGCGGAACTCGGGGTGGAAGTGGTCGGCTGGACCGGCACCATGGAGGGGGCGTTTACCCTGGAGGCAGTTGCGGACCATCTCACCGAACTGGCAAATCAGCACAGCGTGCATCGCGTTATTGTCGCGATGCCGGACCGGCGAGGAACGATTCCTGTTCAGCAGTTGCTCTCACTACGGCTCAATGGAGTCAAGATCGAAGAAGCCACATCCTGGCTCGAGAAAATGTCCGGCAGAATTGAAGTCGAACAGCTCTATCCTAGCTGGCTGATTTTCGCCGAGGGCTTTCGTTTCAGCAACGGGTTAATGGTTTTGCGACGGGTGTTCTCGATTGTTGCGTCCGCCCTGCTGCTGCTCATTGTTTCGCCCATTATCCCGTTTGTCATCTTAGCCATCAAGCTGGACTCCCCCGGGCCGATCCTATATAGGCAGAAGCGGGTCGGTCTGGGCGGGAACACATTTTTCTGCTTCAAGTTCCGTACCATGCGGCAAGACGCGGAAGCCGACACGGGGGCAACCTGGGCGACCGACGATGATCCGCGCATCACGCGCGTTGGGCGGTTCCTGCGCAGTTCGCGGCTGGATGAAATTCCGCAGCTCTGGTGCGTGCTGAAGGGTGACATGGGGTTTGTCGGCCCGCGGCCGGAGCGCCCCGAATTCGTCCAGTGGCTCACCAAAGAGATTCCGTACTACCCTGTGCGCAATGTTGTACGTCCAGGAATCACTGGTTGGGCTCAAGTCCGTTACAAGTATGGCAACACGCTGGAAGACGCCAAAGAGAAGCTGCAATACGACCTCTTCTACATCAAGAATGCTTCCCTTGGTCTCGACCTGCTCATCATGTTCCATACCATCAAGATTGTGATTTTGGGCCGGGGCGCGCAATGAAGTGGGTCTTCTGGATGTCCGCGACGTTCATTGCCTACACCTATCTTGGGTATCCGCTATGGCTGTGGATCCGAAGCCGCTGGTGCCGCAAGCCAGTGCGCTCCGGTCCGTATATCCCTTTTCTGTCCATCATCATGATCGTTCGTAATGAGGAAAAGGTGCTGCCGCGCAAGTTGCGGAACCTTTTGGATCTGAATTATCCCGACGAGTCGCTGGAAATTGTCATGGTATCGGATGGCTCGACGGATAGTACCAACCAGATTCTCTCCGAGCACACTGCCAATCCGCGTGTCCGGGTAATTCTCAATCCGCAGCAACAGGGTAAAGCCGCTGGATTGAATGCCGCTATGAGCTCGGTGCGTGGGGAAATTGTGGTGTTCACAGATGCCCGGCAGCAAATTGAACCGGATGCCATTCGCGTGCTCGTAGAAAACTTCGCGGATCCCGAAATAGGCTGCGCGAGTGGCGAATTAATGCTGGGAGACCCTGAAACAGGGGAAGCAGAACAAGGAATGGGCGTGTACTGGAGGATTGAGAAAGCGGTCCGGGAACTGGAATCTGCGGTGGGTTCGGTTGTGGGCGCGACTGGCGCTATCTATGGGGTTCGCCGAAAATTGCTCGTCAACGTGCCAGATGAAGCCATTTTGGACGACGTTTATATTCCAATGCACGTGGTCCGGCGGGGTGCACGCGTCATTTTCGATCCGCGGGCGCGCGCATGGGACTCTCCGGATCAGGGAACGGCCCGGGAATTTACTCGCAAGGTGAGAACGTTGAGCGGGAATTATCAATTGCTGCAGCTAGCGCCTTGGCTGCTGACCAGCGCGAATCCGCTTCGATTTCAATTTGTGAGCCATAAAGTGCTTCGACTGGTGGTTCCCTTCGCGTTGTTGGCAACACTGCTCGCATCCTTTTTGACGCCAGGAGTTTTCTACCGCGGTGCTGTGATCTTGCAACTGGCTTTTTATACATTGAGCTTTCTGGGGTTGGCGCACTTTTTGCGACGCGGTCCTTTGGCGCGCGTCGCAGATGCAGCCCGCACTTTCGTATTGCTGAACACCGCAGCAGCGGTGGCTTTTGCGAATTTTGCTGCGGGACGCAAGGTGGCATGGGAACGATCCGCAACGATTGAACAAATCGAGGGCTGACGTGGCAAGCGTAGCAACAACTATGGAGAACCGGAAGACCAACAGCGGCCGGCTGGCTTATGGTGCTCTGCTTATCTTTTCTGTCCTGTACTATGCCCGGCCCGAAGATATCATTCCTGGGCTACATTTTATTCCCTGGAGCAAAATTTCCGGGGGTATTGCTTTACTGGCGGTTATCGCAGGACTGGCAGGAAACAAAATCAAAACAAAATGCCCTCTTGAGCTCAAGCTGCTGCTGGTCCTGTTTGCGCACCTGGTAATCACGATTCCGTTCGCATTTTGGCGTGGTGGAGCCTTCGCAACAGTCTTCGAGAAATTCTCGAAAGAAGTGATTGTCGCTCTGCTAGTCACATTGATCGTTCAGAACTTCGATGAACTGCGGAAATTGATTTTAGTCCAGGCCTCAGCTGTGGCGGTAATGACGATCGTATCCGTCATCATCCACCCCGGTAACGTGCGACTTGAAGGCGTGCTGGGCGGTATCTTTGGGAACCCGAATGATCTTGCGATCAATATCGCCATCAATTGGCCCTTGTGCCTGACTTTCTTCTTCTTCACGCGCGGCGTCGGCAAGAAGCTATTTTGGTTGGTTTGCCTACTAGGCATGCTGTACGCGGTGGTTGCAACCTATTCTCGAAGTGGCCTGATGGCGATGATCGTATCTGTCCTGGTTTGCCTTTGGGAATTCGGGATTCGCGGGAAGCGGTTTGCCATGATAATGATGGCGGGAGTTATCGGGATTGTCGGTATAGGAGTAGCGATCTCTACCCCCAACTACGTCATTCGCGTAGAGAGTTTGTTCCGAGGCAACATCGAAGGTTCCGGAGACAAAGGCTCACTTGAGGCTAGACGGGAACTGCTCAAGGAAAGCATCCGATTGAGCTTTCAACATCCGCTTTTCGGAGTGGGGCCAGGGAACTTTCCCGCAGCCACAGAATCCTGGCGCGTAACCCACAATACATACACTGAGCTGAGCGCTGAAGGTGGGTTTCCTGCATTGATCCTGTTCGTTGTGATATTGGGGCTGGCATTTCGCAACGTGCGAAGAGTGCGTAAGACTGATCAGTACAGGCGCAGCAGAGAGATCCAGCTTTTTACCAGCGCGATGTGGGCCGGCCTAGCGGCATACGTAGTGGGCGCGGCATTTGCCAGCACGGAATATCAGCTATTTCCCTATTTCATGGTGGCATACACCTCGGTGCTTTACCGCCTGGCGTCGCAACCCATTCAAGAGGCCGAAGGGCTTCCGAGGGGTAGTCAGCGAGACCAGACTGGCCGAAGAGAGCTACGCGATGAAGCAAGAAAACCAGAATTCGCCTGGAATCGCTGAGGAAGTGTTAGCGCTTCTGCGTTGCCTTTCCTGCAAAGCCAGCCTGCGTCAGCGGGCCGATGTCTTGGCATGTGAGGGTTGCGGACGCATCTTTCCTTTCGTGCAGGAAGTTGCGCGCTTCGTCGACGCACAACATTATGCCGGTAGTTTTGGTTTCCAGTGGCAGATGTTTGCGCGCACGCAATTGGATACCGGCCAGAGCCACCGCTCCGAAGTTGCTTTTCGGCGCAGAACCGGCTTTTCCCCCGAGGACCTCGCAGGCAAGCTCGTGCTCGATGTTGGCTGTGGGATGGGAAGGTTTGCTGACGTGGCCACGCGCTGGGGTGCGCGGGTGGTCTGCGTCGATCTTAGTCTGGCCGCCGAAGTAGCGGCACGCAACCTGGCGGACCGTTCCGCAACATTTTTCCAGGCCGATGTTTTCAATCTGCCTTTCGCGTCCGAGAGCTTCGATTATATCTACAGCATCGGGGTGCTGCATCATACCCCCGATTGCGAGCGCGCGTTCAAGTTGTTGCCAGCGCTGCTCAAACCCGGGGGAAAAATCGCAATCTGGCTCTACAGTGGGTACAACCGCTGGTACAGGATGAGCGATTTGTATCGCAAGGTCACGCGCCGCATGCCGCCGCGCTTACTTCACAAGCTCTGCTACGGAGTAATTCCACTTTACGGCGTACACCAAGCGTTAAAAAAAGTCCCGCTGGTTGGCAAGCCCGCCAGTGGAGCCCTGGCCTACGTGATTCCCATGCCGTTCAATCCCGATCCCAAATGGCGGGTGCTTGACACTTTTGACTGGTACTCTGCCTGGTATCAATCCAAGCACACATACGAGCAGGTATTCCGGTGGTTTGAAAGCTGTGGATTGGAGGACCTGAAAGTCATCGATCAGCCAATCGCAGTGCAAGGACGCAAGCCTGTTTCGGCAGAAAGGCAAAGGGAGCGGGGAGCCGCGGAGGTTGAACAATGTGTGGGATAGCCGGCGCGGTAGCACACAGCGGCGGATACGTCGATCCCGCTGATGTGCATTCCATGTGTCAGACCATTGTCCACCGTGGTCCTGACGATGAAGGGATCCACACGCAAGGGTGCGTCGGACTGGGTATGCGCAGGCTGAGCATTATTGACCTTTCTACGGGCCGTCAGCCGATACACAATGAAGATAAAAACATATGGGTTGTGTTCAACGGGGAAATTTATAATTTTCCCGAACTGCGCCGTGATTTGGAGACGCGAGGACACCAGTTCTATACCCACACAGATACGGAAGTAATCGTTCACCTTTACGAAGAACTAGGCGCCGACTGCGTTAAGAAGTTGCGCGGCATGTTCGCGATTGCACTTTACGACTTCCGCCAGGAAGTGTTGCTGCTGGCACGCGATCGATTGGGCAAGAAACCTTTGTATTACGCGCAATATCAGGGACGTTTATTGTTCGCTTCCGAAATCAAGGCCTTGCTCGCGGTTGCGCCAGAACTGGCTGAGGTCAACCCGGAAAGCCTGTTGCAGTTCTTCTATTTCGCCTACATTCCCGATCCATATTCCGCATTTCAAAAGATAGCCAAGCTGCCGCCGGGCCATCTTGCCGAATATAAAAATGGTGAAATTCACGTAAGGCAGTATTGGGACATCCCGACGTACTGCAATTACGATCCCGGATCGGAAGAAGAGTGCCTGGAAGAATTGCAGCGCAGGCTTGAGGAAGCGGTGCGTATCCGGCTGATCAGTGATGTTCCCCTCGGGGCGCTGCTCAGTGGCGGCGTGGACTCGTCTGTTGTGGTGGGCTTGATGGCGCGGGTAAGTTCCAGCCCAGTAAAGACCTTTTCTATCGCTTTTGGCAAAGATGATTACAACGAAGCAAAGCATGCGCGGGCGGTCGCCCAGCGCTTCGCAACAGATCATCATGAGCTGATGGTCGAACCCAACATCGCCGAAACTTTGGAAATGCTGTCTCACATGATGGAAGAGCCGTTCGGCGATTCTTCTGTAATCCCAACGTACTATGTTTCGAAACTGGCACGCCAGCACGTGACGGTTGCACTTTCGGGGGATGGAGGCGACGAACTTTTCGCCGGATACGACCGCTATGTTGTGAATCTGCGTCGCAGTCGCTACCGCATCCCGCCATGGATGGGGCGGCTGTATCGAAAACACGTCTACCCTGTTCTTCCGCAAAATGTTCGAGGGCGCAAGTTGGCTTGGAACATCTCGCTGCCTCTCCGTGAGCGGTATCTAGATAGCTTGTCGTTCCTGCCTGCCATGCACCGCGAGCGCAGCTTGTTTACAGATGACTTCGTAGCCAATGCGCGCGAATGGGCGGATCCCTTTCGGCAGTTTTCTGAGTACTACGATCGAGCCCCTGCCAGCGATCCGCTTAGCCGCTTGCTCTACCTCGATTCCAAGACTTACCTCACCGCCGATATCCTGACCAAGGTCGATCGAATGAGCATGGCCACATCGCTCGAGGTCCGGTGTCCCCTTCTCGATCATGAGTTCATTGAATGGGTCGCAAGTCTGCCGGTGAAGTACAAATTTCAATCCGGAACGCGAAAGTACATTTTGAAGAAATTGGCGGAGCGGATTGGCGTTCCTCGTGAAGTGCTGTACCGGAGAAAGCAAGGGTTTTCGCTTCCGCTGGTGCACTGGATGCGGCACGAGTTGAAGCATGGCTTGCTATCGATCCTGACCGAGCCGCGCACTTTGCAGCGCGGGTACTTCAAACCAGAGGCGATCCGTGCACTGCTGGATCAGCATTTCCGAGGCTATCGCGATCGGGCAGGCGTGATCTGGCTTTTGCTGGTATTTGAGCTGTGGCATCGGAATTTTCTGGAAGCTCGCGGAGCGAGCACCCATATCTTCACGCCGGAGCTCGTGAGCGCCAATGTCGCGGTCCACGCCGAGAATGCGTCATGAACAACTTTGACAATGGAAACGGCGTGAATAGCCGTCGGCCTGCTCTGTTCATGATGGTCAACACTCTGGAGAGAGGCGGCACCGAGCGTCAGTTTGTCACCATGGCGAGGGCCTTAGCGGAGTGCGACTTCGAAGTTGGGCTGGGCTGCCTCGTGTGTCGCGGGGAATTCGTGGAAAGTCTGCCGGGCATCCGAGAATTTCCACCTCGCGGAAAGTTGTTCCTGCCCTATTCGCTCTATCAACGGCTGCTGTTGGCATCGCATCTCCGCAGGCGAGGAACCGTCATCGCGCACTCCTTCGATTTCTATGCCAACCTGATGCTGATTCCTGCAGCGCGACTGGCTGGCGTTCCTGTAGTGATCGGCAGTCATCGTCAGCTAGGCGACTTGCTCACGCCACTCCAGTTTCGCGCGCAAAACATCATACTGCGCATGTGCGACCGGATTGTGTGCAACTCTCGAGCCGCCACGGCTCGGCTGCAGAAGTCAGGTTTGGGTGAGCAAAAAGTGACGGTCATTCCAAATGCATTGCCGCACTCGGCGTTTGCAGAGACCATCCCTGCTATGCCTTCAGTGCCCGGCGTTGTTCGAATCGGTATGATCGCTCGCATGAATGATCGTTCGAAAAACCATGTCGTCTTTCTGCGTGCTGCGGCACGCCTGGCTGCAAAGGTCGAATGTGCGGAATTCGTACTGGTGGGAGATGGTCCGTTGCGCGCTGAACTGGAAACCGTGGCGCGGGACCTGGAGTTGGGATCTCGCGTCCGCTTCCTAGGGGACCGGCACGATATTCGCGAAGTGTTGGCCTCGTTGAACATCACTGTGCTGCCATCCTCTTCAGAAAGCTCGTCGAATGCGATTGTCGAATCGATGGCAGCGGGCGTGCCAGTCGTGGCCAGCGATGTCGGTGGCAACGCGGAACTGATACAAGATGGAGAAACGGGATTTCTGGTTCAGCCGGAGGAGCGTGCTTTCACGGTCGCCTTGGAACGCTTGCTGCTTGACCCAGAGCTGAGGGGACGTTTCGGCCAGCAGGCGAAAGCATATGCCAGCACTCATCATAATTTGGAAACGATTCGACGTCGCTACGAAGAGCTTTACCAGTCGTTGCTGGTAGAGAAATGTTTGAAACCAGAATCTCAGAGCGTCAGAAGTGTCATATGACGGCAGCCGACCATCGCAAACGCATTCTCCAGATCGGCAACTGGCCTCCGCCCGTTTGTGGCTGGGCGATGAGCCTAGTGGGTCTCCGCCAGGAACTGGAGGCGCGGGGATGGGACTGCCAGGTAATGAACATAAACGAAAATCGCCGCGTGCGCAGCCCCCAGTACATCGATGTGCAGAGCGGCTGGGATTACTTTTGGAAGGTTGCTCGCCTCGTGTGGCGAGGATATGCCGTGCACATACGGGTCAATGGCGAGACCAAGAAAGGATATTTGCTGGCGCTGTCTGCTCTGCTGTTAGCCCGGGTTGGCCGGAGGGCGGCCCTGCTGACTTACGCCGGTGGCCATCAGCAGACCTATTTTCCGGCTCCTCGAGGTTCGTTACGGCACCTCGCGTTTAGCTTGTTGTTTCGGGTTGCCGACCTTATCTACTGCAACAGTGCGGCCGTAAAAAACGTTCTGCTTACTACTGGCATCGCAGAGGAGAAGGTAGAACCGATTCCGCACTTTTCGCGGTCCTACGTCGAGTTCACGGCAACGCCGCTGCCTCCTGAGGTGGAGGACTCTTACCGTCGCCACGACGGCGTCTTCTTTAGTTATGTCTGCTTTCGCAAGGAATTCGCGCTGGAATTTCTGGCCGAAGCCATGAGGCGTTTTCGTGCAAGATTTCCCAAGATAGGGTTCGTGTTGGTTTGTCCTCCCGCCCGCGAATTTGGCCGGGTGAGAAGATTTTTGGAAGACCAGAAACTGGATCGTGCCACTTGCCTGCTGGGATCGGTCCCACACGATACCTTCCTGACGCTGCTCAGCCGATCGCTGGCTTACCTGCGGACGCCGGTGACCGATGGAACGTGCTCTTCCGTGCTGGAATCCCTAATACTAAGAGTTCCCGTACTTGCGGCGGACAACGGTGCGCGCCCGGCCGGAGCGCATCTCTGGCAAGAAGGAAATCTGGACAGCTTGCTATCCTTGATGGCTGAGGCGGTCCAGAATCACGACGCCATGGTAGCTGAAATCCCGGAGATTGGGATGGAGGACAACGCTAAAAAACTTGCCGATAGCATTGAGCAAGTGAGCCTGGGAAAGAGGTCACTGGAGGATCGGCGCGAAGTGCAAGTAGGGAGCTGAGTCGGCATGATCGCCTGAACGATAACGCGAAAATTCACTATGAGAGGATCTGGTAATGGATAACGGGCGTTTCGCCTTCGGCAGAAACTGGCAGCAGTTTTTGCGGGTACTCGATGAGGAACGCATCCATGAAGCCGAGAAATCGCTGTGCGATATGCTTCACATCCAGGATATGTCAGGAAAATCATTCCTTGATGTGGGGTCGGGTAGCGGCCTTTTTTCGCTGGCCGCCATGCGTCTGGGTGCGAGCCGCGTCCATTCTCTTGACTATGATCCTCAAAGCGTTGCTTGTGCTAATGAATTAAAAAACCGATTCTTCCCCGATTCCGCACACTGGACGATTGAACGCGGCGATGCGTTGGAAAAGAATTATCTAGCAGGGCTCGGTACGTACGATTTTGTCTACAGTTGGGGCGTTTTGCATCACACGGGGAATCTCTGGCAGGCGATGGAGAATGTCCTGACGCTAGTCGCCGAACGGGGCAAGATTTTCATCGCAATCTACAATGATGGTGGCAAAAAGTCCCGCCAATGGTACCGCCTCAAACGCCTGTACAACCAAAACAAGTTTTTCAGAATCGCACTTCCTGCTGCGTTCATACCCCTGAACGTGATCCGGGGCTTGATCCGTGATTTGTCGAGCCGCAAGAATCCGCTGACGCGATATCGGGAATACAAGAAGAACAGAGGGATGTCGGTTGTGCGGGACTGGATCGATTGGATTGGAGGGTGGCCGTACGAGTTCGCCAAGCCCGAAGAGGTTTCGGAATTTTTCAAAGGGCGGGAATTCGAGATGCTGCTGTGTGTGAATAGGTCGGGCTGGGCATTGGGTAATAACGAGTTTGTCTTTGCGCGACGCGCAAAGCCGACTTCTGCTTAATCCCCTTTTCTTCTTCTCCTCCGTTGGCAGAGCGGGTCTTTCGGACGGCTGGAGGAACGGATGAGTCACGCGCGACCGGGGGAGCCGGGCCTGTGCGCTGGTAATTCTCTATCGAAATCCTTTTTCGCGCAGACAACCGCGGCATGCTCCAGCCATGCAGTGGATTCACTTGCATTTGCCCCGATTGCCTCCAATGTTCTGGTCATCTATTGAAAACGGAACACTTGTTGGGTTCGTTTCGCAATTTACGCTTGGTGCGAAAGCATGGTCCGGGCTCACCACCTTGAATTTCAAGTCGCAACGTTTGTGACAACAATGCGTCCTGGGATGAGACAAAACAACCAGCTGAAGTTCCGCTCAGAGGCCAGACAGGCAATCAGACTATCTGCCAGCTTCGCCCCTATCACTCTCCTTGCGCTCTGGAGTGGCCACTATTCTGTTTTTCTGGTCTTGCTCCGTCGGCTCTGCTTCGGTGGCTCTCCTCTTCCTCTTCATCCCGGCGCTCAGCCTGTGAGCCTTCCAAAACAGGCTTGTCCGATGACTCACCAAATGAATCCGGTCCGTGAGGTTCGGCGTGGACGGTGACATCGACAGCAGCGGGCGCGGACAGGTGTTCGCCTCGCCGCATCCGTTGCAGCCGCTCCAGTTCATGCAGGGTGCGGAATAATCTTAAAGCACCGGCTGACTCGTAACGCTGGAAAATGCTAACCAGCGGCAGGACACTGCCACAGTCCATCGTTGCGGGTAGCCCTGGATCAACAATTGCACCCTGGCCCCATCCCGAAAGGTCGACGAGCCGGCCAGGCTGACGGATAGGCGGATTTAACACGCCCGTGATGTATTCGGCTTCCAAACGCCTCACGCGGCGTAACCTTGTGAGATCCAGGGCGGCGGATTCGACGAGAAACCCCTCCAGAGCGCCAACCGGATGCTTTTCTTGTGTGAGGTCACGAAGCGTAGCGCGATAGCCCTCGGCATCATCGAGCTCAGTCACTCCAGACGCGAGCAACCCATGTTTGGTGGCGTTGAATCGGGTTGAGCTCGTGTTCTTCGGCCCAGTTGACTTTTTCGCGTTGCGGCGATTTGCAGAAATTCTGTTGGCCATGATTATCCTCTTGCTGTCGTTCCCGCCCGCTTCCCCATGGTCTGCAAAGGTTCCGACGCAACTGTGCAGGCTGAGCAGGGACGCAGCATTTGCGCAGCCAATGCCGCGCCCGCCCCGTCGCTCAGGTTCACACTGTTGCTTCGGGAATTAATGGTTTCTTGGAAGCGCTCGCTCAGGTTCGCACTGTCGCGAAAGCACCCGGTGGCTCCTACTCGTTCAACTGAACTGCAACTAACTTCCGAATCTTTTCCCTGCTGATCTTCTTGGGCATGGTGCGGGAAATCCGAACGTTCTTTCCCTCATGGCGCTTGATGGTTACCGTCTGAAAATCGTGGCCGCTCACGGCCGTGTTGAGGTCAGTGCCTTCTGGCAATTCCTGCTCTAGTTCGAGCAAGATTTCTTTGTCCCTCGCGGTCACAATGAACCGCTTGACGTCGTCGTCGCGCATCGCATCCAGAACAGCCAGTTCGGCGTCATCCTGAATGCTAAACTTGGCGTTCGCTGCCCACCGTGCTTCGTACACTCTGTCAGAAATTTCTAGCCGTACTGGCTTCTCGAGTGCGGCCAGAATTTTGTTTACGATTGGATTGATGCAAATAAAAATGTACGCATGTGGATGATCGTACCTGCAATACCCAAGTTCCAGCATGTCGGCAATGGCAATGTCTGCGTCCATGTCGAAACTCTCTTCCAAGTCGGTAAAGATAAAAACCGCAAGCCCGTGCTGCATCATTCGCACGGCTGCCTGGAAATGATCGGCCCCTTCTTGCAGCATGAATGACTTCAACCAGACCAGTTTTTCCAGCGGCATCCCATAACGCTTGCGGACCTCAGAGCAAACCATCAACACGAACAAGTCACGGACCGTGAATTTTCGCCAGCCCGTCTCCCGCTCACGGCTGTTCGGCAGTGCGCCCTTTAAATCCCAATCGTTTAGTTGCCGATAAGACAGCCCGGCGGCATGCTTTACGTCGCCCGCCGTAAAGCTCTGATCATTAGCATCGACTCTCGCTTTAGGGTGGTTCATCCTGACAAAAAGATTACGAGATCAGAATTGAACCGTCAAGTATAATTTGCTCTACCGGCGAATTTACCTGAGGTGCAGAGCCGATTGGATCGTGCGTAACGCTGGCGGACATTCTTGGAGCCGGGTGATATGAATCGAAGACAGAAGGTAATAATTAACTTGACTAACCATGGTTATTGTAGTACCTTACCACCATGGAACAGCCAAAGACACTACAGGCAGCAATCAAGCACTACAGCGATGAACAGGTTTGCATTGACGCTGTGGCTCGGATGCGCTGGCCCAACGGCCCCGAGTGCCCCGCTTGCGGACACAAAGAACACTACTACCTCAAGACTCAGAAACGGTGGAAGTGCAAAGAGTGCTACAAGCAGTTCACCGTCAAACTGGGGACGGTTTTCGAGGACAGCCCGATCTCTCTAACCAAGTGGCTTCCTGCGCTCTGGATGCTCTGCAATTGCAGGAATGGAATCAGCAGCTATGAATTGTCCCGCGCTTTGGGAGTCAGCCAGAAGGCCGCTTGGTTCATGTTGCAACGTCTGCGCTTAGGTTTACAGGACAAGACTGGCGGCAAACTTGGCGGGCCTAGCGGGCCAGTGGAGATTGATGAGACTTACATCGGCGGCAAGGCTCGTAACATGCACAAGAGCAAACGCCGCCGTCTCAGCGATGGCATTGGAATGCAGGGCGGGCACGACAAGACGGTCGTCATTGGCGCACTTGAGCGCGGCGGAAAGATCAAAGCCAGAGTGATCGGAGATCGCAAGTATCCCGCCGTGCATGGAGCCGTGCGCGACTTCGTTGAGAGCGGCTCTGCGATTATGACTGACGAGTTCACTGGCTACTACGACCTCAAATCGGAATACGATCATCAGTTCGTGAACCATCTTGAGAAGTACGTTGACGGACAAGTTCACGTACAAGGCGTAGAGAATTTCTGGTCGCTGCTGAAGCGTGGCCTTGGTGGAACCTACGTTGCTGTAGAGCCTTTTCATTTATTCCGCTACGTGGATGAGCAAGCGTTTCGTTTCAACAATAGGAAGGATGTAAACGGAAAGAAGTTGAATGACTTTGTAAGCGTCAGACCAATACACGGTTGACGGCTTGAGCCCGCGGCGTCGATACGGCGCCGCAAACCTTCAGAAACTCAACTTCAAGCCAAACTGCAGGTTGCGCGGCGGATTGGTGCCGCCCGCGTGTCCGAAAATAGGGTCGTGCAGGCTAACGTTGTTGCCGATAAGAAAGTTGGTGTGGTTGAAAACGTTGAAAGCTTCGGCACGGAACTGGAGACGAAATCGGTCGGAGATCCGGAGATTCTTGAATAGTGAGGTATCGAAATCCCAATAGGAGGGACCCACAAACGTGTTCCGGCCAAGGTTTCCCACGCAGCCCAAACAAGGAGCCGAAAAGAAATTGTTGGGGAGGTTAAATCCGTCGGCCCACTGGGCGTGCGAGGCATGAACATGGTTAGCGATCGCGTTGGGCCGGTCATTGGCTGCGCCATCCAGGTTGTAGTCGCCGCCTTGGTTTGCGCAATTCGCAGGGTCGAATGTAGGGGCGCTGCATGCACCTAACTTGTTTTCCTGGAGCAAGGGTGGATCAGGATCGAAAGCAGACCAGTGTGCCCCGCTCTGGACCGACCAGATGCCATTCCATTGCCAGCCGCCGACTATGGCTGCCAGCAATCCGTGTTGATTTCGAAAGAACGGCATCTCCCAAACGTAGGTAAAGGCGAGGCGATGGCGAATGTCGAAGACGGAGTTGCCACGATCCAACCCGGGCCGAGTCTGGTCGGTGGTGACACCGTCGCCGGCGGCGGTGCCGTCCACGGTGAAGCCGGCGCTTTGCCACGTGGAATCGCTATCGATCGAATGACTGTAGGTATAGTTCCCGCTGAACTCTAGGCCATGGTTCAGTTGCCTTTTCACAGAGACCTGCAGGCCGTGATAACTCGACCTGGCCGTGTTCTCCCAGACTCGCAGAGCGCCAAAATTTGGATTCAAACTTCCGCGCGGGTTGATTAGGCTCCCATTGGCTGCCTTGTTGGTATTGACCTGGCTGCACAGGCGGCGGCCAAGGTTGTCGTTCACGCACGATCCTTCCGGCAGGCGGCCTCCCGGCAACCGGTTCTTGTCGTCGGCCCGGAACAGGTTTCGTCCAAGAGTCCCTACGTAATTGACTTCCAGGATCAATTTCCGGCGCAGTTCACGCTGAACGCCAGCGAACCAGTTTTGGACGAACGGATCGCGCAATCCCTCCTGTAAGAGGATCGCGGTCAAGCCCGAAGTTTGTGGATTGGCTGGATCCCATCCGGAAATATTTCCCGTCGCCTGCGCTCCAATCCCTGAGTGTTGCGCGGGCGGAGCCGGACCTAGAAACGTAGACTTGCTCCCGTCCGCCGGACCATAGACGAGGTTGGAATTGGTATCACCAGTCAGAAAATTGAATTCCCGGTTTTGGGAATAGTAAGGAGGATTAAAGCGGGTGATGGTAAGCCTTCTCTGGAGACTGCCTTCGTACGAGATGCCAAAACCACCGCGTACGGACGTTTTGCCATTGCCGAACACATCCCAGGCAAAACCGAGCCGCGGACCAAAATTATTGTGATCCCCTTTGCCGAGATTTTTCGCTGCGGCAAATCCTCCGGGGCCGCACTCCCCTGCGAGCAGGGATTTGGGATCGCCCGGGCAAGGTGCGCTCGCGTCTTTGATCCGCCCGGCTCCGGTCGTGATGTCGTCAACGAAGTCGTGGCCCGGCCCCAGGAGAAACGTCGTCGCCTGATGGGAGAGTTCCGTGCTTCGCGTATACAGGTCATAACGCAGTCCTAGATTCAAGGTGAGACGCCGGGAGATTCTCCAATCGTCCTCCAGAAAGGCACCGACATCCCAGTACCTCCAATGGCGAATACTGGCGGCGAGTTGCGCTGGTGAACCGGTCGTGAATCCGGGATCTACGCCGACAAATTGTGAGAACGGAGCATCGATGGCAAAGAAGAGGGAATCGAAGAAGTCATAGATAGGCCGTCCCGAACCGGCGTCGCTATTCTCCAGATTACGGCGCAGTTCGGCGCCGGCTCGCAGGTTGTGCTTCCGGTGCGTGAACGAAATCAG
>WNGE01001229.1_pt1 | contig 32566 bp, 26 predicted proteins | sample 5400651 | NCBI WGS metagenome assembly WNGE01 (sample SAMN13153370, study PRJNA577476) | soil metagenome | isolation source: 60 cm soil or saprolite under grassland replicate 2 | place: USA:California | collected 2016-06-15
CAAGTCCCAAGACGAGAAACAGCGAGAGGAAGTATCGAATAGATTTGTGGAACAGCCGAATGCGCACGGTGCAGACTCCTTTGAGGTTGAGCCTCTGCAACCATTACGCTAGGATGGGTCTTGCCCAGAACGCATCCTTTGCACAGCATTGCAGAGGATTGTTATCTGTGTAGCTCCGCCATCAGCGTCCACTGATTGCGGAGCTTTTTGTTTAATGAGCAGGAACGGAAAACACCTGTGCATCGCCCACCTCACGGCGCGGGCTGCACGTTCCGCATTGAGTTAGTGGTTGAGGAAATCGTTGACGCGAAGCTCACGCCCTGTGGGTCGCACGTGAACGAAGTACGCAAACCAAAGAACCTACACAAAACAGAGGAAGAAGGATGATTGCGAGGGCAGAATAAAATCTTGCGCCAAGCGTTGTCAAATTACGTTTCCGTTCGGATAGTGTTGCAAAACTGCTTCGGGAGGGGGCTTGGCGCAGCCTGGTCCACTTATGACTTGCCGCGAAAGTGTGTTCGAGCTGCGTTCGAGCTGAGTTCGGTTCGACTGATAATCCACCAACGGGATAGACCAATTTCAGTGTTTCAGCCTTTTCTGCTACAGTTTTTCGGTGAATGTTCACTAGCGCCTTGAACCGAATAGACTGACGTTAACAAGTAGCCTGGTTGCCGGTCGTGAAGCTTACCCAACCGGTCCTTTGGTGGCCGCATCCTATCCTAGGTTTGAATGTATTGTTAGGAACTTGGTTAATGCAAAATAAACTCATTCGAAATCTTGCATCCGTGCTGATAGTCGCATTTTCAGCGATTCTGATTCCTCTCACCGCTGTGGCGCAGAGTGCCGATGTGGTGATGGTGCTTCCATTCGAGAATACCTCGAACCGTCCGGAGTACAACTGGGTCGGGGAGAGTTTTGCGGACTCGATCGCTGACCTGCTGAACAAACCCGGCTTGATTGTGGTTTCGAGCGATGAACGCGAGCTGGCCTATCAACGCCTGCGCCTTCCCGAGACTGTCATCCCCTCGCGAGCTACAGCCATCAAGCTCGGCCGTGAGGCAAAAGCCACGATGATCGTGATTGGCAGTTACGAAGTCATGCCGCCCCAACACGACGCCACCGTTGAGAAAGACAAGACGTCGGCCGAAGCCTTTGTAAAAGTAATGGCGCGCGTGATCAAGATAAATGAGGGGCGCGAACTCGGTCAGGTGGACGCCGGGGGCTGGGCCGTAAGACGGTTTGATTTTGGTGGACCTCTAACAACCTTACAGAACATTCACGGACGTCTCGCTTATCAAATCCTTTACCAGCGCGACAAAGCATTGTCCTACTCGCAAAATCAGATTGTGCAGGAAGCCACGAAGATTCCTCAGCGCGCTTTCGAGGCTTACGTCAAAGGCGTCCAATTGAGCGAACGAGATCCGAAGCGTGCCAACTACCTGAGAAATGCACTGCGACTTTACGCAGATGCTAATGGTGGTGGCGTCTATCCACAGGCTGCGTTTGAGCTTGGCCGCTTTCACATGTTGGAAGGCAAGTGGAAGGATGCAACTGAATACTTCGTTAAACTGCAGAAACGCGATCCTCATTATGTTGAGGCAGCATTCTATGCCGCCCTTGGATATGCGAAGGTTAACGACTATTCCCGGGCGCTCGCCGTGCTTGTGCCTCTCTCCGCAGATGTCCCGCTGATCGGAATTTACAACAACGCCGGTGCAGTTGCGGTTCAGGCTGCTCGCGAAGAAAAGAAAGCCGACGAACGCGCGCGCTTGCTGGCGCAGGGCGTTTCGCTTCTTGGCCGCGCAGCCGAATCATCGCCTGATGATCCGATGGTGCGATTTAACTACGCTTACGCTCTGTTTCTATTGGGCAAATACACCGAAGCCGCTGACCAATTGCGCCCCGTGATTACTTCGGATCCTCGAGACGGGCAGGCCTACTTTCTGTTTGCCAAAGCGCTGGAGAAAATTGGCAACACGGAGGCTGCAACTGCAGCTGATGACCAGGCGCGTCGTTATCTGCAGACTTATGCAAAGTGGCAGACCGAGTGGCAAAAGTCGCAGGTCACCAGCGCAGTTTCATTGCGGATGCGCGACGTCTTAAACCGCGACGACGTTTCAGATCTGATGCGCAAGAATGCGATCGCCGCGAATACCGATGCAAACGCCGCGCCTACACAGGACTTGCTGGCTAAGGTACGCGAACTCTACCAGGCAGGGCGTGATGACGAGGCCCTGCCCGAGCTTCATCGAGTGGTTATGATCGAACCGACGAATGCGGAAGCTTATTTGCTGAGCGGTCGGATCAATCTTCGTCGCGGTGATCAGGAAGCTGCGATTGCCGCGCTCAAGACGGCGATCTTCTGGGATCCCAAAATGATAGATGCGCACATTTTGCTCGGGAAGATATTTCTTGAGCGTGGCGATCGTGCGGAGGCGGCAAAGTATGCTGCTTCGGCAATCGGGATCGATCCTGAAAATCAGGAGGCGATTGCACTGCAGCGGCAGGTGACCATGGGGAAGAACTGATCATTTTCCATTTGGCATTTGACATTTTTCATTTGTCCATTTAAGAGGGGTTTGGTAGCCATTGGAAGTCAAATAGCTGAGCCAGGAACGCAACCAAAATCCAACCCAAAACGTGGAGAATGACTTGATATTGGTCTTGTCTGCAGTACTAGCCTCCGTCGGACTGGGATCCATCCTTCTAATCACCTACCTCTCTCGTCGCAAGAAAGCCGAAACAGGAGAACTTCGATTGATTGGAATGACCGCCGTCTCCCGCACGGTCCTTGATCCCGAGGGCGCTGTTCTGGTTAATGGTGAACTCTGGCGAGCGAGATCAGTCGATGGAAGGTCGGTTCAGCCTGAGGCTTTCTTGCGGGTTGTTGGATCGATGGGCCACCTGCTCGTCGTCGAGGCCCGCACCCAGCACACAAGCTAACAGCTTGTGCCACAAGTAACGCAACCTGTTAGGTTGCGTGTGCCTCGCCGAACACACAAGCTAACAGCTTGTGCTACGGTAAGCTGACAGCTGGCATTACCCATAACTCTCAATACGCTCAAACTTCCAGAAAAGCTTTTCTGCGGCACACGGCGTGCTCGATACCTCTTCGGCAAGCACGGAATAACCGATACGGTGACTGTGACCCCGCCGCCAACCAGCATCTGAGCGCCGCCTGCCGCTGCGCCAGCGCCCGCCGAGCAACCCTTCAGTTTTCCCTTCTTACTTAAGGCCCAGTCAGTAATGACTGGGTTTTCCCGCATTTACAGCTCAGCTTTTTTGATGGTTGACCGTTGATGTGACACGATCCAATTCCTGAATTGTCACCCTCACAAATCCTAAATCAAACGACTCCGATTTCCAGAAAAGCTTCACGGCGGCACACGACGTGCTCTATATCTCTTCGGCACGCACGGAACAACCGACACAGTGACCGTGACCCCGCCGCCAACCAGCATCTGAGCGCCGCCTGCCGCTGCGCCAGCCTCCCGCCGAGGTACCTTTCAGTCAAGTGTTTCCCTCCTAAAAGTGAACCCAGTCAGCAATGACTGGGTTTTCCCGCATTTACGGATTGAAGGTTCCTGGTCCTTCTTGCGTTGACTGCACCTTTGCTCAAGCTCGAATTCCTGAATCGTTAACCACTCAAATCCTGAATCCAGTTACGATTACCAGAAAGCTTCACGGCGGCACAGCACGTGCTCTAAATCTCTCCGGCAAGCATGGAACAATCCGAAAACGGTGACCGTGCCCCGCCGCCAACTAGCCTCTGAGCGCCGCCTGCCGCTGCGCCAGCCTCCCGCCGAGCTACCCTTCAGTGTTCCCCCCAAACCTTGAACCCAGTCAGTAATGACTGGGTTCTCCCGCTTTCTAGGGCCAAATATTTTACAAATGATGTAGCCTCATGGAGACGTGTGGCCCTTACGCCGTCAACCCCCGGCTACCGAGGCTAACAGTTACTTACTCTTGCTAGTTGGATCGAAGACGGATTTTGTCACTTTGAACGTGCCGTTTTCTGTCTATTTGCGTGATCAACTAGCCGATTTGGTCTCCCAAAGGCGGACCTGAAACTCCCTCGAGAAATTATTTTTGACTGCAAACCCAGCACGAATTTTCTGCTTCAAGGTGATAAACTCGCCGCAATGCAGGATGCAGTTTCTTCTGTAGCGCCGAGGCGACAACTTTCACTTGGATTACTCGTCTCGCGTGCTCGTGTTGAAGCACCCAGCCTTACCGATTGGGCCGCTGCGCTCCTCTCTTCCGTCCTTCTTATACTGTCGTTTCCAGACCTTGGCTTCTCGGCACTTGCCTGGGTCGGATTAACTCCTCTTCTGCTGGTCATTGCCCGGCGGCCGGCTCCATTGCGGGCATTCGTACTGGGCTGGTTTACAGGAGCGGTTTTCTTTTACGGCTCGTGCTACTGGCTCACGTATTCAATGATCCATTACGGCGGCCTCTCGTCATGGCTCGCCTATCCGCTGCTTATTCCAGGAGCTTTGATCCTTGGTCTATTTCCTGCTCTCTTCGCTTTGATTCTGGCACTTGCAATGAGGCGCTGGCGAAACAAAGCGCTCTTCCTGGCGCCGGTTATTTGGGTAGCGATGGAATGGGCAAGACTAGAGATTACGGGCCAGCTATGGAATGCAATCGGCTACTCCCAGGCCTATCACCCGGCCCTTATTCAACTCGCGCGATGGGGTGGCGTATACGCTGTCGGCTTTGTAATCCTTGCCATCAATTCCGCGATAGCGTTTCTTCTTCTTAACCACTGCAAAAGAGCTCTGGCGATTTCACTGGTGATAACCGCTACCGTAGTCGTAGTGATCTTTGCCGGCTATGCGAACTCGCGCTTGCAGGTTGTCGCCAATGTCGCTCGGGCGGAACTGTCGGTCGTCGCTATTCAGCCCAACGTGCCAATGGATCCTTCGATCTCAACTAAGGAACTGCAACAGCTGACCGCGTTACACATCTCAGAAAGCGAAAGGGCTCTGCAGCAGCTCTCTCCTGATAAGCCGCGCCTCGTGATCTGGCCTGAGTCGCCAATGAACTTTGCTTACGGTACCGACCCACAGTTTCAAACTCTCGTCGCGCAGTTTACTCGGCAGAACCACACGGCACTGCTCTTCAACTCGCAAGAGCCGGCACCGGGAAAGGGCTCGTACAATTCGGCAGTTCTTGTAAACGAAGAGGGTCGGGCGATCGCTCAATATGATAAGATTCGCCTGCTGCCGTTTGGCGAATACGTCCCGTTGCCACGCTGGGTACCGGGCTCTTCTTTGATAAAGGCGATTGTCGGCGACTTTACGCCGGGCGATAACTACACGCTGATTTCAGCAAGCCCGGTCCGGGCAGGTGTCTTCATCTGTATCGAGTCGGCCTATCCGTCGATAGCTCGCACCTTCGCCGCGGAGGGAGCGGACGTGTTGATCAACATCTCGAACGATGGCTATCTTGGTCCGACAGCAGTAATGCGCCAACATCTGGCGAATGCGATTTTCCGCGCGGTCGAGAACGGAAGACCGCTGCTGAGGGTGACCAACTCAGGGATAACCGCGTACGTGACAGCCAGCGGCGAGGTAAAAGATGAAAGCGTAGGCTTTCAAAGAGCGGTTAGAACGTGGACGGTGAGCAGCAGCGAGAACAACAAGACCTTTTACACGAGGTACGGCGACGTATTCGCCGGGTTAAGTGCGGTGCTTTCTGCGTTTGTATTTGTAATCGCGTTACCAGGAATGAAGAAAGAATCCAGAGGCTAAGATGGATGAAAACTTATCAATTCAAGATTTAAGAATCGCCTACGACGATTTACGCCAACGCGTAGACCAGCTCGGGAGGTTTCTTTGATGTTGCTGCCCAACGGGAACAATTGAAACAGATTGAAAGCCAGGCTTCGGCCCTGGGTTTCTGGGATGATCAGGAATTGGCGCAAAAGCTTTTGCAGGAGCGCAGTCGATTGGAAAGAAAAATCGAACGGCAAGAACATTTCCAGTCCCAAATTGAAGACGCAGCAGTGCTTTTTGAGTTTGCCGAAGAAGACGACGAGTCGATCAAGGAATTGCGCCCTTTGATTGAACGTCTCAAACATGACTTGGACCGGGCCGAGACTGAAATGTTGCTGGCTGGAGATAACGACGAGCGCAATGCTATCTGTACGATCCATCCGGGCGCCGGCGGTACTGAGTCGCAAGACTGGGCGGAGATGCTATTGCGGATGTACCTAAAGTGGGCCGAGCAGCGAGGCTTCAAGACCGAGATCCTCGACTACCAGCCTGGAGAAGAAGCCGGCCTCAAGAATGTGACGTTTCGAGTAGAAGGTGAATACGCTTATGGTCTACTGGCTGCCGAAGCAGGCGTACATCGCCTGGTCCGCATCTCGCCCTTCGATCAAGCTGCACGTCGTCACACATCGTTTGCCTCCCTTTTTGTTTATCCCGAGATCGACGAAGACATCGAAGTGGAAATCAACGATAAGGATTTGCGCGTCGACACTTATCGGGCGACCGGTGCGGGCGGTCAGCACATTAACACCACAGATTCCGCCGTAAGAATCACACACATTCCCACGAACATCGTCGTGCAGTGCCAGAACCAACGATCGCAACACCAGAACCGCGCGGTGGCGATGCAGGTGTTGAGATCGAGACTCTACGAACTCGAGATTGAGAAGCGACGGGCTGAGACTGCCGAACTGGAAGCAAGCAAAGCGGACATCTCGTTTGGCTCGCAGATTCGCAATTACGTGCTGGCGCCATATCGATTGGTAAAAGACGCGCGAACGAAACTTGAACGAGGCAATGTCGACGCAGTGCTGGCCGGCGACATTGACGACTTTATTAAGGCTTATCTGTTATTGAAGAAGGCCGCATAAGGTTATCTTGAATGGCAACTACACAGATTGACGAGAAGCCGCGAATAATCACGCCGCGAAATACTCGCCGCAATGAGATTGTTGCCATCATGCTTATCGCATTGGGCATGCTGTTGAGCCTGTGTTTGGTTTCGGCTGCGTTTTACCCAAACGATCCTTCCTGGAACTCCTTCGGACAAGCTGAAACGCGAAATTGGGCTGGGGCTATCGGCGCTAGTGTCGCCGCCGGACTTTTCCAAACCGTCGGCCTCGCCGCTTACCTCTTGCCAGTTTTGTTGCTCGCCACTGCCTGGCGACGCTTTCGCACCCGCAGCATCCATGCTCCAGGGTCTCGAATTATTGGACTGGCCGTCCTCGTACTTGCCGCGTCGGCATTGTTGTCGATCTCCGGTCTTCATCCCTTCTTTGATCTAAGCGTGCAGCCGGGGGGATTGTTAGGGTCTGTCATTGCCCAGTTGCTGGCCCGGGGTCTGAACACAGTGGGCGCCACGGTTTTGTTGGTCGCGGTCGCAGCCACAGGCTTGCTGTTGGCCACAAACTTCTCCTTTGCTTCGGCCTACGAGGCTATTGTTAACGCGGCAATCACTCGCTTTGCTTTTGTCCCGCTACTACCAGGGCGATTCACGGCCTGGCGTGAGTTTCGCCGCGAGCAAGCGAGGCTCAAAAAAGAGAAGAAGCTGGCGTTGAAGGCCGAACAAGAAGCAGCCCGAAGTGTGTTGAAAGATCGAGACCTGGTTGGCGCTGACCGCGTCGCAGAATTCATGAAGACTTCTGAGTCTCAGCCGCTTCCGACAACCTCTGTGATTCGCAGCGAAGTCATCGCAGATCAAATGGCGCATATAACAGCTCCCGCGCAGATGTCTACTGCAGCCTCCGCGGCAGGAGCGGCAACCCAGCGAGCAACAGTTATTGAAAGTCGTTCCGGTCGGCGCTCGATATTCCCTAACGGTCGAACAGCAGTTGTCGACGGGGAAGCGGAAGTTGAGGAGATGGTCAAGGGCGCCTCCGTTCTTAGGACTAAAGCGGAAGCACCCGTTGCGGAAAAACTTCCCTTCGATGTTTCACGGAAAGTTTCATACAGCGATTACAGTTTGCCTCCACTTGAGTTTTTGAACGAAGCCCCACCACACAGTGAACAAGCGGATGCTGAACTGCTAAGTTTGGCTATTCGATTGGCGGAAAAATGCAAAGAGTTCAATGTCACGGGCCAAATCAAACACATCTGCCCGGGACCGGTGGTCACAACTTACGAGTTCAAGCCTGATCCGGGTGTGAAGTATTCGCGAGTGGTTTCGCTTGTCGATGACCTGTGTCTGGCTTTGAAGGCGGAATCGATTCGCATTGACCGAATGCCGGGTAAGCCTCACGTCGGCATCGAGGTACCCAATCCACGTCGCGAGACAATCTTTCTGCGCGAAGTCCTTGAATCGCGCGTGTTTCGCGAGTCGCCTTCGAAGCTGACGATTGCGCTGGGTAAGACCATTGACGGACTAAACTACATCGCTGATTTGGCCAAGATGCCGCACCTGTTGATTGCCGGCACGACTGGCTCAGGGAAGTCAGTCGGAGTAAATGCCCTGATCGTCTCGATTCTCTACCGAGCACGGCCTGACGAAGTTAAGTTCATTCTAATCGATCCTAAGCGGCTCGAGCTGGGTCTTTACGAAGAGATTCCTCATCTGGCAGCACCGATCATCACCGATCCCAAGCTCGCCTCGCGTTCGCTGAAATGGGCAGTAGGAGAAATGGAGCGCCGATATCGTGATCTGGCTGGCTGGGGCGTCCGGAACATCGACGGTTACAACAGCGAGATCATGCGCCGTAACCTCGTTCAGGAGTACGACGACGCAGGCGAGCCCTGGAAACCTTTGCCGTATATCGTGATTATCATTGATGAGCTGGCCGATTTAATGATGACCTCAGGACGAGAGGTCGAAGAATCGATCACCAGATTGGCGCAGATGGCGCGCGCAGTCGGAATTCACCTCGTGCTTGCCACTCAACGCCCCTCCGTCGACGTGATCACTGGCCTAATCAAAGCAAACTTTCCATCTCGAATCTCTTTCCGGGTTTCTTCAAAAGTCGATTCACGCACGATCATTGATACTAACGGCGCCGAACATCTGCTCGGGCGGGGCGATATGCTTTTTCTGCCCCCAGGAACATCGCGACTCATCCGCGTCCATGGAGCCTACATTGACGAAAACGAGATCAACCGTATCGTCACCCACATTAAGTCGCAGAGCCCGCCCGCCTACGATGAGACCATCACGCAATCAGGGGAGGAAGCGCTCGGGCTGGAGAATAGCGACGGTGAACACGACGAATTGTTTGAAGAGGCGTTGCGGATTTGCGTCGAGATGAAACGCGCGTCTACCTCGGTGCTGCAGAGACGGCTACGCATAGGTTATGGCCGGGCTGCGGCAATTCTCGACATCATGGAACGCGAGGGCCTGATTGGCCAGGCAGACGGATCGCGTCCGCGGCCGGTTCTAGGTCGTGCTTACGAGATGATCGCGCAGTGGGATGAAGCAGGTTCTGAAGAATGATCTGAAACGTCAGAACCTCAACTCATTTCCAATTTCTCATTTCTCACTCTTCATTTGGTACGGTAAGCGCAATCACCTCAATTGAGAAATGCCGCAACCATTTAATGGGCGACAATTTCGTGAACATTTCCACCCTTGCTGTGGAAAACTCTGTGGACAAAATCCGCAAGTCGTTGACAAGTCTTTGATAACGCAGCACTTCGACCACATTGCACACGCCAGCGGCGTAGGCTTAAACTCTTCACAAACATGTGCTTGCATTCATGAAACGAAATTTCATCGACTCAACTTTCGTTCGGCTGGAACCGCGCAAGGAATTGATGATTGCAACGCTTTTTCTTCTTGCGTCGTGTAGCTGCGTTAGACTTCCACGCCATTCGATTGCCGCTACTCAGGATGTTGATCACAATTCGAATCAGCTTGAAGCTCACGCTCGCATCAACGTAAACAGTGCTTCCGTGACACAGCTGCAGGAACTGCCTGGCGTCGGCCAGGTGCTGGCGGAACGGATTGTTGAATATAGAGATAAGTACGGACCGTTTCGACGAGCTGAACACCTGATGTTGGTGCGCGGCATCAGTGAGAGCAAATTTCGTGAACTTGAACTCTGGATAACAGTTGAGTAAAAGTTTCTAACCTGATATGTGCTCGCAGCGTTGGGCGACGCTGCGAACCTCAACAGCAACAAGTTTTGGAACATCCCATATCGCTCCGTGTCTTTGGTGTCCTTAACAAGTCTGTCGGAAAAAAGCTGAGTCGCTGGGTACGTGAACCCGTTTTCCCGGGCTGCAAGATGAATTTTATTGATCACGACTTTTCTTCACTCCGGAGGAGTGAGATGTTTATAGATCGGTACCTAAGATGTCCCAGGCGCGGTTCGGAGGGGCGGAATGAAACTAGATTGGTACTTGTCAAGTTGAGTTCCGCCCCTCCGAACCGCGCCGGAGGTTCTCGGCGCCTCGCGCTATAAACATGTCACCCCTCCGGGGTGAAATCCGCGCATCTTTGCGCCAGCGATAAACAGGTCGCTCCAGTCTGTTTTCCGACAGACTCCTGTTGTGGATCGAACTCAGTGAGAGCGCTGAACAGAAATTCTCGATCAGAAGAACTTCGTCGCGCCGCCGGCAAGATCTTTGCCAGCGCGTTGCGGGCCGTAGATGCGCGCTTAGCAATTCGGCGCGTGGTTGCCCTTGATGGTTCGGAACTGATAAGAATCTTTGACGATTCTTTAGACGCGACCGATCGCAAAATTTATGCTGTAGCGATCGGCAAAGCAGGGCCAGCGATGGCTGCGGGTCTGGCTGAAATTCTGGGCGCACGGATCAGCCGGGGCGTTTTAACCGGCCCAGCACTGCAAAATAACGGCATACTTGTCCCCTCAATCTGGCAGGTATTTGCAGGCGGCCATCCGCTTCCCAATCAACAGAGTCTGGCTGCGGCCGAAGCGGCTCTGGAACTGTTGCAGCGCGCGCAGGACGAACGTGGGCTGGTAATCTTCCTCATCTCCGGCGGCGGTTCTGCGATGATCGAGCGGCCACGCGATGGGCGAATCACGCTCGAGGATTTACGTGAGGCGAATCGGGTACTTGTTTCGAGCAGCGCCACGATCAAGGAAATTAATGCCGTTCGGCAGGCATTTTCTGCCATCAAGGGTGGTGGTCTTAGCGCTGCTGCACCTGACGCCGATCAGATTACGCTGATCGTCTCTGACACGAATGCGGGAGATGAAGCGAGCGTTGCCTCGGGACCGTCTCTAGTGCAGGCGGGCGATAGTCTCTCGGCCAAAGAGGTTGTCCGTCAATACGATCTTGCTTACAAACTCCCGGAGTCGATAACTGAGATTATCGCAGCCGACGCAGCAAAGCAGGCACCGGCGCCGAAGGGTTTGAGAAAACACTACGTTCTACTCGACAACATGACTGCTGTGGAAGCTGCTGCAACAAAGGCGCGTGAGCTGGGCTGCGAGGTCGAGATTGCCGCTGACCTTGTAGAGCAACCAATAGCAGAAGGAGTCGGGCAGCTGATCGCTCGCCTCAAGCTGATTTGGCAAAGGCGCGCCTATGATAGGCCGGTCTGTTTGCTTTCGGGAGGAGAGTTTGCGTGCTCGGTAAGAGGCAATGGCCTTGGTGGGCGTAATCTCGAGACCGTATTGCGTTGCGCCCTGGACATTTCCACCGCAACAGAGTCTGGCTGGAAGCATGTGGTGGTGTTGAGCGCAGGCACCGACGGAATTGATGGCAATAGTCCTGCCGCAGGGGCATTTGCCGATGAAACGACTGTCTCCAGGGCTCATTCAATAGGTCTGAATCCGCTGAGTTTTCTTAAAGAGAGTGACTCGTTCCGGTTGTTACAGACCCTCGATGACGCAATAGTTACGGGCGCAACCGGTACAAATGTAAGGGATCTGCGCATTCTGCTTGCCTGTTGAAGATCAGAATCATTCGTGTTTCGTGCCTTGACTCACTGTACAACGAAAGCATATAAGGCTTGGCAGGGCTTGATTTCATCCGCACCTTGCCGGAATTCAACTTTGGAGGTCTCAAAAACTTGTCAACACACGTCGAGCCTACTCCCGGCCTTCCTGTGGAAATGAAAACACCGCTCTCGCTGCAAGACTTGATTGATTTGCTCGGAAGCCAACGCACGGCTCCCACTCTCGAGCAATTGAATTGGTGGCTGGCGAACGCCGAAGTTTCAGCGAAAGAGGTGCAGCCTTACGTCGGTTTCAAAGAGGCGAACTATTGGCGTCATCGGGTTTGTCGGAGCGAATTCGTGGAAATGCTGGTGTTGTGCTGGGGACCCGGTCATAAAACTCCGATTCACGATCACAATGGATCACACGGCGCCGTAAAAGTATTTGAAGGTGTTCTTTGGGAGACAAACTTTGCCTACGACGCCAGCCAGGGTCTTTGCTACCAATCAGGACGCGAGTGGGGCCGCGGCGAGGTTACCAGTGCTGCCGTGCCGGACATCCATCAACTCGGCAATCCTGAAGTTAGCGGGCAAAATCTTATTACCATTCACATCTATGCTCCTCCGCTCGGCGTACTGAAGACCTATAAGGTAGGCAGTCCCGTGATCGAAGCCTACACACCTGACGATTCTGAGTCCTAGTGTTCGAAAATGGAAAATGATCATCCGCGAATTAGTGGATGAGTCGGATAATTAGGACTGGAACGATGATCCGTCAAAGGACACGAAACAGCGCGAAGTTATTGATATCGTTTTGTCTAACTTCGTGGATCGTTTCGTTTACTGCCTGTAATCGCTCTTCCGAAACCAGAAACCAAATTACCGTAGCCGCGGCCGCCGATCTCGCACCTGCCTTTGAAGAACTCGGCCGGGCTTTCGAGCAAGCACATTCGGTAAAGGTTGTTCTCAGCTTTGGCTCGAGCGGTATGCTTGCAAAGCAAATCGAAAACGGCGCTCCGATGGATGTCTTTGCATCGGCCAACTCGGAGTACGTCGACGAACTCGACAGAAAGGGCCTGATCGTCCCTGGCACAAGGGCGATTTACGCGCGCGGTCGCATCACTCTATGGACCACCAAAGACAGTCCATTAAAGATTGAAAAGATTGAAGACCTTGCGCGGCCTGAAGTGAAACGAATCGCGATCGCCAATCCTGAACACGCGCCCTACGGCACGGTTGCTCGCGAGGCACTTCAGAAGGCGGGACTTTGGGACAAGGTTCAACCGCGGATCATCTTTGGTGAGAACGTGCGCCAGACACTTCAATACGCACAGACTGGTAACGTCGATGTAGCGATTGTCGCGCTATCCCTCAGTTTGCAAAGCGACGGACATTGGGTCTTAGTTCCCCAGGAACTTCATCGACCACTCGATCAAGCCCTCGGCGTAATTAAAGGCACAAAGCAGGAGCAAGCAGCGCGTGAGTTCGCCGCATTTATCGACAGCACTCAGGGACGCGAGATCATGCGCAAGTATGGCTTTACCTTAAGTATGGTCTTTGGACTTTGATCTTGGGTCTTTGGTCTTGAAATCAAGGATCAAAGGCCAAAGGCCAAACTCCAGAGACCGTATTTAGAATCTGTGTAATCTGCGCAATCTGTGGATTCGATCTACTCATGCACAAAAGTCGAGAGCCGGAAATCTCGACCATCAGTTATAAACGTTATCGTTCCGCTACGACCGGTAGTTAGCACCTGAGCGCCGCTAGCTTTCCACCTCTCCACAACTTCTTTATTCGGGTGACCAAACATTGAAGATTGGCCGACAGAAATAACTGCGAATTCCGGCTGCGTCGCATCCACAAAAGCTGCAATCGACGAAGTCTTGCTGCCATGATGTGCCACCTTGACCAGGTCAACTCTTAGGCTTTCTCCTCCTGCAAGAATTGCTGTCTCTGCGCCGCTCTCGATGTCGCCTGTGAGCATAAGTCGACGATTGCTAAACCCAAGTCGCAACGTTACTGAGTCGTTGTTTCGCGATGGCGCACCAGGACTGTTGTTGGGTCGTGGCCACAAGACCTCGGCCGTGACACCGCCGAAGCGTAGCGCGTCAGAACTCCCGATCAGTGAAAGCGGAATTCCGCGGAAGCTTAACGTCGCGGCGAATCTCTGAAACTCTGGGTCTGCTTCAGGCGCTCGAGCCACCAAAGCGGCTCGCACGCGGAAGTTTCGCGCTACATCGTTTAATCCGTCGATATGATCTGCGTCACCGTGAGTTGCCAAGATGTAATCGACTGAATCCAAACCGCGCCACCATAGATACTCTGACACTACCGCTTCCCCGATACTTCGTGCGTCGTGTCCGAATTGCCCCTCATCGGCACGAATTGCAGGGGAAAAGACCGGCCATCCACCGCCATCAATAAGCAACGTTGTGCCATCGGGCATGGTCACCAGGGCAGAGTCGCCCTGCCCCACGTCCAGGAAATCCACATGAAGTTTTCCGTCAGTTCTACCTGCGCTTAGCGGATGGAAAACGATAATACCCAGCAGCATTATTTGCGACACGAGTGCCACAGACTTTAGTCTGTGAACTCTTGTACAACACAAACTTCCGTCTAGAGCAACGGGCACCCTCCCACCTCCACTGTTCGTCTTTTTCGAAGGTGGCGGCGCGAGGGGATTCCAGCGCCAAAACATAATGGCCAGGATTGTTAGCGGCAAATAGTAAAGCCAGTAGACCGTTGCGGCTGCTCCGGAGTAATGCGGCAGCCTAATTGAAGCCAGACCAAATCGGGCGAACGGATCCACGCTATGGACCATCAACCAGTTCAAGCCGTCGGCCAACCCAATCAATGGCGCCGCGGCGGCAGGACTAAACTGCCCGACCAGCAACGCCGCCATCGCCACCAAGGTTAACACGGCCACAATTAGACTTACGCCAATGTTCAAAACGAGTGACGCAATAGAGATGCGGTGAAAATAGATAATTAGAAACGGCAGCAACACGATTTGCACACTGACAGAGACGACAAGGGCGGTGAAGACGTAACGGAACAGGCGCTGCATGCGATATTGCTGTAGATGTTCGGTCAGACGGGCTTTGAAGAGTTTACATTGATAAACGGAACGCGCCATTTCGCTCTGCCACTTCGGCTCGTTCCAAAACAGACATTCACTGAAGGCCAGCAACCAATGCGGGCACGCTGGCGGATATGGAGTTTGCCGGGTCGGTTGCCACGACCCAATTGCCTGGATTTTCTGCAGCACGGGCCAGGCGACAACAACGATTGCCAGCACCGACAGGAAAGTCAGTTGAAATGAAGGATCGAAGAGATTCTGCGGCCGCCAGACAAGCAGCACCAACGCCGTACCGCCGAGCGCATTCAAAGAAGAAGCACGCCGAAAAATTACGGGAGCGAGCGCGACAATCGTGAACATTAATGCCGCCCGAACTACCGAAGACTCTGCTCCGACGGCGACTGTGTAGCCCCATAGAACCAACGCCGATAACAGGAACTGCAGCCATCGCTTTTTTGTAAGGCGTTGACTGAGGAGAAAGATAACACCCCCGATAAAACTGATGTGCAAACCGCTGATCACAAGCACATGAAAGGTACCGCCGGCTCGAAAGCGCTCCGCCGTGTCGGGTAAGAGGTTGTAGCGATTTCCCAGCAGGACAGCATCGAGCACGCCGGCGGTCTGTGGTGAAAAACTTTTATCAATTTGCCGTTGCAATTGCTGGCGCCACTCGTAAAGCCATGCGAACGGCAGAAACACGGGTTCATCATCAAGCCGCTCGATTAATAGTGGGCTCTTGATAAAGCTCGTTGCATCATAGCCTTTGCGATCGAGATATTCTGTAAACGATGTTACGCCCGGATTGCGACAGCTGTCGGCGCGACGCAAAGTTGTCATAACGCGGAGTTTGGCGCCATGACACAGTTCAAGCTGTTCGTATTCCTCTTTGGTTTTTGCCGATTGGAAACCTGCCATCAACGCAACCGCTCCCGAGGCTTCTGTCTCGACGCTTTTGAATCTGATTCGTTCAACTCGCAGAGTGAAATAGAATCTGTCACTGGCAGAGTCGACAGGTCCATCGACCACTCCGATTAACTCAACCGGATCACCGACCGCGATTGTTCCTTCGTCTAGCGATCTTTTTAACTGATGTCCCGGGACGTCTTTCTTTTCGAGGACCGCCAGCGATGCCCCTGCAAAAAGCACGGCCGCGGTTAAGAAAAGGCAGCCAGGCACCAACTTCCGTTTTACCATTGCCACCAGCGCGGCAAGCGATGTGAGCATGCAAAAAACCAGCAGTAAACCGAGATGAAATGTCAGGAAATTACTGGCAAGGACGCCGGTCGAAAGAGCCAGCGCAAGCTGGGCAAGGGGACTTTGAGTCATCAACGGCGGGTGAGGAGCACGTTCCATTTTTTAGAGGCAGTTTACGGTGTTTGACCTAGCAGTTCAACAGGCCTTTCGCGTAGTGGGTCATCAGTTTGAACATTGAGGCAGAAAAAACCGCATGGCCGAATCCCAATTTGGAGTGCGGCGGCCTGGCGCCGCTTTGGCCTTTGCTGCGCATGCGGTATCTCACGTATGAACGACAACCCGCGACCGAGGCGCATCCATCAAGGCTTTTTGGGGGGCAAAGCGCTGCCAGGCCAGGCCTGGGCCGCTTTGGCCTTTGCTGCGCATGGGGTATCTCACGTATGAACGATAACCCGTGACCGAGGCGCATCCATCAAGGCTTTTTTGGGGGGCAAAGCGCTGCCAGGCCCGGCCTGGCGCCGCTTTGGCCTTTGCTGCGCATGGGTATCGCACGGATGAACGATAACCCGCGGCCGAGTCGCATCCATCAAGGCTTTTTTTGTGAGGTGGGCCAAAGCGCTGCCAGGCCAGCGCACTCCAAAGAGTTGACCGTGTCGCGTCACTTTAGTTTTATTTTAGTTTCAGTTAGGATTTTAAGTATTCCGACAAACAAGCTGTAGCGTACCCCCTTTAAATATCGCCAGACGCTCGGAATGCCCTAGTGAATTCCCTGGTCTATACTGAGGAGTATGATTATGAATATTAAGGAAATCAGAATGTCTCGATCATTTATGTTGGTTTGCGGCTTGGCGCTGGTCCTGGCAGGAACACAGCTAGCTATGGGACAAGGTTCTGCCCAGACGACCACAAGAGAGCGAACTACAAACACACGCCCTGTCCCCAGTGGTGCAAAGATGAAGTTTAAAGGCGTCGTCATCAGACGCGATGAAGACACCTTCACGATACGCGATCGGAGTCGTGTGGATTACCAGGTTCTCTTGACTGACAACACGAGCATTAAAACGTACGGCGGCTTTCTTCGCAGCGGCAAAAAATATGCTGTGACTGACATTCTGCGAGGGCTGATAGTGGAAGTAGAAGGACGTGGTGATGCGGAAGGCCAACTCGTGGCGGAAAAGGTGAGGTTCAACGAGTCGGACCTGAGAGCCGCAATCACGACGGATACACGCGTCGGCCCAGTCGAGGAGAACCAGCAGCGTATGGCAGGGCAGATGGATGAGCTATCGGCGATCGCGGCTGAGGCCAGAAATGAAGCGAGCGCGGCAAACGAGCGCATTTCCGCTCTCGATGATTATGATGTGCAAGAAGCTCTTGTAGTCAATTTCAGGGTAAATAGCGCGGTGCTTTCGCCACAGGCGAAGCAAGAACTTGACGGGTTGGCAGCGAAAGCTCTCACTGCTAAAGCATATATGATCGAGATCGCGGGGCACACCGACTCGACGGGCAGCGTGGCGAAGAATTTCCAGCTTAGCCAGCTGCGTGCCGAATCAGTGGTCCAATACCTGGCAGTGAATCATAAAATTCCTTTACGCCGTTTCATCACACCGATGGGTTACGGCAAAACCGACGCTGTAGCCGACAACACGACAGCAGCGGGACGTGCTCAGAATCGACGTGTGGAAGTCAAGATTCTTATCAATCGCGGCATAAGCCGGGCAGCACGTCCGTCGGGTAGTTGAGTCCAGTATTACTGAGTGTGGGTTCTCGTGTGCTCCGTGCCTCTGTGGTTTACTTTTTATGACAGGGAGATTTCTAAGGAGACACGGAGCACACGGATGTCGCAGAAAGAAAAAAATGAAAATAGGACACCACTTAGTTTCATTCGTAAGCTACTCAACTACTTTTCTGTTCTGATCGGGGTTATCCGCGTTGATCTGCGGCTAATGCGTTTGAGTCAGCGTTGATCTGCGGCTAATGCGGTTGAGTCAGCTTTACCTTGAAAAGCATCCAGACATAAATCAGGTCAAAGACCGAGCAGAGTATTCCCAACATCAGAATCAGAAAACTGCCCGTAGGAAAGCCGCCATCGCCCAGGATTCCAAATAGTATGGTCGGCGCCAGCGTGCCTATCCATTTGCTGACGGCGATCGCTAGACTTTGCCCCTCGTTGCCGCCTCGTCTCACAAACAAGCCAATGAACAGGACCGACATCAGAAGGTTCTGGAGAAAAGCGGAATAACCTGCGCCGACAGCTACACCGAACTCTCTGATAAAGGCATATTCTACGCACAGGGCCGTCACCAGCCCGAGGACGCTCCAGCCAATAAATGCACGCGGCGGCAGGCTGCGCGGAAAGTATTTCCGTCCGTACCTGAAATAGGTGAAGAGGATGCCACAATCAAGGGAGAACCAAACGGCATTGATGATCGTCTGCAGGCTGACGCCGGCTCGGAAGCCGTAAATCGTATGTAGTAATTCCCAGGCGAAGTTTAAGGCGAGCGCATAGAAGGGAATCGCGTATGACCTGTCTCTAAGTCCGACGCGAATGCCTTCGATATAAACAACTGTCCAACAAATACCGCTGATGACGGTGAGAATCAGCTTTATTGAATCGGGGTTAGTCATCTCCTTAGCAGGTGAACCACAGTTTCCACGTGATGAGTCTGCGGAAACATATCCAGGGCGGCAACCGATTCGAAGCTATAACCACCCGCTAACAAATCTTTCAAGTCCCGAGCGAGTGTGGCCGGATCACATGACACATAAGAAATTCTCCCTGGCTGAAGGGCGAGAATGCCCTGGACCACTTCGGGCTCGGCGCCAGTGCGGGGCGGATCCAGCACGAGAAAGTCGAAGTGTTTTAATGATGAACCGCCGTGTTTCAGCCGCACGCCGACTTTCGCATTAATGATTTTGGCATTGTCCAATCCCGCATTGGTTAGGTTACGGCGCGCGTAACGACAGGCAGGGGCATCTGATTCGATCCCCACGACCTGAGAAAACCGTCGTGCAAGTGGCAGAGTAAAAAGCCCGACACCACAGTAGAGGTCTATTGCGTTCTCACCTTGAGCCTCTCCGACGGCGGCTGTGACAAGACGATCCAGCAGGTCGTGATTTATCTGAAAGAAGCATTTCGCACTGAACTGATAGGTTTCATCCCCGATCCTTCGGGTAACATCCTGAGTTCGAAAGTCAGCGACCGCGGGTGCCACCGAAACTCCTGTATCACCGGCCACCGCTTCGATTTCGGCTAATTCGTTCAGTTGAGCTTCAGGAAGATTAGTTCGCACTTTCTCCAGCACTTCCTCTAATTCAGGAACCAGCACGGCGCAGTCGGCCACGTCACAGACTTCGTGTGAGCCGCGCTCGAAGTAACCAACCGTTCTGTTGGCGGGATCCAATTGCCAATTGGCGCGCGCCCGATACCGCCACGCTCGTGGTGAAGCCACAACTGAAACCTCCGGTGGATTCTCAATGCGGGCAATGCGGTATAAACAGTCCCTAATCATCTCGCTCTTGGCACGCAACTGGGCGTCATAGCGCAGTTGTTGAAAGTCGCAACCACCGCAGCGGCCGAAGTATGGGCAGGGAGGTTCAACCCGAACAGGTGATGGCCCAAGAACTTCGACGATTGAGGCAAAGACTGTCTTGCCACGAACGCGCACGATTCTGACTTTAAGCAGATCGCCTGGAGCCGCGAGAGGGACGAAAACGGTTCTGCCTTCTGCATGGGCCAGCCCGATGCCGCCAGGCAAAATGCGTTCGATTTCAACTTCGAGAATAACGGCTTCAGCAATATCCATCTAAGAACAGCCTAACGCATAGAGGCGGGCCCGCACCCGCCTCCACTTGGACAACCATTTCATGAAAAAACTATGACCCCGGATTGTAAGCGTTGGGGGCCCACTGCTGCTGAGGCGGTGGCGGCGGCGCATAATCCCCCGTTACGCTTTCCAGTTCAAGCTTGATGCCACCAACGATTCCGGCGGCGATGTTATAGATCAACCCGTTGATCGCTCCGCCAATGAAACCCATAATCCCGGCGACGATCGGAAAGGCGATCATCATCACCAACCCGATAACTATGGAACTAATACCACCCATAGCCTGGTCGCCGCCACGCGGGGCCATCGCAGATATGGCTGCGCCAAAGAGCATGAAGAACAGGCCGTAAATCACACCGAAGATTAGTCCAATAACAAAAGCCAACAAGGCCTGAATTTTTGCCAGAGAAAATACTCCTACGCGCCTGATTGTCATTTGAGCCATTACCGCCCTCCTTTAGGGGATCTTTGGATGCGCGACCCGGCAGCGCACTAAAGTTAGAGATAGAACAAACTGAGTCGCGGCACGGCAAACCGCTCGCGCAGGCGCTTCAGCAAAAGGTTGTCGAGTGTTTGTTGATATACCGCTTTTTCCATATGCTTCCGGTATGGTCGCAACTGCTCAACTACTTCGCTGCGAATAGATTCCATCTCCCTTGGCGAGAGAACGGAATTGAGGGCGTCGCTTATCATCCTCTCCAAACCGGTGAGCGAATCCTCCAATCGGCGGGCGTCCGGCGTACGGCTTGCTGCGAAATCATCTGTTATTTCCTGAAGCAGGGCAGCGCAGCGACCGAGCGCTTCAGAGAAATTGTCTTCCCCGCTTTGCCTTCTTTGTTCCCACGTTTCGACCAGCGCCAGCCGCGCCTGGTTAAGAAAGTCAAGTACCGCACCCCGAGCGAAGGGAAGATTATCTTTTGCAGTTTCCGTCTCGCTCGAAGTTGTGCTTTCTTCTTCGTTGGCCCGACCGACTCTCGCCTCTAGCCATTCAGCATATTGCGCTTCTACTTCCTCCTGACAATACAGGAGAGACTTAACACTGCGCTTGCGCGGTCGGGCCTCCCAGGAATCGAATGATCGCTCTATACCTCGCAACACGACATGCAGCGGTATGCCAATCTGTTTCCATGTTTCGATTAGCGCCCAATCAAGGGGACTTAAGAGCAGATGCTTGCCGCGCCGTCGAACAAATGCGTCTTCGATTTCAGTAAAGTAATTGAAGTAATTTTCGATTGCCGATTGCCGATTGCCGATTTGCACTTTGGAAGTCATCACGAAGCCTGAAACGCAGTCGCAATCGGCAATTGGCAATCAAAAATCGAAAATCGAAAATTACTTGGTTCGTTCATAAACCAAACGCATTCCTTCGAGTGTTAAGGTTTCGTCCACCAACTCGATTACTTCAGAGCCCGTCGCAATCAACGCAGCGAGCCCGCCAGTGGCGATCACTCTCGGAGGCCGATATTCGCTGCCCATTTCGCGGATCATCTTATGCAAGACGCCATCCACCATGCCGGCATAACCATAGTAGAGGCCCGATTGCATCGCGGTGATCGTCGACGAGCCGATTACTTTCTGCGGCCGTTTGATATCAACGGGCGGCAGTTTCGCGGTTCGCATAAACAGCGCTTCGGAAGAGATCATAATGCCAGGAGTAATAACGCCACCCAAATACTGTCCCAACGCATTGATGGCGTTGAAGGTTGTAGCCGTGCCGAAATCAACAACGATGCAGGGCGCGCCGTATTTCTTAACCGCGGCGACGGCATCAACAATTCTGTCAGCTCCAACGTCTGAGGGCGGCTCATAGAGAATTGCTAAACCAGTATCGATCGTATGATCAATGAATAGAGGCGTAAGGTGAAAATAGTCCTCCGCCATTTTCTTCAACGTGTAATTCAGCGGCGGCACAACGGAAGCGACTGCGATGGCATCGATGGCTTTAAAATCAAGGCCCGCAAGCTCAAAGAGGTTTCGCGAATGCACACCATACTCGTCGACGGTCCGCGCCGCATTAGTCGTCAACCGCCAGTGGGCTATCAACTCTTCGTCACGATAAACGCCCAGCGAAGTGTTTGAGTTACCGACGTCAATCACCAAAAGCATAAGCCAGTTCCCTGCCCTTTTCTCTCCGCGTGCGTCCGCCGGAAAGAACCTCTTGAATTAAGTCGCAAGCGACAGCCGCACCGTTTTCCTGCTGCAGTTGCTCGCTAACCTCTTTGGCGTTCTGAGCATAGTGCGGCTTGGCAAGCAAAATGCCAAGCTCTTTAGTCAACCGATCCCCTCGGTATCGCGAACGGTAGAGTGTTCTGCTGGCGCCGAGTCGGGCGGCGTGCGCAGCATTGTCGTTTTGGTCGAAGGCGAAAGGCACTATCAGTGTGGGGATGCCCGCACGTAAACCTTGAGAGGTGGTACCGATGCCACCGTGATGGACCATGATACAGGCCTTCGACAACAGCAACTCATAGGGCGCGTAATTCACTGCGATAATCTCGGCAGGCAGTGGCTCGGCCGGCAGGTTGCGCTCGTCGCCAATTAAGAGCACGGCACGGCGGCCCAATGTCTTCGCTGCCGCGATGCTCTGCTGAAAAAAGTCTCGCGCTACCCACACCGCGGACGATCCCAGGGTGAAGACGATCGGCGGGGAACCGTCATCGAGGAAGTACGACAGCTCAGCGGGCATCTCCGCTTGACTGTGAAGATCGTAAAAAGCAAACCCGGTGATGCGCGCCTGCGACGGCCAATCCCGTTGCGCTTGAGCAAACAATGAGGAAAAGAGCGCGAGCACCAAGCTCGGCGAATGCTGCCCCTCGAACACCGCATTCCCGTAATCAGTGATACCTAACTCGTCGCGCAAGTTGTTTATGGCGAGGGGTTGGTAGCTCGCCTTCGCAAACCTAATTGCGATTTTCATGAAGTTTGGGCCAAGCCGCTTGAGTTGGACCACCCATGGCCAAAAAGGAGGAACCGGTGGATCGTAAGGGGACAAGAACGACATTGGCGCGAGTACTGTGGAGATCCAGGGCATGCCGGTTTTGTAACCAACCAACGGTCCGGCAAAAGTCGCGGGATGCGTCACCAACAGGTCGTGATCTTCGGCAACTTCAAGCAAATCTGCGTAACTGTCGCGCACCGACGAGAGGATCACCTCCTCGATCAGGAACCGGGGGCCAGACTTAGGCTCCATGATCTTTTCAATAAGTCCCTGGTCCTGAATTTGTGGCGGAGGCACATCGGGGCGAATGGAGGCGAAGCGCAGTCCCGCCGCTTCGATCTTCTCGCGATAAAGACCCATCGTGGCAATCAAGGGATCGTGCCCACGGGCTTTCAACTCCGCCGCGATAGCCATGTATGGATGAATATCACCATACGAGCCAAACGTTGCAATGACGATTCGTTTGCCAGAAGCCATAAATTGTCCGACAAACTTTAGTTTGTCGACCTCCTCGCCGATAAATCCCCTGGCTAACATCGACAAACTAAAGTTTGTCGGACCACTAGTCACGTCGTCTGACAGCTGTCACGTCTCCGGCGCGAATAGCTTTGATATCTCCTTTGCTCGTTTCTACACGCAAAGCGCCGTCAGCTTCAAGCCCACGTGTTAAGCCCTCGATCGTCTCGTCTCCGGTTGACACACGAATCAGCTTTCCACTGGCATAGGAGGAACATTTACACCACGCATCCAGGATTTGCATTTCGCCGCCTTCTGTATGCAAGAGTTTATAGTTACGCGCAAGACGCTCGATCAGCGCCTGAAGAATCGCTTCTCGATTGCCTGGAGTTCCGGTCGCTTCCTCAACTGAGCTTGCTGTTACCGCCAGATCCGGCGGAAATGCATGTGATGTTAGGTTGATACCGATACCGAGAACCACTGCCCGTCCGCGATCCGATTCGACTGTTTCCGCAAGGATGCCGCAAATCTTCCGCGAGCCGGCTAGCAGATCATTCGGCCACTTGATATCGAGGTCGAGGTTACACGTTTCAACCAGCGTATCGTGAACGGCAACCGCGGCCATCAGTGTGAGTAGCGGCCACTTGTCGGGACGAACCGTTGGTCTGAGCAGGATGCTGAAGTAGAGGCCCGCACCGGGCGGCGATACCCACTGACGCTGAAGACGTCCGCGGCCTTCAGTTTGTTCGTCCGCAATAATGCAGAGTCCTTCGTCCGCGCCTTCGAGTGCCAATCTGGCCGCCTCGGAGTTTGTCGAACGAACGGATCTTAAGCGTTGTATTCGAGGGATTAATGCCATGGGACAGAACCAGCTTACAGCATAATCCGTCCCGAGAATTTAGAATTTAGAATTTGGAATAATTTAGAATTTAGAATGCGGATTTTGAGACAGTCGGCTGAAACGATCTGCTAAGTGGTTGGTTTAGATTCCAAAATTCTAAATTCTAAATTCCAAATTCTAAATTCTAATTCTAAATTCTTACTTCGAGAAGATGTCGTATCGTGGCGGTCCCAAGATCCTCAAACCAGGTGATGTGCTCAAGCACGAGGTCAAACTCGATGATGTATCGTCCTGGCGACACGGGGGCCTTTAATTCAAGCCAAAGCGAAGTTTCTTCGTCAGGCTCGAGTACGCCATCCAGCGAGGCACGACCATAGTCCCACTTCACCTCCTCGCCATTTTCCAGCAGCAAATGAGCGCCGAGTCGGACAATACCTCGCTCCCCAGCCTCCGTTTGTGTTGCCCATCGCGCGTTGCCCGTATTTTCCACGAGCACACGGAACCTTAATTCAGATTCGGCAGCGCACAATTCCGGACCTTCCTGAAGAGTAAGTCTCGCCTTGAGCTGGCTGAGTATTAATCCCTCCAACGCCGACTTCGTTTTACGGCAAAGCAGAATTGCTCGATCGCGCTTGAGGTCCAAAACATCGACTTCATCGAAACCAACGTTCGTTAAAAGCGCCTTGAGCGCATTTAGGCCGGGCAGGAACCAATTGAAAACGTGTTCCTTTCTTTCAGGCGGATTCTCGGCAAACACAAGGGGGTGCAATGTCGCGTCGCCGGCTGCAGCGAAATCAACGAATGACTCCGGAGCCTTTTCGATCGGGAGAATGGCTGTTTCTAAAATCAACAGTTCTTTTGTGACCTCGAATAATCGTTCGAGCGCATATACCAGGTGCTTGCAATGATAGATAAGGCCCAGTGCGAGCGTAATATCAAATTGGCCCACTGAACATCTGTTGAGATCATAGACCGACATCCTGCGATACTCGATATCCAGGTCGAGCACTCGGCGGACGAAAAGCGCCTGACGCACATGATGACGCTGCGCGTCCACGCCCAGCACTCGAGCTGCGTTGCGCCGCTTCGCCTCGATGGCGTAAAAACCTGCATTGCAACCAACATCCAGAACACTCTTGCCGGAGAGGTCGGTCGGCAACCCGCGTCTTATCTTGTCCCAGGTTTCCGCGGGATGATCGACCGCTTCGCTACCAGCGCTTTGGGTCTTTGTCCTAACGCCTCCACCAAGATCGATGCAGTGGAACCACGGCGCCAGTGAGTCAAGGCTTTGTTGGATCTCTTCCGGTGTCATTCTCTACTATGTCATTAGTTCCGTGATTGCTGGCGCCACACCACTCAGGAGCAGTTCGTCGGGCTCGACATTGCTGAGGTGGGCTATTTCCGAAGAGACACTGTCAAGAAACTTTCGCTCGGCTCGTCGAGTGATGACATGGCGAATGAAATCTAGATAGTCAGCGGCCGTTTGTTCGACTCGGTGATGCGCCAACATGAATGCTCGGGCGTTGGCGCCAATGCGCTGCCGCAGGTCAGCGTTCGCAATCAACTCTTTCAGATAAGCACAGAGTAAGAGATCTGCACTCGGGCCGGGATCGATCTTAATCACACAATCGTCGGGCAACTCAGAAAACCAACCGATGTTGGAAACTATAGTGGGAACGCCCGCCGCCATTAACCGGCATAAACTCGCGGAGGTCTCGCCCACGGTCTGATCGCGCAGGTTAATGGCAATATCAGTTTCGGAGATGCGAACCTTAAAGTGCTCAAGGTCGAGATATCCGGAGATCGAGACGCGGTTTTGAATGCCATAAGTTCGCATGAGCTCTTCGACATCGAAATAGCTGTTTAGTTCGCCCACCAGGTGATATTGAAAAGCGTGATCTTTTCTTAACACCGCAAGTGCTCTAATCGCAGATTCCAATCCTTTGCTGTCGGTAATAAAACCAAAGGACGCGATTGACAGAGACTCTTTCTCCGCGGTCGATCGCAGTGAATCAACCTCAGGAATCTTCACATGAAGATTGATCTTCGCCGCCGGTACACCTGGTGCGATACGTGCCAATCGCGAACGACTCCATTCGGAATGTGCAATGATTCCTTCCGCCCTATTCGCCAACCGAAAATTCATGGGAAAGCCAAGTGGATTTTGGTACTGAGGAGGTGCCGCCCCTCGCGAAAGGGCCTCTTCCGCCTCAGCACGAGTTTGAAAACCCTCTGAAGCTTCCAATTCGTCGAGGTACACATTCGGATCTCTCAGCTCATGCGCCCGCTCGAGGAAGAAATGCTGGAAAGCGACGTCGTGGAATACGACGATTGCTGAATGCCTGCTGGCAACCTCAAAAATCCCGCCATGATAGCGATGACTATTCCCCATCTGGCACAGGATCGCGTCGTAATAAGGCAGTGCTCCCAGCGATGCAGGGTTTTTCCGATAGTCATGGATTTGGAACGCCGCGGAAACCACTGGATTCGTTGGGACAAATCCATCGACAAAGAGATCTATCTCCGCGCCTCGTGCAAGCGCGGGCAACAATTCTTCGCTGTAGTCTGAGATGCCGGACCGCTGCGGATTTAACGGGCTAAAGTAAGCAATACGCATAGCCCTTTATTGGACCTTCACATTAACCTTCAAAACGGGAGAGCCTTTGGCCTGGAACCACGATACGCCTTCTTGTACTGCGTCCAATTGCAAGATGTATTCGCCCGGCTTATCGGGTGCGGTGATCAATAACGGCACTTCCACTTCTTGACCCGGACTCAGGTTTGCGGGCAGGCCATACCGACCATCCATATTAGTTATCAACTGCCCCTTGTTATCGAGCCAACTATCACCGACTGCAACGCGATACTTGTTGCCCTCACCCGTGCCGTAAACAATCCATAATGCGTCGCTGGCATTCTTTACCTTCACTTTGATGGTCTGCTTTTGACCCGGCTTTAATGTGGTCAACGGCTCAACCAACTTCAGATCAGCCTTGAAGGCGCGATCCGGCAAAGGAGTGTCAGGTTTAGGAGTGTTTGGCTCAGTGGTAGCCCCGACGTTCCTTGGGCTCTGTTGTGGGCTGGGGCTGCACCCCGCAATCACGAAAACAAATAGCAATACAGCAGAGAGAGTAGTCCTCATTGATTGGTTTTCTCCTGAAGAATAGTTCTAAAGATATTTGGGTCGGTTTAGAGTTCAAACTTTAGTTTGTGGCCGCGAAACAGCAACCTAAAGGTTGAACTCTAAACGTCTGTAATCAATGAACCCCAAACGTCTGTAATCAAGCTGGGCCGCTGCTGATATTTTTAACCCGGAAATACTAACGGCTAACAGAGCCGAACCACTAGCGCTCAACCGTTACTGAGACTTCGGCCGGAGTCGAACCCTTCTCATAGAACCAGGAAACCTGTTCCTGGACCAGGTCGAGCATGAGAGTGTACGTGCCCGTTTTTTCAGGCGCTCGGATGTGCAGTTCCAGCTGGATTTCCGCTCCTGGCGCGAGATCCCCAGGTAAGGGCGTCCGACCATCGTCATTTATTACTATCCTGCCAGACTCGAGCCATTTGTTTCCGAGTGTGACCTGATGTAGCCCACTCTGATTTTGATTCGCAGGCCAGACAGCACCGCTAGTATTCTTAACTTTAACTCTTACCGTTGTGCGCTGACCCACCTTAATAGTGGTTGGACACTGTAGAACCGAGACCTCTGCACTGAAGATTCCTAGTGTCCGACCTAAAGGATCCGGTGCGACCTCGAGGACGACTAGAGGCAGACGCCGCTGCCAGGAATAATATGGCAGTTGGACGTGCGTAGTCTTGAGTGCGGCAAACCCGCGATTCTTCAGCCTGACCAGCGCCGCTTCGAGGTCGTCCTCGAATACGACAGCTAGCATCTTCCTCGCGGAAATTGTATCCAGGGCGGTTCGGAATTCCCTCATTGCGGCCGGCGTACCCACTAAAGCCTCAGCAAATAAATTCAGCTGCGGCACATCTGGCTTTAGCATGCCGGTTACTGCGCTTGTCTTCGGACCGGTCTCAACCCAAACGCCTACTCCGCCAAAAAGATCAAGCTCGTTGGGAGTCAAGTACCTGATTAAAGAACGATCTCTAAATAATTCCTTTAGTTCCGTGCGGTACTCACGTGGGTGCTCGAAAGCCGTTGGGCGCCCTCCCCATTCCCTGTCAAACATGTAAACGCCGACAGCAGTCTGGATTAACAAGCCGGTCCAAACTAACAACGCTAATCCCTGACGAAGGAGCTGCGGATTGAAACTCGACCTCCAAAGATATACGCCCAGCATGATCAGCGATACGCCACTAAGTAGGTCGAGAAACAATCCATAGCGAATGTATCCGGTTCCCATGCTCCACAAAACAGCGCTGACGATAGTGATAAAGCCCAGTGCTCTTGCTCGTTGGTTCCTGACAAGAAAAACGAGGAGAATTGCAGCACCCAATCCCAACGACATTCTCCCGGAATAGACATGGAGCTCCGACAGCCGCTCCTGGCGGAACAAAATCTCAAACGGCCAAAATATTGTTTGCCACACTCCCCGAGGCCCCCAACGGCCATCTGAGATATTTTCATCGGGCCAGTAAGGCGACTTGAAAAGTTTATTGTAGAGCGGGAAGACCGGGTTGCCGGTAAGCCGGTACAGGCAGAGAGCATGTGGCACGATCGGCAAGAGAAAAGCGACCGCCATTGTCCCCGTGATCCGTACGTACCGCGACAAGCTGTGCGGCCTTGTAGCCAGGAATTTACCAAGAACGATCAGGCCGATAGGCAGCGCAAAGACAAGGCTGGTTAACTTGAGCGCGATGCTCATACCCAGCAGCAACGAAATGCAGATGTAGTACTTCGTCGTCCTCGAAGTCTGGTCGTCTTCGCGCAGGGCAAGATAAGTTGCCTCTAACAGAAGCGGCAATGCCAGGAGATCAACCATGTAGTTGTTTATTTCGGATAACAACTGCTCCGAAAGCAAGATTAAAAGCACTGCCAACGATCGCAGTGCGGCACTTCTGATATCTCGGCGAAAGAGTTTGAAAAGGATTGTCCCTGTCCAGAGCAGTGCCAAATAGTTGACGAATGTTCCCAACCGGAAGCCAAAGAGATGCCGGAACATTCCTGTAATCATGTCCGCTACAGGGTTGTTGAAGTATGGGAAATAGGCAGGAGCGAAATCACCCGGCACGCGCATCATTCCTCGCAAAGCGCGCTCAGAATGGAAAATGTGATAGCTGAGAACGTCGAAGGAAAGATCGGGATACCCAAATCGAATCAAATAGAAGAACAACAGCGGCAGCGCCACTATGATCCAAAAAACGATAGGTCTTTTTTCTTCGGGAGGCTCTTTAGTAATGACATAGATAGCTCCGAAGGCAAGCGAGACTAAGATAGTCAAAATCCAGGCGAGTGTGTTGTTTTGCAGAATCCAAAAGTATTCTCGAACGAATGCGACGATGTAGACCACAACAAGCGCATCGAAGAATTCCAGCTTTTGGGTTAGTGCCTGGGAAGAGTTGCTAATGTTTCGGCCCATATCAAGGAACTAGTTGGCGGCGGAAATCAGCTTTTCTACAACGTTGTCCCATGACAAGTTCAATGCTCGCACCTTCTCGTGGCCGCACTTGCCCATTGCCTGTGCGCGGCCACGATCGGAGTGCAACTGATCGATGGCAGCCGCGATCTGCGCTGGTTCGGGCTCAACCACCAAACCCGTCGTCTGATCTTCCACAAACTCTCTCGGTCCACCGGAATCGCTCGTAACCACTAGCGGGCGGCTGGACAACATACCTTCCAGAGTCACATAACCGTAATCTTCATCGAAGGGTACATACATGACAGCCAGTGCATTCGCGTACAACTCGGCAATCCTGGTTTCGTTTACATAACCTAGAAGCTCGACGCGTCCTTGCACCTGATGCTGCCTGATAAGCGATTCATAATGGGCGAAATCACTTGAGCCTCCAGCCAACAATAACCTGACGGGCGCGGCAACGTATCGCATCGCTTCGATCAAGAGGTCTTGCCTTTTCTGCGGCTCGAGCCGGCTAGGACAAAAGATGAAGTCTCCGAGTGCGTTGCTGGACAATGACCCCCATCGAGGCGGCGGATGATACAGCGTCTCGCCGGCTACGTTGTTATACCGAGCGAGACGCTCTGTTACCGTTGCCGAGATAGCAAAAACCTTCCTGGCTCCCGAGAGAAACTTTTGATCACATCGATGAATGAAGTCGCGCACCTGGGCGCCTTCCGGATAGGTTGAAAGATCGTCAAAACTTGTCCCCCAAAGGTTGTATGCCGATCGGTGCTGATGCATTAGCCACAAGACTTTTCTTGGATGAGCGACCGTGTAGGCAGGAAACTTCATGCCGATTACGAGGTCCACGGGCTTACCATTTGACTCGGAGAGATTAAGCAAGCGCCACATTAAGGTGCCACGCATGATCTCAACGGGCGGATACCAACGAAAAGGTAAGGTCACAACTTCTGTGTTGTATCCCGCCGCAATCAGTGCTGCCCGCAATCCAGAAACGAGAGCTTCAGCTCCGCCGGAAGTAAAGGGGATCTGCGTTGTACAGATCAGAATGTTACGAATCATTATGCTGGTCGCAGGCTGGATTCACACCGAGTAAACTAAGGTTGGATTTCAAATTGAAACTTTAGAGTCAGGTTAGCCCAGGTCTTCAAGCTGCGCCTTGATTGCTCGCAACTCTTCAAGTCGCGCCGCCAGACTGTCAATCTCTGAATCGATTTCCACCTGCTGCTCACGAGCAGTTGCCAGGTTGTCTTCTGCCAGAGCCGCTGCTCCGCCTGTAATTCGCGCCGGCCGATATTGGTGAAGAGAGTTTCCGCTCTGGTGGCCGTTTGCGGGAAAAGCTTCGAGCTCCATCTGGATCTTAGTAGCGGTGGAAGTGATCTTTTGCAATTGCGTCTGCAATTCCATCAGTTGTTCCTCGTGTGAGGAGAGTACAACCAGTACGTCCTTGAGGGAATTGGAAGTCGCCGAGTTGAAATTCACTTGCTCCCATGTGAACCAGTGGCTGGCTCGCTTTAGCAGACGCTTGATCCAAAGCTCCACCCTGGCGGCCCATCCTCTTCGGTAACTGGTTATCGGCGGTAGCCTGGTTCGTGAACGTTCGATAACGGAAAGATTTGCTCGAATCGATTCGATCGCGGCGCCGTTCACTCTCAATTCACCTGACTCTGCCGGGTGCGCGATAGACGAAGGCGCTTGTTGCCTAAGCTGCACTCGCACACGTTCCCGAATGTCTCTTAACGTCTTTTCTACATCCGTCTCGGGCATTCTAATCATTACCTTCCAGCAATCAACCCCACGTCGATTGCAGGACAATTGCTTGCACAACCTCAACACCTTATTCTTGCTGCGAGTGAGGCAATTTATCATTCGCTATTTCCCAATGCAATCTTGTTTGCTTACCTTAGTGGGTGTGACTCAACACTGACCAGATCGTCAAAGCACTATCAAATTTTATTCTGTCTATGAAGATCGGCTTATATAATTCGAGCATTGAGAATTCAGCCGTAGGCAGTGTTTCGGCTGCAATTCTCGCGGTCGCCCTGGCCGTCAAACATCAAACGGAAATCGTTTACACACCCGGTTCATCCACACGCGAGCAGGTTGCTCTGCTCTGCGGTGGATCGTCTGAACAGGTATCTTTCCGAACCGTTGAGCCGCCACCGCAGATCATTACTGATCCTGTTAGTCCCGACCGGCGTTATGAGGCCTTGAGAAATTGGGGCGATAAGTTAACAAGCGCTTACGATCTGTTTATTAACTTTTCGGACCGCTTGCCAATCTATTGTTCAGCGGCGCGAGGTGTGCTCATCATCCAGTTTCCCCACGATTTCATCCCTTCACCTTATCGTGAGTTGTGGGTGGATCATCTGAACAGCTATCAGCTTAAGCTCGCCAATTCATATTACACGCAGTTCTGGACTCGGGTGTTTTGGGAGATTGATTGCCCAGTCCTCTACCCGCCCGTTCCGAAACCACCATCATCCGACGGGAAAGAAAATTTGATTGTCTCGGCGGGATCGTTCAATGCCACCCGCCCACATAAATTGTTAGAACTCGTATCGGCATTTCAGCAACTGAGAATGAAGTTGCCCGCCTGGTCGTTATCCATCATCGGCAACCTCGATGAAAATGTTGCCAGCAGGAAACAATTCGAGAGGGTTCGAGATGCTGCTGGTCAATCCGGTATTTCAGTTCTTGCGAATCCTTCTTTTGAAACGGAGTCTGACCTTTTCAGCCGCGCTCGGATTTTCTGGCAAGCAGCTGGATTGGGTGATGATCCTGACCTTGAACCCGGAAAGGTAGAGCCTTTTAATCTCAACGTACTGCGAGCCATGGCCGCTCGTTGTGTCCCGCTCGTAATAAACA
>WNGE01004387.1_pt1 | contig 32557 bp, 33 predicted proteins | sample 5400651 | NCBI WGS metagenome assembly WNGE01 (sample SAMN13153370, study PRJNA577476) | soil metagenome | isolation source: 60 cm soil or saprolite under grassland replicate 2 | place: USA:California | collected 2016-06-15
TTAAACTGGACGTCTGACAGCCGGCATGTCCTCGCCGGCTTCCACGGTTGATCGAACGCAAGCGCTACGTGACAGGCTCGAACTTCAGCTTCTTCGCGTCGGCCGGCACGTCCGTGGGGTAGTCGCGCGTGAGACATGCGCGACAGAGCTGCGACGCCGGCCGGTGCGTCGACTCCTCCCGTCCCTCGAGGGAGATGTAGGCGAGCGACGTCGCGCCGATGTGCTCGCGGATCTCCTCAACCGTCTTGGTCGACGCGATCATCTCCGCGGGGTCGGCAAGATCGATGCCGTAGAAGCACTGCCCGATCACGGGCGGGGCAGAGACGCGCATGTGCACCTCGCTCGCTCCCGCGTCGAAGAGCAGCTGCACGATCTGGCGCGTCGTGTTGCCACGGACGATCGAGTCGTCGACGGCAACGACTCGCTTGCCCGCGACCTCCGCGAGCGGGTTGTACTTCAGCTTGACCCCCTGCTCGCGCAGCCCCTGCTCCGGCTGGATGAACGTGCGGCCGACGTAGCGGTTCTTGATCAGGCCCTCGCTGTACGGGATGCCGGCGGCGCGCGCGAACCCGATCGCGGCGGGCGTGCCGGACTCGGGGATCGGGAGGACGAGATCCGCGTCCACGGGCGCCTCGGCGGCGAGCCGCTCGCCCATCCGCACGCGCGCGGCGTGCACCTCGATGCCCTCGAGCCGCGTATCCGGGCGCGCGAGGTAGAAGAACTCGAAGATGCAGAGCGCGCCGTGCTCGGCCGGCTCGACCGACTGGACGGACCGAAGCCCGGCGGCGTCGATGAGGACGGCTTCGCCCGGCGCGACCTCCCGCTCGAAGACGGCGCCGACGAGATCGAGCGCACACGACTCCGAGGCGACGACCCACTCGCCGTCGAGCCGGCCGAGAACCAGCGGCCGGAAGCCGAACGGATCGCGGAATGCGACGAGCGTGCCTTCCGAGAGGGCGACGATCGAGTACGCGCCTTCGAGCCTGCGCATCGCGCCGGCGACGGCATCGTCGAGCGACCCCGGCTCGTTCGAGATCAGCGCCGCGATCAGCTCGCTGTCGGACGTGGAGGACAGCTTGACGCCCTCGTCCGCAAGCTGTGCCCGCAGCGCCGATGCGTTCGTGAGATTCCCGTTGTGACCGAGCGCGACCGTGCGCGCAGGCCCGTGATGGAGCAAGGGTTGCGCGTTCGCCCACTGCGTGGAGCCGGTCGTGGAGTAGCGGGTGTGTCCGATCGCCGCGTCGCCCTGCAGGCCGCTGAGGTTCTGCTCGTCGAAGACCTGGGACACGAGCCCCATGTCGCGGAGGACCGTGAGCCTCCCCTCGTCGGAGACCGCGATGCCGGCCGATTCCTGCCCCCGGTGCTGCAGCGCGAAGAGCCCGAAGTACGCGATGCGCGCGACGTCGCGCCGGGGGGAGCGGATGCCGAACACGCCGCACATCGCTAGACCACCTCCCCGATGCGCGCGAGGCCGCGCGAGCCGAGCTTGTCGACGTCTTCCGGGGCGCACGCGACGATCGCAGCGGTGCCGAGCGGCCCGCTCGGCAACTCGACGGCGGCCTTGCGGCCGCTCCATTCGGCGGCTTCCTCGAGTGCCGCCTCGAGACCGGCGGAGCCGACGTCGTGCGCAAGCGTGAGGAGCGGCGCGGTCCTCCACAGGAAGCGGATCAACGCGGCCTCGGCGTTCGGATCGAGCGGCCCCGGCGGCAGGCTCGCGAGCAGGACGACGTCGCCCGCGCACCAGCGGTCGGGGATCTGCCGAACGTCCGGCACGAGGCCGACGCAGCCGACGACCGGCGTGGGCGGGATCGCGCGTCCGTCGGTCTCGTTGTAGAGCGAGACGTTGCCGGACACGACCGGCGTTCCGAGTGCCGTCGCGGCCGCGACGATTCCGTCGATCGCCTGCGCGAGCTCCCACCCGATCTCGGGTTTCTCGGGATTGCCGAAGTTGAGGCAGTCCGTGAGCCCGATCGGCTCGCCCCCGGCGCAGGCGACGTTACGCGCGGCGCCGAAGACGGCCTGCGCGCCGGCTTCGAACGGATCCGGCGCAGTCGGCCCTTGAAGCGAGACCGCGAGGCCGCGCGTGGACGGCCGCAGCCGAAGCACCGCGGCGTCGAGTCCCGGGCGGCGCACGGTGCGCGAGCCGACGAGCTGGTCGTACTGCTCGTAGACCCAGCGCTTCGAGGCGAAGCTCCCGCTTCGCGGCGGGCTGACGACGCCTGCGCGCGGCTCCTGCGCGACCTCGTAGCGTGGGCACTCCTCGGTGAGAAGGGCCGCCGGGATCTCACCGACGGTCTCGCCGTTGAAGAGGGCGTGCAGCGCGCCTCCCTCGGCGACCTCGCCGATCACCGTGCACGGCAGCTCCCACCGCGCGCACACCTCGCGCACCGCCTCGAGCATCTGCGGGCGGACGGCCGCGACCATTCGCTCCTGCGACTCGGAGATCATGATCTCCCAGGGCTCCATTCCGTCTTCGCGCTGCGGCACGCGGTCGAGGTGGACGTCGATCCCCGCACCGTCCGACGCCATCTCGGCGAGCGAGGACGCGAGGCCCGCGGCGCCGCAGTCCTGCAGCGACTCGACGAGTCCCCGCTCGACGAGCTCGACGCTTGCCTCGATCAGCTTCTTGCCCGTGAACGGATCGCCGACCTGCACGGAGGGCCGCTTGTCGGCGTCGTCGTCGCCGAGCTCCTGGCTCGCGAGCACGGAGGCGCCGCCGATCCCGTCGCGGCCGGTCGTCGCGCCGTAGAGAACGACGAGATGTCCGGGCACGCGCGCCTTCGCGCGCGTGACGCGCTCGCTGGGAAGAATCCCGACGCACATGGCGTTGACGAGGCAATTGTCGGCGTACGCCTCGTCGAACACCGCCTCGCCACCGACGGTGGCGACTCCGACCGAGTTGCCGTACGCGCCGATCCCGGCGACCGCGCGGTCGAAATCGTGGCCGGGCGCTGCGAAACGCAGGCCGTCGAGCAGCGCGATCGGGCGCGCGCCCATGGCGACGATGTCGCGGAGGATCCCGCCGACGCCGGTCGCCGCTCCCTGGAACGGCTCGACGGCGGACGGGTGGTTGTGGGACTCGACCTTGAACGCGACCGCCTCGCCCTCGCCGAGGTCGAGCACGCCCGCGTTCTCGCCCGGGCCCTGGAGGACGCGCTCGCCCGTCGTGGGCAGCCGCTTGAGGAGCGGCGCCGAATGCTTGTAGCCGCAGTGCTCCGACCAGAGGAGCGAGAAGACCGCGAGCTCGAAGTGGTTCGGCTCGCGTTCCAGAAGATCCCCGATTCGCTCGAACTCGTCGTCAGTGAGCCCGAGCGCGCGGTGCAGAGGCTGTTCCGCAACCTGCGTCAGGGGGCCAGTGTAGCCCGGCGCTCTGACGGTACCGTGCGGCGGTGACCCGCTCCTACGTCTTCCTGATCGGACTGTTCGGCGCGATCTGGGGCGCCTCCTATCTGTTCATCAAGGTCCCGGTGCGGGACTTTTCTCCGCAGGCGATGATGGAGCTGCGGCTCGCGTTTGCGGCGCTCGCGCTGCGCGCACGAGCCTCGTCACGTACATCATGCCGCCGATCGCGCTCTTCTACAGCGCGATCCTCCTCGACGAGCACGTCACCGCCGCGACGATCGCCGGGCTCGCGCTGATCCTCGCGGGAGTTGCTCTTGGCTCGGGCGCGTTGCGGCTCATCCGGCGCGCCCCGGCGATCCAAGAGCCGTGAGCGACGTGCGCGTTCGTCGCGCGACCCGCGACGACCTCGACTTCATGGTCGACGTCTTTGCCCACGGCGACGTCCGGCCGTATCTCGCCACGGGCGGCGCGTTCGATCGCGACTCGTTGCTCGGCGAGCTCGGCCGGCAGGAGCGCGAGCCGGGGGCGTTCGGCCGCTTCGTGATCGAAGTTCGCGAAGGCGACGAGTGGCGACTCGCCGGCACGATGGGCTTCGAGCGTGTCAACGAGCGAAGCCGCATCGCGCGGCTCGAACGCCTCGCCGTCCACCCGGAGTTTCGCGGTCGCCGGCTCGCCGACGAGGCGGCACGGCTGTTCCAGCGCCATGTGATCTTCGACCTCGGCTTCCATCGACTGCAGATGGAGATCTACGGCTACAACGACCGCGCGCAGCGGCACGCGGAGCGCGCCGGGTGGATCAAGGAAGGCGTCAAGCGAAAGGCCTACCGCCTGGGGGACGAGTGGGTCGACGGCGTCATGTACGGGCTCGTGCGCGAGGATCTCGAGGAATGACGCTGCTGGGCGAGTGTTGGCCGGGGCCGTCGAACGCGTTCCGCGACCCACGTGCGCCATGACGAGGGAGGAGGCCCGTTGGCCTCCTCCCTCTCTGGTCTCTGGTCTGGTGCCTCGTTTCCGTGCTGTTACGGGATGACGACGTTCACGCAGGCTTCGCCAGAGTCGCCTCCGGTCTTGTTCTGGTCGCCGTCATGATCCATGAACTGCAACCGGTACGCGTGCCCGGACTGGAGTCCGACGCCGCCGGCGCTCCAGCTGGCCTCAGCCCCGAAGCCCTCGTTCTTGAGGGCGGCGAAACCGCTGGACGGCGTGTCGCTACCTGCGCCGAGGCTCCAATTGTTCTTGGCCGGGTCGGGGTCGACCGCCGTCGTGACCGTGAACGGCGAGGTCGTCTTGTCCACCAGCCTTGTCGCCGACTTCCAGGTTCCGTAGACGTCGTCCGGCTTATAGGCAACCCGGCTTGCCAGGGTCCCTTGCTGCCAGTCTCCCGACCGGCTGTCGCCGTTGGTGATGTCGGTGACGAACAGAGCCGGGAACATGGGCCGGCCGCCCTGGCTACCCTGCCCGGTCTTGCCCTGGAGGGTGATGGGCAGGGCGGTGTCCACACCGTCCTGATCGATCCCGTCTGAATCGCCCGGGTCGATGTCCCGCGAGCCCACCTGCACAGGGCTCACGTGGTCCGGGTTCGTCGTCAGCGGCGACACCGGGTAGGAACCGACCACGCTGGTTCCGGCCGCGGTCTTCACGCTGTTCTGCCTGATCCCGAGCTCGAGGGCGTGCTCGTCGTTGTAGAAGAGCGCCACGCGCAGGCCCCTCGGATCGGTGTTGAAGGTTCCGAACGCGCGGAGCACTTCGCTCTCGTTGAAGATCAGATTCGAGCGCCCCGGATTGCTCGAGTCCGGATATCCGAGGACGCACTGTCCGATCACTCTCAGTTGCTCGTTCAGGCACGCGCTCGACGCCCCGGCGTTGTTCGCGTCGCCGCTGTACACGGCCCGCCAGTAGAAGGTGCCGCCCGAGTTGAAGGTGACAGGGTTCGAGTCGGGCACGACGCCGTTCGTGACGGGCTTCGTGCCACCGCTTGCGAACGCCGTCCCGGTGCATGTGTTGTTGGTGTAGACGGAATATGTGACCGTCCCGCCGGCATCGCTACTGGCGCCGCTGAGGGTCGCCGAGTCGGTGACCGACTGCCCGGCCGAGATCAGCGTTCTCGAGAGCGTTGTGCTGATCGTCGGCGCCGCCCTCGCGACGCTCAGCGGCTCGCTCGTGCAGTCGCTTGCCGTCGAGGCGTTCTTCGCGTCACCGCTGTAGGTCGCCTGCCAGTAGAAGGTGCCCGCCTGGTTGAAGGTAACGTCGTTCGAGTCAGGCACGATTCCGTTGGTGACAGTCACGGTGCCGCCGCTGTCAAACGGCGTCCCCGTACACGTGTCGTTGGTGTAGACGGAATACGTGACCGTCCCGCCGGCATCGCTACTCGCACCGTGGAGCGTTGCCGAGTCGTGGACCGAGCCGCCGAATGGGGCCGATCCCGAAGAGAGGCTGGTGGTGATCGTCGGCGAACAGGCTCCGATTTGCACTCGCTCAGGTGGGATGAAGTCCTTCAGCTCGGCGGTGAAGGAGGTCGACGAGCGACTTTTCAGGTAGGCCGAGCCGAACGAGCCGCATGAGCCTTGCGGGAAGAGAGCGGCGAAACTGATCGCCGCCTCGCCGAAGGTGAACGGATCCAGCGGCCCGACGCCGTCGCTGTCGGCGGCCGAGATCGTCGAGGTGTTCACCGAGCCCAGTGCGTCGCCTGTGCTCGTGAGCACCGTCGCCGGGCCCCAATGTGCGGCAACGGTCTTCCCGTTGACGATCGCCTCGCCGATCCAGGTGCGGATCGAGATCGTCGGCACGGTGCCGCCCCTGGCGAGGTCGTAGGTGATCAGCTTGTCGCCGGCCGTGCGGATCGGAGTCTCGGTTGCCACGGTTGGCCTCGTCCTCGGACGTGCCCTGGCCGAAGGCGTCGTCGTTGGCTCCGGTGTTCGGATCGCTCGTCGCCAAGACGCCTGTCCTGAGGCCGCTGCCCGTTCCGCCGGCGAGCCAGTCGATACAGGGACTTGCACCGTCGACCTTCAGGTTCGCGGCAGTATCGATCTCGAAGTCGCTGCCCGAGAGGACGTTGGCGGTCGTACATGTTGCGGTCGCCGTACCGGCAGCCCCCTGCGGCGGTGCCGCCGCCGACACGGTAAAGACCGCGACCACCACAGCCGTTGCCAGCAGCGTGGCGATCCTGGGCAAAGGAATCTTGTTCATGGTTGCCATTCCTCTTTCGTTGGCTTTGTCAGGCGCGAGGGCCACACGACGGCAGCCCTCGTGCCTGTCCCTCTGGCACCTGCAGGTTGAAAATCGCCTCGCTAGAACGTCCCGTTCAGCGACACCGAGATGTTGTTCGTCGTGTCGGTGACCGTGACGTCTGTGTATGCGACCGTCATCGGCGGGCTGCACGACGGCTGGAAGGTCGCCGTGAGCGTGAGGCTGAAATTGGCCTTGCCGTTTTGCACGGGGAAATCGCCCTCGGTCGCCACGTCTTCCTTGTTCACCGCTTTCGGGTGGTTGCCGCCGCCGTTGATGCAAAGGGCCGTGGCGGTGACCACGATGTGGATCTGGGCCTCATCGCCGAGCCCGGCTTCCTTCCCCGACACGGTCAGGCTGTCGTCCGTGCGGGTCGCGGTGACCGTGCTGTCGACGAAGTGCGGGCTTCCCGCAAGCGCGACCGGGACGGCGAGGCCGGCCGCGATCATCAGTGGCGCGAGCAGTTTCACGAGTCGTGACATGCGTCCTCCTTTTGGCGCAGCCCAAACGGGAAGCGCCATATCGGATCTGGGGAGAGTGGAACGTGCGTTTACGGACTCAGCGACGAGCGAGCCACGATTGACGCCTAAAGCGTCCGCGGATACGCTGCGTGATGGCACCTCCCTTCGTCGGGCTGCACGCCGAACGGCGTCGGAACCTCGAAGGTCGAGGGGTCACCAAGCTCCATTCCGGCTCTGTTAGCGCGGTGTCGGGATGGAGCCTTGCCTGATGGTCGGCTTTCGGAAGCAGACATGCCGAACTCCCTCCGCAGGTTGTGGATCGTCGTCCACAACAAACTGTGGAAAGCTAGCGGCTGGTCCTCGCGCCTACAAGAGAACGACCGTTCATCATGAGAAGTCGGTAGAAATCGGTGGTCGCGCTGGTGCGCGCAGGCTTTGGGCCCGCTCACGAACCGATCAATGAGAACGAAGTCGTGGACCAAGTTCGTCGACCACGTCGGCATGCTCGACGCGGTTGATCAGCCGGAGGAAGTCGCGTAGCGACTGTTCTCTCACCACCGGATCACCAAGTGCCAGCTCAGGATTGATGCGGTAGCGGTTGCCGCGTCCGTGTCGGCTCCGACCGACAAACCCGGCCTCCTGCAGATCATTCAGTACCCGGTACGCATAGCGCTCGGTGATCTCGACAGCTTCGGCGATCTCTCGGACTCGCATTTCCGGATCTCGAGCAATTGCCAGCAGCACCTGCGCGTGGTGCGTGATGAATGCCCATTGTCTACTCGTTTCCATCGCCGCAGAACTGACCAATTGCCTACCCGTTCATTCATCACCCCCCCGAACACAACGCAGGACACAACGGAGTATGGCACCCCACCTGTGCGATGTCACGAGACGCTGCGTGCCGGGGTCGCCTCGTCGTTGGCCACGGCTTGCGACCCACCGTATGACGCGGATCAGCGAGCTGCAGCGCAGGGCCGAACCGCAACGACGACAGGTGGGTCGACGGCGTCATGTAGGCGCTCGTGCGCGAAGATCTCGAGACATGACTTTGCTCGACGAGCACGTGAAGCTCTTCAATGCCGGCGTTCGCACGGGCGACTTCGCGCCGATGCTCGAGAACTTCGCCGACGACGCGGAGATGGCGTTCGAAGGCGTCCCGGTCGGGCCTTTCGTGGGACGCGAAGCGATCGCGCAGGCGTACCGCGAGCAGCCTCCCGACGACGAGCTCGACGTGCTGGACGTCCGCGACGGCGGCGACACGGTCGTTGCCGGCTACGCGTGGCGGCGTGAGCCGGACGTACGCGCCGGCGAGCTCCGGCTGACTTTCGAGCGCGACCGGATCACCAGGCTCGTCATCACGTTCGAGAGGTGAGAGGGAGCCGCCGAGGCGGCTCCCCTTCGCACGTCTCTTAGGACGTCACCTCGCAGCCGAAGAAGCCGTTGGAGCCATGGCCGCCACTGCAGCTGTCCGAGTTCGGGTTCGGATCGGTCGCCGGCTGTTCGTTGGCGTCGAAGATGTCGCCGTTGAGGAAGTCGTCCCCGTTTCCTCCGCTCAGCGTGTCGCTGCCGTAGGTGCCGGCGACGAAGTCGTCGCCGTTTTCGCCGCTGACCTGATCGTTGCCGGGACCGCCGAAGAGCTCGTCGGCGCCGTTGCCGCCCGTGATCGTGTCGCTGCCCAGCATCCCGGTGGCGAAGTCGTTGCCGTTGCCGCCGTCGATGAGGTCATTGCCGTCGGGCGTCTTCGAGCCGGGATCGCCGAAGGTACCGCTGAAGTCCCCGCCGACGAGACCGTCGTTGCCGTTGCCGCCGGAGATCGTGTCGTTCCCCAGGAAGCCGATGACGAAGTCGTCGCCGTTGCCGCCGGAGATCGTGTCGCCGCCGTCGGCGGTCGCTCCGTCCGGAGCGCCGCAGATCAGGTCGCCGCCGCCCCAGCCGTTGATCGTGTCCGCGCCGGTCGTGCCGACGATGACGTCGGGCCCGTTCGTGCCGTTCACGGGGCCGCTGCCGTCGGCGACGATCGTCGCCGGTTCACCCTGGCAGCTGGGAACCCCGTTGGCCGAAACCGCTGCGACGCCGACGACGAGCGCAATCAGTACAGCCGCGCTTGCGAGCGCGAGAAACGTCCTCAATTGATCCTCCCCATAAGTCGAGTTGCCGCTGTCGGGCGGCAGGCTACCACCAGCCCCTAGGATGCGATTCCGTGGAGCTGATCCACACGTGTTACCGCATCGGCGACGTCGATCGTTCGGTCGCGTTCTACGAGGCCCTCGGCTTCGAGGAGCGGCGGCGCATGCCGATCCGCGAGGAGGCGATCAACGTCTTCATGGGCCTGCCCGGTGACGGCGATCGCCTCGAGCTGACCTACAACTTCGGCGTCGACTCCTACGAGATCGGCACCGGCTACGGGCACATCGCCGTGTCGGTGGACGATCTCGCGGCGACGCTCGAGCGGTTGCGGGCGCAGGGGATCGAGCCGGAGCGCGAGCCGTACCGCGTGCGCGAAGGCGGCTCGCGGATCTGCTTCGTCCAGGATCCGGACGGGTACCGCGTCGAGCTGATCGACCGCAGCGGCAAGTAGGCCCCACCTTGGTGCGTCCGTCGTTTTCGGCCCATTCTTGGTTGGTGGCGACGGCCGCGGGGCTTGCGTTCGCTTCCGGCTCCTCTGTCGCCGCGGCTGATCGGTCGCCGCACACGTTGTCTGCGTCGGCGGGCGCGACCCGAGCGGTGCTGTCCTACTTTCGATATCCAGCCGATTGGGGCCGCCGCCGACCGCAGCTTACGATTGTTCGCTACGCGACGCGCTTCTCGGAGGCGATCCCGCCGAGTGCGCGTGACATTGGAGGACCGATGGGGCGTGTCATAGTGGACGATCTCGCCGTCTCGGGCACGGACGCTCGTCCTCTCACCGTACGCGACCTCGACCGCGACGGCGAGCCCGAGGTGGTCGTCAGACTCTTCTGGGGCAGCATGCGGTGCTGCTTCTGGTCGCGCATCTACCGTTTCGATCGGATCGAGCGACGCTTTGTGCGGTCAAGCCACTTCTGGGGCAACGTTCAGGATAAGGCGGTAACGCGCGATCTCGACGGCGATGGAACGTATGAGTTCGTGTCGCGAGACGGCCGGTTCGAGAAGCTTGCCGGCACGTACCAGTACATCGACCCGATCCAGATCTGGTCATACCGGCGCGGCGACTTCGCGGACGTGACGCAGAAATTTCCCGTGCGGGTTCGAGCGGATGCGCGAAAGATGTGGATGGGCTACCTCCGACCAGGTGCCGCCGATGGCTGGGCCAAACGCGGATACCTTGCGGCGTGGGCCGGCGATCAGTACCGACTGGGCCGGAGGCGGGCTGCGCGACGCGTCGTTGCGCGCGCCTTGCGCCTCGGGCGGCTCGACGTGCCGAAGAATTGGGAGCTTCCAGCGTCCCCGCGCTGGGTTGCTGATCTCGAGGGATTCCTCGAGCGGAGCGGTTATTGAAAGACGGTCCCTTCGCGCGAGCATCCTGACGGGTACCGCGTCGAGCTGATCGACCGCAGCGGCAAATAGCGCTGAACCCCCTTCAGGGGGATTCGGGTTTACCCGTTCTGGCCGAAGACGTGATTTGCGCACGACTTTTCGCTGCGGCGACCCCCCCACCTGCGGAGGCAAAACGACGATGCATTCGACTTCCTTCTCTCCACGACACGGTTCGTCGCGTGCGACCAGGCGGCTCGTCCTCGCCGTCCTGACGCTCTTGCTCGCCGTGGCCGCTGCTCCCGGCGTGGCGTCCGCCGCGATGGGCGTCTCGAAGCTTCGCGCCGGAGGCCCACTCGGCACCGAGAATTACCTCTACACCGCCGGCGATTCGGTGTTCGCGACGGGAAGCGTCGATGCGGGGTCGTACTACCGTTTCGTCGTCTCCGATCCGAGCGCTGTCGCGCACAGCACGTCCACCTGTGCAGCGGCGCCGGCGAACAACGCGGTCTCCGGAAGCTACGTCGTGCAGGCCGGTGACCCGGTCTCGACCTCCACCGCGTGGCGGTTCCAGCTCCAGCAGTTCGCAACTGCCGGCTGCGCCGGTGCTCCGGCGAAGAGCGCGTCACTGTACTTCGACGTCGTCTCTGCGACCGCGTACTCGGGCTCGAGCCTGGTGACGCCGAAGGCGTTCTTCACGGTCGGCCAGACGGCGTACGTGAAGCTCCTGGGCGTCGGGAAGGTGAAGGCCAGCCCGACGAACGCGGCGGTCACCGACTGGTCGACCGCCTGGCTTCTTCCTTCGTCCGCGACTGCCTGCGCCAACACCGGCGGCGGTGACCGGCCCGATTCGACTGCAGGCGGCTTCTTTCCGACCGGTACCGGTCCGCTGGGAACCGGCGGCTACCTCCAGTACCGTCCGAACGTCGTCGCGACCGGTGATGCGTGGAACCGGGAGTCGAACTACGAGACGCGGCCGTGCCCTGACTTCGCCGCCGGCAACCAGGGCGTCTGGCGCCTCAAGCTCAAGCGCGACAACACCCACTTCGTCACGCTCCCCGTGCTCACGATCGACACGACGCCGCCCGACACGAGCGTCACGGGAGGTCCGGCGGGACCGACCAACTCCACGCAGGCGACCCTGAACTTCAGCTCGACCGAGTCGAGCTCCACCTTCGAGTGCCGGCTGGACGGCGGCTCCTGGACGAGTTGCTCGGCGCCGAAGAGCTATCTCGGACTGAGTGAAGGCGCCCACAGCTTCGACGTGCGCGCGACCGACCAGGCGGGGAACACCGATCCGTCGCCCGCAACGCGGCCGTGGTCCGTCGACACGACCCTTCCGGCCGTGGCGCTGGCAACACCCGCGGACGGCAGCTCGATGAACGACGCGACTCCCACGTTCAGCGGGACGGCCGGCACCGACGCCGGAGATTCTCCGACGGTCCTCGTCAGCGTCTTCAGCGGGACCGACGTATCGGGTCCGCCTGTCGAGACGGTCACCGCGACGGTCGCGGGCGGCGGCACGTGGTCGGTCGACGCGTCCCCGGCTCTGGCCGACGGGACCTACACGGCCTATGCCCAGCAGTCCGACGCGGCTGCGAATACCAGCTTCAGCGAAGAGCACACCTTCACGATCGACGCAACCGCGCCGCGGGTGCGCCTGGCCGTGCCGGTCGCCGACGCGGTGACGAGCGACACCTCGGTCGATCTCCGCGGCACCGCCGGGAATCTCTTCGGCGACGACAACGAGGTGACGGTGAGGATCTACGCAGGCGCGACCGCGAGCGGCTCGCCGCTACAGTCGCTGCCCGCGACGCCGGACGCCGACGGCAGGTGGACGGCGAGCGCATCGCCCGACCTGGCCGAAGGCGTCTACACCGCGCGGGCCGAACAGGATGATTTCTCCGGCAACACCGGGTACAGCCCTGCGCACACCTTCACGGTCGACACAACCCCGCCGACGACGACGATCACGGCCGGCCCGGCCGGCCCGAACGCGTCGACGACCGCGAGCTTCCGGTTCGTCTCGTCCCAGCCCGGATCGAGCTTCGAGTGCCGGCTCGACAACAGCGCCTGGGGAAGCTGCTCGGCGCCGAAGGCCTACTTCAACCTCGCCGCAGGAGCGCACACGTTCGACGTGCGGGCTGCCGACGGCGCCGGGAACGTCGATCCGAATCCGGCAGGCAGGTCGTGGACGATCGATCCTAGCCTCCCGGCCGTTTCCGTCTCGTCGCCTGCGGACGGAAGCGCGACGAACGACACGACGCCGACCTTCGCCGGGTCGGCCGGAACCGCCCCCGGCGACGCAGCCGTCGTGACGGTCAAGATCTACGGCGTCGTCAACGGCGGAAGCCCCGTGCTCGTCGAGACGACGACCGCCGCTCGTGGGGCCGGCGGCTTCTGGACGGTCGACGCCTCCGCGGCTCTTGCAGAAGGCGACTATGCCGTGCACGCCGAGCAGTCCGGTGCCTCCGGGACCGGGTACAGCGTCGAGCACGCGTTCACCGTCGACACGACTTCGCCCGACACGTTCATCACGCTCGGACCGTCCGGGGCCACGAGCACGTCGGGCGCGTCCTTCCGGTTCGCCTCGTCCGAGCCCGCATCGACGTTCCAGTGCCGTCTCGACGGCGGCTCCTGGGCGGCGTGCTCTTCGCCGAGGGACTACTCGAGCCTGACGCCGGGCTCGCACACCTTCGACGTCCGCGCAATCGACAAGGCGGGCAACGTCGATCCGGCACCCGTGACGCGGACGTGGACCGTCGACCCGACCCTGCCGGTGATCAACATCAGCATTCCGGTCGAAGACAGCTACACGAACGACGACACACCCCTCTTCAGCGGAATCGCCGGAAGGGCGACGGGCGACGGCGCCACCGTGACGGTCGAGATCTATCGCCCGGTCGCGGGAGCCCCCGACCAGCTCGTCGAGACGAGGAGCGCCTTCCGTTCCTCCTTCGACGGCACGTGGGCGGTGGCTGCTTTCCCCGGGCTGGACGAGGGCGCCTACATCGTCCGCGCCGGCCAGGCGGGAACCTCCGGCACCGGCTACAGCGCGCCGCGCACGTTCACGGTCGACGAGACCCCGCCCGCCACGTCCATCACGGTGGGGCCGTTGGGGACGACGACGGCGACGGACACGCATTTCCGCTTCGTCTCCTCGGAGGCCGGCTCGACCTTCCAATGCCGTCTCGACGGGAGCGTCTGGACCGGGTGCTCGTCGCCGGCGGCCTACTCCGGCCTCTCGGCCGACTCGCACGCGTTCGACGTGCGTGCCGTCGATGCTGCGGGCAACGTCGATCCGTTCGGCGACACGAGGACCTGGGTCGTCGACCCAACGGTTCCGCCCGTCGTCATGACGGCACCCGCCGAAGACAGCTGGACGAACGACGCGACTCCGACCTTCGCGGGCACTGCAGGGATCGCCGTCGGCGACTCCGACACGGTCACCATCGAGGTCTACGACGGGACGAGCGTCTCCGACGACCCGGTCGAGGTGCTGACGACCACCCGGTCTTCGCTCGACGGGTCATGGTCGGTCAACGCTTCGCCCGCACTCCCGGACGGCACGTACGCCGCCTTTGCGTCCCAGTCAGACGGCGCGGCGAACACCGGGGTCAGCGCCGCCCGCACCTTCACGGTGGACACGACACCGAGCCTGGTCAGCCTCGCTCAGCCGGTCAGCGGAAGCGTGGGCGCGGATGCCACGCCGACGGTTTCGGGTACCGCAGGCACGGTCGAGGGCGACTCGGCCACGGTGACGCTGACGGTCTACAGCGGCGGTGCCGTGGTTCGCGTGCTCACGGCCACCCGCTCGGACGCCGGAGCCTGGTCGGTCGACGTTTCGCCCGCCCTCGCCGACGGCACGTACTCGGTGCGCGCCGAGCAGAACGATCTCGCCGGCAACACGGGTTCGAGCGCCGCGGTCGCATTCAGCGTGGACACGACCGCTCCCGGCGTCACCGTCACCGCTCCGGCGGACGGGGCCCTGACGAGCGACGCGACACCCACGCTGGCCGGACAGGCGGGAGCGGCCGCCGGCGACTCGGCGTCCGTGCTCGTCGACGTCTCCCGCGGCGGAACAGCGGTAGCCACCCTTACGGCGACGCGCGCGGCCGGGTCGTGGACGATCGATTTCCCGTCCGCCCTCGCGGACGGAACGTACACGGTCAGCGCCCGCCAGTCGGACGCCGTGGGCAACCTGGGCGTCAGTCCGTCGAGGACGTTCACGATTGACACGACTGCGCCCGAGACGTCGCTCACGGGCGGGCCTACGGACTCGACGACGGCAACGGACGCGTCCTTTGCCTTCAGCTCGTCAGAGCCTTCGTCGACCTTCGAGTGCCGTCTCGACGGCGGTAACTGGGGCGCTTGCTCCTCGCCGCGGTCGCACACGGGCCTCGCTCTCGGAGCTCACGTCTTCGACGTCCGGGCGACCGACGCCACGGGCAACGTCGACTCGAGCCCCGCGAGCCGCGCGTGGACGATCGTCGCCGGGCCCGCGCCTGCGCCCGTGCCGCAGCAGGTTTCGCTCGCGCTCAAGCTCGACAGGCCGAAGGCCAAGTCGCTCCTGAAGAAGGGAAAGATCGTGTTCTACGCGAAGTGCGACAGCGCCTGCAAGCTCACGGTGAGCTCCAAGATCGCGGTGCCTCAGGGCCGCAAGGCGCGTCTCTTCCAGAACAAGAAGCTGACGGTCACGCTCGCCGCGGGGAAGCGGACGATGCTGAAGCTGACCCTCTCGAAGAAGGCGAAGGCTGCGGTTCAGAAGGCCCTCCGCCTGCACAAGAAGGTCACCGTGAAGCTCGCAGGAACGGCAACAGGCGCGTCGAGCTCGAAGGCCTCGGCCAAGCTCACGTTCAGCGCCAGGCACTAGGCGTCACGGACAGGGGCGGCCGGCCGTTCGCGGCCGACCGCCCTGTTCACCCGAAGTAGCCTGAGCGCATGCGCGTCCTCACGCAGCGTGAGCTGAACCGCGCGCTGCTGGCCCGGCAGCTCCTGCTCGAACGGGCGCGCCTGCCGGTCCCGCGTGCCCTGGAGCGCGTCGCGGGCCTGCAGACGCAGTACGCACCGTCCGGATACGTCGGGCTCTGGACCCGGCTCGAGAGCTTTGCGCGCGACGACCTCACGCGTGCGCTCGAGCGCCGCAGCGTCGTCCAGGCGACGCTGATGCGCACGACCATCCACCTCGTATCGGCCCGCGACTACCCGCTGTTCCGCGCCGCGACGCGCGACGCCCGCCGCGAGCACTGGCTGAAGGCACGGCGGGGGAAGCTCGATGCGCGCAAGCTCGAGGCGGGCGCCCGTCGCGTTCAGGCGGTCCTCGCCGACGGACCGCGCCCCCGCGACGAGCTGCTCGAGGTCGCCGGGGGCGACTCGATGACCTGGAACGGCGTCGGAGTCTTCATCGACCTCGTGCGAGCGCCGCCGTCCGGCACGTGGGAGCACCGCCGCGCGGATCTGTTCGCCACCGCCGACCAGTGGCTCGGGCCACCGGATGTGACGCGCACGCAGGCCGTCGAGAACCTCGTACGCCGCTATCTCGGCGCGTTCGGTCCCGCACGCCCACACGAGATCGCCGACTGGGCCGGCGTCGAGCCGTCGACCGTCGCCGACGCACTCGAGCGGCTCCGCCTTCGCCGTTTCCGTGACGAGGACGGCCGCGAGCTCGTCGACGTGCTGCGGGCGCCGCTGCCGGATCCCGACACGCCGGCGCCGGTCCGCTTTCTGCCGACGTGGGACGCGACGCTGCTGGTCCATGCGCGCCGAACCGGCATCCTGCCCGAGCCTTACCGCCCCCGGATCTTTACGTCGAAGACTCCGCATTCGGTCGGAACGTTCCTCGTCGACGGCGCGGTCGCAGGGACGTGGCGTCCCGAGCGTGGGCGGATCGTCACGAAAGCGTTCGAGCGGCTCTCGCGCGACACGAAGCGGGAGCTCGACGAGGAAGCCGAGCGCCTCGCGGCGTTCCATTCGGGACCAGGTCCCTAGACATGTCCGGGGGCCAGGTCCCTGGACATGCCCTGTCAGGCTCTGACGACGCCCATCGTGATCGCCGCGACGTAGCCGCCGGAGCCGTCGGACCGCAGGCTCAGCAGCGAGTTCTTGCCGCCGTTCGCGTAGACGAAGTCGTCGGCGTTGCGCGTCGTTCGCCCCGGACGCGCGCTGTAGGGCGCCTTCCGGTACACCTTGTCCGTCAGCGTGTCGGGGAAGTAGAGCTGACCCGTGTGCACGACATTGCCGCCCACGTGGACCTTCACGTGGATGTGCACGGTGCGACCCTGGTACCAGCCGGGATAGATCGTCCGGAGCAATGCGAGCCCGTTCACGTTCGTCCGCTGCAGTCCGCGCAGGAACGTCCGGTTCGACGCGCCCTGGCCGAAGCCCGAGTAGACCCCGCCCGCGTCGCAGTGCCAGATGTCGACGGCGGCGCCCTTGATCGGCTTGCACGTGGAAGCGTCGACGACCGTGGCTTTCAGCAGCAGCGGGATGCCGCGCTTCCCTTCGGTGATGTTGCGGCGCACCTTTTCGTTGGCGATGTAGTACGGGCCCTCCGTCTGCTCTGGCGTCAGCACGCATCTCACGGCGCCGGAAGCGACTCCGGCCGGGCCCTCGCCAGCCTTCCAGGCCTCGATTCCGAGGCCTGCGCCGATGAGGCCGGCCAGCCGGAGCAAGGTGTTGCGGCGTGTCAGCAGCTCGTCCATTGGGGCGAATCTACAGCCGCTTTCTGAAAATCGGCTGTGAAAAGTCCGTTACGCAGCCGGGGAGAAGGGCACAACGCTCGTCACGCGCTTTCGACCCAACGCCCGCCTCGACCCGTCTCAGGGCGAGGACCGCCGCGGCGCCTTCGACGAGCTGCGGACGCAGTTCGGCGCCCAGGGCGGTCCAATCGCGCAGGCGTACGTGCTCGCGCACGAGTACGGTCATCACGTGCAGGACGTCGGCGGAACGCTGAAAATGACACGTGGCGACCGGCGGGGAGCCGAGAGCCGCAGCCGCAACACGTTCAAAGGCTCGATTTGAAGCCCAGGATCGTCGTCGACGCCGAGAACGTGCGCCGTTCCGCGTGGCCGAACCTCTCGAAGCAGGAGCTCGTCGAACGCGCGCGCACCTGGGCCGACCGGGCGGGCGCGGACCTGCTCGTCGTCTTCGACGGAGAGCCGCCCGAGGAGGCGCCGGACCTGATCGGCTCAGGCGGGCGCTCGGCGGACGACGTCATCGCGGAGCTCGAGGGCCCGTTCTGGCTCGCAACATCCGATCGGGCCCTGCGCGAGCGGGTCGGCGCAAAGGCCGAGAAGCTCGTGGGCGGCGGGTCTTTCCTTCGCGAGCTCGAGGCGGAGCGAAACTGACGCCGCTCACCGCCCTGGCTGTCGAGATCGAGAACGTCGAGCTCGGCCGGCACGAGGTCGCGGTCTCCCCGGAGTTCCGGCGCGTCACGACGATCGTGAAGCTGCGCGGCGGCGGGGAGGAGGGTCTCGGCGAGGACGTCACTTACCTCGCCGATCTGCACGACGATGTTCCTGTGCCGGCCGTGGCCGGAAGCTGGACGCTGGAGTCGTTTTCCGAGTCGCTCGACGGCTTTCGGTTCTTTGCCGGCCTGCCCGAGGACAACGCCGCATACGACTACCGGCGGTGGGCGTGGGAGAGCGCGGCGCTCGACCTCGCCCTGACTCAGGCCGGCACGAACCTCGCCGACGCCGTCGGACGCGTCGCGCGTCCCGTCACGTACGTCGTCTCGACCCGCGTGACGAATGTGGAGTCGCTGCTCGAGGTCTATCCCGAGCTGCGGTTCAAGCTCGACCCCGGCCCCGACTGGAGCGACGAGACGATCGACCGGCTTGCGGAGCTCGGCCGCGTCGACACTGCGGACTTCAAGGGCGTCTACCGGGGCTCGTTCGGGCAGCCGCCGAACCCGCGCCTCTACCGGCGGATCGCGGAAGCGTTCCCAGACGCCTGGCTCGAGGATCCGGGGCTCGACGAGGAGACCGACGAGGTGCTGCGGCCACACCGGGACCGGATCACCTGGGATGCGCCGATCCATTCGATCACGGACGCGGAGGCGTTGCCCTTCCCGCCGCGCTGCCTGAACGTGAAGCCGTCGCGCTTCGGCACGGTGCGGAGGCTGTTCGATTTCTACGACTGGTGCGACGCGCGGGGCGTCGCCCTGTACGGCGGCGGACAGTTCGAGCTCGGCATCGGCCGGCTTCAGATCCAGGAGCTCGCGTCGATCTTCCATCCCGACATGCCGAACGACGTCGCGCCCGCCGAGTTCAACCAGCAGGAGATTCCCCGCAACGTGCAGCCGTCGCCGCTGCCCCCGCCGCGGGCTTTCGGCACGAAGTCCTGACAGAGTCGGGCGCTTTCACGCGCTAGCGTCGCGCGCATGGTCACCACGGCATTCGGGCGGGCGGAGGTCGCGGAGCAGGTGACGCTGAAGCAGCGCGTCAAAGGCAAGGAGTTCGCGACGCTCGTCCAGTTGCTCGAGGACGCCAAGGGCGACTGGCTCGTCCGCTTCGCTTACTCGACGGGAGGCACGGCACGGCGCGGCCCGGTGACGTTCCGCGGCGCGGATCTCGAGCGGCTCAGGGTGGCTCTGCAGAAGACGCCGCGTCTGCGCGCGCTGCTCGGCATCGGCGATTGAGCGACCCTGGTGAACCGGACATCGATGTTCCGCTCCACCTGCGTAGCGGCGCCTGGGCAAACTACGTCGATGTCTTTGGAGACATCGACGAGTTCATGCTGGACTTCGCGCAACTCGACCCGCGCGACCCGACGCACGGAATCGTGGTCGCACGGATCGTCGCCTCGCGTCCATGCATAATCAAGCTCATGCATGCCCTGGATGAGGCGCTTCGATGAGATGGCTCCGCCGCCGCAGACAGCTGCCACCGGGCTGGACGAGCTACCGCTCGCAGGTGTACAAGCCGACGCCTGAAGAGGAGCAGAAGCTTCGGCACTGGCGCGAGGAGGCCGACCGGCGCGCTCGGGCACTGTTGAACGAGCTATATGGCAAGCAGCGTTCGCGCGCGCGCGGCGTCGAGTAGCGACGCGAGAATCAGCGCTCCGTCGCCCGAGCCGAGCAGCGGATCCACCGCATGCTCCGGATGCGGCATGAGCCCCATCACGTTTCCGGCCTCGTTCGTGACCGCGGCGACGTCGCCGACGGCGCCGTTCGGATTGTCCTCGTAGCGCAGCAGGATCTGCCCGCGCGATTCGAGCTCCTCGACCAGCTCCGGCGGCGCGAACCAGGCGCCGTCGTGGTGCTTGATCGGAATCACGAGCCGCCGGCCAGGCTCGCAGCGCGACGTGAACGGCGTGTCGGTTCGCTCGACTCGCAGGCCGGCGTCGCGGCAGATGAAGGACAGCGATGCATTCGGCTGCAAGACCCCGGGGAGCAGGCCGGCTTCGCAGAGGATCTGGAAGCCGTTGCAGATCCCGAGCACGAGGCCGCCCTCCGCGGCGAACCGCGTCACCGCGTCCATGATCGGCGCGAAGCGCGCGATCGCGCCGCAGCGCAGGTAATCGCCGTACGAGAACCCGCCGGGGAGCACGACCGCGCCGGTTCCGTCAGGCAACTCGGGCTCGGCGTGCCAGACGAGCGACGCGTCGCCGCCGAGCGCCTTCAGCGCCCACAGCGCGTCCCGGTCGTCGTTCGAACCGGGGAACTGGATGACAGCGACGCGCGGCTTCACTCGTGCACCTCGACCTCGTAGGACTCGATGAGTGGATTGGCGAGCAACTGCTTGCACATCGCGTCGACGCGCTCGCGCGCTTCCTCCGCCGAGGACGCCTCGACGTCGACGTCGACGACGCGTCCGACCCGTGCGTGCTCGACTGCAAAGCCGAGCTTGCGCAGTGACTGTTCGACCGCCTGGCCCTGCGGGTCGAGAATGCCCTCCTTGGGCCGCACGACGACGGTCGCCCTCATCGAAGAACGACCTCGGGATCGGCGAGGTACTCGTCGAACGAGATCCCCGTGAGCCGCGTAAATGCCTCGACGTATTTCGCCCGCGTCTCTACGACGACGTGCTCGGGCAGGTTCGGCCCGGGATACGTCTTGTCCCATGCGACCGACTCGCAGTAGTCGCGCACGTATTGCTTGTCGAACGACGGCTGCGAGCCGCCCGGCGCGTACTGATCGGCCGGCCAGAAACGGGACGAATCCGGCGTGAAAGCCTCGTCGGCGAGCATCAGCGCTCCCTCGTCGTCGACGCCGAATTCGAACTTCGTGTCGGCGAGGATGATTCCGCGCGCTTCCGCGTGCGCCGCTGCAAAACGGTAGAGCTCGAGCGCGACGCGTTCGACCTCGTCGAAGCGCTCGCGCCCCACGACCTCGGCCGCGTCGGCACGCGTGATGTTCTCGTCGTGGCCGCTCTGTGCCTTCGTCGAAGGCGTGAAGATCGGCTCGGGCAACCGTTCGGACTCCTCCAACCCCTCGGGCAGACGATGACCGCACACCTCGCCTGTCGCGAGGTAGTCCTTCCAGCCCGAACCGGTGATGTAGCCGCGCACGACGCACTCGACCGGCAGCATCTCGAGCCGCCTGCACTCGGTCGAGCGGCCGTCGTCGCGCAGCGCCAGCAGATGGTTCTGGACGATGTGCTCCGTGCGCGCGAACCAGAAGCCGGACAGGCCGGTCAGCACACGCCCCTTGTCCGGGATCTCGGTGGGGAGGACGACGTCGAACGTCGAGATGCGGTCGCTCGCCACGAGCAGCAACCGCTCGTCGCCGAGCGCGTAGATCTCGCGGACTTTTCCGCTTGCAACGTGCGTCGCTTCAGGCATGCACGGGCTCCTTTACGAGGTTGTGGAGACGGTCGAAGACGACGTCGACGTGCTTCGTGTAGGCGCTTTCGTCGAACACCGCGTCGAGGTCGACGCGGATGTCGGGATCGGCGCGGACGAGCGTTGGAAAATCTTCCTCCTCCTCCCAGGCGCGCATCGCGTTGCGCTGCACGAGCCTGTACGCCTCGTCGCGCTCGAGGCCTGACTCCACGAGCGCGAGCAGCAGCCGCTGGGAGAAGTACAGCCCGTGACTCGAGTCGAGGTTGCGCCGCATGCGCTCGGGGCGGACGACGAGGCCTTCGATGAGCCACGCGAACCGGTCGAGCATGTAGTCGAGTGCGAGGAAGGCGTCGGGGATCGCGACGCGCTCGGCCGATGAGTGCGAGATGTCGCGCTCGTGCCACAGCGCGACGTTCTCGAGGCCGACCACGGCGGCGGCGCGCACGACTCGCGCGAGCCCGCAGATCCGTTCGGCGACGACGGGATTGCGCTTGTGCGGCATCGCCGACGAGCCCTTCTGGCCGCGGCCAAACGGCTCCTCGACCTCGCGCACCTCGGTGCGCGCGAGGTGGCGGATCTCGAGGGCGAACTTGTCGAGCGACGACGCGCAGACCGCGAGCGCGGCGAGCAGCTCGGCGTGCCGGTCGCGCTGCACGATCTGCGTCGACGCCGGCGCAGACTCGAGCCCGAGCCGCTCACAGGCGATGCGCTCGACCTCCGGGTCGATCGCGGCGTACTGGCCGACCGCGCCGGAGAGCTTGCCCACGCGCATTCCTTCGAGCGCGCGTGCGAGGCGGGTGCGCGCGCGGTCGAGCTCGAATGCCCAGTCCGAGGACGTGAGGCCGTAGTGGAACCAGCGGCCGACCGCTCCCAACTGCTCCGCGACGGCGTCCACGAACGCGGCGGTGTCGTGGTGAAGCTGCGCCTCGAGCTCCGCGACGCGCGCGGGCGAGGGCGCGACGGCGAGCTCGCGGATCTCGCGGGCGGCCTCGACCGGCACCGTTCCCACCTCGGCCCAGCCGTCGAGCGCCGCCAGCTCGACCTCGAGCCAGCGCGCCAGCTTGCTCTCGTCCGACCAGATCTGCGCCATGGCCGGTCGCGAGTAGCGGGCGATCACCGGTCCATCGTAGCGGTGTCCCCGGTCGCTCCCGGCAGCCGCGCGCGCACTCTCGCGAGCCCGCTCACGACCCGCCGCGGGTCGGTCCCGAGGCCGTACATGACCTCGTGCCACGGCCCGAGCGCGTGGAAGACCAGCGCGCGCCGCGAGAGGTCCTCGCTCACGCCGTAACGCGACCGAAGTGCCATCGCGAGCTCGCGCGGCGCGCCGTACAGCGGCCACGCGAGGTCAATTGCTGGATCGCCCGCGCACGCGTCGGTCCAGTCCAGGACGCCGGTGATGCGATCGCCGTCGACGAGGATGTGCGCCGGCCCGAGGTCTGCATGGGCGAGCGCAGGCTCGAACGCCGCCCTTGCGTGCTCGGCCAGCAGCCGCTCGCCGGCCGCACGCTCGTCGGCGTCGAGCAGAGGCAGGACGTCGCGGCGATAGCGCCGCACGTCGATGACGCGCCTGTCGTGGACGCCGAGCGCCAGCGCCTCGTCGAGCGGGAACGAGTGGAGCGCGAGCAGGAAATCGCCGAGCTCCTCGCCAAGCGTCGCGCCCGCCCGCTCGTCGATCGGAGAGCCGCCGAGCCGCCGCAACAGCATCCACCGCTTGCCGGTCCTGATCGGCCGCGGAACCGGCACCGGCAGCGCAGGCGCGAGACGTCGAAGCAGCCGAGCTTCACTCGCAAACGCGTTCGCCGCCCAGTCCTCGCGCGCGACGCGAAGGATCCAGCGTCCGCCGAGGTCGAAGACGCGGCTGTCCCAGCCGCTGTCGACGACGCGGACTAGGCGCACCACTCGGCGGCGGTCGCGAGGACGACGTCCCGCACGCGTTCCAGCGAGTCGAGGTCGACCCACTCCACGTCCGCGTGGGCGCCGTCGCCGATCGGCCCGTAGAGAACGGTGGGGATCTTGGCGGCGATCAGTCCCGAGTCCGCCCAGAAGGAGACGCCGACGGGTTCCGGTTCGCCGGCGACCCGGCCGACGAGCTGCACGAACGGGTCGTCGCGAGGCATCTCGAACGGCTCCCGGCTGACCGTCAGCCGCACATCGGCGCTGGCGGCGAGCTCTCGCAACTCGCGCTCGACCTGCTCGGTCGTCTCCCCCGGGATCGTGCGCCGCTCGCCGCTGAGCAGGCAGCGGGCGGGATAGCTGGAGAACTCCTGGCCGCCGACGATGAGCGACGCGTGCACCGAGCCGGGGCCGACGAGCGGATGCCGCGCGCCTGCCTGAAGGCGCTCGTCGAGCTCCTTCAGCGCGACGAGGACGGGGCCCATCTTCGCGATCGCGTCGACGCCGAGATGCGGGCGCGAGCCGTGCGCGGCCACGCCGTGCGTCTCGAGCTCGAAGCCGACGAACCCCTTGTGCGCGACGGCGAGCTTCAGCTCGGTGGGCTCGACGACGATGGCGGCGTCCGCGCGCACGCGCTCGAGCACGGCGGCGGTTCCGATCGAGGCGAGCTCCTCGTCGGCGACCGCCGTGACGATCACGTCGCCGCGCAGGCCGTCGACCTTGGCCGCGGCGTCGAGGACCGCCGCGAGCGCGCCCTTCATGTCGTAGCTCCCGCGGCCGTACAGCCGGCCGTCGGCGACGCGTGGCTCGAACGGGGCGTCCATTCCGGCGACGCCGACCGTGTCGAGGTGGGCATTGAGCAGCAGCGAGCGCCCGCCGCTGCTGCCGCGCGCGATGGCGATCACGCTGGGGCGCTGCGCCGACCCGACGACCTCGACGTCCAGGCCTGCACGTCTGCACCATGCCGCGACGAAATCCGCGATCTGCCGCTCGCCTGCGGCGCCCGCGATCAGGTCCGGGTTGACGGAGTCGATCGCGACGAGCTGCCCGGCGAGCTCGATCAGCGCGGTGTCAGCCACGCACGGTCATCACGCAACCACGGTTGCGCAGATACGTCGCCGTCTGCCAACGGCGCACGACTGCCGCGCCGCTCATACGGCCAGGATACGCGCCGCGAGGACGGCCGCATTACGAGCGTTGTCGACGCCGACCGCGGCGACCGGTACGCCGGGCGGCATCTGCGAAATCGCGAGGAGCGCGTCGACGCCGTCGAGCACCGACAGCGAAGAGCGCAGCGGCACGCCGATCACGGGCAGGTCGGTGTGCGCCGCGGCCACGCCGGGCAGCGCCGCGGACAGTCCCGCACCGCAGATCAGCACCTTGAGCCCGCGCTCGCGTGCGGTGCGGCAGTACTCGGCGACGGCGTCCGGCTGCCGGTGCGCCGACCGGACGTCGAACTCGTACGCGATCCCGCGCTTGTCGAGCTCGTCGAGCGCACCCTGCATGCGCTCTCGATCGGACTCCGAGCCGACGAGCACGCCGACGACGGCGCCGTCAGACAAGGGCAGCCTCCTGCGCGATGTCTCTGCGGTAGCGCGCGCCGGCGAATGAGATCTTCGCTGCCGCTTCGTAGGCGCGCTCGCGCGCCTGCGCGATCGAGGATCCGAGCGCGGTGACGTCGAGGATCCGCCCGCCGTTCGTGACGAGCCTGTCGTGGTGCACCGCCGTGCCGGCGTGGAAGACGAGGGCGCCTGCCGCCTCCGCCTCCTCGATGCCGCTGATCGGCGAGCCGGTGTCACCGGCGGCGGGGTAGTCGCCGGCCGCGATCACGAGCGTTACCGCGGCATCGTCGCCGGCTGGAAGCTGCACGCCGCGCGCATCGCCGGCGGCTGCTGCTGCGAGCGCGTCGAGGAAGCCGTCGTCGAGTCGCGGGAGCAGCGATTGCGTCTCGGGGTCGCCGAAGCGGCAGTTGAACTCGAGCACGCGCGGCCCATCGTCGGTCAGCATCAAACCGGCGAACAGGGCGCCCACGAACGGCGAGTCGCGGCGCGCGAGCTCCGCCAGCACCGGCCGGTGGATCGCGTCGACGAGCTCGTTGACGTCGACCTCCGGCGCCGGAGAATAGGAGCCCATGCCCCCGGTGTTCGGGCCCACGTCGCCGTCGTAGGCGCGCTTGAAGTCCTGGGCCGACGGCAGCGGGACGGCGTCGGCTCCGTCACACAGCGCGAACACGGAGACCTCCGGCCCCTCGAGGAGCTCCTCGATCACGAGTGCTTGGCCGAGCGAGGCGGCGGCCGGCAGTGCCGCGTCGAGCTCGTCCTGTGTTCGGCAGACGAACACGCCCTTGCCGGCCGCGAGCCCGTCGGCCTTGATCACGCAGGGCGGCCGCGCGACGGAGAGAAGCTGCGCCGTCGGCACTCCTGCGGCGCGCAGCACGTCCTTGGCGAAAATCTTCGAGCCCTCGATCGCCGCCGCAGCCCGGCTCGGGCCGAAGGTCGCGACGCCGTTCTTGCGGAGCGCGTCCGCCACGCCTTCGACGAGCGGCGCCTCCGGGCCGACGACGACAAGCTCTACTGCGAGCTCGCGCGCAAGTCCGAGCAGTCCTTCGGCGTCCTCGGCGCGCACCGGGTGGCAGTGCCCGTGCCGCGCGATGCCCGGGTTGCCGGGCGCGCAGTGGAGCTCCGTCAAGGAGGGGCTCTGCGCGAGCTTCCACGCAAGAGCGTGCTCACGCCCGCCCGACCCCACGAGGAGCACCTTCACGGCGCGAGTGTAGTGGTCACGACCGTAAGTACGTTCCTGTCTGGCCGGTGAAAACCAAGCCTGCGAAGGACGCAGGGAGCCCCGATAGCGGGTTTCTATCGGGGCGACTGAGGACGCCCGCAGGCGCAGCGTTTGCAGCCGGCGAGGCAGACAACCGTGCTTGCGGCCGTGACCACTAAACGCGGGTTTGAGGACGACCCGGGCGATGTCGCGGAAGCGATCGACGCGTATCGCCTGCTCCACGAGCATGTGACGGCCGAGTTTCCTGCACCATAGGCGCGTGTCGTTCGAGGCTGACGCCGCCGTCTACGACAGGTTCGTCGGCCGCTACGCGCCACAGCTGTCTGCGGCGCTGATCGAGGTAGCGGGAGTGGGGGTCGGCGAGCGTGTGCTCGACGTCGGCTGCGGGCCCGGTGGTCTCACGCGCGTACTCGCCGAGCTCGTCGGCGCGGAACGCGTGGCCGCGGTCGATCCTTCGACCTCGTTCGTCGAAGCGTGCCGCGCACGCGTTCCAGGCGCGGACGTGCGCATCGGGGCGGCCGAGGCGCTGCCGTTCGACACCGCGACGTTCGACGTCGTCCTCTCGCAGCTCGTCGTCAACTTCATGCGCGATGCGGATGCGGGCGTTGCCGAGATGCGTCGCGCCGCGCGCGAAGGCGGCCGCGTCGCGTCGTGCGTGTGGGATTACGCCGAGGGGATGACGATGCTGCGCGCTTTCTGGGACGGCGCGATCGACATCGATCCCGCCGCTCCCGACGAGGGCCGGACGATGCGCTACTGCAGCGAGGCCGGGCTCGGCGAGCTCTGGCGTCGGGCCGGCCTCCGTGACGTCGAGACGGGCGCGCTCGACGTCGAGGCCTGGTACGAGGACTTCGACGACTACTGGGTCCCGTTCACGGCCGGTGTCGGCCCCGCCGGGTCCTATTGCGCGTCGCTCGACGGCGAGCGGCAGGAGGCGCTGCGCCTGGCCGTGTTCCGCCGGCTCGGCGAGCCGCAGGGATCGTTCACGCTCCCGGCGCGCGCCTGGTACGCGCGCGGGCGGGTCCCGGGCGTGACGGCGTAGATTCGCCGTCGTGGATCACATTCCCGACTGGAACACCTGTTCCGCGCCGGGCTGTTCCGGCGCCGTGGTCGCGGACGGCCGCTGCCTCGCGCACGTCGACGAAGCTGCCCGGGACGCGGTGCTCGCGACTGGGGAGAGGCTCGACGGCCGCGGTGTTCGCTTCTCGCGCGAACTCATCGATCGTGTCCTCTGGTCGATGGGTACGCACGACGGACAGCGATCGCGGATCGAGACCCGCATGGACCTACAGGGCGCGGTGTTCGAAGGGCCGGCATTCTTCGGAGGCACCACGTTCGCGGCAAACGTCGACCTCAGCGACTCGAGGTTCGAGAGCGATGCGTCTTTCGGTGGGGCCGTCTTCGAGAAGGACGTCGATCTCCGTCGCGCGGTGTTCGCGGACAAGCCGAGCTTCGCGCTTGCAGTCGTCCGCGGCACGGCGTCGTTCTTCGAGACACGATTCGTGTTCGGAGCCGACTTCTTCGGTGCCGTTTTGCATAGGACCCCTTGGTTCCGCGGGTCGAGATTCGAGGGCGGCACGTCCTTCGACACCGCGGTCTTCGAGGAAGGCGCCGACTTCATGCAAGCGGTCTTCGTCGCCGAGGCGACGTTCGTGGGCAGCGAGTTGCGCCGGGCGGCGTCCTTCGAGGAAGCGACCTTCGAGCAAGGCGCGCGGTTCGACGGGGCGATGCTGCAAGAGGTGACGTTCTACGATGCGAAGGCGGGCGGGGATGTGACGTTCGATCGGGCCACCGTCTCCGCCACGATTGTGCTCGGACTCGCCGAGGCGCGGGGCCGTCTCTCGTTCCGGGACGCGACCATCGAAGATGCGGTCAAACTCGAGGGAAGCCTCTCAGGCCTCGACTGCTCGCGGGCCACGTTTCGCGGCGGCATCCGCGCCTCTGTCATTGGGATCCCCAAGTGGACGTACTTCGACCATGCGCGATTCGAGGGTCCGCTCGAACTTGAATCAACGAGCTTCGGCGGCGCGTCGTTCGAAGGCGCCCGCTTCGAGCAGCGCGCCACCTTCGACTCAGTCGAGTTCGACGGAGATGCACGTTTCCGTGGAGCGACGTTCGCCGGGAATGCGCAGCTCAATCTGCGGAGCAAGGGAGAGATCGAGCTCGGCGCCCGCTTCGAAGGTGCGCTCGAGCGCTCGATCCTGCAGGCGCAGAAGGTGACTCTGGACGGTGCTCTGTTCACGGATCCCGTGCTGCTCGCGATTCGGGCCGGCACCGTCTCGTGTTATCGGACGCAGTTCGGCGCCGGCGCGACTCTCGGGGTCGACGACTGCGACGAGCTCTCCATCGCCAACACGGGGTTCGGCAGCGCATCGACGGTAGCGGGGAATGCAGCTCTCGTCTCGCTCGCGAACACGGACGTCGACCGTCTTGTCCTTGCGCGCCTCGACCTGACCACGTGCAAGTTCGCCCGCTCGATCAATCTCGACGGGATCAGGATCGGGCCAGACTGCACGTTCGCGCGTACACCGCGTTCCCGGCGATGGACCGATCGACAGGTCATCGCCGACGAACGCATCTGGCGCGGCTGGATGGGCGGCGAGGCACTCGACCCACGTCGGATCGCACCGCTCTATCGCGCCCTGCGGAAAGCCCGCGAAGACGCGAAGGACCAGCCGGGTGCGGCGGACTTCTACTACGGCGAGATGGAGATGCGACGTCACGCGGCCGATTCGTGGCCCGAGCGTCTGCTGCTCACGCTCTACTGGCTGGTGTCCGGCTACGGCCTGCGGGCCTGGCGCGCGTTCGCGGTGCTGGTCATCACGGTCCTCGCCTGCGCGGCTCTGTTGTGCGTGTGGGGCTTCGAGCGCGGCACTTCGTTCGGCCGTGCGCTCCTGTTCAGCGTCCAGAGCACGACGAGCCTGCTCCGTGGGCCCGAGGCTGACCTGACTGTGTTCGGCGATTGGCTCTGGATCGCGCTCCGGCTGCTCGGCCCGATCCTCTTCGGCCTCGCGCTCTTGTCGCTGCGCGGGCGTGTGCGGCGGTGACCCGGCTACGAGCGCGCGAGCACGCGCTCGCGCTCGGCACCGGTGCCGACCAGCCGCACCGGGACCTCCAGCTCGCGCTCGACGAACTCGACATACGCCTGTGCTGCCGCCGGTAGCTCGTCGTCGAGCGGCTCTCCCCAGCCCTCCATCGTCTCGAGGACCGGGCGGCAGTGGTGGAAGTCGGACTGGTGCGCTGGGAAGTGCGGCGTCTCGGTTCCGTCCGGCAGCAGATAGCGGACGCACACGGGGATCTCCGCGAATGCCGACAGCACGTCGAGCTTGGTCAGCGCGAGCGACGTGAAGCCGTTCAGCCGCACGGCGTAGCGAAGCGCGACGAGGTCGAGCCAGCCGCAGCGGCGCTCGCGTCCCGTGACGGTGCCGAACTCGCCGCCGAGCTCGCGCAGCTGCTCCTGCTGCGGGGACGGGATCTCGCTCGGGAAAGGTCCCTCGCCGACGCGCGTGACGTACGCCTTTGCGACTCCGATGATCTCGTCCAGGCGGTTCGGGCCGATGCCGATACCTGTCGCGGCGCCCGACGCGACGGGGTTCGACGACGTGACGAATGGATACGTCCCGTGGTCGAGATCGAGCAGGGTTGCCTGTGCGCCTTCGAAGAGCACCGACTTTCCTGCGCGCAACGCCTCGTCAACGAGCAGCGACGTGTCGGCGACATACGGGCGAAGTCTTTGCGCGAAGGACTCGTAGCGCGACGCAACGTCCTCGAGGTCGAACGTCTCCGCCTCGTAGACGCGTTCGAGCCAGAGGTTCTTCTCGGCGAGCGCGACCTCGATCTTCTGGCGGAGGATCTTCGGGTCGAGCAGGTCCTGCACGCGAATGCCGATGCGCGACGCCTTGTCCGCGTACGCGGGGCCGATCCCGCGACGCGTCGTGCCGATCTGAAGCTTGCCGAGCCGCCGCTCCGATGCCTGGTCGATGGCGACGTGCCACGGCATGATCAGGTGGGCGTTGCCGGAGAGGCAGAACCTGCCGCGGTCTCCGTATGCGTCGAGCTCCGAGACGAGCACCTCGGGATCGACGACGCAGCCCGCTCCGAGAACCGCGGTCTTCCCGGAGAGAATCCCCGTCGGGAGCTGGCGGATCTTGTAGGTGTCGCCACCGAAGATGATCGTGTGACCGGCGTTCGGGCCGCCCTGGTAGCGGCACACGACGTCGGACTCCTGGGCGAGCAGGTCGACGATCTTCCCTTTGCCTTCGTCGCCCCACTGCGCCCCGACGATGACGGTCGAGGGCACGGCGAGGAAGTGTAGGGCTAGGTGCGGCGGAGCACAGCTATGACGTCGAACCCCTCGGTGTCGAAGTGGTCGAGGATGTACCCGTTGATCAGGTCGCCGGGGCGCAGGAAACGCCCGCGGGGATCGAAGCGCGCCGTCATCCCGTGCGGATATCGCAGCATCAGCGGCTCGCGCCACACGGGCGGAGGCTCCGGCGGCGCGACCCAGTGGATGGTCACGCGGCCACCATCACGCGGACGCGCTTCACGAGGATGCGGTGGCCGCGCGGACAGCTGCGAAAGCCGACGTCGACGTGGCGGCGCAACGTGCCGGCGACGTTCGGGTCGAGCTTGGGCGCGTAGAGCGACGCCTCGGCCGCCAGGCACTCGTCGCAGAGGCCGGCGAACCGAGTCTCGTCGTCGCGTACGTAGATCGTCTGCATCAGGCCGCCGCCAGGTCCGCGAACTTCGCGTACCGCTTGAGGAACGAGAGCTTGACCGTGTCGGTCGGGCCGTTGCGGTGCTTCGCGATGTGCACCTCCGCGAGCCCCTGCTGGTCGGTCTCCTCGGGGTTGTAGTACTCGTCGCGGTAGATGAACATAACAAGATCCGCATCCTGCTCGATACTGTTGTGTGTTATAAGATCTGCAACAACGAAGTTGTGCAGACCTTCGACGGTGAGGTCATAGACGTCCTCCTCGCCGTCGGGCTCGATCGACACGATCCGGTCCCAGAAGACGTCGCTCCGTGCAAGGTTGCGAAGCTCGTCCGAGTCGACGATCTCGGCGACACGTGTCGCGCGTTCCCGGCTCAACCCTGAGCGATAGGGCGTCGACCCGCAATACGCGTTCCCGATTCGCTGGTGGAGCTCGCGCGTCGTGATCCCGGTCGACCTCATCGCAGGCCGGACGATCGTGTGCCACGTTTCCTTTGGAAGCCCGTCACGGTTCGTGTTCGCACGCATCGATGCAAGCCGCTCCTCGATGGTGTTCGCCGCAGCAGAGCGCCGAGGGCCGATTCCGCCGACCGCGCGCAGGAAGCCGGCCATGTCGTTCTGGCCCTGCACGTCGACGCGCCAGATCGGGCGCCCTTCGCCCGGCATCGGAACCTCGGTGACACGCGCGGTGATGCCGAGGCGCAGGAGCAGTGAGACGACGTCGCGGCTCAGGCGAGCGCTGCTCGAGTCGTATCGGATCGCAGGGTGGTTGCGCTCGGTGCCGGCCCACAACACCCCGTCGGTTGCCCACAGATGGCGCAGAAACATCGCGATCCCCCATGGGCCCTGCTCGAACACGCGCTGCGGCACGCGTTTCTCCCACGACCTCAGCCCGAAGACGCCGAGTTCGTCGAGCCACTCCGCGACGGGATTGCGTACGCCATGTGTAAGGCGCCGGCTCGACGGCAGGTAGACCTGATACCAGGTTCGCTCGGCGTTGACTCGCGGCGCGACTGCGTCGCCGAACACGTCGTCGGCGAGCACCGCCACCATCCCGGCAAACTCGCGATCTCTGGTCGTGTACTGAATCGTGTGTCGTGGCAGCGTGCAGCCGTCGCCGATCAGGTGTCCCAGGAGCGCCAGTTCGGAATCGCTCATCGTCTGGTGCTCCGGCCCGGGCAGTCTCCGCGGAACCGCGATCCGCATTCCCGGCGCCATGTCGTCGAGCCGGCGCCAGCCGTCGAAGGCCCGGAACTTGTGGTTCCCGGTCGCTCGAATCTCGCGGCCGAGTCGGGTTCGCAGCCGATACACCGGCTTCCGACCGGTGCAGAAGGCGTTTGTTATCTGCCGCGGTTCCAGCTTCCAGGTCTCGGTGTCGAGCGCAAGCACGCGCGTCCCTTCGGCGCCGATCAGGTCGCGGATCGGCCGGTACGTGCCGGAATCGGGGAGGTACACAGGCGTTTCACCCGTCAGACATCCCGACTCGCGAAGGTCGGACAGGATCGGCCGCTTGTCGTGCCGCTGCTCGACCGCGCGCGACAACTGCGACAGTGCGAGGATCGGCACGTCGAGGTCGCGTGCGAGCACCTTGAGCTGGCGCGAGATCTGCGACACCTCCTGCACGCGGTTCTCCATGTCCTTGCCGGACGTCATCAGCTGCAGGTAGTCGACGACGACCAGCCCAAGGCTCGGTTGCTGCGACTTCAGGCGCCGCGACTTCGAGCGGATGTCCATCATCGTCGTCGAGCCCGCGTCGTCGACGTAGATCGGCGCCTTCATCAGCTTGTCGCAGGCCGCGGTCAAGCGCGACCAGTCGTCCTGCGCGAGCTTTCCGGTGCGGAGCCGCTGCGACTCGACCTTGCCTTCGCTGCACATCAGGCGCTGCGTCACCTCCGCCTTCGACATC
>WNGE01002940.1_pt1 | contig 32551 bp, 26 predicted proteins | sample 5400651 | NCBI WGS metagenome assembly WNGE01 (sample SAMN13153370, study PRJNA577476) | soil metagenome | isolation source: 60 cm soil or saprolite under grassland replicate 2 | place: USA:California | collected 2016-06-15
AAAGATCGACAAGATCGTCGGGATCGATGCGCGCGGATTTGTTTTTGGATCGGCGGTAGCCTACGAATTGGGCATCGGTTTCGTGCCGCTGCGGAAAAAAGGCCGGCTACCTTACAAGACGGAGAGCGCAAAATATTCGCTTGAGTATGGCGAAGCGGAAATGGAACTGCATATCGACGCGATCACGCGCGGCGAACAAGTTATCTTAATCGACGATCTGCTGGCGACGGGCGGCACGTCGGCATCGGCAGCGGCGCTGATCAAAAAAGTGGGCGGTGAACTGGTCGAGGCTATCTTTTTGATCGAGCTCGAATTTTTGCACGGCCGCGACAAGCTCGCGCCGACCCCGGTGATTTCGTTTCTGAAATACTGATTGTCGATCTTAGGTAGGGCGATTGACCTCAATCGCCCGCGGGCGGTTCGGGTGAACCGCCCCTACCCACGACGACTTCCATCTTAATATTTTGAAAGGCGAGCTGATCGTGGATCATCCCGAGCAATTCGACGGCGCGCGCATCGGGCATGTGCTGGCAACGCAATTCGATCCGCGCCAGTTTGCTGACGAGACCGGGATGGGCTTCGGCCAATTCGCCGTCTAGCAGGAACGAAACGTAGGCGTTAAACCGTTCCTGTAATTCGTGCAGTCGCGCATCCGAGCCGTCCCACGGCCGCGGCTCGTTCATGACGAGCACGATTTCGTCCGTCTTCGGATCATGTGCGAAGACGTTGATGATCCCAACGTTGTCCGGCTGTTTGATGTTTGATGTTTGAGGTGTGACTGATTCCGCCATTCGATGTTGGACGTTGGACGCCTGCTCGCGAATACTTTCGGAGTTGAGCGTTGGACGTTCAAGTTCGAACACGATGAAACGCCATTGCTTCCTGATGACTTCCATCGCGCTCGTCGCTGCAAGGAGCGTGTCCGCGCAATTCACGCCGGCCTTTTTGCAAAACGACAGCTACTGGGCCAATGGCAAGGCCGAGTTCGATATTTATGACGCGCAAATGGTGCGCGAAGGCCAACCGCGTTCATGCGAAATGCTGCACATTCTCGTGCGCGAGCCGTTCGATCCGAAGCAATGGACAAAAGTGGACGATTGGAAGCGGCCGGGTGTGGTTCCAGTGGTGAAGCTCAATCAAATCCTGCATGTCCCGACCGGCATTTACGTTTACCAGCAGATGCACTCGAGCTTTTGGAAGATCGACAATGGGTTGCTGCTGAAATGGTCGCTCACGAGCAACGACGGTGTCGGCAACACGTTCAAGGAAATGCGGCGGTTCGGCGAACAGCTCGCGTTTAACTGGCACACTTACTGGGACGGCATGGCCGATGGGAGTGAGAACATCACACCGCCAGCCAACGGCTATTTTTACGACGAACTGCCGCTGCGCGTGCGGACGATTGATTTCTCGAAAGCAAACGGCGAATTCGAAATTCAACTCGCGCCGAGCGTGATCAATTCGAAAAAGGAAACGATTGTTTTCAAGCCGGCCAAGGTAAATTTCAAATTGAGTGAGCGCACGATCGATGTCGAGGTTGAGCATGACGGCGGTAAAGATCATTTCGTTCTCGACCGCGACTTTCCGTTTCTGCTGCGGGAATGGAGCGCGGCAGACGGAAGCCATTTAAAGTTGAAGCAGAGCTTGAAGATTGATTACTGGAACTACAACAAGAACGGCGACCGCGAGCGCGCCTTGAAAGATCCAATGCTGCGCCATCCGGATTAAAGTTTCTCTTCGCCATGAAAAAGAGCGGGCCGGCCAGATCTGCGTTTCGCTTCGTTCTCATCATCGGAATCGTAAACCTCTTTGCCGATCTTACCTACGAAGGCGCGCGCGGGATCGTGGGGCCTTTCCTCGGTTCGCTCGGTGCGAGCGCGGCGATTGTTGGATTTGTGTCCGGCGGCGGTGAACTGCTTGGATACGCGCTGCGCTCGGTCTCGGGATATTTCGCGGACAAGACACAAAGATACTGGCTCGTAACCTTTAGCGGCTACGCGATCAATATGCTCGCGGTGCCCGCGCTGGCGCTCGCTGGACAATGGCCGCTCGCCGCCGGGCTGGTCATGGCGGAACGCGCGGGAAGAGCAATCAGGAAACCAGCGGTCGAGGGAATGCTCTCTCACGCCGGCCAGTCGATCGGCTCCGGTTGGGTCTTTGGCTTAAATGAAGCGCTCGATCAGGCCGGCGCTACGATTGGGCCGCTCGTTGTCGCGCTGATTCTTTTCTTGAAAAGCGATTACCACACCGCTTTCGCCGCACTGCTCGTTCCGGCGCTACTTTGTTTGGGAATTCTGCTGGTGCCGCGATTCCTCTACCCAAATCCGCACGAATTGGAACAACAATCAGGAAAATTCCTCGAAGCCCGGTCTTTCGCGCGGCCCTACTGGATCTACCTCGGCGCAGGTGCGCTGATTGCGGCGGGTTTCGCCGATTTCGCCTTAATCGGGTTTCACTTTCAAAAAACGAACACAGTTCCGCCAAATCTCATCCCGATTTTCTATGCCGTCGCCATGGCCGCGAGCGCGTTTAGCTCGGTCTTATTTGGCCGCTTGTTTGACAAGTTCGGAAGTAATATTGCGCTCGTTGCTTTTTTCCTTGCCGCGGCGGCTGCACCTTTCGTTTTTCTCGGGTCGTTACCGTTTGCTCTGGTCGGAATGATTCTCTGGGGAATCGGAATGAGCGCACAAGGTTCGCTGCTTCAGGCGATGTTGACCAGCATCATTCCGGCGCAGAAGCGGAGCACGGGATTTGGTTTGTTCGATACCGGCTATGGGATTGCGTGGTTTATGGGTAGCGCGGCGATGGGATTACTCTACGGAAAATCCATCCTCGCCGTCGTGCTCCTTTCGGTGGTGCTCCAACTTACAGCCTTGCCTGTTCTTTTTATTGCCAATAAAGCGCGCTGAATTCCGATTCGCGGTACGGAACACTCGCAATCGCCTGCCCAAGTCTGAGATTGAGCCGCGAGAAGCTCGCGAGTAAGTTTTGCTGTGGCTAGAACTAAGACGAAGCCCAAACTCACACTGCTTGGCCGTAGCGAGGCGCGACTTCCCGCGTCGCCCGCGGAAGCGCGCCTCGAAACATTTCCAAATCCGGCGCGGCGAAATTACCGGATTCATTTTGAGACCGACGATTTTACTTCGCTGTGCCCGGTCACCGGCCAGGCCGATTTCGCCAGGATCGACATCGATTATGTGCCGGACCGCCTCTGCGTGGAAAGCAAGTCGCTCAAGTTTTATCTCGCTTCGTATCGAAATGAGCGCGCGTTCAACGAAGCGGTGACCAACCGCATTCTCGACGATTTTGTGCGCGCCTGTGCGCCGCGCGAAGCAATTGTGACCGCACAGTTTTCCGCGCGTGGCGGTATCGCGCTGACGGTGCAGGCCGAATATCATCACGAAAACGCTCGCGCGAAAAAGATTGGCCGCGACGGCCGATGAAACACGCGGTCGTTCTCTTAAGCGGCGGAATTGATTCGAGCACGACGCTGGCGATTGCGATCGCGCAAGGCTACGAAGTTTACTCGCTTTCGTTTGATTACGGTCAGCGTCACAACCTGGAACTGGAAGCCGCGCGGCGGGTGGCCAAGTCGTTGGGCGTAAAGGTGCATCAAATCCTTAAGATCGACATGCACCTCTTCGGCGGATCAGCGCTCACCGCCGATGTCGATGTCCCGAAGGGGCGTTCGGAAAAAGAAATCGGCGCGGGAATTCCGGTCACTTACGTACCGGCACGGAACACAATTTTTTTGGCGCACGCCCTCGCTTGGGCGGAAGTGATCGGCGCCGGCCACATTTTTCTCGGCGTAAACGCAATCGATTACAGTGGGTATCCGGACTGCCGGCCGGAATTTATCGCGCTGTTTGAAACCCTGGCCAACATTGGGACCAAAGCCGGGATTGAAGGCCGGCGCTTTCAAATTCATGCGCCGCTGATCAAGTTCTCCAAAGCGGACATCATTCGCAAAGCGCGCGAGCTCGATGTCGATCTTGCCCTCACCCACAGCTGTTACGATCCAACGTTAGATGGTCTTGCCTGCGGGTTATGCGATTCCTGTCAGTTGCGCTTGAAAGGTTTTCGCGAGGCCGGTTTAGCCGACCCAATTCAATACGCGGCGCGATGAAGAACATTTTCATTCTTACCAAGGCTGAGCAGCGCGCCGTGATCGTCATCTTGATGGCGCTGCTTGCCGCGACGATCGCGAGACGTTTTCTGGAAGACCGCTCACACATTCCAGCGTCAACATCGACAGCGGTAAGGTCACCGCTATTGGCATATCCGTCGGAGAACGAAGCCGGAACCGAGAGCTCGCCACGTTGACCATCACAAAAGTCCGTCGCGGCGAGACGCGTGCGCTACCCAGAAAAATTACTCCGCACGCAAACCTGGGATTCGTCCGTAGCCGACAAAGACCGGGCTGAGCTTCGCGTCGTTACTCTCCGGTGGCTTCGATAATTTGAAATCGAAAATGCTGACACCAAATCGTTGTTTGCCATCATAAGTGCGGCCATCGCTTGCGCCGACCATGATGCGCTTATTCGTTCGCTTTTCGCGTCCCAGGTAAATCATCGCATGGGTAACCGGCGGGTCGCGATCGATGTTGTAGGTTCCGGTCCAGAACAACAGATCACCCGGCCTGAGCGCATCGAGCTCAAACGAATCTTCATGCCGACTCAAGACCGCGTGAAAATTTGCCGCCTTCCGCACCCAAACGTATTGCTTGCTGGAGTCTCTCGGCACGTCGGTAAATCCATTTTGGCGGAGGACATAATAGACGAAGCCGGAGCAATCCATGCCCCCATTCGCTGGATCTGCCGAGCCATAAATGTAATTGAGATTTTGCTTTGTTAGATCAAGACCGTGCTCGATGATTTGCCGCACTTTCGGCGGATAACTGTCATATTCGCTAATCTCACCAGGCGAAATCGTGGCGTTGGGCGCGCCTTTCTTCTCCGGAGTAGGGTGCGCGGTTGCCGAAGGCGGCGGAGTCGGTTGCGGAGTTTCGCTTGGAGTCGACGTTGCGGTTTCCTCGGGTGTCGGTGTCACAGACGGTGACGCGGCAGGTCTAGGCGTAGGGGATCTTTTCTTTCGTTTTGATTTCGTCTCAGGCGTGGGACTAGCAGATGGAGTTGGCGAGATTTTCTTTTTCGGGGAAGCGGTCGGCGAAGGACTTGGCGTGGTCTTCGTTGTCGAGCGTCTCCGATGTTTTCGCGATGGAGTGGGCGTCGGTGTTGGCCCGAGAAACTTCTTGATCTTTGTGCCCAGCGACTCTTCAGCCGCTTCCGGCGCAGCGATCGTCCCAAACAAGATCGCGACGATGATAAAGAGCCGAAGCATTGCTTTAATCGTCGGAAATAACGATCAGCCGGCAAGTTCCTGAAGGACAGCTTTGTTTAATCGAATTCCGCCTTCGAGATTTTCGAGAGGAAAATTTTCGTTCGGTGAATGCGCCCGACAGTCGGCGAGGGCGAGACCCATCAGGAGAGTTTCAATTCCCAAAATGCCGCGGAACTGCGAGACGATCGGGATGCTGCCTCCCTCGCGAATAAGCGCGACGTCCGCGTTGAATGCCTTGCGCAACGCTCGCTGCGCCGCTTCGCCGCCTGGAGAATGCGGATCGGTGAGATACCAGGGGCCGCTGTGACCGTCAGTGATGTCGAGCGTTACGCCTTTGGGCAAATTCTTTCGCAAATGCGCTCTCGCCAGCTTTAGGATCTCGTCGCCTTCCTGGTTTGGGACGAGACGGAATGTTAGTTTTGCCATCGCGTGACTGCCGATCACCGTCTTCGTCCCCTTCCCTTGATAACCACCGCCGATCCCATTGATCTCCGCGGTTGGCCGTCCCCAAAGACGCTCAAATGAATTGTAACCGGCTTCGCCGAAAAGTTCAGGCGCGCCGGTTTCCTTGAGAACTTCCCGATCACCATCGATCGGAAGCTTGCGCCACGCTTCACGCTCCCAATCTTCGAGCGATTTAACGCGATCGTAAAAACCCGCAATGGCGACGCGACCTTCGCGATCGTGGAGCGTGCCTAAGAGCTGCGCGAGCGCAGTGATCGGATTTGCGACCGCCCCTCCGAAAACGCCAGAGTGCAAATCCATCTTCGGTCCGGTTACTTTGATTTCGAGAGCGGTCACTCCGCGCAACCCATAGCTCAAGGTTGGCACTCCGCGCGTAATCATTCCGGTGTCGGAAACGACCGCCACATCAGACTTCAGCGAATCGCGGTTTTGAATTAGAAATTTGCCGAGATTCGCGCTTCCGATTTCTTCTTCCCCCTCGATCACCAGATGCAGATTGATCGGCAATTCGCCATCTTCTTCGATCGTCTCCTGAATCCCGAGAATGTGCGAAAGAATCTGACCTTTGTTATCGGTCGCGCCACGCGCAAAGACATATCCGTCCTTCAGAACCGGATCGAACGGCGGCGAGTCCCACAGCTCCAGCGGATCGGGCGGCTGCACGTCGTAATGTCCGTAAATCAAAACCGTGCGCCGCCCTTCCCGATGTTGGTTGCGCGCCCAAACGACCGGGTGCCCAGCGGTTGGAACCAGTTCCGCCTTCAATCCAATACCGGTCAGTTTACCGACTAGCCAGTGCGCGCATTCGCTTACTCTCTCCGAATAATTGTCGTCCGTGGAAATGCTTGGAAACCGCAGAAACGAATAGAAATCTTCAAGATGACTGGCGCGCATCCTCACATTGTAACGCGGGACATTTTGGCGAGCGAACATAGTTTTTTCCAATAACTACCGCGCGTGAAACAATCGTAGAGCAGCGATTTTCGCCGTCGAAAAAATCTGGCGGTCAAGATGACCGCGCGGTACCATTCTCAACATGAAGATGTCGATCCTGCGCGATGTCGAATCGGGAGCAAGTGGATCGAGCAGTCTCTTGCTCGATGTTGAGATTCAAGCGGCGAGGCCGCGTGTTAATTAGCATCGCCCGCGGAGCGGCCGATTCACCTGCGTTTGATTCCTCGGAACACAAAGCACAAAATCTAGCGGTAGGGCAGCGGATGTCCCCCGCCAATTGTATGATTTTGCCCTTGTAACCCCGTCTCACTCGCTATATTCACGGTCGAGGCTGGCATTTTAGCCGCGGCATGAATTTACAATCGCTCGAACTTCTCGGCTTCAAATCGTTCGCCGATAAAACGATTTTTAATTTTCACGAAGGCGTCACCGCCATTGTCGGCCCAAACGGTTGTGGAAAATCCAATTTGCTTGATGCCGTGCGCTGGGTCCTCGGCGAACAATCCGCCAAATCGCTTCGCGGCGGCGAAATGGCTGACATCATTTTCAACGGAAGCGACACGCGCAAGCCGATCGGTTTCGCCGAAGTCTCGCTCACCTTGACTGATTGCGCGACGGAACTCGACGTCGATTGGCATGAGGTGCGCGTGACGCGGCGCGTTTATCGCGACGGCAACTCCGAATATCTGCTCAACAAGACAACCTGCCGTTTGCGCGATATTCAAAATCTCTTTGCCGACACCGGCGTGGCTCGCAGCGCCTACTCCATGATGGAGCAAGGCAAGATCGACATGATCCTGAGTTCGCGACCGGAAGATCGGCGCGCGATTTTTGAAGAAGCGGCTGGGATTACCAAATACAAAGCGCAAAAACGCGAGGCGTTGCGCAAACTCGAAGCGACGGAAGCAAATCTTTTGCGCATCGGCGACATCATCAAAGAGGTCAAGCGGCAGATCGGCTCGTTGCAACGCCAGGCGGGCAAGGCGCGAAGATATCAAGCGTTGCACGCGGATTTGCGCGTGCTCGACACTCATTATTCCCGAAAACAACTCGAGGCGCTCGAGAGCGGGCTGAAAGAATGTCAGCGCGAGATCGATCGTCTGAGCGAGTCCGAACAAGAAGCGCGCGCCAGGATCGACAATGGCGAAACGACGCTGGCGGAGGAACGACAGCGGCTGGACAAGATCGACCTAGAGATCGCTGACGGCCGCGCCCAAGCGCAACGCTTGCAAAGTGAAATCGCCGCGCATCGCACGCGGATCGAGCTGAACAAGCAACGCGCGCAAGAATTGAACGAAATGCTCGAGCGCTCGCGCCAGGACATTGCGGCCGCGGAAGCGAAGCGCAGCCAGCAAAGCGCGGCCATGCAGGAAACAAACGCGCTCATCGAAAAGACAGAAAAGCTATCGCAAGCAAAAGAAGCGGAATTGAAAAAAATGACCGGCCAAATGTCGGAGCTGCGCGCGAAGCGGACGGCAGACGATGCGGAGCTGGAACAACTGGAATTGGCACGCACGAAAAGCGCGGAGCGGATCAACACTCTTGAGGATGAATTGTCCGGCATTACGATTCGCCGGGAAGCGACCGGCGAACATTTGAAGGAACTCGACACGGCGATTTCGAAAGTGCGCGCGGGCCGGGACAAAATTGAAAAGGAATTTACCGCTGCGCGCTCGATTTCGGAAAGCGAGGAAAAAAACATCCACGGTCTTGTGGCCCGGGCGCGCGAAGCCGGGGAGTGGTTGGAGCAAGATCGACAACGGCTGGCCGGCGCCGAAAAAAGCTTGATCGAAATCGAGCGGGCGCTTGCCGAAAAAGAATCGCGACTCGAAGTGCTGAAGCAGCTCAACGAGGAGGGCGAGGGTCTCGCGCAAGGTTCGCAGGCGGTGCTGAAAGGTCTCGACGACCCGAAACGATTTCAACCGGCCGTTCTCGGTGCGCTCGTGGCCCGGGCCGAGGTCGATCCAAAATTTTCAATCGCGATTGAAGCCGCGCTCGGGCGGAATCTGCACACGATCGTTTTGCAAGATTCTGAGATGACTGCCGAGATCATGGCCGTCCTGACCGACAGCAAACTCGGCCAGGCCGCGCTCTTTGTCCCGGGCTTGGGCGATTCATCCGCCGACTCAAAGCGAAAAGTTCTGCCGGAGCGCGCAATCGCATGGGCCACCGACAAGATTGATGCACCGGAAATACTTCAACCGCTTGTCCGCCAATTGTTGCATGACGTCGCAATCTTCGAGAATCTCGATCACGCGCTTCGTTTCAAAAAAACTTCGCCGCATCTTGCCGCGGCGACACTGGCCGGCGAATTCATTTCCGTGGAAGGAATCGTTTTCGGCGGACGCGGCAGCGCACAAAAGGAATCATTGCTCGAACGAAAATCGCGCATCTCCATCCTGACAGCGGAATCGTCCGTCTTGAACGCGCAACGAGACGGGCTGCGCCAAAAACGAGACGAGGCGAAAACAAAATCGGAAAAAACGGCGCGCGATCTGGAGGAAGCGCGCACGAAACATCAAGCGGCGGATTTCGCGCGGTCGGCTTCGAAAAATAATATCGCGCTGCTCGAACGCGAGCTGCACGAAGCGACGCACAAGATCGACAACTTCATTTCGGAACGATCCGCGCTCGCGCAGCAACTCGATACGGCGGATGCAAAGATAACGGCGATGGAGACGGAACTGGAAGCGGCACGCGATGAGTTCAACGCCGAGCAAGATCGACAATCAACCATCAAAGCCGGACACGAGAAAGCGGCCAAAGACGAGGAGAAATGCGCAGAGAAATTGACGGAGTTGCGATTAGCAGTCGTGATCGAGCGGCAGCGCTTGGAAAATTTGATCGCGCAACGCAATCCGATGGCAGCGCGCGAAACGGAGTTGAATGAACTAATCGCCGTGCGTAGCGCAGACATCGCCACTTTTGAGAAACGGCTGTCGGCACAGGCGGTCGAATCAAATGCCGCGGGAGAAGCGATCAAACAACAAACTGTTTCGTCCGCCGACTCTGAAAAAATCCTATCTAAACTCGCGGATCAACGGGCGAAGCAGATCGGGACAATCAACGAGGGCGAAACCGACCTGCGCAAAGTGCGTGATGCGCTGAGCGAGCTGCACGATCGCCGCAGCCAAGAGCAAGTTCGACTGAGCCAGTTGCAAATGAAGATCGACCACCTGGCGGAACGCGTAGCGCAACGTTACCAGGTCGATCTCCGCGGGTTCCAGGCGGACCAACCCGCATTCGAGAAGACTTTGCGCGCGCAATTAAAGCAGCGCTCGAAAAGGGCGGAAACCGCCGGTATGGAATCAGCGAACCCAACGCCGGCACTCAACGAAGAAGAAACGAATAATCTGCCAGAGGAGATTGTCGATCTTCGAGAAAGCGATCTAGAAAAGTTGATTGTCGATCTTACGCGCCAGCTCGACAACATGGGCCCGGTCAATCTCGACGCTGTCCATGAGTACGACGAGCTCGAAGAGCGCTATCAGTTTCTCGAAAAGCAAAACAACGATCTCACGGCGGCGCGGCGCGAATTGCTCGATGTGATCGCCCGGATCAATTCGACGACAAAGCAATTGTTTGCCGAAACGTTCGCGCACGTGCGGGTAAACTTCCGCGAAATGTTCGCCGAAATGTTCGGTGGCGGCCACGCGGATTTGTCGCTGATGGATGAAGGCGACCCGCTCAATTGCGGGATCGAGATCACGGCAAAACCACCGGGCAAGCAGCTGCAAAGCATTTCGCTGTTGAGCGGCGGCGAGCGTTCGATGGTGGCAGTCGCGCTGCTGTTCGCGATTTACATGGTGCGACCGAGTCCGTTCTGCGTGCTCGACGAGGTGGACGCGGCGCTGGACGAGAGTAGCATCAATCGCTTCATCAAGATGCTTGATCGCTTCGCCAGGCAAAGCCAGTTCGTCATTATCACCCACAATAAACGCACGATCGCGAAAGCAGACGTGCTCTACGGCGTGACGATGGAAGAGCGCGGCGTGAGCAAGCTCGTCGGGATGAAATTGACGGAGCGTCCATCGAGCGAACAGAAACCGACCGAGCACGAGGCAATTTCTTCACAACGGCAATTCGCGCTCGCGGAAAACGGTCACGAGCACAAGCCAAGCTTCGCCGCGCGATAATTGTAGCTGCCGCTGTCTCAGCGGCCGATCCTTTTAATTCTGCTGCCAGAGACGGCGGCAGCTATAACAAAAAGAATTTTTGCGCGCGATTGTCGATCTTGCGTAAAATTGGCGAATGCTTCAGACGGCGCAGCGCAGCAGCGAGACAATCAAAACCAAAGCTGCGCCGCATGAGCGATTCCTGGAAGCGTTTCGCTGGATGCTGCTGGCGCGGACATTCGAAGAAAAACTTGTCAGTCTCTATCGCGGCGGTCTGATCACCGGCGGAGTTTATATTGGCAAAGGCCAGGAAGCGGTCAGCGTCGCTTGCGGTTTATTTTTGCAAAAGGGAGATATCTTCGCTCCGTTGATTCGCGATCAAGCCGGGCGATCGGCTTTCGGCGAGCCACTGGTCGATGTTGCGCGCACCTATCTCGGTTCGCGGCAGGGGCCGATGCGCGGGCGCGATGGCAATATTCACCGGGGCCTTCCGCGCCAGGGCCAGCTCGCCATGATCAGTCATCTCGGCGCGATGGTTTCGGTCACGGTCGGTGCGCTGATGGCGAAGCGTTTCAAAGGCGAAAAGAATTTCATCGGTCTGAGTTGCATCGGTGAAGGCGGCATGCAGACGGGTTCGTTTCACGAGGGGATGAACCTCGCGGCGGTCGAGCAAGTTCCTCTCGTCATTGTCGCAACCAACAATCATTACGCCTATTCAACGCCGAATGAACGTGAGTTTGCGTGTGCGGAGTTAGTCGATCGAGCCAAGGGTTACGGTTTCGAAGGCTACAATCTGGACGGAACCGATCTTAGCGCGTGCCTTGATGTGATCGGGAGCGCGGTGAAGCGAGCGCGCGCCGGCCGGCCGCCACAACTGGTGGTCGCGTCGACTTTACGGCTCTCGGGTCACGGCGAACACGACGATGCCAGTTACGTAACCGATGAAATCAAACGTGAGCCATTTGCCCAGGATTGTTTGAAGCGCGCAGAAAAGTTGATTGTCGATCTAAACCTGGTCGATGCAAAAAGGCTGCAAGGGTGGCGGGACGAAGCGGCCGCGCAGGTCGATCTAGCGATCACGACCGCACAAAAAGAAGCAGCGCCCGACACGAATGAAGATTGGTGCGCGATCTCAACCCGCGCACTTGTCGATCAAGCCCCATGAGCATCACGTATCTGGAGGCGATCCGCGAAGCGCAGGCGAAATTGTTGCGCGATGACGAGCGCGTTTTCATTTACGGACAGGACGTTGGCGGAACTTTCGGCGGCGCGTTTAAAGCAACCAAAGGTCTGGCCAAAGAATTTCCCGGGCGCGTCCTGAATACGCCGATCAGTGAAGATGCGATCGTCGGCACCGCGATCGGGGCGGCGCTGCACGGAATGCGGCCGATTGTTGAGATGCAGTTCGCCGATTTTTCCAGCCTCGCGCTCAATCAAATCCTGAATAACGCCGGCACACATTACTGGCGCACGAACGTTCCAGTTCCGATCACGGTCCGATTGCCCTCCGGCGGAACGAAAGGGAGCGGCCCGTTTCACAGCCAGAGCATGGAGTCGATCTACGCGCATTATCCGGGTCTCATCGTGGTGACGCCGGCGACGGTGGAAGACGCGTACACGATGTTGATTGAAGCCGTGGCGATCGACGACCCGGTCGTTTATTGCGAACACAAATATCTTTATTACCACCTCAAGGCCGACAAACTGCCAGCCGAAGGATTGCCCACCGGCAAAGCACGCATTGTCCGCGAAGGTCGCGATCTCACAATTGTGAGTTACAGTGCGATGTTGCATGAAGCGCTCGCCGCCGCCGAGCAACTCGCGAGCGAAGGTTTTGAAATCGAAGTTGTCGATCTTCGCTCGGTCAAACCGCTCGACACCGACACTGTGCTCGCCTCGGTTGCGCGCACCGGCCGTTTGCTCTGCGTGGGGGAATCGTTTCCGTTTGGCGGCGTAACGGCGGAAGTAATTTCGCGCGTCACGAGCGAAGGGTTTCATTTGCTCGATGCGTCGCCACAACGCATCAACGCGAAAGACACGCCGATTCCGTATCATCCAAATCTTTGGAGCGCGCATCGCCCGAGTGCGAAATCAATCGCCGCCAAGGCAAGAAAACTTCTGCGAGAATAATTTTATGCCGCAAGTTCCGATCATCATGCCGCAGCTGGGCGAGTCGATCGCCGAAGCGACGGTTGTCGATGTAAAAGTGAAGGTGGGCGACCAGGTCGCGGCCGATCAGGAAATCATCGACGTCGAGACGAACAAAGCCGTGATGGGCGTGACGACGCCGTGCAAAGGCAAGATCGATAAGATCACCGCGCAAGCGAAAGAAACTTATCCCGTCGGCGCGGTGCTCGGTTACGTCGAAGCCAGCGAAGAAGACGCCGCCAAATTTAAGAAAACAGCTCCCGAACCGCCGCAACAAGAGCTGGCGAAAGAAATTCCAGGCCGTGAGGAAGAAAGCGCCAAGGCCATGACTGCGCGTGACGGTGCGCAAACGAAGTCGCGCGATGGCGGATTGCCGGTCCCGGCCGTGACGCGCGGTGCGAGCTTCCTGTCGCCGAGAGTTCGCGCACGCATGGCCGAATTGCAATTAAGCAATGCCGATCTCGCCGGAATTTTCGGGACTGGCGCGGGCAATCGCGTCACGATCAAAGACCTGGAAAATTTTCTGAACAAGATCGACAATCAAACGGCAGAGGAAGCTTCCGCGATTCGCGCCGGAGTGGCGGACGCGATGCGACGCAGTTGGACGCGACCGCTTTCGACCATCGGCTCGTCAGTCAATCTCGATCCGGTGTTGCAAGATCGACAGTCGCGCGAGCCGAAGCCCGGTCCCGGGCTTTACGCGACTCGCGCGCTTGCGCTCGCGCTCGCGGAAAATCCTAGCGCGGCCGCAAAATTAATCGGGAACCGGGTCGTGCAATCCAGCTCCATCGACATCGGCGTCGCGGTTGAAGCGCAGGATGGAATCATGGTGCCGATGATTCGCGCGGCTGACAAAACTTCACTTAGCGATCTGGCGGCAAAATATCAGGAGCTTGTCGATCTTGCGCGCAAGCGCCGCATTTCGCCGGACATGCAAGCCGGCGGGCTCGCGACGGTTTCAAATTTTGGGACGTTCGGAGTGGAATGGGGGACGCCGATTCCACTGCCCGATCAAACTTTGCTGCTCGGGCTCGGCGTCGGAAAAAAAGTCCCGAGTTGGGACGAAGCGAAAAAGGAATTTGCTCCCAAAACGGAAGCTCAGATTACGCTAAGCTTCGATCACCGCAGTATCGATGGGGGCGGGGCGGCACGCTTGCTCAAGCGAGTGATCGAATTTCTGGAAGATCCGACGAAACTGTAGCGGCGGTCTGTGACCGCCGATTTTAGTAAATTCGGCGCTCGTAGAGCGCCGCGACAGTAACTTGCACTCAGCGACGCCAAGTTTTACTTTGAAGTCCAATGCACGAGAACACTGAATTTACTTTGGGCCGCGATTGCGAGGTGATCCTGATTCCAAGCGGACAGAAGTTTACAATTCCGGCTGGAACTCAGGGCGTCATCACGCAAGCGCTCGGCGGAAGTTACACTATCGCCACCTCATACGGCTTGTCGCGCATTGCCGAAAAAGATTTGGATGCACTCGGTGTTGTAAAGCCGGAGACAAAAGCGCAACCGAAAACCGCCGCCGCGAAAACGAATGGCGCAGTTTCTGAAGAGGACGTTTGGAATCAACTCCGACAATGCTTTGACCCGGAAATTCCCGTTAACATTGTCGATCTTGGTCTGGTTTACGATTGCCGCCTAATCAAAAAAGACGAGGGTGAAACGAAAGTGGAAGTGAAAATGACATTGACCGCTCCGGGTTGCGGGATGGGTCCGGCAATCGCGCACGATGCCCAAAGTAAAATTCTTTCAATCGACGGCGTGGACGAAGCCGATGTCCAGCTCGTTTGGGATCCGCCGTGGAACCAGAACATGATCAGCGAAGCGGGTCGAATGAAGCTTGGAATGATCTGAGATTTTCAGCACCGCGCGATGCGCGCAAGTTCGTCTCAAGACAACGTTAAAGAGCGAACACTTCACGTTCTCAGCGAAATTTTCGCCGGCTCTTCGCTGGACAATGTGGCGGTGCGACTTTGGGACGGCACGGCATGGCCAGATGGGCGGCCGCGTGCGGCTGTACTCTCGCTGAAACATTCCAAATCTCTCGCGCGAATGTTTTTGCCCGGGACAGAAGTTGGTCTGGCCGAAGCGTATCTGCACGGCGCCTTCGATATCGAAGGCGATATGAAGGCCGCCTTTGAAATCGGTGATTTTCTTCTCGCTCATCTGGGTAATTGGAAAAAAAAATTGAAGCTGGGAGGACTATTGATGGCACTGCCCGGGTACGATGGAAGATCGACAATTCGGCGGGCCGCGAACCAACTGCTTCCTCAAATCCGCGGGAAACAGCACTCGCCAGAGCGCGATCGGCGTGCGGTGACATTTCATTACGATGTTTCGAATGATTTTTATCGCCTGTGGCTTGATCGGCGCATGGTGTATTCCTGCGCATACTTTGAGTCTCCAGACGATGGCCTTGATGCAGCCCAGGAGCACAAACTCGATTATCTCTGCCGCAAACTGCGCTTGCGTCCGGGGCAGCGTCTGCTCGACGTCGGTTGCGGCTGGGGCGCTCTGCTCATCCACGCCGCGAGACATTTCGGCGTGCGCGCAGAAGGAATTACTTTGAGCGAGCCGCAGGTGAGCTGGGCACGCGCGCGAATTGCGGAAGCAGGATTGACAAACAACGTGACAGTTCAATTGCGCGATTATCGAGAAATCTCTCCACAAGGGGGCGAAATTTACGATGCGATCGTGAGCGTTGGGATGGCCGAACACGTCGGACGTGAGCGACTTCCGGATTACTTCCGCGCCGTGCATCGTGCCCTCAAGCCGGGTGGAATTTTTCTTAATCAAGCCATCGGCGAGAGCATTATTCCGCGAGCGGATAACAGGAACGGCTCATTCATCGAGCATTACGTTTTTCCAGACGGCGATATTCCGCCGTTGCCCATTATGCTTCGCGCAGCGGAATCGGCCGGTTTCGAGATTCGCGACGTCGAAAATCTTCGCGAACATTATATGCTTACACTGCGCCATTGGCTCGCCCGCCTGGAAGCACACCATGCCGAGGCGCTTTCGTTTGTCGAGGAAACGACCTACCGGGTCTGGCGCCTTTACCTTGCCGGGGCTGCGCATGGATTTCGCCGCAGTCACATCGCCGTTTATCAAACTTTGCTCGCGAAGCTGAATCCGGCTGGCCAAACCAACCTGCCGCTTACCCGCCACGATTGGCATCGATAAATTTGCTCCTTTGAATTCATGACGATTTAATTTTTTTGCGGCGTTGACAGTTTTCTTGCCGCTCCTATACTCGCCTCCGCGCTTTCTCCTGCCGAAAATTTTCGCGCGAAAAAAATTAAATTATGCCTTCGACTGAGATCATTTTAACCGAGAACGTGCCCGGGCTGGGCGCCGAAGCCGATCTGGTGAAGGTGCGGCGCGGTTACGCACGAAATTATCTCCTGCCTTCCGGCAAAGCCTACGAAGTGACGCCGGCAAGTTTGCGCGAGCTGGATAATTTGAAAAAGAAGCGGGCCGAACGTGAGGCGCGCGAGCTGAATGAAGCGGAGGAGCTCACCCGTCGCATCGGCAAGTTGCGAGTGACCTTCACCCTGGCCACCGGCGAGACGGGCAAGGCGTTCGGATCGGTCACCGCGCAAGACATCGTGACTCGACTCAAGAACGAGCTCGGCCAGGAGATTGATCGCCACAAAATCGTGCTGGAACGGCCGATCAAGGACACGGGCGAACACGAAGTCACAATCAAGTTGCACCACGACGTGTCTGCGCAATTTAAGTTCGGAGTGAAATCGGCGCAGGAGCCAAAGACTGAAGGAGGCGCCGCCGAACAATCGGACAAAAAACACCGTTCGTTTTTCCGAAGAAAGAAAGAAATAAAATAAATGCCGACTTCTCAAGGCACCCAGCCTGAGAAGCCTCGTAAGACAGCTGGAAATGGCGCTGGCCGAGGCTCGGCCGCCCAAACTGACGGAAGAGTTTTTCCCACGTCTTCCCCAGCTTCTTCGCAGGATATTCACCGCGCGCCGCCGCACAGCGTGGAAGCGGAGCAAGGCGTTCTCGGTTCGATGCTTATCTCGCCGCGCGAAACGATCGCGGAATGTGTGGAAAAGATTAACGAGGAATATTTTTACGTTCCGGCGCACGAGACCATCTACAACGTGCTTGTCGACCTTTGGAACGCGGGCCAGGCCATCGATCTGATCACTTTTACGCAAGTGCTCCGCGACCGGAATCTGCTCGAAAGTGTCGGCGGCGCTGCTTTTGTCACCAGCTTGTTTACCTTTGTGCCGACCGCCGCGAACGTCGGATATTACCTCGACATCGTCCGCGACAAATACATTCTGCGCCAGATCATCACCGCTTCGACCGAGAGCGTGCGCCGCGCCTACGAGGAACAGGATGAAGTGAGCAATCTTCTCGATGAAGTGGAGCAGAAAATCTTCGCGGTCGGTGAAGACCGCTTCAAAGGCCAGATGCTCTCGATGAAAGACCAGGTGATGGAAGCGATCGAGTCAATCGAGAAACTTTACGAGCGCAAAGGCGGCATCACCGGCATTTCAACCGGCTTTGTCGAGTTCGACCGCATGACCAGCGGGCTGCACCCTGCCGAGATGATCGTGATTGCGGCGCGGCCGAGCATGGGCAAAACGGCGCTCGCCATGAACATTGCCGAACATGTCGCGATCCAAGAAAAACTTCCAGTGGGCGTTTTTAGCCTCGAAATGAGCAGCCAGCAGCTTGTTCAACGATTGCTTTGCTCGCGGGCACGGGTGAATTTGCAAAAAGTGCGCGATGGGTTTTTGGGCGAGCGCGATTTCCCGAGCCTGACGGCTGCGGCTTCGAAATTGGCCGAAGCAAAAATTTTTATCGATGACAGCGCGAGTCTAACCATTCTCGAATTGCGGGCGAAAGGGCGCCGGCTGAAAGCGCAGCAGGACGTGCAACTGATCATCGTCGACTATTTGCAGTTGCTAAGATCGACATCTCGGCGCGCCCAGGACAACCGCCAGTTGGAGATTTCGGAAATTTCCGCCGGCCTCAAAGGACTTGCGAAAGAACTAAAAATTCCCGTGATCGTGGTCGCGCAATTAAATCGGCAACCGGAGGCACGTTCGGGCGGCAAACCGCGGTTAAGCGATCTGCGTGAGTCTGGCTCGATCGAGCAGGATGCCGATCTCGTCGGTTTGCTCGTTCGGCCGGAAATTTACGAGGAAGACGAAGAGGCGCGGGCGGAGAAGGCCGGTGAGGCCGAGCTAATCATTGCGAAACAGCGCAACGGTCCGGTCGGCGAAATTTCGCTCACCTTCCTGAAAGAATTTACGCGCTTCGAAGATCGCGCGCGAAACGTGACCGAGCCGGAAGAAGCGTTTTAACTGTAGAGGCCGCCGTCTCGGCGGCGATGTAATTGTCGATCTTGCCGCTGAGGACAGCGGCAGCTACAACGACTTCGCGGCGTCGACCACGTGCTTCGCGTCGATCCCGCGCTCTTTCATCACTTCGGCGCCCGGCGCACTCAAGCCGAATTGATGCAGGCCGACGACCTTGCCATCGAGACCGACGTATTGATACCAGATTTCCGGCACGCCGGCTTCGATGGCAATGCGCTTGCGGCACGATTTCGGCAAAATTTCTTCGCGATATTTCGCTGATTCACGCGCGAAGCGCTCAAGGCACGGCATCGAGACCACGCGCACGCCGTCACCCAGCTCTTTCGCGGCGGCGAGCGCGTGTTGCAACTCGCTCCCGCACGACATGATGATGAGGTCGAGCTTGCCTTTTTCCTTTCTTGCAATGTAACCGCCACGCGCCGCGCCCTCGCGCCGCAGTTTAACATCGACATCGTTCAATATTGGAACGACTTGTCGCGTCAGCGCGATGAGAGTGGGCCCGTCTGTGCGCTGAACAGCGGCGACAAACGCACTGGCCGTTTCTTCGGGGTCGGCGGGACGAATTACGTCGATGTTTGGCATCAAACGAACTGAGCTCACCGTCTCCACCGGTTGATGGGTCGGACCATCTTCGCCCACCCCAATCGAATCGTGGGTGAAAATGTAGATGTTCGGCAAGCGCGAGAGCGCGCCGAGGCGAATGGACGCGCGGCAATAATCAGTGAAAACCATAAAGGTCGCGCCCGATGCGCGAAACAGTCCGTGATAGGAGATGCCGTTGATGATCGCGCACATGCCGTGCTCGCGAATACCAAAACGGATGTTGCGACCGCTCGGATTGTCGCGCGTGAAATCGCCCGCGTCCTTGATGTAATTCAAAGTCGATCCATGCAAGTCGGCACTGCCGCTGACGAGCAATGGCATCGCCTGGGCGATTGGTTGCAACGCTTCACTTCCTGCTTTGCGGGTCGCCAATTTCGAATCTTTCGGAAATTCCGGAATTTTCGATAAAAGATCGACAGGAACCTTTCGCTCGATCCCATCCTGAAGCAGTTTCGCCTGCTCGGGATTCTTGTCGCGCCATTGAATGTAAGTTTTCTCCCAGCGATCGTAATCGGCGAGCAATTTCTTTTTATGCTCGGCGAAATAATCGCGCACTTCCACTGAGACAAAATAATGCTCGTCGGGCAGGCCAAGTCCTTTCCGCCCTGCATCGACAAACTTCGCACCGGCCTCGCCGTGCGCCTTCTGCGTGCCGGCCACTTCCGGAACGCCTTTGCCAATCAGCGTGTGCGCAATGATGAACTGCGGTTTTCCGTTGTCGCGCTCTTTCGCGATGTTGAGCGCGTCAAGAAATTGGTGCATATCCTCGCCATCGATTTCCTGAACGTCAAAGCCATAGGCCTGGAAGCGTTTGCCAGTGTCTTCGCTTTGCGTTTCCTTCGCCATCGCATCAAGCGTGACGGCATTGGAATCGTAAATCATGATCAAATTATCGAGACCGAAATGCCCGGCGAACGCACTCGCTTCGGAGGCGACGCCTTCCTGCATGCAGCCATCGCCGGCCAGACAAATCACATGCTGGTCGAAAATCCTGTGCTCCGCGGTGTTGAAACGCGCGGCCGCCATTTTTGATGCGACGGCGATGCCCACGGCATTGCCAACGCCCTGCCCGAGCGGCCCGGTCGTGCATTCCACGCCCGGCGTTTCAAAAAACTCCGGATGACCCGGCGTTTTGGAGTGCAGTTGCCGGAAACGTTTGATTTCCGACATCGGCAAATCGTATCCGCTCAAATGGAGCCAAGCGTAAAGAAACATGCTGCCGTGACCCGCGGAGAGGACGAAATAATCGCGACCGATCCAGCGTGGTTTGTCGGGATTATGCTTTAGGGCATAACCGTACAGGACCGCGCCCATTTCGGCACAGCCAAGTGGAAGCCCGAGATGACCCGATTGCGATGCCTGCACCGCGTCCATGCACAAGCCGCGCGCTTCATTGGCCGCGCATGTCTCGATCCATTCGACTTTTGCTCAGGACAAGCTTTCGCTCGACATGACAACCGCCCATCGCTGATGAACCAGCCAGTGCTTCTTCATATCGTCGAGCGACTGGAAAACTTTCTCGGCAAACTGCCAGAAACAATACAAAAGCCGATCTTGAGCGAGTTGACTCCCTTGAAGGAGCTGTTCTTGCAACAGCGGCCGCCGCGCTTGCTATTAACGGGCTTGGCCAAAAAATCTGCGCCGGAACTCGTCAGGATTTTTTTCGGGCTGACCGAAGACGAACCAGCGCCCGACGCGCCGATGTCGATCTTTAGTTGGCAGGAGGTTGAGATCGGCGGTCGTGGCACGATTTCCATTCTCGATGCGCGCGGCGCTTTGGATTCAACCGCCAGGCAAATTCAAGACGAGCTGAAGAGGCAGCCGGCGGACATGGTCTTCTTTCTCGACGAGGCTGCCGCTAAAGCACGCGCGCGCAAGGTTGAAATCGAAAATCTTATCGCCTGCCTCGATTGGAACGGCACGGCCCAGGCGAAAACAAAGGTCATTGGGATTGCGTTTTCATCGAGCAAGGCGAGAGCTGCTCACAATCACCAGAAAGAAGAGGCAAGCCATTCACAAGAACTCGCTTCTTCTCTTCGGAAGGCGGTAAAAACCGAGGACAAGTTATTTCAGGTGGTTTCCTTTGGCTCTGAGAAGAATTTGCCCGATAAAGCGCAGGAGTTGATGTCGATCTTGGGACGGGAATTGCCGAATGCAGCGCGCATTGAAATGATCAGGATCTCGCGCGATCGCGAAACGCAAAGGGAAATTGCACAAATTCTGGTGAAATCGACCACCGCCATCTGTGCGGCGATTGGCGCGCAACCGATCCCATTGGCCGATCTGCCTGTTCTCACCACGCTCCAACTAGTCATGGTTTCCGGAATTATGTACTTAAGCGGGCGCGAACGAAGCTTGGGGGCCGCTACGGAATTTATCGGCGCCATCGGCGCGAACGTCGGCGTAGGAATGCTGCTCCGCGAAGGCGTCCGCGCCGTATTAAAATTTTTCCCCGGCTGGGGCAACGTGGTTTGCGGAATGGTGGCGGGCGCGGGTACCTACGCGATTGGCCGCGCCGCGTCCGCTTTTTTTCTCGAAGGGGTCTCCTTAAAAGAGGCACGCCGAACTTATCTTTCCAGCCGCAAAAGGCGGACTCTTCCCGTTCGCCCGGTTACGAAGGTGCTCGAGGCTGCTCGGGACAAAGCGAAAATAGGAACCGAGCGGCCTTTGATTTGATTGGCCATCGAATAACTTGTGAATAAGATCGGCGGCGCGGGGTAATTTGTTCACAGCATTTTTGTGAACAAATTCGCGTTTTTCGCGGATTCCACGGGGCGATTGTCGATCTTATATGAAGCTCTCAGAGATCAGTGCAACGCTTCGAGAGATCGGTGTTTCGCCGGTTAAGACGCTCGGGCAGAATTTTCTGCACGATCAGAACCTTGCCCGGTGGATTGTTGAGCAAGCGGAATTAACTCCGCGCGATTATGTCGTGGAGATCGGTCCCGGATTGGGCGCACTGACAGAGTTAGCACTGGCGAAAGGCGCGCGCGTTCTTGCGCTCGAAAAAGATACGCGTCTCGCAAATTTTTTGCGCGCCCGCTTTCGCCATCCGCGTCTCGAAGTGCGCAGTGCCGATGCACTGGATTTTGATGTGCGTACCCTGTTTTCGCAGGGGCGAGTGAAATTGATGGGCAATTTGCCATACAATGTTTCCAGTCCGCTCCTGCTCAAGTTTTTGGATTATCCAAGTCCTATATCGCTATCGTTGTTTACTTTACAAAAGGAAGTGGCGTCCCGCCTTTCTGCTTTACCGTCTTCACGCGACTACGGAGCGCTCACTTTGCGAGTGCAATTGTACCACCGCGTAGAATATCTGCGCACGATTCCGGCAACGGTTTTTGTCCCCCGACCCGATGTCGATTCTGCGTTGGTGCGAATGTCTCCGCGCGATCCGCTCGAACTACCCGAGCGCGACGACGCGCTGTTCATGAAGCTGGTGCGACGCGGCTTTTCGCAACGAAGAAAGCAATTACAGAAACTGCTGCGCGCGCAGGTCCCGGATTGGGAACTGGTTGCCGCTAAACTGGGCTTCGATCCGAAAGCTCGCGCGGAAGAATTGTCGCTGAACCAGTGGATCGGCCTCGCGAACGAGATCGCGCCTTTAACTGTTCCGGAGCGCCGCACAGGCCAGGAGGAACGCTTTCCAGTCGTCGATGAAATGGACCGCATCCTGCGATACGCTTACCGCTCCAAAGTGCATGGGGATAACTTGCGTCATCGCGCGGTTCATATTCTGATTTTCAACGACGTCGGCGAAGTTTATCTGCAAAAACGTTCTCGCAGGAAAGATCGACATCCCCTGCTCTGGGACTCCAGCGCCGCCGGTCACGTCTGCGCCGGGGAAGGATATGATGAAGCGGCCCAACGCGAATTGCAGGAAGAGCTCGGCATCAACGTCCCCCTCGAAAAAGTTCTGACGGTCTCAGCGTCAATACGGACCGGGCAGGAATTTATCTGGCTCTATCGCGGCAACTTCCAGGGCGATCCTAGGCCCAACCGAAGCGAGATCGAGGCCGGTGCTTTTTTCACGCCCGCTGTCGTAAACGGTTGGATCGCAGCGCGACCGGGGGATTTCGCACCTGGGTTCATGGAATGCTGGAAGGCGTACCACAAAAAAAAACACGCCTAGGGCGATACGCTCTTTAAGATTTTCGTCGACGACGCTGCATCCGCTAATTAGCCGCTTTCCTTCGCCTCGTCGACTTGAAACCTCCAGTTCTCGGCGCGGCCAGGCCGCGCGCGGCCGTGCGCCTGAAGCTCCGCGCGGCTCGTCTCGCTGCCTCCTTTCCACCGTAAAGCGTGTCGCTGAACATTTTCGTTAGCACCGCAGTTCCGCGAAGGAAATGAACTTGAAAACCGTGCGTCTGTTTTTTTGCCCGAGGTTTTGTGTCGATGCGGCGAATGTTTGCTTCGGAATCAGGATTAGGGCGCCTTCGCATGAGAAATACTTAAGAGGAAGCTAGCCAGACGGCGGCCGGAATCAACGAAGGGCTGGCGCTGGAGCCGCAAGCGCGTTGGGTGGAGGCAAGTTCCAAGCTTGCCATTTTTTTTCATATTCCGCGGCGGGCAAAAGGGCGTAACAGGGATAACGCGACGCTCGCAACCAGGTAATAATTCTCACAAGGTCTGGCTCCGCCATGGTCGTGCATCCGGTAGTCGGCCGATTTACTCCGCGGCGAATGTGAAAAAAAATTGCGCTGCCATCACCAGGAATTGGCGGATCAGAATTGTGCCGGATCTCGATGAGCCAGTGATAGGCAAAATCGCCCGAACGCATTTTTTCGTGCGTGTAATTGTCCGGCGCATTCTTCGGATCGATCATAATGTGGCGATTGTAATTGGGCGACCGTGGATCATCGCTCCACACATCTGCTTCGCTCACCTGGTGATATGGATAATCTCCGCCCGGCGGCAAATTCGATTCGTAACCAAAAACTTCGCCGATCTTGAAAATGCCAGTCGGTGCACGACCGTCGCGTTCTTTTTTTCGCAGGCCGCGCTCATTCTGCCCGGCAAGGCCGATTCCCCACGCCAGTCCATTTTTACCGAACAAAACCGGGACGGGAGCAGCGACTGTGCTCCAATCGCCGCCGCGCGGCCGCTCGAACAGTTGAAGTTTTCCACGCGTCGAATTCCAATCGGGTGCGATGGCGAGAATGAGTTGCGTGCAATCAGCGGGGACGCCGTCGGCACGTACGTTGCTTGTAAGGAAGATGAGCGCGCCAGCCAAAACCCCGGGGAAGATCGACATAAACATTTCCAAACTTAGACGCGCACTCTATTGATTCTGTCCAATTCGTTCGTTGTGAAGAAGAGTTTTGCCGTCTTGCTCATCGCCGGCGCTGTGTTTATCAGCTATGCTCCGGCGCTGCGAGATGGTTTTGTCTGGGACGATACCGCCCTGATTCTGCGCGATCCACTGATTCGAAGTTGGCGCCTCATTCCAGAAGGGTTCAACCATTTTCTCTTCGTCGATGCGACGGCCTCAGCTTTTTACCGTCCGATCCAGCGGCTCACCTACACGCTCGAGTACGCTGCCTTTGCGCTTCGGCCCATGCCCTATCATTTAACGAGCATCATTTGTCATGCTGCGGCTGCGATCGCATTTCTTTTCCTAGCCGAAGAACTCCTTTTTCTATTTGGAACCGATCCTAACAAACGCAGGCTAATCGCTTTTGCAGCAACGCTAGTTTGGGCGATCCATCCCATCCAAAGCGCCGCCGTCGTTTATGTTTCCGGACGCGCTGATCCGTTGGCTGCGGGTTTCGGTTTCCTTGGATTTTATTTGATCTTACGAGGTCTGCGCGCGGCCGGGAGAAGTGGTTTACTTTTTCTGGTTGCCGCGACTGTCGCGTTTCTTCTCAGCATCTTAAGCAAGGAAACAGGTTTGATTATTTTCCTGCTCGCGACAAGTGCGCCTGTGCTGAGAAGGAACTGGGGCGCGACTTTGAAGACCGCTGGGGCCGTCGTCTTCGCCGGTGTCGTTTACTTGAGTCTGCGGCTTCCGGCGGAACATTTCGCCCCGCCGGTCTTACGCGCGCCCCCGCCACCGCTGGTGAGGCCGATCCTGGTGGCGCGCGCTTTCGCAGAATATGCGGGTCTGATCGTATTTCCTCTCAACCTCCACATGGATCGGAACATTGAAACTCAGCCGAGCGGCTTTAGTGATGCGAGCTTGACTGCGGCCGCCTGGCGCGAGCTGCAAACCCTTCTCGGGATCTTACTCATCGTCGCGGCGGCTTACTGGATGATTCGCGCGCGCAAACGAAATTCCGCTGTGTTTTCATGTCTGGTGCTCGCGGGCATCAGCTATCTGCCGTTTAGCGGAACCCTCGTTTGGAATGCCTCGGTGGCGGAACATTGGCTCTATCTGCCGACTGCCTTTCTTTTTTTAGCAGCGGCAATTGAAGCCGCGGACTTTGTTCAAAGGAAAAGTGAGCGGCAAAGATCGACAGTACGCCTGGCGGCTATCTCCATCTTAACCGTGTGGCTGGTATTTCTTGGCGTTCGAACATTTATCCGGACGTTTGATTGGAAAGATCAACGGACATTTCTGGAGCGGACAATTGCAAGTGGTGGAGATTCCGCGCGAATGTTCATCAACCTCGGTGACCTCGAACTTGATGAAGGAAGAGTCAAAGAGGCGAAGACGCATTTCGAAACGGCGTTGCGCAAAGAGCAGGGGCAACCGCTCGCGATCTTGAACCTGGCCGCGGTCGCGTTGAAACAAAACGATTTCAAAGCTGCCCGCGAACAGCTCCAGCGCGCAGTAAAGATACCGCTGGTCGAACCACAAGCGCACGAATTTCTCGCTGTATTAGAAAACAGGGAGGAGGGCCGGGTGGATTTATTGCGTCTGCGGCTCGCGGCGCGGAGCGGCCCGCCCAATTGGTCGATCGAAAGACGCTATGTAACAGTGCTGGATGAAAGCGGCGCGACCGCGCAGGCAATCGCTGAATTGCAGGCTTGCCTACGAAGAGAATGGTATCGCGCGGAAAGCTGGAAGCTGCTCAGCCGGCTTTTGGCGAAATCCGGACGCCGCGAGGAAGCGCTGCAAGCGCTGAACCAGGCTCGCGCTTACGATGTGCACCTCGATATACACGGCGAGACTCTCTGAACTTTCATTGCGGTGCTGCCGTCGTTAGCCGCAAAAAAATTGTCACGTCCAACGGATAACGCGGCAGCGAAGCAATCGTGGTGGTTCTGAATAACGCAGAACCTTTTTCCGTCCGTTAAATAACATATGAAAACTTTTCTTCTATTCGGAGCGACGCTGGCCATTCTGGGTTTGGCCGCGGCTCCAGTCGATTCCAAAGCCCAGACAAGCAGTACGACCACGAGCACCAGCACCGGTTACGTGCAGACGAGCAAAATCATTGGAACAAAGGTCAAGACCGCTCAAGGCGAAGAAATCGGTGAAATCAAAGATGTCGTTCTTGACCGCAGCACCGGTTGCATGGCCTACACCGTCCTTTCAGCCGGCGGCACTGGCACGCGCGTAGTTGGCCAGGCAAAAACCGTTGCTGTTCCCTGGGCAATCTACTCCACCACATCGGATCCGCGCGTTTTGACGGTACGAGTCGATCGAGAACGGATCTATAACGCGCCCGCGTTCGACTACGCACGCATTGACGAATACTCGAGCAGCGGTTGGATCAACAACGTTTACTCGTACTACGGCGTGTCGGCACAAACCGGAGTGGGCGTGGGAGCTTCGGTGACAGGAAGTAGCACAACGACGACCGGCGTCACGAGCGCAACCGCTACTCCGGTCCCCACCGCTTCAGCTTTAACGGCGCCCACGGCTGGGGCCACTGCGCCCACGGCAACCACGTCGCCCAGCGCGACCGCATCAGCGAGTCCCGCAGCGAGAGCGAGTGCTACCGCTTCGCCAAGAGCAACGCGTGGTAAATCTCCAACGCAGGGTGCATCGGCGACACGCGGCGAATCTCCAAGCCGCGGCGAATCCGCGACGCCCGGGGAATCACCGAGCGGCAAAACCAAGACCGGCCCGACACCTTCCTCGCGGCATCATATGGAAACAGCTTCGCCGAGCGGGAGTGAGCAGTCCGCTGCGGAAGCGACCGGCAGTCCGGCGGGCGAACACAAGAAAACCTCGCGTCGTCATGCTACTGAAGGAACGACGGAACCAAGCGCGAGTCCCAAAGGGCCGGAGGAACAAGAGTAATCACTGCGTTGCGTGATAAACTCGCACGCAAAGACTCAAAGACCGCAGGAACGTGCAAATGTTCCTGCGGTTTCTTGTTAGATCGACGATTGCTCCCGCGACGCAGTTCTTTCCACCGCCGCGGTGTCGGCTGGCAAAAATTTCGTGCCCAAAAACCAAAACGTCCCAGCGATCAACATCGCACCTGAAACCGTCAGAAAACCGACATTCATATTCCAGCGATCGCGAATCGCGCCGATGAGCGGCGGCGAAATTATGTCGCCGAACAAGTGAACAATAAGAATGTTTACCGCAAAAGCCGTTGCGCGAACCCTCGGCAAGCTCACATTTGCGAGCGCAGTATTGGATGGCCCGGTGTTAAAGAACATACAGAAGACAGCGACAAAAATACAGATCCACGCTCCGGGGAAACGGACGTAAAGCATCGCGACGGTGGCGGGAAACGCGAGCACGACACCGACGCCGGAAACAAGAAAATACGAGCTCGCGAATTTTTGCCGAAGCCAATCACCGGTCCAACCGCCGAGCAGCGTTGCGAACAAACCCGCTACGGCAACAATTGCTCCAAAGGTGACGTTGATGTCGCCGAGCAAATTCGGGTTGGCGGCGAATTCCGCGCCGCGATCGGAATAAATGTAATCGGGCACCCAAAACGAAATGCCACCGATGGCAAAGGTTAGCGCGGTCATCGCGGCCGTGTTGATGATGTACGATGGTGTGCGAAGCAATGAAATATAATCGGCAAGCTTCGGCCCTGGTCTGGTGTTTAAATTCGATGTCGATCTTGCGCGCGGATCGCGCATGAAAAAGCAAAGCAAGGCAAGTAGTAATCCCGGCGGCAGCACCAGATAAAACGCCCATCGCCACCCAAGAAGATCGCCGATCTTACCACCAAACGCATAACCAAGCGCGCCACCCACCGGCATGGCCAGATAAAAGTAGGCAAGCGTTCGGCCACGACGCTCCAGCGGGTAAAGGTCGGAAAGAATTGTTGGCGCCGCCGGACCATAACCGGCTTCACCAATTCCGACGAACGCGCGGGTGCAAAGCAGAATCGCGAACGAAGCCGCCAAACCCGACCATCCGCTCGCCAAACTCCAAACGGCCACGCTGACTCCAACCAGCCACCACCGGGAAACACGGTCGGCCAGCCATCCAAGGATCGGGGCGGCGCACATGTAGCTGATCAGGAAAGCGGACCCCAACGATCCCGCTTTGGCGTTTTGATTCGGATCGCCCGCGAGAAAATCGTGTTTTATTTGCGGCAAAACCGCGGCCAAAATGTATCTGTCGATGTAATTAAAAAGATTGATGGCCAAAAGCAGCCAGAGAGCGGTCTGCGCCATCCCCCGGGCTTTTCCAAAACTCCTTTCCATGGCCAATTGCCGATTGCAGTTCGCGCGCGACTGATTGTAAATCATAAATGATGATGTCGGCCGGCGAACGCGCGCTTCACTTCTTAGGCCGGCCGCTCGTACGCTGCTTTTATCGCGTTCGATCTCTCGGCACAGAATGTTTGCCTAACGGGGGGTTTCTACTTCTGCCCAATCACATCACCTGGGTCGATGCGATCGTGCTGCAACTCGCTTGTCCCCGTCCGATTCGTTACATCATCGACCGGGAATTTTATGACAAGCCGTTTCTGCGGCCGTTCTTGCGTATCGTGCGCTGCATCCCGATCGAGCCGCGCCATTCCCGTTCCGCGATTCGCGCCGCGTCGGAACAAATCGCAGCCGGTGAAATCGTATGTCTTTTTCCCGAGGGCCAGCTCGAACGCGCCGGCACATTGCTCCGTTTGCGCCGCGGTTACGAATTGATCGCGCACCACGCAAAAGCGCCGGTTGTTCCCGTCTGGCTTGACCGGCTGTGGGGCTCATTTTTTTCATTCCAAGGTGGAAAGTTTTTCAGAAAGTGGCCAAAGGAAATTCCATATCGCGTTACGGTCGCGTTTGGCAAACCGCTTGGTGCAGAGGCCGCCGACATTCCGACGGTGCGTGAAGAATTGCTGAAACTTGGGGAGTTTTGTTACAGCCAGCGGCAGAATTTAGATCGACATCTTGCCGAAGCGTGCGTGCGCGGATTGAAGCGAAGACCGTTTGCCACGGCGATGATTGATGGAATCGATCAAAGCAAATTGAGCCGCGCAAAACTGCTTGGTGCTGCCACGGCCTTGAGCCGATCGCTTCAAAAACAATGCCCCGATCCTCGAGTGGCAATCGTATTGCCGGCGGGCAAGGGCGCTGTTGTGGCAAATCTCGCTGTCACGCTTGCCGGAAAAATTCCGGTCGATCTTAACTTCACGATGGGCCGCTCGGCCAATGAATCGGCATGCCAGCGCGCCGAACTGCGCACCGCAATCTCGGCTGCGCAATTCATGGAGCGGCTGAAGGATTTTCCCTGGCCCGAGCGCGTTCTGAAGTTGGACGAGCTGATGCCGCGGCTGAAATCCCAAATCGTTTTGTGGTGGCTGATGGCGATCTTACTTCCAGCGGGCTTATTCATTCGACTGTTGCAAATTCAAAAAAAAGGCGGCCACGCCGAGGCCCTGCTGCTTTTCACCAGCGGCAGCTCAGGCGAGCCGAAAGGAGTCGTGCTCAGTCATCGCAACATGGTCGGCAACGTTTCGCAGTTCCGGGAACTTCTCGACGCGAAGAAGGACGACGCCATTCTCGCCGCGCTCCCGTTTTTTCACACCTTTGGATCGACCGTTACCCTCTGGTACCCGCTTATCGAGGGCGTGCGCATTGTCACTTATCCAAATCCCCTGGAAGTCGCGAAGAATGCAGCATTGATCGAAAAATACAAACTGACTCTGCTGCTCGCGACCCCGACATTTCTGCGCGGTTATTTGCGCAAGGTCGAACTGCACCAGCTGCGCAGTTTGCGACTCGTTATCACCGGTGCGGAGAAACTTCCTCTCGATCTTGCCAAAAGTTTCGAAGACCGCTTCAAACAAAAAGTCTTTGAAGGTTACGGCCTCACCGAAACTTCGCCAGTCGTGAGCGTGAACTTGCCGGAACCGACCCCGACAAAGCCTGGCGAGCAAGTCCAGCCGTCGAGCCGTTTAGGTTCGGTCGGCAAAATGGCGCCCGGCATCGCGGCAGAAATCCGCGAACCAGAAACCGACCGCAAACTTTCGCTGCGCGAGACCGGAATGCTTTGGTTGCGCGGTCCAAATATTTTCGAAGGCTACCTGAAAGATCCGGAGCGAACGGCGGAAGTTTTGCGCGACGGTTGGTTCAAGACCGGCGATATCGGCCGGTTCGATGAAGATGGCTTTCTTTACATCGAAGGCCGGCTCTCTCGCTTTTCAAAAATCGGCGGTGAAATGGTGCCGCACGAAGCCATCGAACAAAAAATTATCGACCTCCTCGACCTGTCCGGAAGGGATGACAGAGCGATTGCAGTTGTCGGCGTCACCGACGAAACCAAAGGCGAAGCGCTTCTGTTGCTAAGCGTTGAGGATGTCGATCTTGCGACGTTGCGCAGAAAACTTCACGAAGCAGGTACCCCGAACTTATGGATTCCGAAGCGGGTCCAACGCGTCGAATCAATCCCAGTCCTCGCCTCCGGCAAACTCGACCTGAAAAAATGCCAGGAGCTCGCAGCTGAAAAATAGTGGCGTTCCCCGCGGCAGTGCTCATTGATGTCTTGTGATCTTGAGGATGGCGTTGCTCAGCACACTTCAAGCCTCATCAGGTTGCGCGCCTTATGGCTTGGCCGACCGTCTTGCTTTGGGTTATAAGCCCGCCCAAGAATCCACACCGGCACGTCGTACGATCTCTAACAGCGTTCTATGAAAGCAACGTCAAGCAAAGCGATATTGCTCGCTGCGAGCTTGATCTTTCCGGCTTTGGGGTTTGCTCAGACGACGTCGAAGGGCGCCGCAGCCTACGCCAACCGCGGCATTGCAGAACTGAAGAGCAGCGACTGGGACCGCGCGATCGCCGACTTCAATCGCGCTCTGCAAGTCGATCCGAAACTTGCCCCAGCGTACGCCAACCGCGGGCTTGCCAGAGCACGCAAGGGCGACCTAGACGGTGCCATCGGCGATTACAACCGGGCTTTACAACTCGATCCGAAAAACGCCAAGGCTTACTACAACCGCGGCAATGCCAAAAGAGAGAAGCACGAGCTGATTGCTTACGGCGGTGTCGAAGTCTTTTCGCCGAACCACGAAGTCAGCACTGCTAAAGTAGAGAATGCCGACCTGCAAAGTGCCATCGCCGACTTCAACCGGGCTTTACAACTCGATCCCGAAAACGCCAAAGCCTACGACAACCGCGGCATTGCTAAACTTGAGCGGGGCGATTTGGTCGGCGCCATTGCCGACTTCAATCGCGCTCTGCAATTCGATCCGAAACTTGCCCCAGCGTACGAAACCCGCGGCGTTGCGAAAGCACAGAAGGGCGACCTAGACGGCGCCATCGCCGATTGCGATCGCGCTCTCGAACTCAACCCGAAGCTGGCCGGAGCATACGTCGATCGGGGCAGTGCCAAATTACTTAAGGCTGACGCCGACCGTGCCATTGCCGACTTCAATCGCGCTCTCGAACTCAACCCGAAACTCGTCGGAGCATACGACGGCCGCGGTAGTGCCAATTTTTTAGCTCGCAATTGGACGGCTGCACTGCGGGAGTACAGACGGTTTTGCGAGTTGTGGCAACGCGATCAGGAGTATCCTCGTCTGGCCATCTGGATGATTCGGTCGCGTTTAGGCGAAAGAGAAGCCGCAGACAAGGAACTCGCCACTCGTTTCACCGCAGCGCCGGGAAGCTGGGTATCCAAAGTGAAGGCGTATCTCCTTGGTAATCTGTCCGAGGCCGATTTTCTCGCTGCTGCCGCGTCGCCCGATGCTAACACTGATCGCGGGCAGCACTGTGAAGCGTGGTTTTTCGCTGGGATGAAGAACCTCCTTAACGGCGATAAGCGTGCTGCCGCCGAGTTTTTCAAAAAATGCCTGGCGACCGAACAAAAGAGTGAAATCGAATACCACTTTGCCCAAGCGGAATTGAAGGCCCTCGGACAGTAGCAGCTTCTGGGTTAAGGCCGGCGTCAAGGGCCGCTTCAGTCGCCGGGCAACGGACATGATGTTAGAATAGGGGCGAAGCCGCAGAGTGATTAGCATCGTCTGATGGAGCGGCCAATCCACCAATCATTCTGTTATTCTCTCACTGCCATTCGAATGCAACGATTGTTTCACTCATTTGCCAACTACGCTGCCGCGCTGTCGATGAAACTGCTCTTTGGATATGTGGCGCGGGTTCGCGTGCTGCGGCGCGAGAACGCAAATCACAAGGGCGCATTTCTGCTCGCGTCAAATCACATCAGCCATTTCGATCCGTTTATTCTTTCCTCGGTGGTGCGGCGCAAAATCGACT
>WNGE01001231.1_pt1 | contig 32549 bp, 30 predicted proteins | sample 5400651 | NCBI WGS metagenome assembly WNGE01 (sample SAMN13153370, study PRJNA577476) | soil metagenome | isolation source: 60 cm soil or saprolite under grassland replicate 2 | place: USA:California | collected 2016-06-15
ACCGCCACACAGCGAAGGCAAGCTTCCGCAGGTCCACTCGCGACACTTGCCACCTGGTGGAGGACCACGCTCTGGCTTCCGATCACCGTCCTGGCCGGCGTGACGGCAGTCACTGCGGTCATGAGTGAGGTGCTGGTGAGCACAATCGAGCCACTGACTCACCAGATCGGACTGAGTCCTTTTTTTGTCGGCCTCATCATCCTGCCGATTGTGGGCAACGCTGCTGAGCACTACTCCGCTATCACCTCGGCCACCCGTAATCACATGGAGATCTCGATGGCCATTACCGCTGGCTCGTCAATCCAGATCGCATTGCTGGCTGCGCCTATCCTTGTGCTCGCGGGTCCGCTCATCGGCGTGCCGCTCGACCTCAACTTCTCGCTGCTGGAAGTGGCGCTGTTTGCTCTAGTGACCGGACTCTACGCGCTCATCAGCCTGGATGGAGAATCGACCTGGCTCGAAGGGTTGCTCCTCTGCGCCTTCTACCTGATGCTGGCGGTCGGCACCTTCTTTCCGCCTGCTTAGAGCCTATCCCAATAGGGAGTATACTATCTACCACATACACAAAGACAAAGAAGAAGGAAGAAGTGGATAGGAAGCTCCCAAAAGCCAGCCAAAGTTGGCGAATCCCGGATGAGTTGTGGGCCAAAGTGAAATCGTTATTGCCGCCAGGAAAACCGCACCCGTTGGGGTGCCATCGTCCTCGAGTGGACGACCGCAAAGCGATGGATGCCACAGGGATCTGCCATATGCCATTTTGATGTAGTAGGGAAACGTGCATGGCAGTTCCAATTCGGCTCTGCTATGGCAGAGTCTCGTCGGCGGATGGGGAAGGTCAAGTTCATTGAGCAAGGAGACGAAAGCCGCTTTGCTTTGGAGCAATACAAAGGGGTCGAGATCGGCAACAGCTACACCGGTGAGCTGGGAGAGTTGTTCACGGACCCGTGCAAACAAAAACGCTTGCTCGTGGACGGGCAGCAGGACATCGTATCGCTCTTGCTTGAGCAGACGAACCAAAAACTCGAGATACTCGAGTGGATGCGTTCCCCAGGAGGGACAGCGGTAGAAAGTGTGCACGAAGCGCGAAAAGCGGCAGACACACCACGGATTGGGGTCACACACATCAATGGTGTAGCCTTGCCGCCCGAGAGCCGAAAGAGCTTCTCGTGCTGAGAGACTCGATCCTTCAGGGAACAGAATGCGCAATGGCCTGAATGCTTGCATTAAGATCTTACTCTTTCTTCATACTACCTCCAAGTCTAGCATGCTTGTCTAGATTTGGATGTTTTGTATGTTGTCGATAGCTGATGGAGCACCTTTATCAGGATTGACAAGCGTACCATTAAGGTTTACAGTACAAGTGCATGAGAAGGCACAATAATCCCTCGGGGGAGGGAAGTGAGCCCAAAAGGAGGAACCGTATGACTCCTCAAGAAAAAACACTCTACCACCAGATTCACCCGCTCAAACTCTTCACGGATGGCTGTGCGGAAGTGGTTTCTCTCTACCTGTTCTGGAAACGGAAGTTGGTTGCAGGACTCATCGTCGCGTTTGTCCCACCCATGATTGCATCGGCACTGATCATCAAATGGGTTGACTTAGAGGCGTACAAGCAATCAGCCTTTGGGAGTTACATTCGTGCCTATATGACCCCATTCGTGGTCGTGGTGCGTTTACTCGGAACGGTCGTCACGCACCTGGGGGCATGGTATCGTAAACCTGTACTCATTCCCCTTGGCCTCCTGATCGTCTTGCTCGGTTGGTTGCGGGGAATTCTCTGGCCAAAAAAGGCGGAATAACGCGAGGAGGCGGAGGCAACGGGTTGATTTCCTAACATCTTTCTCTCCAATTTACAGCAGAACTTACCCGAGAAGGAGTCCTACGAGAATGAGTACGCCAGCCAGAACACGAGGGAGCGTATGCGGCCAATCCCTGGGAGTCAGAGGCGGAACGCTCACCGCACTGTAAAGACAGACGACCACGCCGAGGCCCAGCACCAGGCGTGCAGCGTTGGACGTTGAGCTTACAAGAAAGGCTCCAATCCCGGTGAAAAGCGCCGTAAAGTACAGTCCCATGTTGGCGAGTAGCAGATTCAGGAGGAGCCGTCGATTCCAGTAGGTGTCGGGAGGGTTCAGTGCAGCGCGTATCCCGCCAAGAGCGCCAAGAGAATACAGGCCCGCATCAAGCAACATGAGGGCAGCTCCAACGTAGAACAGTAGAGATGCGAAAGGATTCATGGGTATTCCTCCGCGGGCACCGCCGGTTGCTGCAAGGCAGACGAGGCGTAGCGCATCTGAATGAACTCCTCCAACCGCATGAGCTGGAGAGGAAACAATTTCAGCGTCTCTGTCATATCACAGCTTTGCTTGCCGGTGTCCAACAAGATCGCCATGCCAAGCTGGCGGCTCAGCACCGGGTTGAAGGGACGCATCAGCAACTGGATGGTGCGCAGCATTGGCACAGAGAGGTGCCTGACCTTGACGCGCAGATGGAGGGCCCGCTCAAAGGCCTCGACCACCTGGTGGAGGGTCAGGTTTTCTGGCCCCCCGATCTCGACAGTCCAATTGCGTGCCTCCGGTTGCTCCAACACCAGCGCCGCCAAACGGGCCACATCGTCGATGGCAACAAAGCTCACGGGATTGGTCCCACGGCCAAAGATCGTGGCCTCCTGCTTCTTGAGGATGGACTGACCGAGAAGATCTACCCAGCTATCCATCAAGTGCGTGGGACGCAGGATCGTGAAGGGCATATCACATGCGCGGAGATACACTTCGGTCTGGTACTTGAAGCGAAGCAGATCAACCGGGCTATCTGGTTGTGCGCTATGCGTGGAGATGAAGACGAAGTGACGTACTCCGGCAGCTTTGGCTGCATCGATCAAATGACGGTTTCCTGCCTCATCTACGCTGCGAGAGACGTTCGTCCCTTTGCCTTCGCCGGCATGAGCGGTGGTAATCACCTGTTCTACTCCCTGGCACGCGTTGCTGAGTGAGGCAGGAACACGAAGATCACCTCCGACCACTTCAGCCCCTGGTGCCTTGAGGTGCTCCAGTTTGGCCGGGGTCCTTGTCAGGACACGCACTCGTTCACCCTGGCTGAGGAGGTGCCGAGCAATCGTGCCGCCTAAGCGACCACTGGCTCCAACGACTAAGATCATCACTTTCTCCTTTCTAACGGCGATTAATAATCTAACTAAGTTAAGTAAAAAGCAAAAAAATATCCTGTCGCGCGGGCTCAGAAGGAGAGCTGATCCCCTGGCTGATGCCGAGAGTCAGGTGCCACTTGCCCTTCGACTTCCCATGCTGTCAGCAAGTCATGCACCACACGCTCGACCAGAGATTCGGCCCGAGGCTCTCCGCCAGCGATCCGGCCTGCCATGGTGAGCGAGATCAGCCCATGAAGCGTACTCCAGAGGATGTCAACATCGCCGTCAAGGTCTGGACGCTGAACTCCATGGGCCTCCAGAGCGGCGCGTACCGCCTCTCGCACGGCGGCAAACGCGCTGCGTGCTTCCTGTGGTGTCTCGCTGGTGCCAAAGGGAACGCCACCCAGGCCATGCATCACCTGGTATAACTCTGGCGAGGCGAAAGCGAAGCGCCAGTAGGCGAGGGCCACCTGCGCGAGAACGTTTTCCGCGGGGCCGCCCCTCGCCTGGATAGCCTGGATGATTTGCCCCACCTGCCAGAAGCCCTCGCGCAACAATTCAAACAGGAGCGCTTCCTTACTGGCAAAGTACTCATAGATAATTGGAGGGGTATACTCGATGGCCTCTGCGACCTTGCGGATCGTCACCGCTTGCCAACCCTCCCGCGCCGCAATGTCTCGCGCCGCGGCTAAGATTGCCTGCCTCAACTCCTGGCGTTCGCGTTGGCGCCGTTGTTTGCTCCCCACGCCCATGCTCCTTGCTTTTATTATCGAGAATAACAATATTTAACTATGTTAGATGTTATAACATAGTTAGGAAATGTTGTCAAGCTACCACTGCTGGGTGCAGCACGACGCGCCAGAACTGGAGAAACGCTGCAAGCCGCACCTCAAAGCCACCCATGACTCCTGGCGCGTCGATGAGACGGACATGAAAGTGAAAAAGGTCTGGATGTCCCTCTCTTGCGCCGAAGATTCTCAAGGAAACCCCTTGGAATTTCGGCTCAGTCCCACCCGGGATGCCCAAGCAGCCAAAGATTTCTTCGCGAAAACGCTTGTTGCGCCTCATAGTACCACCCCTCGCGTGATCACAGTCGATACAAAGGCGGCCTCCCCCAAGGCATGAAGTCGAGCTCAAAGCAGAGGGAACCATTCCCGACAGCTGTGAACTGCGGCCCGTCAAGGATCGCAACCACATCGTCGAACAAGATCACCGCTTCATCAAACGACGCGTCAAAGCTGGCCTCGGCTTCTTCGCACCGGAACCAGCAGGGAACACGTTACAAGGATAGGAGGTGATGCACCTGCTTCGCAAGGGGCAGATGCGTGGTGTGGAACAAGGAGATGTCATGGGACAAGTGGTGTTCAAAACCTACATTCTTTACAATTCTTTCATAATTTCTTGAGATTCCCCTGCTATAATGTAATCACGTTAGAGGGGAAGTACTCTCTTCTCTTTGCTAATTGGAAGAGAATATAGAATATTTGTCGATGAAAGCATGAGTGAGAGATCGAGCATACAACCTCATGAAATAAAGTCGAAGCAATAAATTGAGGGGATTGTTCTATGGCAGAAGCATCACAACTCTCGGCAAGTAAGGCGCCAGTAACAATAAATTCAGTAGGAAAGGTTCCCACAGTCCAACAGGCTCCAAAGAGAGCTTTCGCTCAGAATTCATGGCACTCAAAACCAAGGCGTGGCGTAAAAATTGATGCCATCTTGAGCAGCGCTCTGGAGGCCCTTCAGGCCAATCGCATGCGTTCATTCCTGACCATGCTCGGTGTGATTATCGGCGTGTCGGCAGTTATTGCTGTTGTGTCCTTGACGGAAGGGGTAAATCAGAGTGTTAGTGCGCGGTTCGCCAGTCTGGGCACCAATGTTATTACTATCTCGCCTGGTGCTGCCTCGACCAATGGCGCTCGCGGCGCTGCTGGAACAGAGCAGACGCTCACCATGTCCGATGCCCAGGCGGTGGCACAGCTTGACCACGTGGTCGCAATGACTCCTATTCTAACCACGTCCGGACAGGTAGTCTACGGGAGCCAGAACTGGAATACAGGAATACGTGGTGTCTACCCCAATTACCAAACTATTCAGAGTTGGCAGATTGCTGAGGGCTCATGGTTTAGTAACGGGGACGAACAGGTGAGTGCCCCTGTCGCTGTGCTCGGACAGACTGTAGTGCAGAATCTTTTTTCCTCCACAGGTACAGACCCAATTGGTGAAACAGTCCTCATCAATAATCAGGCATTCCACGTCGTCGGCACGCTTCAGGCCAAAGGATCGCAGGGCTTTGCAAACGTGGATGATGTCATTTTTGTTCCCTTTGGTGCCGTCAATGAGCGCCTGAAACCCTCTCCTGTCTATGTTGATCAAATCCAGGTGCAGGTCGACGATGTCAACAACGTCGCACAAGTACAGCAAAACATTACTACGTTGCTCAGAACGCGTCATCATCTTAGAGGATCGGCCCCTTCCTCTACAGGTCAGCAATTCGGTGGCGGCAATGTCCTGGGTGGACTAGGTGGAGGAGGCAATGGTGGTAGAGGTTTTGGCGGAGGAGGCAATGGTGGAAGAGGAGGAGGAGGCAACACGAATGGTGGACAACAAACCGGTGGGTCAACGACACCAGGAAGTAACTCTTCTTTGAGGGGAGTGCCACAGGTCAATAACTTCCAGGTGTTCAGCGGGAACCAACTGGTCCAGACGGCTCAGCAGAATACTGCCGAATTAGCAATCCTGCTGATAGGTATCGCTGCCGTCTCGCTCTCGGTGGGTGGGATTGGTATCATGAACATCATGCTGGTTTCCGTTGCAGAGCGCACTCGCGAGATCGGTGTACGTATGGCTATTGGCGCGCGCCAGCGCGATATCCGCAACCAGTTCCTGCTAGAAGCTCTTATGCTCAGTGTCATCGGTGGTATAATCGGTATCGTTGTAGGCTTGCTCGGCGGCTTTGGTCTTACCACAAGCCTTGGCTTCCCGTTTGTCTTCAGTATTATCGCTGTTGTTCTGGCATTCGGTGTTTCAGCCGTCGTTGGTATTAGTTTTGGCCTCTACCCGGCGGTTCGTGCGGCAAAACTCGATCCCATTGTTGCGCTGAGGATGGAATGACAAAGCTTGACAACCTGACTGGCTGCGGTATAATGCAAAGTGTTGTAGCAACTATTTGTCTTTTGGGCTGTAAAGGGGTCAGCGCAGAAGAGCGATCTAAATAAGGAAGACCTTATGAACTATTTAAATTGCTAGCTATCCTATCTATTATTTATGGGTCTTCATCATATACCTCTACCAGCAAAATCGATTGAGAGGAGTATGAAAACGTATGTCGCCAACAATGCAACAAACTGAAGATCAGGTACTTTCCTTACCTGATTTTAGCGCAATTGCTCCCGAAGATCAGGTAGCTCCATTACCTCCAAGGCGCCCATGGTGGCGGCGGCGTAGGGGGATTATTACCATCATTCTCATAGCGCTGCTGATCCTCGCAGGTTTCCTGGCCTTTTTTCTCTATCTAGGCCGCCAACGCCCTATTACCTATCAATTTCAGCAAGCTATCCAGGGGAATTTCTCTCTTACTGTCAGCGCCACCGGTCCTTTACAGAGTGCTATCTATAACCTGGTCTTTACCGGCACAGGCACAATTAGTGAGATTGACGTCACCGTGGGGCAGACCGTCACCAAGGGCCAGGTGCTCGCCAAACTCAATAAGACCTCACTTCAGGATGCTGTCAACACGGCTCAGGCAGGAGTCTTATCTGCGCAAACCGGGGTGAACACGGCCCAGGCCAACCTGAACAAGGCTCAGGCACAATCAAACGCGAATGTTCAATCCGCGCAGGTCACCCTGAACAATGCGCAGGCGAGTTTAGGCACGACACAGACCCAATCGCAAACCGGCATCAATACCGCACAGACGACGCTCAGTAATGATCAAACTAGCCTGAGCCATACCCAGGCGCAATCGGCGGCCAACAACTCCGCCGCACAGACGACGCTGAGTAACGCTCAAACCAGCCTGAGCCATACCCAAACGCAATCAGCGGCCAGCATCGCCGCCGCACAGACGACGCTGAGTAACGCTCAAACCAGCCTGAGCCATACCCAGGCGCAATCAGCGGCCAGCATCGCCGCCGCGCAGACGACGTTGAGTAACGCTCAAATGACAATGGCACAGGATTGTCCTCCTGTTGCTCCCATTACTGCTTCCGACTGTGCTACAGCGACGGCTGCGGTCAAAACTGCCCAGTCGCAACTCACGCTGACCGAGACGCAAGCCAGTGCCAACAACGCGGCAGCGCAAGCCACGGTCAATACTGCCCAGCAGCAACTCACGGTGACCGAGACGCAAGCCAGTGCCAGCAACGCGACAGCGCAGGGTAATGTCACCAGTGCCCAGAAACAACTCACGGTTACCGAGACGACGTCCACCTCCACCAACGCGGCAGCGCAGGCCAAGATCACAAATGACCAGCAGTCGGTAACCTCAGCGATGGCCCAGGCTAACTCAAATAATACTACCGCGCAGAACACTGTCAACGCGGCGACGAGTTCGTTAGCTACTGCGCAGGCCATGGCCGCCACCAGTGTCACCAGTCAGCAAGGGCTGGTCAAAACGGCCCAGAGCACGTTGCAGACCAATTTGGTAGCGCTTCAGACCGCGCAGCACAACTTGGCCAACGCTACACTCCTGGCGCCACATGAGGGCATCGTTACCACCATCAATGGCACGGTGGGTGGGACCCCTGGTGCTCCTGCGAGCGCTTCGGTTACGACGTCATCGGCAAGCGGGAACACCTTTATTCAGATTGCTGATGTCTCAACATTGCAGGTTCTGGCCGCCGTGAACGAGTCCGATACCGCCAATCTCAAGGTCGGAGATCCCGCACGGTTCACGGTCAGTGCTTATGGCAACCGGCTCTTTACGGGAACGGTCAGTGCTATCTCGCCTGTTGGGCAGACGGTCTCCAATGTCGTGAGCTATCCGGTTACCATCGATGTGAATAAGGATGACTTGCAGAACACGAACCTGCTGCCTGGGATGACAGCGAGTGTCACCATCGTGGTGGTACAACGCCCCAACGTGGTGCTTATTCCAGTCACCGCGATAAACTTCGCGCGCACCGCCACTGGCACCGTCAACGGCATTCCCCCGCTCATTACCACGCAACAGGCCAGCGCTGCGTTGGCTCAGGCACGTCAGATGCGCACGGAACTGATCAATCAAAATCCCGCTGTCGCACAAGACAATCCCATTCCGGCCTATGTCATTGAACAACCAGCTGGTCAAACCGCTTTCATAACTGTTCCAGTTGTGTTAGGATTAACTGATGATACCTATTATGTAGTGCTGCAGGGACTTTCGCCTGGCGACATTATCGTTGTCGGTGCGCAGCGTGGCTAGCGCATAGCGTAGTATGCACTCGAGCGCAGTCGTAGTGTGAGTGTGGAGGCAAGCCCCGCCTTCGCTAGATACGGGTGCGCCTGTCATGTTACTACATAGGGAAAGGCGTCGTCTTACGATGGTGCTGGTAATTAGACGTGAAATTAAGAAAATATACTTTGATGAACGATGACTCCGGGTTGCTAGAAGATAGTGATCAAGTACCATCTTCTCAAGCTAGCTCATCTGGTACAGATCCAGATAGCTTAGATCAACAGCCAACCGTGACGGATCAAACTGGTGCCAATCAAAGCTCGCATGTTATCCAGAACCTGGCAACTATCCCTCAAAGGGCTGTTGCCAGGCCAGAACAAGCCGATACCATCCTGACCTCTACCTCTACACCCATTGTCGATGTACGCAATCTGGCAAAGACCTACATTATTGGCCGGACGCGTATCCGTGCCCTACAAGATATCTCGTTGAAAGTTTACCAGGGAGAGTTCGTCGCTGTTATGGGGCCTTCTGGCTCAGGTAAATCCACCTTCATGAATCTCGTCGGCTGCCTTGATCGCCCAACTCAGGGGGAATACTGGCTGGCTGGCAAGCTTGTCAGCAGCTTGTCGAATGATGAGCTTGCCGACATACGCAACCGCCAGATTGGTTTCGTCTTTCAGGGCTTTAATCTGCTCAGCCGCTCGAGTGCGCTCGGCAATGTTCTCCTCCCGATGGTCTATGCAGGGGTTTCCAGGGAAGAGCGCGAGCGTCGTGGTCGTGGCGTGCTGCGCCTCGTCGGGCTTGGAGATCGCATGGACCACAAGCCATCGGAACTTTCAGGTGGACAGCAACAACGTGTGGCGATTGCGCGGGCCCTGGTCAATGGGCCAGCATTGTTGTTAGCCGACGAACCTACGGGCAACCTGGACAGCCGCACCAGTCTGGAGATCATGGCTGTGCTGCAAGCATTGAATGAGCAGGGTTTGACGATTCTGATGGTTACCCATGAACCCGATATCGCAAAATTTGCAAGGCGCCAGGTTGCATTTTGCGATGGACTTATTGTGCGCGATGAGCCGGTTCTTACACCTGGCTCAGCCAAAGAAGAATGGACAAAACTGGTGAAAAAAGGCGCTGCTGAGCACAAGGTACAGGTAAAGGAGGAAAGGTGACGGAGGAATCCAGGACGACGTTGTCTTCGTTCCTTAAGGTGGGCACGGTCAACAGCCAGGATGCGCTCGTAGATAGCTTGCTCCCTCTTTGAACTTGTATCTCTAACAAACGACAAATGTCAACATGATTGGTGTGCCGATGAAAAAAATTAACAACCATGGATCATACCAAGTGGTTCCTATCCAATACAAGTTCAAGTGCACAGAATAGGGAAATTTAAGGAGTGTCATAAGGGCTAATACCCCTCCAATGACCAAAGAACCCCCGTAAGCCAGTCCAAGTGATTCGAGGGATTTTTTAACACTCTGTATACCAACCCCAAGAAAGTACCCCATGGCAGTCAACACTATCACGGTCACGAGGTAGAGCAAAAAATTAGCAGGAACATCTATAAGACTGCTAAAAGTTGTAAATTGTGGGGTTATCGCTCCAGCCAGAGAAAAGGATACGATAAAAAGAAAAACTGCAGCACCTTGAATTAACAATTTTCCAAATTTCATGAGCTACTCCTTGCCAGTTGACATGACTCGTGAGATGCCTTTGTTGTATCTCTCTAGACGTCCACCTCCAGCTAATGGTTTTCGGTATGTAGGTACACGGCTAATATCAGTATAACATGGTAGGGAAGGGCGGCATGTACTACCCAAAGGAACATGTCCTAAGATTTCCCTATTTACAGCCTTATGGATGCTGCATATAGCAGCTTCATGCAAGCTGGCAGAAAAAGAATTTAAGATGGCTAGAAATTTCATTTAATGTGCGGTCCATCCGCAGTCGATTACTTGCGCGCTGCCAGTAATGCCGCTGGCAGCATCGGAGCAGAGATAGGTGACCAGGTGGGCAACTTCTTCAGGCTCCAGAAGGCGGCGAATGGCTCCTTCGGTCACCATGATCTTCTCCACCACTTCGGACTCGGGGATACCGTGAACTCGGGCCTGATCAGCAATTTGCTTCTCAACAAGCGGGGTTCGTACATAGGATGGGCAGACTGCATTACAGGTGACGCCATGTTCTGCGCCTTCTAGAGCTGTCACGCGCGTGAGACCGAGCAGGCCATGCTTGGCCACGACGTAGGCGGACTTAAACGGTGACGCTCGCAGGGCATGTACCGATGCAATATTGATCACTCGTCCCCACTTTTGCGCGTACATACCTGGTAGAACAGCTTTGGTTAACAGAAAGGGGGCCGTCAACATGATCTCGAGAATCTGCCGCCATTTCGCCTCTGGAAACTCTGTGATGGGCGCAACATGCTGGATTCCTGCATTGTTCACCAGGATGTCTATCTGTCCCTCTGCCGCTGTGGTCTGGGCTACTAACTGTTGAAGATCTTCTCCGTTCGTCATATCGGCCTTCTGGAAACGCGCTCCAGGTAACTCTGCTGCGATGGCCTGTCCCTGTTCGACGTCGATATCACAGCACGTCACCCGGATCCCTTGCTGTGCAAAATCACGAGCAATGGCCAAACCAATACCAGAGGCGGCACCTGTTACCAGGGCAATCTTGCCTTCTAAACTTGTCATACAAACAGTTCCTTTCGATTGTGTTGCCAGGGTTTCGGAGGGTAAGAGGAATTCAACTACCCAGAGTGCCGCTTTAGAAACTCTAAGGTCGTCTGGTTAAACTCGTCTACCTTCTCATAAATCGGCGCGTGGGCACATCCCTCAAAAATCACGAACTCGTTATGTTGAATGTTCTGCTTCATCGTTTCAGCAAAACGGGTTGACGTGACCACATCGTGCCGCCCAAAAGTAATGTGTGTCGGCGCTTCGATCTTCCCAAGCTGAGACTCCGCGTCGTGGGCGATCACCGCGTTTGATTGTCTCATGAATGCGTCTAGCGGCTGTGTAGGTCTTCCCCTTCCTTTCTGCGCCCATCTCTTGATAGGTTTTTCTCCTGGCATTTTACCATATGCACATGCCGAAAGTATTACCTGTCCAGAGCTTGTTCTACAATGAACAGTGCGATCTTATCACGGGAACTTTTGGAAAGCGGGAAGCGTCTCCTTGGAGATGACGGTTTTGTTGTATGGGGGCACGGATGCCAGTTTTGGCGTGGCTTCCAATGTCATGTGCATGCCGTTTTTGGGACGCAGGGTTACGCGCGGCTGGATCACAACAGGGAAGCCAGGTACCAGGCGCGGCGTGAAGCGCTGAAGAATGCTCGCCACCAGCAGTTTTGTCTCTATTTCTGCAAACGGCATGCCGATGCAGATGCGTGGGCCTCCACCAAAGGGGAAGTAAGCCCCCTGAGGAATCTTTTGCTCACTGGCCGGGTCCCAACGCTCCGGGCGGAAATTCTCAGGGTCGCCCCAGATGTCCGGCAGGTTGTGCGTTACCCACTGGCTGATCAGCGCTACGATGTTGGCCGGGAAATGGTAGCCATCGAGATCGAACGCCTCAATAGCGCGCCGTCCCTGTAGCCAGGCGGGCGGATAGCAGCGCCAGGATTCGTTGATGACCCACTCCAGGTACAGTAGATTTGGCAGGTCAGCAACTGTAGGCGTGCGGCCTGCCAGCACCGTCTGAAGTTCTGCCAGCAATTTATTGTAGACCGTGGGATGTTGCGAGAGCAGGTAGAAGGTCCAGCTCAGTGTATTCTGCGCGGTCTCATGTCCAGCAGACACGAAGGTCAATACCTGATCATGTATTTGCTTATCCGTCATGGTGTTGCCCTCGTCCTGGGCATTCAGCAGCATGGAAAGCACGTCTCCTACGTCACCGTCCTCCGCGCGTCGTTGCGCAATCAACTCGTAGACAAAGTCATCAATTGTGCGCGTGCCGGCTTGTCGCTTCCGATTCTTTGCGAGGGGAAGGCGGCGCTCTAATTTGGCCAGCGCGCTAAAGCGCCGTTGGGTATTGTTAATCACGTCGTTAAAGGCTCTGCCCAATGTGTTGGCCTGCGCTGGAGAATCAATGTTGAAGAGCGATTTGAGAATGATGCGCAGCGTCAACTGCTGCATGCTCTGGGCTATATCAATCTCTGTGCCAGCCTGCCATGTTTCGAGCATCTCCCGGGTAAACTGCACCATGACGTCCGCGTATCCCTCCACACGCTTTTTGTGAAAGGCAGGTTGAACGAGACGCCGCTGCTGACGGTGGAACTCACCATCAGTGGTGAGCAATCCATCGCCGAGGAACGCTTTCAAGTTAGCGCCGGCGCCAAAATAGGGCTTGATAAAATTGCGCGGATGCTCCATCAGAAAGTAGCGTACATGCTCAGGCCGGAAAAACGCCACCACCGTATCATTGCCCAGGTGCACGCGCGCCACGCGCCCGTATTGCTGTTGTGTCTTGCGCATGAACGCGAGTGGGTCACGCTGAAATTGTAAAACATTGCCTATGATCGGTAACGCTTTGGGTCCTGGCGGTAATGGTGTTGTATGCTGCATAGTTTGTCCTTGTTCTTGAGGCGCAATGATGCAATTTAACAAATTGATCCAGGAATCTGTATGGGTCACAGCACTGTCATGCTGAGCACATGCGCTACGCTCAGTGTAAACTCCGCGAAGCATCTCGCTGCCCAGTGCGACAGACCCTTCGCTGCATGGGCAAGGGATACTCCTTTCCTTCTGTTTATGCGCTATGAAAAACAGCATACGAAATAAACGACGGTCAAATCGCCACGAATGATCTCATGTGAGCAACCATAAAGGCGTGCCACTCCATGCGCGCCTACAGGATGCGGCGACGTTTATGCTCTCTTCACCATTGATTGACGAGAGACAGGCGTAATTCGGCGCGGGCATGGTCAGCGATATGGGTGACCTGGGTGATAAGCCACTCGGACCGCCGGGCAAAAGTATTGCTCGTAAAAGAGATTGCGAATACCGCTCTATCGAAAAGTATAATGTTCAGTGAGGCAAAGTACAAGGGGATGATTTCTATATTTCTATAGATGAAATATCCTTGGGGAGCAGGGTCAGGAGAAGGTATTTCAGATAGTGAGTATCTCGCTCCATTGCGTGGTGAAGCGCGCCGAAAGCCTGGATTGTCGCATTTTCCAGGAGCGGGTGATGCCCTGCACTGCAAAGAAGAGGGTATCGCGGCCATAAATCTTGTTGATGGCGTCCACGATATGCATCAGCCGGGCCTGCCTATAGTAGTTATACAACGAAAATTCACTGAAGAGGTCAGGTTGTATACCCTCTCGCGGGACGATTTTCGTGAGGTATACCCCGGCCTTTTTATAGTTATAGCCGTCTTTATACATAGCTTTCAATGCGTTGAGCGCATAGCGTATAAGCTCAGGGGTAAAGGCCGTGGGGTAGGGAATGCGCAGTGAAAAGGAATTGGAGTATTGAGGACTATCCTTCTTAAAGGCATTCGTTCGTACGAACACAGTGATACACGAGGCCAGGGAGTCCTGGCTGCGCAGCTTTTCCGCCGCCCTGGCGGCGTATGTTGCGACCACCTCTTCAAGCTCCTCGAGGCGTGTGACGTCTCTCCCAAATGATTTAGAACACATGATGCCTTTTTTGGCAGGGCGTTGTGTCTCAAGAGGAATGCAGGCTGTTCCCCGTAGTTCTAAGACGGTGCGCTCGCCCACTACGGTGAGATAGCGCCGAATCCACTTTTCATCGGCGTATTTTAGGTCTTTCGCATGAAGGATGCCATGATTCATAAGGAAAAGGCTATATTTGTAGCCAATGCCCCATACATCTTCAATGGCAACGTTTGATAGCAGCTCGTCCATTGCTTGATCTGAGAGTGTGGTCAGGTCGAGAACGCCGTCATGGTGTGTGTCTTTTTTCACGGTTTCATTGGCGATCTTGCATAACGTTTTGGTGCTGGCGATGCCAACGGAAACCGGAATACCGGTGAGCTGGAGGACTCTTGCCTTCGTGACGTGCCCAAACTCTGTCAGGTCATCGATGTTCAACTCCGAGAGGTCAAGAAAAGCTTCATCTATCGAATATACTTCTACCCTGGGAGAGAATTGAGCCAGAACGTTCATGACTCTGGCGCTCATATCAGCATACAGGGAGTAGTTACTCGAAAATACCCGAATGTTGCGCTTTTTGATAAGCTCCTCGCACTCAAAGACAGGCTGGCCCATTTTGATGCCCAGTTTTTTCGCTTCATTGCTCCTGGCAACGACACACCCGTCATTGTTGGAAAGGACGATAACAGGTTTATTTTGAATTGATGCGTGAAATACCCGTTCGCAGGAAACATAGAAGTTGTTGCAATCCACCAGCGCATAGATGTTCTTTTTCATACCACCTTATGAATGCAATAGGTCACCACACCCCAGACATAGAAATCGGCCGTGTCGTCGACGCGTATTGACGGATAGAGGGGGTTCTCTGGAACGAGGTAAGCTGCATCCTCTTGCTGAGAGAGTCGCTTGACGGTAAATTCCCCGTTGAGATAGGCCATCACAACGGAGTTATTCCCAGGGTCTTGTGCTCGGTCAACCACGATGATATCCCCATCACAGATAGCGGCATTCTTCATGGAGTCACCAGAGACTCTGACATAAAACGTGGCCGCGGGGTGAGCAATCACCAGTTCATTCAGGTCGAGAGGCGCTTCAACATAATCGTCAGCGGGCGAGGGGAATCCGCAAGGGACGCGCCAAAGAAATAGAGACACGCGGTAATTGTTCATATGCTCTTCTCTCGTGCAGACGAAATATACTGGAAGGGCGACCCAGTCGAGAGGTTGTCTACACAGGGTAAAAATAAGGATAATTTAGAACGTACGTTCTGAATTATCTCTGAGAAGAGTATACCCAACTTTAAGCAAGCAGTCAATATTATTCTGAGGTAAAAGAGAAGTGAATGGTGTTTTTAGAACAAATGAACGAAAGAGATCATCTTTTTTGTGTATAGGAAAATATGAATTTGCGAACTGGCGTCATTACAGCAAAGTGAGTTACAACCCTGCTGAAAAGAAGAACGTATGAAAAGATAGAGTTGGTACGTATTTATTTTGCAATTAAGGTTACTGCTACAGTAAATGGGTGAGCAAAAATGGAGATAACACAATTTCGGGACCGAACTGAAGCGGGTCAACTGCTAGCAGCACAATTGGCAACATACGTCGATCGCCCGGATGTATTGGTGCTGGCACTGCCACGTGGTGGTGTTCTGGTGGCTTTTGAAGTAGCCAGGGTACTGCATGCGCCGCTAGATGTCCTGGTGGTACGCAAACTGGGTGTCCCCGGACAAGAAGAACTGGCGATGGGTGCTATTGCGGCAGGTGGGGCACGTTTCCTCAACGACGACGTGGTGCAATTTCTGGGGATTTCTGACGAAGTGATCGACCAGGCCGCGGAACACGAACAACGGGAGTTGGAGCGGCGCGAACGCCTCTATCGAGGGGATCGCCCCGCCTGTGATGTACACGGTCGCACGGTTATCCTCGTGGACGATGGGATTGCAACCGGTGCAACGATGCACGCGGCTTTGGTAGCAGTGAAACAGCAGCAGCCTGCCCGCGTCATCATTGCTATTCCAACGGCCGCTCCCTCAACGTGCGAGGAGTTTGCAGCAGAGGGGGACGAGGTTGTGGCAGTTATCAGACCGGAGCCGTTCTATGCAGTTGGTCTCTGGTACGAGGATTTTCCGCAAACGAGCGACGAGGAGGTACGTGATCTGCTCGAACGAGCCAGGCAAGAGCAGCAGTCAGCCTCCTCACCTCAGCAAAAGCATCCGCAGCCAGACAAAAAGCGCCTGGATCAGTCGGATGGCGTCATCTGCTCCTTCAGCGAGTAGCTGGTAGATATTATTTGGGTTATGGAAGCAAAAAAGGAGGATGAGCGATCTCACACTGACAAAAGTGTAGAACGCTCATGCTGGTAGAATTTCTCTCGAGGGAGTTTAGTAGACTGGGCCTCCCTGGGTATCATTTGCCAGGGATGCTCGCCGGGGAACGGGGCGTACAGGCAAGTCTTCTAGTTCTGTAGAGCCTTCGGATTCTTCGTAGTACACTTCTAGCTCTTCTTCCCCTTCTTCCTCTGGTATCTCCAGGCTTTCGAGGCCTTTATCGATACTGAGGATGGTGCGGCTGATGTCCATTTCGATACTTGCCAGGTGATCCTTCAGATTGCGCAGTGTTTCCGCGACGTAATTATCCGCTTCGTTTTTGAGTTGTTCACCATGCTCTTCGGCCTGCTCAGTGACCGAGTGAGCCTGCTCTTCGGCCTGTCGAACAAGCTCTTGCGAACGCGCTTCAGCGGCGCGCAGCAGGCCTTCTCTGTTCATAGCACGCTCGGTTTCTTCGCGCGCGCGGGTTAAGAGGGTGGTAGCGTCGGCCTGCGCTTGTGCGAGTATGCGCTCTTTTTCCTGGATAATGCGTCGTGCCTGCTTGATTTCGTCGGGTATGGAGGTGCGCATTTGATCGACAATGTTGAGGATATCCCCCTCCTTGATGAGGATCTGGTTGACCAGTGGCATTCTATGGCTGCTGGCAATGAGATTATCCAGGCGATCTACAAGATAGAGTATATCCATTGTTTTCCTGCCTTTCCCGACTATAGACTGCTGATTTCTGATTGTACAGGCACTTTCCCAGCGCAGTGGTTGGCGAGAGGCGTTTCTCACCGTGGATCAAACGATGGGTAAAGGTAAAGCCAGCAGGTTCATGGTGTATTACGGACTCAGTTTATGTTGCAACGCTTTCATGACTACGGGAGGAAGCATATCGGTGACATCCCCTCCCATGCGAGCAACTTCTTTTAGCAGAGATGAGCTGACAAAGAGTTGCTCAAGGTTGGTCAATAAGCAAAAGGTTTCGATTTCAGGTGCAAGTTTACGATTCATCAGCCCCTGCTGGAACTCGGCCTCAAAGTCGTTGGGCGAGCGCAGCCCCTTAATGATGGCTTGCCCTCCTATGGAGCGAACGTAGTCGACAAGGAGTGCGGTAAATTTCTCGACACGAACGTTGGTCATTTCTTCGGAGGCGATGACCTCTTGCCAGAGCGAGACGCGCTCATCTACCGGGAAGAGCAAATTTTTATCAGGAAAAGCATAAACGGCAATTATCAGTGTGTCAAAGTGTTGTGCTGCTCGTCGCGCAATGTCAAGATGGCCATTTGTTAGTGGGTCGAAACTACCGGGATACACGGCTATCTGTCCGCGCTTTTCCTCATTGCTCACGCTCTTTTCCCTTCACTGCATTAAAGTGTACGTCAATGAGATTCCGAGAAATGGAAATCTTTCTGTATTAAATCATATGGATGGACAATCGGCAATAGGGCAGGGTTGATGTCAGGCCGCAACAGTGGTTTTCAGGCGTTTCCTTGTGCGTGCGTAGATCATTTCACCGAGGCCTATGGCTGATAAGCCGAGGAGCAGGTGAATTACCTGGATGACCCAGTGCGCGGAGCCGGGTAGCCAGTTTTGCTGGTATAAGCCAACAATAGCAAGAAGTAGGCCGACAATGAATGTTGCTACTGCCAGGCCAAAACTGCCACCTTTTATAAAGCCTTGCGCCAATCCGATAACCCAGAGAGAGAGAACTACTATGAAACCGATAAGCATGTGGACGAGTTGGAGATTTTCGAGGTTGCCTGTCCAGAATATGATGCCCATAACGAGCGCTACGAGTACGGCGATGCGCAGCACCATGACTGCGATTGTCATAACTTTCATTGATCCTCCGGAAATAGTATATGATGTTTGTATTTTACAACAAGTAGGCTAGTCTGTGCGCTTCTGCCAGAGGGCGTATCGTCTCTGTCCCTAACAGACGAGGGACAAGCCTCTGGCGGGTATTTGACTTACAGGTTCTCTGCCATGATGTGTGTTTCGTTGCTTTCTTCTTTTGCAGGAGACTTTACGTGTGGGGCTGGCAGTGCGGGTATGGCAAGTAGAGTTGCCAGCACAACCAGGCCTGCACCTAACAGAAAAGGTGTTCCGGGGCCGCCTAAGGCGTAAATGGTACCAGCGATGAGGGGGCCTATGACCCGTCCCATACCAGCTATACCCTGGGCGAATCCGAGGATCTCCCCCTGGGCTCCTTCTGGGCTGGCGAATGAAAGCAGGGCTGATAGCGTTGGTGTGACCATACCGTCACCGGCGCTTAATATACCAAGGGCAATCAGGAGTAGCGCAAGTTGCGTGCTCCAGGGAAGCAGGGCCAGTCCTGCTGCTAGCATGATCAAGCCAGCAATCAACAGGCTGCGTTCGCCAAAGCGTTTGACGAGCTGGCCCACGAGTCCACCCTGCATAATGACAATTACGATACCGACGTAGGTAAAGATGTAGCCGTTTTGCATGGCAGTCCAGCCAAAAGTGTGCTGCGTAAAGAGAGGAAAGATGGCCTCCATGGCGGTGAATGCGATGGTGAAAAGCAGGTTAATGAGCACCAATCTTGCCGCTGCTGTATTGCGCAGTACCTGTCTCCAACCGGCCAGCACGACAAATGTGTTCGTGCGATGGCTCTCGCCTGGTTGAGTGGCTTCCTGCTGTTTGCGTGTCTCCGGTAAGAAGAAGAACACGAGCAACGTATTGGCAATCGCCACACCCATCGCTACCCAGAAGGGAAGCGCCGGACCCAGAGGAGCAAGCAGTCCGCCAAGGGCCGGGCCAACAACAAATCCGAGGCCAATGGCTGCTCCGATCAGCCCCATACCGCGCGCGCGCTCTTTAGGGGGAGTGACATCTGAGACGACGGCCTGTGCTGAGCCGATATTAGAAGCTCCAATCCCCCCGATGAAGCGTGCAATCAGTAAGAATGGGAGGGTGTTGGCGAGTGCCGAGAGTGCGAATGAGATCGCTTCTATCGCCAGTGAAGCGATGATGACCGGGCGCCGTCCATAGCGGTCGGAGAGCGACCCCAGTATAGGCGTGAAAATGAACTGTGCCAGGGCATAGATAGTGAGAATCAGACCGACGCCGACAGCATTCGCTCCGAGATGCTCAGCCCAGAATGGGAGCAAAGGGATAACAAGGCCAAAGCCTGTGAAGTCTATAAAAATGGTTAGCGCCATTAAGAATAATGGCGATCGTAACATTTTGTTCATGCTAATGAACTCCTAAGAACATTGTCAAGGGGCGATCAACGGGCGGTCAATGCGCCATAAAGTTCTGCCAGAAGAGGCGCATTCTCTCGCGGAGCGGGCCATGTTCTGGTTTGCGCAGGTATGGGTCACTCTGCCAGAGTTGCGCGGCCAGGGAACGTGACAATTCGATGAGCCTGGTATCGCCCAGGTCGGCCATGCGCAATTCAGGCATGCCACTCTGGCGCACGCCAATAAAGTCACCAGGGCCGCGCAGTCGCATGTCTTCTTCGGAGAGGCGGAAGCCGTCATTGGTTGATTCGAAGACATGCAGCCGTTCCTGTGCTTGCAAGCCGGCATCAGCGCTGAGCACATAGCAGAAAGCTTGATCTTTGCCGCGACCAACGCGCCCGCGAAACTGGTGAAGCTGTGAGAGGCCGAAACGGTCGGCATCCTCGATCACTATGACGGTAGCATTGGGTATGTCGATGCCTACTTCGATGACCGAGGTAGCCACCAGAATGTCGAGTTCGTCATCGCGGAAACGGCGCATCGTCGCGTCCTTATCCGCCGGTTTCATGGCACCGTGCAACAGACCGAGACGCAAATTGGGGAAGACCTCGCGGCTTAAGCGTTCGAACTCAACGGTAGCAGCCTTGGCGGCGAGCGATTCGGACTCCTCGATGAGGGGACAGATGATAAAAGCCTGGTGGCCCTCCGCCACCTGGTGAGCGATGACGGTGTAGGCTTCAGGGCGGCGCGCTCCGGTGCGCCAGCGCGTGATGATCTTCTGGCGGCCGGGGGGAAGCTGGTCTATGACAGAGACATCCAGATCTCCATATAACGTGAGAGCAAGGGTACGTGGAATGGGGGTTGCGGTCATGACGAGCATGTGCGGGTGATAGCCTTTCTGGCGCAGGATGTCGCGCTGTTCCACACCAAAGCGATGCTGTTCATCGACGATTACCAAACCAAGGCGCTTGAAACTCACCTCTTCCTGGATAAGGGCGTGGGTGCCAATAGCGACCATTGCCTCGCCGGTCTCGATAGCCGCGCGTCCCAGCGTTCTTTCACGCTGTTTCAGGCTGCCGGTCAAGAGGACTGTATGAATGCCGAATGGCTCCAGCATGGCGCTAATACTACGAGCATGTTGCTCTGCCAGCAGTTCTGTGGGAGCCATGATAGCTCCCTGGTAGCCGTTGAGCGCGGCAGTCAACAGGGCGGCAGCGGCCACAGCCGTTTTACCGGCGCCAACATCACCCTGGAGAAGGCGGCACATGGGTTTGCTCTGGGCAAGGTCAGCGAGGATTTCGCAGATGACCAGCTGTTGAGCGTCCGTAAATCGAAATGGCAGGGTTGCCTCAAATGGCTTGTCGGTGATCACAGGTGACCAGAGTGTCGTGTTGGGAGGGCTGTATACGTCCTTGTTCTCGCCTACTCCATTCGTCTTGCTACTTTTCTCTTGCTGCACTATTGTTTCCCGGGTGGGAGGATCAACGAAAATTTTTGTGAGATCAATGTTGAAGGCGTTCCCATGCGGCGCCTCCTGTTGCCAGCGACTGCGCCTTTCCTGCATGCCAAGCTGGATCAAAAAGAGTTCATCAAAACCCAGGCGGCGGTGGGCATTGAGGAGGGCTGTTTCATTTTCAGGGTAGTGTATGTGCGAGATAGCGTCGGGCAGGGGCATAAGTTTTCCTGCTGAACGTATTGCCGCTGGCAGGTAGTCGGGAACCATGGCTGCATAGCGGTCAACAACCCATTTTGTGAAGCGCCGGAGCGCCTTAGCATGTAGACCCTCGGTCAGTGGATACGTTGGTACGAGGCGCCCGGTGTTTACCAGGTCGCCCTGCTCGGGCAATTCATGGCTGCGTACGGAGAATTCAATCTTGTTGCCAAAGCGCTGCTTGACACCAGTAACGACAAGATAGGAGCCTTGCGCGGCCTTTAACTGTTTGAGTAAGTAGGATTGATTGAACCAGCTCACATTGAGCTTGCCCGTCTCATCCGAGATCGTAGCGATAGTGCGCATCCTGCCACCGCTGGTGGGGATATTTTTCACCTCCCAGATGAGGCCCATGGTTGTGGTCAGTTCGTTGAAGGGGATGCTGGCTATTTTTACCAGTTTGCTATAATCTCGGTGTTCGCGGGGAAAATAGAAGAGCAGATCGCGCACGGTGCGGATGCCCAGGTTATGGAGGCGCGCGGCCGCCGTGGCTCCTACGCCGGGGACTGCCGTGATATCGGCGCTGAGCAGCGTCAGTACGGTATGACCAGCCGTCATACCTGCTTCTAAACGGACGGTATTGTACGCTGGTTTAGCGGCTGGTTCTGCGCTTGTTTTCTTTTCAGGGTTGGCTGGTGGTGTAGTGCGAATGCTCTCGTTATTGGAGCGCGCTACAACAGGACCAGTTTCTGTAGCGCTGCCGTTGTGGTGAGCAACGGTGAGTGGTTTGGAAAGGGGCAGAGTACGAGGTTGTTGCGCTGGTGATGTGTTGCCGTCCAGTTCGTTGAGGATGGCGAGGGCGGCGCGCAGACTGGCGGCGCGCTGCATGGGGTCCTGCCGGCGGTATCCTTCGAGGAATTCGGTAAAGGAATGAATAGGGCGCGGGTCAAGACCGGCTTCTTTACAGGCGTTACTGGCCTGGTCGGCCCAGCGTACGACAAAGAGTTCTAAACCACCAGGCTTGATGGCCTGATCCTGGTGGTTCGTGCGCTGTTCATGTTGAAGAACTTTGCGTGCTCGCTCAACGAATTGGGTGAGGGCATTATTGGTTGTGTCCGGCATAAAGCAAATGGTTCGCAATCCACTGTCTTATTTTTTCTGCCCTTCTACTATAGTGGGTTTGTGGAACAGGTGTCAAGCGACATCTGCCCAGACCTTCGTGTTACTGCGGCTTTTCTCCCCAGGCTGTCACGTATGTCCAGAGCCCACAGAAATCGCTCGCGAGCATTTCTGCCTGCATTTGTTGGTAGAGCCGATCGTACTCTGGTTCGGTGAGCCCTTTGGTTTTAAGGTGAAAGGGTTTTGCCAATTCGAAGATGTAGACGAAATTGCGCCAGAAGCCTTCGAAATCGGCTGCTCCTGATGAGATATCCATGACATGCCCCTGGTGCTTGACATCCTGGAAGCCGGCGTCGCGCAACAAGCGCTTGAGCACGGGAGTAATCCCGATATGCCGCCCATCCACAGAAAAGCTCCGTCCTGTTTCGTAAAATGTCCTTGCAGCGATGTGCCACAACTCATTGAGCGCTGGGGAGGTTGTCACCGGCATTTCCAGCTCTGTGAGACGGATGATTCCGCCAGGACGCAGAATCCGCATGCATTCGGTAAGCAACTGCGGCCATTCGCTGGGCGCCATGACTCCAAAGAGTGTCCGTTCATTGATCAGGTCGAATGATGCATCCTCAAAGATTAGTGGTTGTTTTACATCCATGACCGTGAAGCTGGCATTTCCATAGCTACGTGAAACAGACTGTGCCTTTGCGAACTGAATCATGGACACACTGATGTCGATGCCGGTTACCTTGATGTCAGGATGCTCGCGTGCCACTTCGAGCACCCAGCCACCGGGACCGCAGGCGAGATCGAGGATGGTCTTGATCCCGGAGAAGTCTGGGCGCTCCGAGAGCGTCCCCCTCAACCCATTATTGATGATCTTATCGAAATTGAGCAGCCACGTCATCGTCCCACCGCTCTCGGTATCGGCGACGAAGTGGATCTTACTGCCAGGGATATCAGAAGATGATGTAGACATTGAATAACTCCCTCTATAGTGGTATGTAGCTTGCGCTCATACAGCTTAACTGTGGTGGGAAATGGGCAGAGCAAGCAAATCCGCCTCGAGGTCTGCCCAGACGATTTGTTCTGCTTCCCTCACCGTGACGGGGTGCTGCTTTTGAGATGCCTCTCGCAATACATCTGAGACACGTTGGCGAAACTGAGAGAAACGGAGTCGTTGTGTCTCCTGGGAAGGCATCAGACTGAGTTCAATATCCCGGAGCGCATAGAACTCCTCCGATCTGAATGCTAGTGTTAACAACTCTGTGTATTGCTCAATGAGTTTCTGTCGAAACTCAAGGAAATAGCCTGGTTGTGTACTGGAGATAATCAAGCAACCCGCGACACGCCCTCCCAGGAGTATAGGGCTGGCTACGGCACTCTTCTCCCACTCCTCCCAACGGACTGGCGTAAACGTCTGTTCAGTACGACTCTGCACGGTGACAAGATGTCCTACGGAAACGGCGTAGCCTGCCAGGGATTCGATGCCGAGGAACAACAGCGCCTGATCGAGATAGGTATTCCAGGGGGGAGTACCGCGCCCGGTGTTTTGGCGCAGACTACGTACCTTGTGTGCAACTCCCGATGGGGGCATGCAGTGGGCGATGGTAATCGCCATCCCCAAGTAGTTGGGGTCGAGTTGCCCGAGCGCCAACTGCATGATCAGGTCGCTCATGTACCAGGAACGCTGTGCATCTTGCATGTTGACGTACGTGTTAAGGATACGGCTGTAGATTTCCGCTGGAATCTGTTCGGATATATCCTCGCCCACTGGCATGTCGAAGGTCGGGAATTCCTCTAAGAGTAGCTGAGTAAGGGTCTCTTGCTGTTCGGGAAGGGCTTTCAGGAGGCGTTGCAGATTCTCATACCGGGGGTTCGTCTCTCCCCTGGTCCAGCGCACAAGCGTGGCGGGATTGACGCCTAACCTGTTGGCGATCCGCTGTCTTTCCTGTGCGTCTGCGATGATGTTTTCCAATAGCTTGCGCCAGGCAGTTACTTCCATTTCCATCACTCTTTATTCCTGCACTCAGGTACTGTGGTGGTTTGCCCCAGCAGCATAGCACCCCCAGAATGAGTTGTCAACTTGGAGGCTTTTAGCTTCTACTCCCAATCCAGTTGCAAACAACTTCTTGTTCAGAGTAGGAGTCCACTAAGCGACATCTGTTTCTGCAGCGGGTGCTTTAAAGTGAATCTCCAGGGCCTTGTTGACAAAGCGTGCCATTGTTGCCTCCTGGGTTGCCAGGACAGAGGGCAGAGTGATATCGCGTTTGAAGTTACCGATCTCGATGATCATCTCGTCACCCTTCCTGGTCATGAGCACCTTGTCCATCTCGACATGCGGGAGAGGTAAACGCAGGATATAGGCATCCCCCTGGCGCGTGACCTCTTGAATTTTTCCACGATAGTAGACCTGGGTGGGGTCCTGATCGCCAAAGACGACATCTGCAAACTTGACAAGCGGTGAAATGCCGATAATTTCGTGAGGATAATAGGGGGCCTCCCAGATGGGGAGTGGTGCGAAGGTGTTATGTATTTGCCGGAGAAACTTTGTCTGGTTGTGGTAAAGCTCTTGCATGAACGTGTCGTGATACTCACTTTTTGCGAGTACACGGTTGCAGATGACGGCATCGATAGGATAGCCAAAGAGGGCGAGATAGGTTTCGGCCCGTAAGGCTTCTTTGATGACCATACGTTCAGGATTAACGACCGGGCGATATGAGCTAATATCGGGATTGCCCAACACCTCGCGCAACACCTTCACTCGTTCGCTCAGCTCATTGACGGCATCCAGTATTTCCGCGGAGGGCAAGAACGCCTTGATCAGTGGTCGGGCGAGGCCAAGCGTGCCGCTTTGTAGGTTCATGATGCGGCCGGCATACCACTGAAAGGTGTCAGGCATACTGAGGAGGCGCACGGTTTCGCCGGTGGGTGCAGCATCAATGACGACAACATCGAAGTTTCCTTCACGGGCATTACGGTAGATGTTAACCAGGCTGACGATTTCATCCATACCAGGAATGAGGGCGAGTTCTTCCGCCATCACAGAGTCTATGCCGCGATTGCGCAACGCCTTACTGACTGAATCCTGTAGCTTGCTCCAACCCCGGCGCATCTCGTCGAGGGCGTTGACTTCCTGCGCCCAGAGATTCGGAGCCAATTCTTTTGGTTCTGAAGTAAGAGGTCTATTCAAGCAATCGGCCAGGCTGTGGGCAAGATCAGTACTGACGACGAGGGTGCGTTTGCCCATCATTGCAGAACGAACAGCTGTGGCGGCAGAGATGGTTGTTTTGCCCACACCACCTTTTCCCAGGTAGAGTATGATACGCATAGTTTTCCTTACTGACTTATTCTATTTTTGCTGCATGGACCCCGGCGGTACCAGGTTGACCGGGGCCAATATATTGCCGGGGCCACCACCGCGCCAGGTTGACCGGTGCCAGGTCGACCGGGGCCAGGTTGACCGCAAGGGTCAACCCTACTATACACGTGTGTGTCTGATTCTAATGTGATTCCGATCCCTGGTTATTGGTGGAATCCCAACGGTGCCGGGGCCACCAGTGCCACCACCGTGCCAGGTTGACCGGGGTCAGGTCGACCGCAAGGGTCGACCCTACTATACACGTGTGTGCCTGATTCTAATGTGATTCCGATCCCTGGTTATTGGTGGAACCCCTACATTTGTTTGTTATTTGTATTTACGTAAATGGTCCCCTTCTGGTTATATCCTGTGTTTGTGAAGAGATGGAAGACTGTCACTGGTGGTGATGAGCATTCATCATCGTTTGCTTCATATGACGTAGGAAGTAGTGCGTTCGCAACATTTGTTAGAGAAAATTACCAGTATTTGCTTTTTGATGCGTCCATTATTAAGGTCAGACTATCCAGGAATGGTGTGGAAGCTTATTTCTCTGCCAATGGGTATGAAGAAGGGCACCCGCAGGGGTGCCCTTCTCTTTTATATTACACATCCTGGCGTCACAAGAGGTACCAGGATGTGGTTAGATCACAATTCGATTTTGCCGGTCAATACAAGCAGTTTGAGAAATTCCAGGTGACGGATTACTTCCGTGCGGTCACTACCACCGTTCTGGTACCATTGGCGGAGCCAGAGTAGAGAGAGGATTTCGTCAGAAGTAAAGCCGCTCTGGGTGAGTGTGTCCATTTCGGTTGTTTCTGTGTCGGTGATTGTTATCAGGTGCTCTTCAGAATGGATTTGCGGATGCATAATTAATGTCCTTCTGCCTACTCCAGGCTGTCCGCTATAGCTTATTGCCGTTTTTCAATTGTTTAGTTATCAGGTTAGTAGTTGCCCAGCCAATTTCAGAGTTTGTTATACTTAACTAGACGTTCAGGATGGTATTTTTTCAAATACCAGGTTGGCCTGATTACCTGTGTTAACGCTTCCTCTCTTCTACTTATTCCTTACATACTAAGCATAAGCGGAAGCCGGTAGAATAACTATCTACTATTCGACATGTTCTGTGTGAAATGTCTCACAAAGTTGTGTTTTTGCTTTGTGTTGTATATACGTCTGAATTCGTAGTTGGTTCCACTTTTGAAGGTGGAATTTCTTGTGCATTACAGACGTACAAGACTATAGCTGACGGGTAGGGTTTCTTTCGTTTCTATTTATAACAACGTTGGGGGGTTACAAATGGGTAGGGCGACCGCGAGCGAACAGGACGACCGCAAGGGTCGTCCAATACGCATCAACCTAAGAAAAACCCAAAAACCCATCTAATGCTGTGGGGGCGAGGGCGCGGCAGGAGGACAGTGCTGTCATGCTGAGCGCAGCGAAGCATCTGGAGGCCCATCCAGACAGACCCTTCGCTGCGGCTCAGGGTGACAAGGGGAACCTGTCATGCTGAGGGCAGCGAAGCATCTGGAGGCCCAAGGAGACAGACCCTTCGCTGCGGCTCAGGGGGACACGGTGAGGCAGCTGAGGTTGATGCGTATTGGACGACCGCAAGGGTCATCCCTACTATACACGATTGGCGCTTCACATTCGTGAAGCGGGGGTGGGAGGCGTTGTATGGTGCGGGCGACTCTTGCGGTGTTATTGTGATGAGTTAAGGATTACGGACTACGATGTTTACCAGGCGGCCTGGAATATAGATGACTTTTTGTACGGTGTTGTCACCGATAAATGAGGCGACTCTGGGGTTTGTCAGCGCCAGGCCGCGTGCATCTGTTTCGCTGATGTCGGCAGAGACGTCGATGCGTTCGCGCACTTTGCCGTTAACCTGGATGACCAGGGTGAAGGTCTCATCCTGAGTCATTGCCTCGTCGTAGCTCGGCCAATCGGTCATATGGATGCTGCCGGTATGGCCGGTGATGTGCCACAGCTCTTCGGTGATGTGCGGCGCCAGGGGGGCCAGCAGTTGCATCATCGTCTCCAGGGCTTTGCGGTAGGCCCTGGTCTGGGCCACCGGCGCGTTCTGTTGTTTTACCAGGACGTTGTTACACTCCATTAGCGCGGCCAGGGCCGTGTTGAAGCGGAAGTTGCTCAGGTCTTCGGTGACGCGCTTGATGGTTTTGTGGCGCAGGCGTTCGATGGCCTTGCTTTCGCTAGTCTCTTTATCGCTGACCTTGCCCTCAATCCAGTTGTCGCTGATGACGCTCCAGAAGCGATTCAGGAAGCGCCAGACGCCTTCTAAGTTGTCGGGCTTGAAGGAGCCGCCGGCATCGAATGGGCCAATGAACATCATATAGCAGCGGATGGTGTCCGCGCCATATTTGGCAACGTACTTATCGGGCGCCTCGACGTTGCCGCGTGACTTGGACATCTTTTGTCCATCGGCACCCAGCACCATACCCTGGTGGTACAGGCGCATAAATGGCTCGTCAAAATCCAGGTATCCGATGTCGTGCAGCGCCTTGACAAAGAAGCGCGCGTACAGCAGGTGCATGATGGCGTGCTCAACGCCACCGACATACTGGTCGACAGGCAGCCAATGCTGCATTTTTTCCTTGCTCCACGCCTGCTTGCTGTTACGCGGGTCGACGTAACGCAGGAAGTACCAGGACGAGCAGATGAAGGTATCCATGGTATCGGCTTCGCGGGTGGCGGGACCTCCACACAGCGGGCAGGTGGTGTTCAGGAACTCCGGTTCGTAGCGCAGCGGTGACTCGCCGGTCGGCTTGAACTCGACGTGCTCAGGCAGCCAGACAGGTAGTTGCTCCTCTGGTACGGGAACCATACCATGCGTTGGGCAGTACACGATAGGGATGGGCGTGCCCCAGTAGCGCTGGCGGCTGATCAGCCAGTCGCGCAGGCGGTAGGTGACCATGAACTTGCCGAAGTCATTTTCCTCAATGTATTGCGTCACTTTGGCAATTGCCTCATCGGCGGTCGTGCCATCGAACGGACCGGAGTTGACCATCACGCCCAGGTGCTTTTTGGCCTCTGACCACGTGGCGGGATCGCTGGGCGCCTCGTCCTCGGCGCGAATGACTTCGCGAATGGGTATATTGAACTTGCGGGCAAACTCGAAGTCGCGCTGGTCATGCGCTGGAACGCCCATGATGGCGCCTGAGCCGTAGCCCATCAGCACGTAGTCAGCGATCCAGACGGGAACTTTTTCGCCGTTGACGGGATTGGTGACATAGCCGCCGGTGAAGACGCCGGTTTTCTCCTTCTCCACGTTGGTGCGCTCGATCTCGGTCATATGTCGCGCATGGTCTACGTAGGCTTCCACCGCCGCCTTCTGATCGGGCGTTGTGATTTTCTCGACCCAGGGATGCTCGGGGGCCAGCACGAAGAAGGTGACCCCGTAGATCGTGTCTGGACGAGTGGTAAAGACGGGAATCTCTTCCTGCTGCCAATCGATTAAGGCTGTGAAGCGAATCTCGGCACCCTCGCTGCGTCCAATCCAGTTGCGCTGCATGGTCATGGTCTTTTCGGGCCAATCCTCTACGGCAAAGTCCAGCAGCCTTTCGGCGTAATCGGTGATTTTCAGCAGCCACTGGTCGATCTCTTTGCGAATGACGATACTGCCACAGCGTTCACAAGTACCATCGGGCAGCACCTGTTCATTCGCCAGGACCGTGTTGCAGCCAGGACACCAGTTCGCGGGCGCCTTGGTACGATAGGCCAGGCCGTGTTTATAGAATTGCAGGAACAGCCACTGCGTCCACTTGTAGTAGTCGGGCAGGCAGGTGACGACTTCACGCTGCCAGTCCCACTGAGCGCCCATCAAGCGCAGTTGTTTGCGCATTTTGTCGATGTTTGCCAGTGTCCAGGTGCGCGCCTGCACGCCGTGCTTGATGGCGGCGTTCTCGGCGGGCAGTCCAAAGGCGTCGAAACCGATGGGCTGCATGACGTTATAGCCATGCATGCGCTTGAAGCGTCCGTAGGCGTCAAAGGGCGAGTAGTTGTACCAGTGGCCCATATGTAGATCGCCGGATGGGTAAGGAAACATCACGAGATGATAGAAATTTGGTTTAAGTGAGTCATCGGGAGCATGATACAGTTGTTCATTTTCCCATTGTGTTTGCCATTTTTGTTCAATTTCTTTTGGATTATAGCGGGTTCGTGTAATCATTGTGTTTTCCTCTCCCCGTCGAGCCAATAAAACGATGAATAATACTATTAAAAAAACCTTTCATCCGCTAGGGACGAAAGGCTTTTCCGTGGTACCACCCTGAATTGTCATCAATGCTCAATCTCAGCTTTTAAGATAAAGCTGGTGGACCTGAGGGGGCTCGAACCCCTGACCTCATCCATGCCATGGATGCGCTCTTCCAGCTGCGCTACAGGCCCATACTGGTTGCTGTGCTGAAGATTGAGAGTGATTGATGTACACTCATTGTACGCTATAACGGGCGTCCCGACAAATGCTTGGCTTTTTTCCAGGTGCTATTGGTTAAAAGCTTCACACGTATTGCTCACAGGCGAGTTCGGTCAAATTGATTTGTAGCCTCGCACCGCCCGGCTACTCTCTGTAGTGTATGTTGACCTACTACTCCTGCTCAACGCTTTTGTCTGCTAGTGTGCCTATACTATACCATAGGCCTTTGCGATTTGCAAGGCATTCGGGGTACTTTTGGATGGCACGAACAGGTGGAGATGAGGGGGCTCGAACCCCTGGCCTCGACAGTGCGATTGTCGCGCTCTCCCAGCTGAGCTACATCCCCTGGGCACGTTAGATGATACCATATTGGGAGGGGAATGTAAATAGTTTTTTTGGGAGTGTGGGTGTATGAAATGGTTGTGGGCGTGCGAGTGTAGGGGTGTGGGGGCCGATAAATCGGCGATGGGCGCGATAAATCGGCCCCTATGGCCTGTTCATGTTATGCGAATTTCTGGTGGTCGTGAGGACAAATCACGGACCTTGCTGTATCAGGTGTATCAAGTATATCGGGCTGCGTGTGAGCCAGCAGTCTTTTCCTCAAACAGAATGTCAAGAGTATCAAGAGTATCAAGAGTATCAGGTGTATCAGACAAGTTTGAGTGGAAGTGACTCACTGTTTCAGGGTTTCAAGAGCATCAAGAGTATCAGGTGTATCAAGTGTATCAGGTGTATCAAGTGTATCAGACAGGTTTGAGTGGAAGTGGCTCACTGTTTCAGGGTTTCAAGAGTATCAAGAGTATCAAGAGTATCAAGAGTATCAAGAGTATCAAGAGTATCAGGTGTATCAGACAAGTTTGAGTGGAAGTGGCTCACTGTTTCAGAGTTTCGAGAGTATCAGGTGTTTCAAGTGTTTCAGGTGGGCTCGGTATTTGGGGCAGATAGCGAGCAAAACGCTCGCTATTATTTTGGAGTTGTGGAGCTTATGTTGATGTTTGTTGGTGGTGTTGATGCAGTCGTTGGTAGTCATTTGGCTCCTGGATGATTATTGTTTCTTCCTGTCTTTCTTTTTGCGAGGCGAAGAAAGGGTTGTTCGTCAGGGGTCTGACCCAGCCAAACTGCTGTTCAAAAGGACAGGACTATTCTGGCTAGAGGGACGATTTATTTCTGACAAAAAGATGAGATACTCTCCCAGGAGCAGCAAAAACGTTTTTGCTGCTCCTGAGAAAAAGGAGTGTAATAAACGTTCTCAAGAAATGATGTCAGACGTTGACAAATGTGCACATCTGTTCTATATTACGCCTATGAAGTTACGTCAGTATGCCAAACAACAAGGCAACAATTATCGAACGGCCCTACGCTGGTTTCGGGATGGAGCTATTCAGGGCTATCAGGCTCCATCGGGAACGATCATCGTCACTGAGACGGTGAATGCTATCCGCCACCACCTGACAGAGGATGAGAGGCATCTGGAAGAATGGGCAGGGCAGGTTGGAGTCAGTAAGGCTGGCAGAGGCATACGTCGCCGGGTCTCTGTGCAGAGAGCCGCACGTTCTCCTGAGTATGCCGAGGAGGGCAAGCGGCAGCTGTCTGCCCGCCATGGGGAGGCATCCTGATGCACCTGGTGGAGCAGCATATCCTGAGCAAGAACGATCCGTCCTATGCAGTGCTCGATCAGGCCGCCTTTGCTTCAAAAAATCTCTGGAACGCCGCCAACTACGTGGTGCGTCAATCCTTCATTCACCAAGGCATCTATCTCGATCATGTCAAGGTTTTTCAGCAAATCAAGTCCCATGAAGCCTATCAGGCCCTTCCGCGTAAAGTGAGCAATCAAGTGCTCATCCAGCTTCACAAGGCCTGGGTGGCCTTTTTCGAGGCTATGGCCCAGTGGCGCGAGCACCCGGAGCAGTTCTTGGGTCGCCCTCAATTGCCCAAGTACAAGCACAAAACCCAAGGGCGCAATCTGCTCGTGTATGAGAAAGGGGCGATCTCTCAACGGGGGTTGAAACGTGGCCTGCTCTCCCTCTCTGCACTGGGAGAGCTGGTGAAAACGCGCCAGAAGCAAGAGAGCATTGTCCAGGCCCGCGTGGTCCCGCGTGGCACACATTATGTGCTAGAAGTCGTCTACGAGCGAAAAGCCGAGCAGGCCTCGGTTGATCCTTCTCTGTGCGCTGCCCTGGACCTTGGCGTGAATAACCTAGCCGTGATAACTTCAAACAAGCCGGGCTTTGTGCCCGTCCTCGTTAACGGTCGTGTGCTCAAGTCGATCAACCAAGGCTACAACAAGCACCGCGCACATCTGCAAAAGAAGCTCGCCAAGGAGAACCGCTTCAC